>Ga0070706_100004473_pt1 | contig 13482 bp, 10 predicted proteins | sample KBSK5501metaG_FD_65476 | JGI IMG/M metagenome (GOLD analysis project Ga0070706, IMG submission 65476) | Corn, switchgrass and miscanthus rhizosphere microbial communities from Kellogg Biological Station, Michigan, USA - KBS K5-50-1 metaG | ecosystem: Host-associated > Plants > Roots >...
TGACACGCGGGAGGAGAAATGCGCCGAGATTACGGGCGCGACGTCCTGGCCGGCGACCGGCGCACGACCCGGCGGCCGCCGCCGCCAGAGGTCGAGGCCGAGCGCGGGCTGGTCGTGGAGACCGCGGACGGGGCGTTCTGCGGCGCGGTCGTCGGCTGCGAGAAGCTGGGCGTGACGCTCGAGGACCGGGGTGGCAGGCAGCGGCTGTTCCCGCTGGACCGCTGCGCGTTCCTGCTGGAGGGCAAGCAAGTCACGCTGGTGCGCCCGGCGCCGGCCGCGCGGCCGGCCGCCCCGGCCAGGACCGCCTCGGGCTCGGTGGCCGCGCCCGCGGGGCAGGCCGCCCTCGTGGCGCGGGCCAGCCGCATCTACGTCGAGGGCAGGCACGACGCGGAGCTGGTCGAGCAGATCTGGGGCGACGACCTGCGCGACGTCGGCGTGGTCGTGGAGTACCTGGAGGGGATCGACCACCTGCCCGGCATCGTCGCGGAGTTCTCGCCCGGCCCGGGCCGCCGCCTCGGCGTCCTCGCCGACCACTTGGTCCCGGGGTCGAAGGAGAGCCGCATCGCCGCGGCGGTCACCTCGGCCCACGTGCTCGTCACCGGCCACCCGTTCGTCGACATCTGGCAGGCCGTCAAGCCGTCCGCGGTGGGCATCGCCGCCTGGCCGCAGGTGCCCCGGGGGGTGCCGTGGAAGGAGGGCGTGGTCCGCGCGCTCGGCTGGCCGCAGGACACCGCCGCGGCCTGGCGGCGGATCCGGCGCGCGGCGCGCAGCTTCGCCGACCTCGAGCCCGCCCTGCTCGGCAGCGTCGAGCACATCATCGACTTCGTCACCGATCCGGGCAGCGGCTAGTCGTGCCGTCCGCGCTCGGTGATCCCCGGGCCACCGTTCGGGATAATCATGGGATGATCGTGCCGGGCGGTTATCGCCGCTCATTCGGTCAGGCCGCGGATGACCGCGTCCGCGAGCAGCCGCCCCGCCGGGGTGAGGACGACCCGCCCGGCCGCCCACGCACCGCGCTCGGCCAGCCCGTCGCCGACCGCGGCCTGCGCGGCGGCCCGCCCGGGGCCGGTCAGCAGGCCCGCCGGGCAGCCGGACGCCAGCCTGGTGAGCAGCATGATCTCCTCGGTCCGCCGCTCGTCGCTCGTGAGCACCTCGCGGGCCTGCCCGGGGCTGGCCCCCGCGGCCAGCCTGGCCGCGTAGCCGCGCGGGTGCCGGACGTTCCACCACCGGGTGCCGGCGACGTGGCTGTGCGCCCCGGGCCCGACGCCCCACCAGTCCCCGCCGGTCCAGTACAGGAGGTTGTGCCGGCACCGGGCCGCCTCGCCGGCCGCCCAGTTCGAGATCTCGTACCAGCCGAGCCCGGCCGCCGTCAGCGCCTCGTCGGCGGCCAGGTACCTGTCCGCCATCGCGTCGTCGTCGGGCCGCGCCAGCTGTCCCCGCCGGATCCGCGCGGCCATCCTGGTGCCGTCCTCGACGATGAGCGAGTAGGCCGAGATGTGGTCCGGCCCGGCGGCGATCGCGGCGTCCAGCGACCGCCGCCAGTCGGTGTCCGATTCGCCGGGCGTGCCGTAGATCAGGTCGAGGCTGACGTGCCCGAAACCGGCCGCGCGCGCCCACGCCGCGCAGCGCGCCGCCCGCTGCGGCGTGTGCACCCGGTCGAGGGTGGCCAGCACGTGCGGCACCGCGCTCTGCATCCCGAACGAGATGCGCGTGAAGCCGGCCTCCCGCAGCTCGCCGAGCGACCGCTCGTCCACCGACTCAGGGTTGGCCTCGGTGGTCACCTCCGCGCCGGGCGCGAGCCCGAACTCGCCGTCGATCGCGCGCAGGATGGCCGCCAGCCGCGCCGGCGGCAGCAGGGTCGGCGTGCCGCCGCCGAAGAACACCGTCTGCACCCGCGGCGCGGCGTCGCCCGCCACCCGCCGGGCCAGCCGGATCTCGGCGATGGCCAGGCCGGCGTAGGACTCGCGCCCGCCGCCGCCTGGCTCGTCCGCGGTGTAGGTGTTGAAATCGCAGTAGCCACAGCGGGTCGTGCAGAAAGGGATATGAACATAGATTCCGAACGGCTTCGCGCCCAGCCGGGACGCCGCGCCCGCGGGCAGTGCTCCGTCCGCCGGAACCGGATCACCCTCGGGCGGACGGCCCGCCACCGCGCCTCCTCACCGGGCTGCCTGCTCCGCGAGACACCCGGCGGCGAGCCACTCCTCCGCCACGCGATCCCACCTGCTGGAGTGACCGGCCACGGCGGTCATGCGGCGGACGACCGCGACGTCGCGGGCGTAGTAGGCATCCAGCACCTCGGCCACGGTGACGCTGCGCTCGGGGCGGGACAGCCGCTGCGCCGGGTCCCCCGCCGCGACGAGGCCGGGCCGGAGCACGCGCAGGTAGCAGCCCGGCCGGCGGGCCTCGCGGAACGCCTTGATCCAGCCCTTCTCGTCAATCCAGTTCCGGAACACGATGCACGGGATGCGCGGCGAGGTCACCTGCACCACGACGCCGCCCAGCTGCCAGACCTCGCCGATGAGCGCGCCGTTCGGGTCCAGCCCGGAGGTCGTGATGTTCTCGCCGAACATCCCGCATCCCAGGTCGCGGCCCACCCGCCCGGCCCAGAAGTCCAGATCCTCCCGGGCGTAGGCGTAGAGGGCCTGGTCATGACCGCCGTGGTGTTCCTGGTCGGCCTGCTCGTCACCGGCCAGGCCGAGCCAGCTGGCGTGCACCGGCTCGGTCACCGGGCGCTTGTCGATCGCGGTCCGCCTGATCTTGCCCGCCCAGGGCGCGGCCGTCTCGCGGCCGGCGTTGACGGAGACAACCCGTGCGTTCCCCATGACGTGCACGCTAACCGACCGGCTGCGCCCGGGCTAATTCTTTGCCCGGCGGCGGGGGCTGGCGGGCATTCGCCCGTGCGGCGCGGAGTTAAGCTGAATGTTGTCCCCTTGATGCGGAGGCGCTGATGACGGCAGGGCGGGGTTACGGGTCACCTGCAGGCTCGGGACGCTGGGTGTCCGGCGCCGAATACGCGCGGCTGCGGGTGTCGGACGCCGACCGCGAGCGGACGGCAGACGTGCTGCGCAACGCCTTCGTCGAGGGCAGGCTCACCCAGGACGAGCTGGACGCGCGCCTGGGGCAGGCGTACGGGGCGCGCACCTACGCCGACCTCACCGTGCTCACCGCCGACCTGCCCGCGGCCCAGCGGCCATTCCCGGGTCCGCTGGCCGTTCCCGCGCACCAGGCGCTCCAGCAGCGCCCGGTGGCGCGCGCCGAGCCCACGAACGGGATGGCGGTCGCCTCGCTCGTGTGCGCCCTGATGATGGTGTTCTCGCTAGGGCTCACCGCGATCCCGGCGGTGATTCTCGGTAACGTGGCGCGCGGCCAGATCCGCCGGACCGGCGAGCGCGGCCGCGGGATGGCCACCGCGGGGCTGGTGCTCGGCTGGCTGGGCATCGCGTTCTTCGTGCTCATAGTGGCCGGCTTCGCGGCCATGGCCTCCACGCACGGGGGGATCAGCATCCAGTCGCCTGTCCCCGGCCACCCGTGACGCGGTGCCGCTGACCCGGCGCCGCTGACCCGGCGCCGTTGACGCGGACCCGGCGCGGCTAGCGCCTCTTCTCCGCCGTGGACAGCGCGGCGATGAAGGCCTCCTGGGGCACCTCGACCCGGCCGATCACCTTCATCCGGCGCTTGCCTTCCTTCTGCCGCTCCAGCAGCTTCCGCTTGCGGGTGATGTCGCCGCCGTAGCACTTGGCCAGCACGTCCTTGCGCAGCGCGCGGATGTTCTCCCGGGCGATGATCTTGGATCCGACCGCGGCCTGGATCGGCACCTCGAACTGCTGGCGCGGGATCAGCTCGCGCAGCTTGGCGGTCATCGCCACGCCGTAGTCGCGGGCCTCGTCCGCGTGCACGACCTGGCTGAACGCGTCCACCGGCTCGCCCTGCAGCAGGATGTCGACCTTGACCAGGTCGGCCAGCTGCTCCCCGGCCGGCTCGTAGTCCAGCGAGGCGTACCCGCGGGTGCGCGACTTGAGCTGGTCGAAGAAGTCGAAGATGATCTCGGCGAGCGGCATCGTGTAGCGGATCTCCACCCGGTCAGCCGACAGGTAGTCCATGCCGAGCAGCTGGCCCCGCCGGCCCTGGCACAGCTCCATGATCGTGCCGATGAACTCGCTGGGCGCCAGCACGGTGGCCCTGACCACCGGCTCGAAGACCTGGCTGACCTTCACCCCGGGCTGCCCGGACGTCCCGCTGCTGCTGTTGGGGAACTCGCTCGGGTTCGTGACGATGATCTCGCGCCCGGCCTCGGTGATCACCCGGTAGACGACGTTCGGCGCGGTGGAGATCAGGCTCAGGCCGGACTCCCGCTCCAGCCGCTCGCGGACGATCTCCATGTGCAGCAGGCCGAGGAACCCGCAGCGGAAGCCGAAACCCAGCGCCAGCGACGTCTCCGGCTCGTAGACCAGCGCGGCGTCGTTGAGCTGCAGCTTGTCCAGCGCGTCCCGCAGGTCGGGGTAGTCGTCGCCGTCGAGGGGGTACAGCCCGGAGAACACCATGGGGCGCGGGTTGGCGTACCCGGCCAGCGGCTGCGCCGCCGGGCTGGCGGCGCTGGTCACGGTGTCACCGACCCGCGCCTGCCGGACGTTCTTGACGCCGGTGATCAGGTACCCGACCTCGCCGGCGCTGAGCCCCTCGGTCGGCGTGGGCTCGGGCGAGATGACCCCCACCTCGAGCGTGTCGTGGGCGGCGCCGGTCGACATCATCAGGCTCTTCTCCCGGCGCGACAGGTGCCCGTCCACGACCCGGACGTAGGTGACCACGCCGCGGTAGGTGTCGTAGACCGAGTCGAAGATCAGCGCGCGGGCCGGGGCGGCCGGGTCGCCGTCCGGCGCGGGCACCTGGGTCACGATCGCGTGCAGCAGCTCGGGCACGCCCTCGCCGGTCTTGGCGGAGACCCGCAGCACGTCTGCCGGGTCGCCGCCGATGATGTGCGCGATCTCCCCGGCGTACTTGTCGGGCTGGGCCGCGGGCAGGTCGATCTTGTTCAGCACCGGGATGATCTGCAGGTCGGCGTCGAGCGCGAGGTACAGGTTCGCCAGCGTCTGCGCCTCGATCCCCTGCGCGGCGTCCACCAGCAGGACGGCGCCCTCGCACGCCGCCAGCGACCGGGACACCTCGTAGGAGAAGTCCACGTGCCCGGGCGTGTCGATCAGGTTCAGCACGTACCGGCCGCCCTCGGGGGTCGTCCACGGCAGCCGCACGGCCTGGCTCTTGATCGTGATGCCGCGCTCGCGCTCGATGTCCATCCGGTCCAGGTACTGGGCGCGCATCTGCCGCTCACCGACCACGCCGGTGAGCTGGAGCATCCGGTCGGCGAGCGTGGACTTCCCGTGATCGATGTGCGCGATGATGCAGAAGTTGCGGATCACCGCGGGATCGGTGCGGGCACGCTCAGGCATGGGTGACATGGTCGCATGTGAGGGTACCCGCCAGCCCCCGGGCGTCGTCCGATCTCTGCGGGCCCAGCCCTGGTTTGGGGATGCGTCGCTGACTCGGCTATTCTTCACTGTCGCGGCCCGGGGACGCCAGCGGCGTAGTCTTCCCGGGCAGGCGCACGTCATTGTCGGTCTCACCGGCCTGATCGGCCCGACCGGCCCGAACAGATCTCGAGCGAGGCTTCCGCGTGGCGAACATCAAGTCCCAGATCAAGCGCAACAAGCAGAACGAGAAGGCGAGGCTCCGCAACAAGGCGGTCAAGTCCTCGCTGAAGACGTCCATCAGGAAATTCCGCCAGGCCGCCGAGTCCGGCGACATGGACGAGACGGGCGTGGCGCTGCGCGCGGCGTGCCGCCAGCTGGACAAGGCCTCGAGCAAGGGCGTCATCCACAAGAGCCAGGCCGCGAACCGCAAGTCCGCCATCGCGAAGACCTACGCCCAGCTCACCCGCGACGCCGCCAGCTGATTCGCGGCGCCGCCAGCTAACCCGCGGCGCCGCCCCGGCACGCCACGATGCGGCAGACAGCGCGCTCGAGCGCGTAACCCGCGCTGGCTCCCTCGCCCTTGACCTGGGCGTCCGCCTCCGCCACCGCCTGCAGCGCGCCCGCCACTCCCGCCGGGGTCCAGCCGCTCAGCTGCCGGCGGACCCGGTCGATCTTCCACGGCGGCAAGCCGAGCTCCCCGGCCAGCGCCGCGCTGCTCTTGCCGCGGGGCATCGCCCCGACCTTCCCGAGCGAGCGCACCCCCTGGGCCAGCGCGCTGCTGATCAGCACCGGAGCCACCCCGGTGGCCAGCGCCCAGCGCAGCTGCTCCAGCGCGTCACCGAGCCGGCCCTCGACCGCGCGGTCCGCCACGCTGAACCCGGTCGCCTCCGCCCGGCCGCGGTAGTACCTGGCCACCGCCGACTGGTCGATCGCGCCGCTGATGTCGGCGGCGAGCTGGGCGCACGCCGCGGCGAGCTCGCTCAGGTCGGTGCCCACCGCGTCGATCAGCGACCGGACGCTCGCCTGATCGGCCTTCCGGCCGAGCCGGCGGAACTCGGACCGGACGAATTCCATCCGCTCGTCCGCCCTGGTGATCTTGGGACACCGGATCACCCGGGCCCCGGTGGCGGTCAGCGCGGTCAGCAGAGTCTTTCCCTTGGCCCCCCCGGCGTGCGTGAGCACGACCACGGTGTCCGGCGCGGGAGCGGCCGCGTAGCGCTCCAGCTCGGCTGCGACCTCCTTGCCCGCATCCTGGATGTCGCGGATGACCACCGCCCGCGCGGCCCCGAACAGCGACGGGGACACCAGCGCCGCCAGCTCCCCGGGCGCCAGTTCGGTCGCGGCCATCTCGCGGACGTCGGCGTAGCCTCGCGCGGTCACCTGGCCCGCCTCCGCAGTCCCGGCCACCAGGCCGGCGACCGCCCGGTCGACGAGGAGCTCCTCGTCCCCCACGACGAGGTTCAGGCCAGCCGCGGCCGGCGTGGCGGGAGATGACGGCTGCACCGGCTCAGCTTAGGACATGTCTCGCAGATCTTCGGCGGCGCGGATCGGCGCCCAGACGACGACCGCATCCACCAAGATCCACGAGACACGCCCTAGTTGGCCGCGGTGCCGCGGGACCGGATCGCCGGATGGCCACAGTCGCCTGTCTTCCCCAACCGCACCGCGCCGCGGGGCGTCCTGGAGGCCGCAGGTCGTGACCAGAGAGGTTGGTGCATGGTGCTCGTCAGTCGGTTCCTGCGTGGCGCGATGAGCAGGAAGGGGAGGTTCGTGGCCGCCGCTGGCACGGCTGCCTTGCTCGCCGCGGTGACGATGCCGGCGGCGGCGGCCACAGTGACCGCCGCCGTCGCGGTCACGAGCCGGGCGGCCGCCAGGAGCGGCGCCCAGGCTCCAGCCCCGAGCAGGGCACCGGTCACGAGCCGGGCGGCCACGGCCGCCGCGCGGTCCCGCGCGCCACTCGGTGACCAGCCCGCCGGCTTCTGGTACGGAACCGACAGCTGGCCGGTCACGATCGGCGGGAATCCGCCGTACCAGGAGCCGGCGATCGGCGGAAGCTACGGCGGCTATATCGGTATGGCGGGCAGCTGGGCCTGGTGGGAGGGCTGTCATGGCAAGATCGCGTGGTCACCGGCCAACAGCCAGCAGGCGAACGTCAACTTCACCAGCTATCACCTGGGCATCGGAACCGGCGTGTACTGGTTCATGGGCGGACCGGGGGTCGACTCCCATTACAACGGCACCACGTCGGAGGCCTACGCGTTCGGCGAGAATCAGGCACGCAAGACGCTCTACGAGCTCGGGCACATGCAGATTTCGCTCACCTATCCGGTTATCTTCGAGGACGTGGAGGAGCCGGAAATCGCGCCCGCACCCGACAACGGCTGGAAATCGGTCTACACCTCGCCGTGCAGCGGCACGATAAGGAGCAACAACGTCTCCTCCGATCTGGACCGCGCGGACTTCAACGGCTTCGCCGCGTACATCACCAGCCATTCTTCCTACAAGGTAGGGGTGTACTCGGCGCCGTCGATCTGGGCCAACATCATGGGCACGGGGGTTAACTCGCTCATTCCCAACACCTACCAGTGGACCTACAACGCCGATACGAGCAGCCTCTCGCACGTGCCGAACGGCTGGTGCCTGTCCGGGACCTCGACCTGCGCGCAGTTCTTCGGCGGGATCACCCAGTCCAGCCCGTACGCCCTCATGTGGCAGTGGTCCGGGGGCGGCGGGACGTACAACGGGTACGGCGACTTCGACCAGATCGACGCAAGCCGGACGCCCTAGCCTCGCGCGGCTGCGGGTGGCCTGCGGCGCGTGCGTGCGGGCTCAGGGGACGACGGGCTCGGCCCCGCGCCAGATCCGCAGCGGCTTGAGGCCGTAGGACCACGCGAATGCGCCCTCGTGGTCGGCGTCCCAGAGCACCATGTCCGCGTACCTCCCGCGGACCAGCGCTCCCCTGTCCGGCGCGCGCAGCGCGTGCGCGCCGCCGATGGTCGCCGCGCGGAGCGCCTCGGCCACGCTCATCCCGAAGTCGGCGATGGCGAGCGCCAGGACGAGCGGCATCGACGTGATCCCGTTGCCGCCCGGGGTGTGGTCGCTGCCGAGCGCGACGGCCACGCCCTTGTCCAGCAGCGCCCGGACCGGCGGACGCCGGCCCGTCTGCATGGCCGTACCCGGGCAGACCACCGCCGCCACCCCGGCCTGCGCGAGCGCGGCCACGTCGTCGTCGTCGGCCTCGTGCAGCAGGTCGGCCGACGCGCAGCCGAGCTCAGCGGCCAGCCGGGCAGCGCCGGTGCGGGACTTGCCGCAGGCGTGCAGCCTGGGCAGCAGGCCCGCCGCGCGCCCCGCGCCGAGGATCCAGCGGGCCTCGTGCTCGGTGAACCGGCCCTCTTCGCAGTAGACGTCGACGCTGTCCGCGCCCGCGGCGGCGGCGTCTGAGCACCACGAGCCCACCGCGTCCACGTAGTCGTGCCTGCGGCCGAAATACTCCGGCGGCACCGAGTGCGCGGCCAGGAACGTCACGTGTATGCGCGGGACGGCCACCTCGTTCTCCAGCGAGCGGAGCAGCCGGACATCCGCGAGCTCGCCGTCCCGGGTCAGGTGATAGCCGGTCTTGGCCTCGATCGTGGTGGTGCCCGACAGCAGCCAGTCGCGGAGCCTTTCCCGCACGCCGTTGCACAGGGTCCACGGGTCGGTCCCCCGGGTGACCGTGACGGTCGAGGCCATGCCGCCGCCGGCGGCTGCGATCTCCGTCGCCGATGACCCGTTCGACCGCATCGCCAGCTCGGCCCACCGGTTTCCCGCGTAGACCGGATGCGTGTGCGCGTCGATCAGGCCCGGCGTGACCAGCCCGCCGCCCAGGTTCTCCACGTGGTCGACGTCGACGATGTCGTCCACGACGCCGGGGATGCTCTCGGGCAGCTCAGCCGCCGGCCCGACCCAGGTGATCCGCTCGTCCAGGGTCAGGATGGCGGCGTTGCTCAGGATCTCGGAGCCGGTCCACAGGCGGCCGATGTTGGTCAGCAGTCGTACTGTCACAGGAATGCCGTGCCTCGTGAGCAGGGACCTGAGTCCGGTGTCCCGTGCCTCATGAGATCACCTGCCATGGATCGTGCCCGCCGGCTGTTTACCAGCGGGCGTCCAGTGAAGTGAATCGTACACTCGGCGCGCAAGGTGGCGTTCGGCAGATGCGCGAGCCAACATATCAGTTCAGCTACGGTAATCCACAGTAAGCAGCATGTACAGACCGATTGCTCAGAACCAAGGGCCTAATTCCGCGTTAAGGCCGTCCGGCCGGCCGGCGGCGGGCGCCGCCGGACCTGCTGTGACCAGGTTATCTCCCGGTGAAAGATGGCGACCGAAACTGCTCACGGACAGTATCGGACGACGGCGCAGAGTAGTCGCTGGGCAAAGTCGTAACGCTCTGCGATCGAAATGCAGAATCGTGCCGCCGCATTCGGAAAGCGTCGCGGAAACGAACCGTACATTCGGACCGATCTGCTGCCTCACTGTCGGTAAAACTGGACATGAGTCCAGCTACTGTCCGTTCGGCTCCGGGTGGCTCCACACATCATCATCACTGTGCGTGATGTTGCCGGCAGGCTGTCCGTTCCAGGCTTCCCTGTCCGCAACCGCGTCGCCGACGCGCTCGAACTCCGCGGCGAGCGACAGCGGCACCCGCGCCCGCAGCAGGGTGCCGTTCGCCTCGTGCCGCAGGTCAAGGACCTCGCCCTCTTCGTGCGCCCGCGCGAGCAGGTCACCGCGCTCGTAGGGCACGACCGTGCGCACCGCGACGTCGCGCCGGGGAAGCGCCTCCTCGACCGCCGCGAGCAGGTCGTCGATGCCCGCCCCGGTCCGCGCCGAGACCACGACGCTGTTTCGCTCCCGCAGCGTCACCGTCTCCACCGCGATCGGGTCGGCCGCGTCCGACTTGTTCACGACCACCAGCTCCGGGACGTCGGCGGCGCCGATCTCGCGAAGCACCTCGCGCACGGCGCCGATCTGCGCCAGCGGATCGGGATCGGAGCCGTCCACCACGTGCAGGATCAGGTCGGCCTGCGCGATCTCCTCGAGCGTGGCCCGGAACGCCTCGACGAGCTGGTGCGGCAGGTGCCGCACGAAGCCGACGGTGTCGGTCAGGGTGAACTGCCTGCCCGATGGCGTGCGGGCCCGCCGCACGGCCGAGTCCAGCGTGGCGAACAGCGAGTCTGCCACCAGGACGCCGGATCCGGTCATGTGGTTGAGCAGGCTCGACTTGCCGGCGTTCGTGTAGCCCGCGATCGCCACCGACGGCACTTCGTGCCGCCGCCGCTGGCCGCGCCGCACCTCGCGCCCGGTCGCCATGCCCGCCAGCTCCCGGCGCAGCTTCGCCGTGCGGGCCCGGATCCGCCGCCGGTCGGTCTCGATCTTCGTCTCGCCCGGGCCGCGCGCGCCGATGCCGCCGCCGCCCGCGACCCGGCCGCCGGCCTGGCGGGACAGCGACTCACCCCAGCCGCGGAGCCGCGGCAGCAGGTACTCCAGCTGGGCCAGCTCGACCTGCGCCTTGCCCTCCTTGCTGCGTGCGTGCTGGGCGAAGATGTCCAGGATCAGCGCCGTGCGGTCGACGACCTTCACCCGCACGACGCCTTCGAGGCGGCGTAGCTGGCTGGGGCTGAGCTCACCGTCGCAGATCACGGTGTCCGCTCCGGCCGCGGCCACGATCTCCGCGAGCTCGGCCGCCTTCCCCGCCCCGACGTACGTCGCCGGGTCCGGCCTGCCGCGGCGCTGGATGAGCCCGTCGAGCACCTGGGATCCCGCGGTCTCGGCGAGCCGGGACAGCTCGCGCAGCGAGTTCTCCGCGCTGGCCAGCGTGCCCTCGGTCCACACGCCGATGAGGACGACCTTCTCGAGCCGCAGCTCCCGGTACTCGACCTCGGTGATGTCCTGCAGCTCCGTGGACATCCCCGCGACCCGGCGCAGCGCGGCGCGGTCCTCGAGATCCAGTCCCCCGGGGTCAGGCGCGGCGGACAGCCCGGCACCTGGCCGGTCAGCCAGCGCGCGCGTTAGTTTGGTCATCGTCCTCCAAGTCACGGAGCCAAGCCGGGCATCATCCCGCCCCGCACTTCGCCCCGATAGTGCCACGCTCCGGTTGCGCTTACATCTCATTAACACTCAGCCGGCCACATATGTGCCCGCCGCACCCTCAGCGCCTCATCCGGGCAGGGCCCCAGCAGGCCCAGCCTCGCCGCGGCTACCAGCGCGATCGCTGGACCGCCCGAGTCAGGCGGTCGCGGGCAGCGCCCACACCCGGGTCTGGCCGGCCCGCCGGCATCCAGCGCGCCAGCCAGTGGCGCCATCGGCCGGGCTGCCCGGGTCAGGCGGTCGCGGGCAGGGCACGCCGCCATGTCCCGCTGATCCGTCCCCGGCGATCCTGTCTGGGCCAGGTAGATACCGTGCAGCAGTGTCCGCCAAGGCCCGTCGGGACGCGTGCGGTGGCGGAGGGCCTTCTCCGTCATGCCACACGAGAACGCCTGAGGCCGGGTGATCACGTCGTGCTGCCAGCGGAGCAGTCGCGCGAGAAGCGCGCGGTCAAGCTGTTTCGAGGCCACCATGTCCGCAGATTGACAGCGACCGCCGACAATTTCTCGGGACAAGGGGTCCGACGCCCGTGATCGATCTCGCTACTGGCGGATTTCCGCCCACTGGTGGGCGGAAATCCGCCAACGATCTTGCTTGGCACAGGCTGGGGTTGCGACGGGCGCGGTTCCGTGGGCTGGGGCTGGTTCCTAGGATGTAGGGACGACGCGGGAGGAGCAAAGGTGACGGACATCGAGGGCGTGCAGATCACCGGCCGGATCGGCCCCAGGTACGAGGAGATCCTGACCTATGAGGCACTGCGCCTCGTCGCCACCTTGCACCGGGAGCTGAGCGATCGCCGCAGGGAACTGCTGGCGGCCAGGCACGAACGGCAGCGCGCGCTGGCCGAGGGCGGGACGCTCGACTTCCTCGTAAAGACCAGGGACATCCGCGAGGACCGGTCCTGGCGGGTCGCCGAGCCGGCCCCGGGCCTGGTGGACCGGCGGGTGGAGATCACCGGGCCGACCGACAGGAAGATGACGATCAACGCGCTGAACTCGGGCGCGAAGGTGTGGCTGGCCGACTTCGAGGACGCTAACACGCCGCTGTGGGACAACATGATCACCGGCCAGCTCAACCTCAGGGACGCGCTGGACCGCACGATCGACTTCACCAGCGACGAGGGCAAGGACTACAAGCTGCGGCCGGACGAGGAGCTGGCCATGATCGTGGTCCGGCCGCGCGGCTGGCACCTGGACGAGAAGCACATCCTCATCGACGGCGAGCGCGCGTCCGGCAGCCTGACCGACTTCGCGCTCTACTTTGCGACGTGCGCGCGCAGGCAGCTGGACAAGGGCAAGGGCCCGTACTTCTACCTGGCCAAGAACGAGCACTACCTCGAGGCGCGGCTGTGGAACGACGCGTTCAAGATCGCCCAGGACGCGCTCGACCTCCCGTACGGCACGATCAGGGCGACCGTGCTCATCGAGACGATCCCGGCCGCCTTCCAGATGGAGGAGATCCTCTACGAGCTGCGCGAGCACTCCGCCGGGCTGAACGCCGGCCGCTGGGACTACCTGTTCAGCATCATCAAGAACTTCCGCACCAGGGGCCGCGACTTCGTGCTGCCGGACCGCAACTCGGTCGCGATGACCGCGCCGTTCATGCGCGCCTACACCGAGCTGCTGGTGAAGACGTGCCACGGCCGCGGGGCGCACGCGATCGGCGGGATGGCCGCGTTCATCCCGAGCAGGCGCGACCCGGAGGTCAACAGGGTCGCGATGGAGAAGGTCCGGCAGGACAAGACGCGGGAGTCCGGCGACGGGTTCGACGGCTCGTGGGTCGCGCACCCCGATCTCGTCCCGCTCTGCCGGGAGGTGTTCGACGGCGTGCTCGGCCACCGGCCGAACCAGCTCGGCAAGCTCCGCGACGACGTCAGCGTGACCGCCGAGGACCTGTT
>Ga0070706_100004482_pt1 | contig 13466 bp, 12 predicted proteins | sample KBSK5501metaG_FD_65476 | JGI IMG/M metagenome (GOLD analysis project Ga0070706, IMG submission 65476) | Corn, switchgrass and miscanthus rhizosphere microbial communities from Kellogg Biological Station, Michigan, USA - KBS K5-50-1 metaG | ecosystem: Host-associated > Plants > Roots >...
TGACCAGTCTCTACCACGGGGCCTTGCTTTTCCGCGTTCACCTCGCGGGTGAGGAATTGCGCCTCACGTCGGATTATCAGTTATCAAGGTTCTTTCCCTTGCCAGCTTTCCCCTCGCCTATTTAGCGAGTTTCAGCTGAACGGGTCGCACATCCAGCTCGTACATATCCCGCGCCTGAGCCTGTAAATCTTCTTGGTGCCTGAGCACCTGTCGCAGTTCCCGGCAATACCCCTCACATTTGTCCATCAGGCGTTGCCGACGTAGCGCGTTCTTTTCCAGCCTGGTCCTGTCCTGTCGTACTTCCCACTCGGCAGCGACTTGCCGGGCTTTGAGAGGAAAGTAGTTCCGCTCCTGCGTTCGGCCCGCTTCTTCGAATTGGCTGACCTGGATCAAGAGTTCATTTCTGCGCTGCTCATACACTAAGACGTGCACTTCCAGTTGTTCATCCTGTTCCCTCAATTGGCCTAACCGCGCTCGGCAAGCCTGCGCCAACTGTTGCAGGCGTTGCGTTCGCCCTTGGGCCACGACTTGGCGTTTGGCGAGTTCCGAGTTCACGACCTGCTCTTTGGCATACCCATGGTTGGTGTCCAGATTGAGCGGAAGTAACCAGTCGCGAATGATATTTTCCTGGCAGTTCCATCGCTCGAAGTAGGTCTGGACCAGTTCCACTGCATCTCCCTTTGGTCCGGTGCTAATCACTGGAATCAGTTTCGGGTGCCTGGGCACAGGCGGAGCAGGCACCGCCTGCCATCCCTCCTCCCAGAACTGCGCTTGATGCGGGGCGAGGTCAGCCTTCCAGTCGTTATCGGCTGCTTCATCAACAGGTTCTGCAGGAAGCAACTTGCGCCAATCGCGGATCAAGGCCACTTCCACCTCTACAGGTGGGTCAGAGGGATTTGGTCGCGGTAAAGCGAAGCGGGCCGAAGCCACTTCGCAGATCACCTGACCAGCTCGGTTGTAGCGCCAGGGTTGCCACTCTCCCACTTGGTCAAACGAACGCTCCGATTCGTATTGGTCGGCTCTCAACAAAGTCACGACTTGCCGTCCTGCGAGCTTTTGTTGCGCGAGGAACTCCGCCGCCATCCCTTCCCGGTCGACGACGACCCGCTGCACACCCATCTGACCGATCGCCTGCTCGTAGCAGTGAAGCAGGTACGGCAATCCCATCGTCAAGTGTTGATCCCCTCGATGGGTGGTGACCAGCAACGGATGTCCTTGCGCATCGTGCAGCAGCACCAGTTCGCGACAGCCCAGGATTTTCCCATCGAGCCTGCCCACCGGCCCACGTGGAACAAGCACGGCACTGTAGACGGCCTTGCGGTGTCCGTCCACGTAGAAAACCGCTGGAGGGCCGTTTTGGTCAGGGGGTGTTTGCTCCGTCTGCCACAGGGACCACGTCCACCTGGCCATCGTTTCTGTCAGACGTTCAGCCGCCTGAGCACGGGCCAGGCGGGCCAGAAATTGTTCGGTATATCCCTGACTGTAGGCACACTCGCGATCTGAAAGGATCGCCAACATCGTTCCGGTATAACTGCGCAAATCCCAGGTGCGGGCTAATCCAGCCACAGGCAGAAAGAGCAACGTTCGTAATAAGCGGTCGACCACCGCAGCATTAGCGGGGCGGTGGCCTCCCATCTTTAGGTCGGCTACCCCTATGACCGCCGTGACTAGCACCTCAAGCAAGCCCGTCTGCTGAGCCGCTGCTAACAGCAGCAGACCGCCAATCCCTTCTTGCCAGACCGGTTGAGGAAAACTCAGTTTTTTTCCCCTTGTCCCTGAACTCGACTACGCCCTTGCCTGGTCACTCCATACGCTGCCCGTGCTCGATTGATCTGACTGACGCTGACTGCTATCCCAAAGGTGCTCTTCAGTTCAGCCTGGACACGACTGGAAGCTACCTGCGGGTTGTTGGTACAAAACTCGACCATCCACACGCATACTGGTTCGGTCAATTTGTAGGGATGCCCATGGCGATCATCCAGGAACACCAATGCCGCTTTGTCTTCATCACGCGCCTGTTGACGCAAGCGGTAGGCGGTGGAGCGAGAAATGTGCAACCCGCTCTGGCTCACTGCGGTCTGCCACGAGTGGCCTGCGAACATGTGCTCCAGCAGGTGCAATCTGGCCGTGCGTTCAGGGTGGTCTTTCATCCCATGCGTCCGTCCTTTTTCAAGCAATCGGGTAATCTTCTGGGCCGCATTGTACCATCAGATCTTATCCCAGTCTAGACGCGCAACGCTCAAAAAGTTTCACTTCCTGCAAATGAGACACCTCGAGCCTGGGAATCTCATTTCAGATGCTCAGGAAAGGAAGTGGTGTGACTTCCTGTAGAGACATTTCCAATTGGACATGTCGAGTATTTGCACGAGCGGGGAAAGAGAAAGGCTCTACACTTTGGGCAATTGATCCAGCTTGCCGAAACATACTTTCTCTTTGCTAGATTTAATCAGGATTTCACGGTATGCAGGGCAAACGCATCTGAAATGCAACAGCGGCCCATGTGTCAGGAAGTGAGCCTGTCTTCGACAGTGGAGCATACCAGATGACCCGCACTGCGCTCAGGGCTGTCGGCCTTGTGTTTAGCCATCCCAGAAACGGGGCGATCAAGAGTGCGTCACAGGACCATGGTGAGCCCACAAACCTTTCGGTTCAATGACGCAGCGTTAAGAAGTTGAGAAGCTCCCAGCGTTCTCTCTTCCTCATGCCCAGGCCCTCGACCTCTTCTCCCTCCCCCAAAGGGGAGGGCGGGGTGGGGGTCTTGCGGCTAGCTCACTCGATAGATCGTTCCGGTGTCCGAGAAATACACCATGTGGTCCGGGCCCTCCTTCACGTCCAGGCGGCAACCAGAAGGCCCGGGCTGGACCGAGGCGTGCGGGCTTCCCGGCGTGACGATCCGCATCCCACCGTTGAAGGTGCAAAAGACCAGGTGGCCGGCAAATTGGGAAGGCCCAGATGAATCGATGAAGGCGGCACCGCTAGGAACCAGGGTGCCGCGCTCACTGCTGTAATCTGGCGGCGTCTGGCCGGCCGGGCAGGAGGCCATCGCCAGCGGATGGCTGTATCCGTAACAGTCCGGCCACTGATAGCCACTGCCCCGCGCGAGGGCCAGGATGAGGGTGTCATAGCCGGTGGATGATGAACCTGCGTCGCCGCTCGGACCATTGTTGGTGACCGCCATCTGTCCAGACGAGGACACGGCAATCCCGAAGGGATTGCGGAGTCCGTACGCCCAGACTGGGTTGGTCGCACCGAACGGGTTGTCCGGTGGGACTGAGCCGTCGGGGCGGTAGCGCAGGATCTTGCCGCGCACGTCTTCTGTGTTCTGCGCCGACGGGGCCGAGTGCTCGTCTCCGAGCGTCACGTAGAGCATGCCATCGGTGCTGAAGGCAAGCCGGCCACCCTTGTGACAGCAGTCCGGCCCGGACGGCAACGTCACCAGGACGGTTGGATCCATGCCCGTTCCACGGCAATCGTGCCAGCGCATGATGTGCAGCTCGGTGTAGTTCACGTCCGAAAAGAAGGCATAGACGAAACGGTCCTTGTTGAAGGTCGGGCTGATGGCGAGCCCAAGTAAGCCGCGCTCGCTGTAGCCGCCGGATCGCTCCGTCGTGACGGTGCTCACCGTGGCAAACGCGCGGGCGGCGCCGTCCTGCCAAACCCTGACCGTCCCCGACCGCTCCGTCCAGAAGAGCCGGCCGTCTGGCGCAAAGGCCAGGGCGGTTGCGAAGTTGGCGGCGATATTCCCGCTGGGCGGAATCTGTCCCTGAACGGCGCAGGCATCGCTGCTTGCCCGCACACTGGGCGATGGACTCGGGCTCGCGGTCGGCGCAGACGAGCACGCGCTGAGCAGGATCAGCATGCCCGCCATCCAGGCCATGAACGAGCGTTGGGTAGCCATGGTGAGACTCGGCCGCAACCATCCTACGAGCTCCAGCGCAGGAGAGGTCGGCTTTCCGCTTGCTCTCGGCTTTGGCATTTGATCTTGAGGCACAGGCGCCATCAGATTGGACCCATGGGCTGGCGCCGCTCCCACGGTCATATGCCTCACAGCTCCATGCATGAGCTTCGGAGGTAATGCCTGCGTCCCCATTCGGGGAAGTTGGGCGTTCTCGCCGATGGGCGGGCCACCTTTGACCTGCTCGCCCTTGTTTGGAGGTGTTTCGTTTGCCATCTGTTGCTCCTTTTGCCAGTTTCGCCCGGAGCGATACTTGTGGATCCAACAGGAGTACATCTTTTGCAACCCGATCGAGAAACCTGCACGGATCATGCCGAACCAGTCATGGGTATGCACAAACAGATCAGGCTTGCCACTGGTGCCCTCGCGCGTCGCAGGGCGCAAACTGATCCAAGGCCCCCAGGTTCCACTCACCGACCCAATCCGCGACCCAGTCAGCCACGAGCGTGGTGCCCTCCGAAATCATCCGACCCAGGTAGTGTGTCGACCAGTCCTGGTAATTATACACGAACAGGTCGGCTTTGCCATCCCCATTGATAGCGGCGACAGAGTGCGTATCATTGGTGCGCATCTGCCAGCCAGGCACGGTGCCATCGTAGCGGGTGGCCATCGAGAGGCCGGATCCGTTCGACTGGAGCAGGCCCAGGTAGGCGATGGACCAATTGGAGCCTTTGGAGCGATAGAGGAGGATCGAGTTGTTGTTGTGGATCAGCAGATCGCTCTTGCCATCGCCATTGAAGTCCCCGGCGTAGCAGTTGAGAAAAGTATGATCGGTGTACGGATCGAGCACTCGCCTCATCTGGGTGGAGCAGATCGGACAATCAGGAGGACAGTTGCTGTTCATGCGGCAGTTGATCACTGGGCGGTAGACGCCGGTCGAGTAGGTGGATCCCCCTCGAAGAGACCAACGTCCTGGTTATCATCCCACCAACTGGGTTTGGTGCCCTGATTGTAGCCTCTACAGCTGTCAGTGGTTCCCGCAGGAGCTACACTTGTGGGAACGGGCGTGGAAGGATTGACGAAGTTGCCCCACTTGAGCGTATTGTGTAAATCCCACCATTCAGCGGGCGGAATCTGCAGACGTAGCCTGTTCGGCAAGCGGTCTAAAACAGGGCTTCGGGAACTGGAGCGGCCCACATAGCTATGCAGATTCCGCCCGCTGAATGGTGGGATTTACACCCTAGCAAATAAGAATTAACGAACTCAAGCGAATAATGGAAGTCACTTATGGGTTGATTGCTCAACAGCCGATATCGACAGGAACAGGGGGCTTTTTGGTCGCTTCCCATTGATGAGGAGAACTTTCAGGTCCAGGTACTCCTCCTGCTGTTCACTCAACCCTAATCTAGATACCGTTTGCGTTTTTCCAGGAGGTGTCGTGCGTGACTCTCCTAAAACAACAAGATGCGTCAATACCAAGTAGTACTCCCATTTTTGCATCATAGGTCTCCTTTTCTCAAGACTTCTTCTCCCAAGTAAAGCACAGACGCACCAAAGATGGTCATTTGTCTTCATGGTCGGAGCCTCACCCCTTTAAGGATCATAGGGCTCACCCGAAGAAAAATGGCAGAGCAATAGATGATCGTCGCACTGAAAGCCCGCCAGGACAGCATCCTGCACACTATCCCGCCTCAGTTCAGTAGGAGAACGAATATGCCAGGAAGAGACAAATCCATTCCGTTGATCTCTCCCGCTCTCTCCCTCACGTTTGAGGTTGATCGACGAGGAGAAAAGTCCGATCGCGATCAAGCACACGATGGCTCCTGGAAGCAGGATACGTCGGAAAGGTTGCGCGAAGTTCATGCTCCTCATCCAGAAGAAGAGCAGGCATCCACAGTCCATGCGTGGGGAGTATTTCCGCCATGAGTGGAACTAGGGTGGGAGCTGAGGCAGGACTTGCTCGTGGAACCTTGCCAACTGGCTTGCCTCGTCCGCTACGGGCCACAGGAAGACCTTGCGGACCCCTGCAGCCTGGAGCTTGAGCAGTTTGTCGGCGCACTCGGCAGGTGTCCCAATGGGCAGTCGCTCGCGCAACAGCTCGACGGGCCGACCCAGGGTCGGACTCACCACCTCAACGAGGAGTTCTTCTGCCAGGCGTCGGTCCTCCGTCAGATAGTAGAACATCGAGCCCAGCGCGTGTGGGAAGCCCTCTGGCTCCCTGCCGACCTGATGCAGAGAGTGGTTCAGTCGCGCCAAGGTGTCTGCAAACGACGCTGGGGTGATGTGATAGGCGGAAGCAAGCCAACCATCTCCCAGTCGAGCGACCCGGCGCAGTCCCGCCTCTGATCCCCAGCTGCCAATCCAAATCGGTACGCCCGACTCCTGAGCTGGAAAGGGGGTGAGTGACGTCGAGGCTTCCGCATAGAACTGGCCGCTGAATGGTGGGGCATCGCGCTGCAGGAGACTGCGCAGCAGCTGGATCGCCTCGTCAAAGCGCTTCCAACGTTCCTCGAAGGCAATGCCCACCAGGGCATAGTCCTGGGGCAAGGAACCAGGACCGACACCCGCGATCAGACGGCCACCGGAGAGGACGTCGAGGGCGGCCAAGGACTTTGCCAGCGGGACAGGGCCGCGGACTACAGGCAAGGCTACCGTCGTCATGAGTCTCATGCGATGCGTCGTGGTGAGGAGGGAGGCCAACGCTGTGACACTATCGAGCCAGGGACGGGAGAAGGTGAGATGATCGTTGGCACACAGGGTAGTGAAGCCAAGCCGCTCGGCCATCTCAGCATAGTCAACCAGGCGTGAGAGCGAGAACGCTTGACCGCGAAAGGCAACCAACGGCAGGTGGACACCAAATTCCATGAGGCCCTCCCTTCCAGTCTTTTTGGCAACGGTTATTGCTGGTCTTGCGCCTTGAGGCCAAGACGAATGCGACAGAAACATGTTTCCCAAGTGTAACACATCCGTTCATCCAGGTCGTGATGTGCAGGCAAGGTTCTGGTCCGAAGCCCTGAGCAGAGGGAATTCTTTCCGCGCCAAGAACACGAAGCGAGACAAGCAGCGTTCCCTTCCACCAGCGAGTGGGGTTCTCCCGGCGGTGAGCGAGAGACTGCAATCTTTCTCGCTCACCGCTTTCGCTCCGTCATACGACCGTATCCAGCTACAGCCAGATATCAGACGTGCAATCTCCTCCTGGATAGCGCATCTCGTGAGCGCGCGAGGGACCATCTGGCTCTTTGCCGAAATCCACGTAGAAGTTCTCATTGATCGACAGGCCACCGTTGTGCGTGTCACAGTCAATTTGCAGCAGAGACGAGCCCGCTTTGGCGATATCGGGATAGAACTGGTTATCCCAGGAACTCAAGAGCGAGTTGGTCACATAGAGCCGCTTGCCGTCCAGACTCAATTGCAGCATCTGTGGGCCGCCGACCAGCTTGTGCCCCTGCACCTCGCCACCCTTGCCCAGCAGCCCGCCGAGCCAGAGTTGCCCGCTGAGCTTGGGGTGCGCGGGATCGCTGACATCATACTGGCGCAGATCGCCATGCAGCCAGTTGGAGAGGTAGAGGAAGCGATCATCCATCGAAAGCACCAGATCAGTAATCAGCCCTGGCACGGGGATGGGCCAGCCTGCTAGCTCGACGGAAGGGACGGCAATGATCTTATCGGCCTGCCATGTGCCGTTGGCTTTGTGGCAGTGCCACATGGTGCTGGAGAGCGCCGCCCCCGCGAAGGCATGCGCGCTATCGGGGTTGTGATGGAAGCGAACCTCCAAGGGAACCAGACCATCCTGCCCCAGATCGATGCTCTGTGTTAGCTCATGCTTCTGCCAATCCCAGAAGTGCAGTCGGTGCCCATATTTATCCGCGGTCACATCCTCCAGGTTGAACCCAGGCTCATAGGTCCTGGGCGCCGCAAACTCAGTGCTGATCATGACGTTGTGGCGCGGCTGATACCAGAAGTCATAGTTGTAGACCTGGCCCGCGGCCTCCTGCTCCCAGCGTCCGGCAATAGTGAAGTCTTCATCCAGCAGCAAGAATCCGCCAGGGCCATTTTTTTCGGCGTCGCCCAGCATCGAGATCATCATCTGCCCATTCGCCAGACAATGGACGGTATGCGGAGCGCTCAGGTTCGTCCTGGCCTTGATCTCCTCTGGCTCGATGACCTTATGCAGCTTGGGCGCGCGCTCATCGGCGGTATCCAGGATGTGAATGCGGCCAGAGCGAAGGCCACCAGTAATCAAGAAGCGCCGCGATTTGCCCTCATCGTTGTGGCAGGAACTACAGGCGTTCCAGCCAAAATGATGCAGTTCATCATCCATGCCGGGCATTGGCGTGCGGTGAATGACCTGGGAGTACGTGGAAGATGTGGGGTCGACATCCACCGTTGCCAGATAATCCGGCGCCTGGATGCCGGTGCCGCCGTAGAGAGCAACCGTATACAGGGTCTTTTCCCGCTCGGCCTTGATCGCCTCTTGCGGCGAGGCATAGCCGGGGCCGCAATGCTCATGACGCTCATGTGTATCAGTCATATTCTTTGCTTCTCCTCTCACTGTTCAAACAGGAAGTCAGTTGACGCTACCTAAACGCTGTACGATCTCAGCTAACGGTCTACGCGGAACGTTCGGTTTCTGTGTTGACATGGGGCTCTTTTCCCTTCCTATTCTCTCGATCACCCTTGAGATCGAGCGTGCATTGAACTCACTACAAATGTGTCGCAGAGACGACAACCAGGCGTCCTTGCCTTCCGTCGGTTAGGACATCACACCGAGCTGGCGCATCACGCCCAAATCGTCATTGTTGCACCCGTGTTCAGCGATTTTCCCATCAGCGATGCGAAACAGATGCATGCCGGTCGTTGTGATATGAGCCCCTGTAGGAGTGATGCCAAAAAATGCTCCCTGGTGGGTCCCGTGATACGTACCTCGGACCATCACCATATCCCCTTCGGCGATCTTGTACTCAATGGTGTAGTGGAAATCAGGGAACGCCGTATGATACAGCGCTATGATTTGTTTATGCCCGACGCTTCCCAGAGGCCAATCAGGCGGATTGGTGTGGTCAACGTAGTTGGGAGCAAACAGTTCGTCGACGGTATTCAGATTGCCTTTGCTCACGACCTCCTCGGCCCAACGGAGAACGAGGGCCTTGTTCGCTTCTGTTGACATCTCAGTTCCTCCTTTCGAGGATAACTTAGGGGTGTAATTCGCCATTCTGCACCCTCGCCAGGAGTTTCATCCAGGCAAGGACTTGCAGCGTAGAGATTGGCAAGGTGAATCTGTAGGGGAGATCATGATCACCACCATTCCCGCTTTTCAGGTCTTCCCTCCCCCTCTCCAGAGAACCCATGCCTCTTCTCTCGGGGATGTTTCCTCCCCTGTTCCTCTCGTTTAATGGGTGTTGGGTAGTAATGGCAAGAGGCATCATCTCCAGGTTCGTTCCTGCCTCGCGTTCTGATGTGCTCCACACCACCTCCGGTGGACGGATCAATCTCTCTCGGAGAAATTGTGCTGCCATCACCCCATTGGACCTCAGTCCCTTGTTCTCCTGTACGAGCTGCTCTTCCAGGCCCACGCGTTCGGAAGAGGAGAAGACCCGCAGGGACTCCATCTGCAAGGCCCCATAGAGCCGAAGGAATCGAAACACAGTAGAAAGCTCACTGAGGACCGTTGATTTCCATTGCCAGGTGGGTGATGAATCTACCTGGGTTGCAATACGATAAAACACCTTTTGCCTCTATCTCTCCAGGAAGTTCAAGACACATCCCACAAGCCAGGGTGATCTTTCAGTTCACAATGCGCGTAGAAAAACAGTTTCTTTGGACAGTTCAATCTGCTGTTTTCCCTTCCACCTGGGGGAAACTTTCCAATTCGACAGGGCAGATCCCTCGGCTCTCCGCTAGTTCACGTGCAACGCGGATCATGGCTTGCAGGCTGTGCTCAACGTCCGCATCGGTCGTGGCCCAGGACGACACGCTGATGCGCATGGCAGTGTGCCCTTGCCAGACGGTCTCGCCGCACCAACAGGTGCCATCCCGCTGAATACCGGCAATGACACGACGTGTCCTCTCAGCATCTCCGAACAGCACCAGGACCTGATTGAGCACGACCTTGTTCAGCACGGTGTATCCCGCAGCGCGCAAGCCTTCCGCAAAGCGCGCCGCATAGCGGCAGGTGTGCTCAACGAGATCGGCGAGGCCCGATCGCCCCAGCGTGTGCAACGCCGCCCAGACTTCGATTCCGCGCGCCCGGCTGGAGGGCAGGTACGCCGCAGAAACCGCCATCGCGGCCCGCAGTACAGCGGGAGAGCGGACAAAGGCCAGGCCGCTGTCGTAGGGCGTGTTCAGGTATTTATGTGCATCCGTCGCCCAGGAATCGGCATCGGCATAGCCCGCCAGCAGGTGCGCTTTGCAGGGGGCCGCCGCTGCCCACAGCCCAAAAGCACCATCGACATGCACCCAGGCATTGGCTGCTTTCGCTTTAGGGATGATCTCGGGCGCGGGATCGAATGCTCCGGTATTCACATTCCCGGCCTGCAAGCAGACGATGGTGGGACTGGAGAGGCGAGGAAACACGTCAGCACGCATGCGGCCCTGCTTGTCCACCGGCACGCGCACCACCCGGTTGCGACCAAAGCCTGCCAGCCCCAGGGACTTGAACAGGGTGGGATGGGCTTCCTCGCTAACGACCACGGCGACTTCCGGCGCGCCACACAGGCCATTGGCTTCCACATCCCATCCTGCTTGCGCAAGGACGGCATGGCGCGCCGCGGCCAGGTAGGTGAAATTCGCCATCGTCGCGCCGGTGAAGAATCCCATACCCGTTGCTGCTGGCAAGCCGAACACATCGCATAGCCAACCGAGCGCAACGTCCTCCAGCTTCGCGGGAAGCGGTGTGACCTCCTCCAGTGCGGCATTCTGATCCCATGCGCTGGCCAGCCAATTCGCTGCCAGGGCTGCGGGTAACACCCCACCGATCACGAGACCAAAGAAGCGTGGCCCGGCCATCGCCATTGTCGCCGCACCATAGGAATCAAGCAGAGCCAGGCTTTCGTCAGCCTCGGATGAGTGAGCAGGCAGGCAGATAGCAAGCTCTGCGAGACGGGCAACGACAGTAGGATCAGGGGCAACCCCTCGCCCACTCAGACCTTCCAGATACCGAAGCGCCCGCTCCGCAGTGGCGATGAGCAGCTCACGCATGGGAACCTCCATTGATCTTATACTCCAGCGCTTCGTAGCCAGAGAGGATGCGCCAACCACACCATCCCCAATAGCAGCAGAGCGATGCCGACCAGTGGACTCAGGCGCTTCCCGCCCGGCACCGCTTTTTCGATCACCATGACGCAGGTCACCGCTGCCATCCCTGCGAGATTGCCTACTCCGACCCCGAACATGACGAGCATCAAGGCCCAACAACAGCCCAGACAGCACCTTCCATGGCATAAACCCAGGTGCCACGCAGGACCAATCCCCTTGCGGTAGGAGCGTAGGAAGAAATCCAGTGGCGTGCGGCACCTGTCCAGGTAGCGCTCCTTCCAGGAGCTGAACTGGAACAGACCGGCGACGAAGAACGTCACCGCCCCGATGAGCCAGGAATGACCAGCCAACCACGGCCACAAATCTACCAGACGATGTACCAGCATGTCGCCAAGAAAGGCGCCTGCGGCAAAGGCTGTCCAGATCACGGCATAGCCTGCCAGGAACGCCAGGGGGATTGCAACAGGATAAGCCTGTCTGCGACCAGCATCCACCACGAGATTGATCATCGGCATATTGGAAGGCAGCATCATCGCCACCGTCATGACCTGCCAGCACAGCAGGAAGAGTTCGAGTGCCGCCAGCCAGGGAAGGCCACTGGCGTGCAGCAGGTAGTGATGGTCGAGGAAAAAGGTTTGATGGAGCAGCTCCGCCAGGACGAGCACAGCCCAGGCTACGGTGACCAACAACCAGGGCCAGAGCACCGGGACTCGACGCCGTCGGGTGCGATTTCTCGCCCGCTCTTGATAGGTCAGCGGTTGCGCAGGCATCTGGTCTCCCCTTTCTCTAGATGACGAAGCGGATCTGTCTCTTTCTCGTTCTCGTCAGGCATGCCGTCTATTTGTGAGATGGCCTCTCGCTGTGACACCATTACTGTACCTGGAATCGCACTCGCTGTCATCGTGGAAGGGTACGGATTACGGCTGAGAGAGAGTACGGAGAGGAACCGCGCAGGAGTACGGAGAGGCTAGCTTTTTCCCTCCTGCTGGAGCCGCCAGGTAGCGATTTGCTTGCGCGAGACGAAGGTCAGTTTCGCGAGGATATTGCTGACATGCGTCTCGACTGTCCTTTCGCCCACAATCAGCGTATCGGCAACCAGTGTTGCCACGGTATACTCACGCTCGCTCAGGCCATGAAATTTCTCAACCGATGTGACAGGTCCTGAAAGAGAGAACTCCCGCGGGAGGCTTTTCAACGCCAGCCGTGAGAAGTGCTCGCGCAGATAGTCATCATCGATGCTCGCCTTCAAGGCGTGAATGACGTGCGAGGCGGCTACAAACTCTTGCCGGGCCTGCTTATCTTGCTTCAAGTAAGTATGGACTTGCCCCAGCAATGCATGGACCTGCCACAAAAGCGGACGTTCCTGGCGCGCGAGCAGGCCATTTTTGGCGGCTTCCAGCACTTCAAGCACCTCTTTCATCCGGCCAGAAGCGATGAGGGCTTTAGCTTTCAAGCGCAGAAGCCAGGGGATCGGTTGTTCCTGGTGGTCACCGGGAACAGAAGAGAGGAGTCGTTCGGCAATATTCAGGGCCACATCCGGTTCATCGTTTGCCAGGGCCAGTTCACCCCAGGCCCAGATCATCCGACGCTCAGGCGAATTGCATGGGATCTGGTCGCGGGCAATAACCGCTTTGAGTGCAGCCTCTGCCCGTGGTAAGGCCCCCTTGAGAATACAGGCCTGCGCAAAATACGCCGTGAAATTGCCGGTCCACCATGCCGAGCCAATTTCGGAGGAGATGCTCAGTCCCTTCTTGAGCGTTTCCATGGCCAGGGCTGGTTCGAGCAGGAGGAGATAGAGCCGTCCCAGGGTGAAGTAGGCCCCTGCCGTCCACTGCACGTGGCCAATCTCCGTTGCGATACGCAGGGCTTCCTGGGCATGCTGCCGTGCTGCACCAAATTCCCCGTAGCAGGCCAGGGTTCCACCTGTCATCCATTCGATGTAGGCCTGCGCGTGGAGTGAGCCGGTTTGTTGCGCCAGGTGCAAAGCCTCCGTTGCCACACGCGCGCAGTTCTCAAGATGGTCAGAGACGCTGTAGGTTGTCTCGACCCAACTTGGACCAGCGACGGCAATATAGGAGGTCAGACTGGAGATCAGGTGCTGCTGATCGTTCTGTGTACGGAACAACGCAATGGCTCGTCGAAGATGTTCGACTGCGCTCATTGTATCTCCGTAGATCGCGCGGGCCATTCCCAGGAGATCGAACGTCTCTGCCATACCCTGCGTATCCTGCAGGTGTTCAAACATCGCCAGCGCCTCGTGATGTGCTTCCAGCCCGCGTTCTGCCTGCCCGGTGTTGACCAACCAGTTCCCCAGGCG
>Ga0070706_100004485_pt1 | contig 13457 bp, 9 predicted proteins | sample KBSK5501metaG_FD_65476 | JGI IMG/M metagenome (GOLD analysis project Ga0070706, IMG submission 65476) | Corn, switchgrass and miscanthus rhizosphere microbial communities from Kellogg Biological Station, Michigan, USA - KBS K5-50-1 metaG | ecosystem: Host-associated > Plants > Roots >...
GAGAGTGGGGTCGTCCGGACCGAGCTCGTGGACGATCTCACCATCGGCCTTGCGCGCCGAGGCGACCGGCCAGATTCGGCCGTCGGCCTCCCGCGTGATCGTCCCGGCGTCCGCGGGCTGGCCGCCGCCACCGGGGTAGAACACCGTCTGATCGAGGAGGACGACGCGCGTCGGATCGCTCTCGACGGCCAGGATGCGGGCCTCGACGGACCGCGCGTAGGCGTCCGAATAGCACAGCTGGAGGCCCTGGGACACCGCGACAGGGTACCGAGGTCCGGTGCATCGAGGCGACGGAATAAGCCGGAGGTAAGCGGCCGTCGGTAGGGTCGGGCGCGTCGCCGTGGGTGGCCAGGTGAGGTCCGGGTCGGTCGGGTGGCGTCGCGTTCAGGGATCGGCACCGAAAGTCCTAGTCCGACCCCTGACGAAGGTCGCATCGACTCGCCGGGGTCCCATTCGTACGTTTGGCTTCCTCGATCGGCGAGGACAAGACGAACTTCGAGGAGACAGTACTGATGGCCCAGAGAATCCGACGCGCATGGACCTTCGCCATGGCAGTCGCCCCCATCGCGGCGATCGCCCTGGTCGAGGCGGCCATGCGGCGCTGGAGCTAACCCTCCAGCTCGTCTCGTACCTCCGAGGCTGACCGGTCCCTTCCTCCCGGTTGGCCAGACACACCGAACAGGACCCGGACCCTCCTTCCGGGTCTTGTTCTTTTTCGGCGACGTTTCCGGCGGCTTCCCGCCGCGCTCCCGTCAGGTCGAGGCCACAGCCTGCCGGCCCGCGAGCGGGGTCGGCACCAGCTCCAGCCTGATCGCGACCATGGCCGCCTCGACGCGGCCCGAGGCCCCGAGCTTGGCCAGGATGTTGCCGACGTGGACGCCCACCGTCTTCTGGCTGATGAACAACCGCTCGCCGATCTCGCGGTTCGTCCGACCCTCGGCGATCAGCGCGAGGACCTCGCGCTCGCGTTTCGACAGCCCGAACGCCTCCTTGGGCCCTTTGCTGCCCTCGTCGGGCGCGAACGCGGCCGCGATCCCGGATGAGGTCGGCGCCGGGACCGGCTCCGGAGCGCGATTCGCGATCGGCTCGCCCTGGGCGGCCGTGACCCGGATCCCGAGCGACGGCCTGCCGCGCCCGCCGTCCGTAGCCGGGGCGCCGGACCCAGACCCCGAGTCCGCGGCCATGACTGGTGTCCCGGTAGAGACCCGGTCCCCTTCCTCTGCGCCGGGCAGCGTGATGAGCGCGCGACTCGCCAGGTTCGTCAGCTCGCGCAGTAGTGGCCGCGCCCCCAGCTCCCGCGCGATTCGCGCCGCCTCGACGAGCGGGCCGCGGGCCGCCGCCCGCGCGACGCGAGCATCGCGGCCGGGAAGCGCGGCCTCTGCCTGATGCCAGCGCGCCCGCGCGACCTGGTACGGCTCGCCGGCTCGCTCCCAGCCCTGCGCCGCGGCATCCCACAGCACCGGGTCGTCGCGTCCGTCGAGCCGCGCCGCGAACGCCCGCGCGGTTGCGAGATTCGCGTCGGCCTCGTGGCGGCTCGGGGCACCCGAGGCCACGCCGCTGGTCCGCAGCACCGACTCGGCCTCGCCGAGGATGCGGCGGCCGCGCTGCCGCGCGCCACTGATCTCCGGGAGGGCGTGCCGCTCGCGCGCATCCGTCGCGACCGCGGCCTGGACCTCGAGGTATGTCGCAGCCATCCGCGCCGCGAGGGCCCAATCCTCGGCGCGTCGGACCAGCGCCCAGCCACGCTCGACCGCGCGTCGGGCGTCGGCGACGTCGCCGCGCCACAGGGCGAAGGACGCGGCGGCACGGGTCGCGGGCACTTCCAGCTGCGGATCCGGGGCGTGGTCGATCTCGAGCGGGCGCCAGCCGAGGAGCGACGCCGCCCGCTCGTCGACGCTCGTCTCAACCTCCAGCATCGCCGCCGTCATTGACGCGTCGGCGAACGCCACGGCGTCTGGGCTCCACTCGAGGGCGGTCCGGATCGTCTCGCGCGCCTCCGCCCACCGGCCGGCGTTGAACAGTGCCTCCGCGATGTTGCCACGCAGGGAGTTGCCGTAGGCGACCTCCAGCCCGTCGGCACGCGCCCGCTCGACGGCATCCCGCGTGACCTCGATGGCCTCATCGCGCCGGCCGAAGAGGGCGAGGGCGGTCGTGAGGTTGAGCGACGCCCGGAACGCGACATCCGGGTCGTCGAGCTCCCGCGCCAGCGCGAGCGCGTCCCGGAGCTGGCCGATGCCGAGGTCCCCGGCGGCACCCCAGGCATTCGCCACGCCGACGGTGCACAGCGCGTGCGCCTCGACACTTCGAGCCGGCGCGCCGACCTCGCGCGCGATCGCGATCGCCTCCTCGCCGATGCGAGTCGCCTCGGCGAAGTGCCCGAGGAGCATGAGCGTCTGCGCCAGCGAGGCGAGGACGAAGGCTCGGAGGTACGACCGCTCGCCGGGGACGATCGATGCCGCCCGGCGGTGCTCCGCGAGCGCCCGATCGTGGTCGCCAAGGGCCCGCGAGACCCGCCCCAGCATCTCGTAGATCGAGGCCGCCATCTCCGCGTCCTCGCGCTCGCCGAACCGACCCGCCGCGGACTCGAGGTAGGCGAGGGCGCGGTCCGCCCTCCCAGCAGCGAGAGCCACCTCGGCGGTCTCGTAGAGGAGCTTCCCGTCTGCCCCGCGCGCCCCGCTCGCGGCCCCCAGCTCGAACGCGAGCTCACGCGCCGCGAGCGCGTCGCCGGCGGAGTCGAGCTGCTCCGCCGCGGAGGCGGTGGCGAGTGCCGCCGCCCGCGCCCGTGCCGGCTCGAAGGCGGCCAGCCAGTGGGCCAGCGCCGAGGCGGGATCCGCGCCGAACGAGGCCGCGAGGGCCAGGTGATGCCGTCGTCGCTGGACTGGGAGGAGGTCACCCTCGATCGCCTGGGCGACGAGCTCGTGCCGGATCTCGAGGCGGTGATCCGCCCGCTCGATGAGGAAGCCGTGATCGATGGCCTCGATGACCCCGGCCCGCAGGTCGGGGTCGAGGACACCATCACCGCGGCGAGGCTTGGTAGTGGAGCGCGGCGGGAGCCCGTCGACGAGGCCCTCGAAGGTCGCGGCGACGATCGCCAGCTCACCACGATCGAGCGGCCGCCCGGCGGGTGCGAGCAATCGCAGCGCGCGCCGGCACTCCGATTCGCGTCGAGCGAGGCGGGCGAGGACCAGCTCCTCGAGGCTCGAGCCGAGCGACACGCCGGGCAGCTCCCGGCGCGCGGCGAGGACTTCCTCCGCGATCAGGGGGTCGCCGCCGGACCGCTCGGCGACGAGCAGCAACGCGGCCGCGGTGGGACGCTCGCCCTCGATCTCGGTGACGAGCTGGGCGAGGTCGAACCGGTCGAGCGGGCCGAGCTCCAGCCTGGCCGGCGGGTCTGCGGACGAGGTGATGGCCGACAGCTCCGGGACCAACGGGTGGCCGCGCGCGATGCGGTCGACGCCATAGGTCAGGACGAGGCACAGCCGGGCCGGACGGGCAACGCGTGCCAGGAACGTGGCGAGCGCGCGCGTCCCGGCGTCGGCGTGGTGCAGGTCCTCGAGCACGAGCAGGATCGGCTGCCGCTCGCCCGCTCGCTCGAGCAAGCCCTGGACGGCCTCGGCGATCCACGCGCCACGGCGCTCTGGCGCGATGGATTCGCGACGGGCGTGCCGGATGGCGCTCCCGATGCGCGGCGCGATCGCCGGCAGGATCCGGGCGAGGGGCTCGGTGCCCGGGCCTGCGACGCGGGCGAGCTCGGCGTCGTCGAGTGCCGCGAGCCAGGGTGAGAAGCCCTCCACGATCGGCCCGTAGGCGGCGCGGTTCCGCGTCGGGACGGCCGTGCAGCGCACGACCTGGAACGGCTCCGCGAGCCGGCCGACCCGGCGGACGGCCTCGGTCACGAGGCGGCTGACGCCGACCCCTCCCCCGCCGGACAGGAGGAGGCGGGGGCTCCGACCCTGGGCGGCCGCCTCCAGCGCCACGGCGAGGTGGGACAGCTCACGCTCTCGCCCGACGAACCGCTCGCTGCTGAACCTCGCGGGCATGGGCGCATCGTGACACACAGCACGGACCTCCAGACCGGCGCTCTCGCGATTTCGGCCGGTTGGGCGCCTTCGGCGAGCCATCGGCGGCGCCCCGAAGCAACGGTCGGCGGGACGCTCGCGGGTCGTCTCCGCCCGCTACAGTCCGCCGGTGACCGCCGCGCCCGCGCCCACCTCCATCTGGCGAAACCCCACCTTCCTCGCCGTCTTCTCGGCGGGGACGATCTCGCTCTTCGGCTCCCTGATCACGCGCACCGCGCTGCCGTTCGCGGCGATCCTCGTGCTCAACGCGGGCGCGCTCGACGTCGCCGCGCTGCGCGGCGTCGAGCAGGTCGCCGCACTGATCTTCGGGCTCTTCGCCGGCGCGTGGGTCGACCGGCTGCGTCGCCGGCCGATCATGATCTGGGCCGACATCGGCCGAGCTGTCCTGCTGGGCTCGATCCCGATCGCCTTTCTCGCGCATTCGCTGGGCATGACCCAGCTCGTCGTCGTCGCGTTCCTGGCAGCGGTGCTGTCGACGATCTTCGACGTGGCGGACCGGTCGTACCTGCCGACCGTCGTCCGGCGCGACCAGCTTGTCGGCGCGAACAGCGCGCTGACGGCGGCCGGCTCGGCGGCGGAGTTCATGAGCTTCGGCATCGGCGGGTTCCTCGTGAAGCTGCTCAGCGCACCGATTGCGATCGCGGTCGATACCGTGTCGTTCGTCGTGTCGGCGCTGCTGCTGGGCACCATTCGACGGCAGGAGCCGCCGCCCAAGCCCGTACAGGATCGCGAGCCCGTCCTGCGTGAGATCCGCGAAGGGCTGCGCATCACCGCCGGATCACCCGTGCTCCGGGCATTGGCTCTCGCTCACGGGGGCACCCATATCGTGTGGGGCGTTTTCGGCACCGGCTATCTGCTCTTCGCGACGAAAGAGCTGGACCTTGACCCCGCGGCGATCGGCATTATCGCCGCGCTCGGCGGCATCGGCTCATTGCTCGGGTCGGTCGCCGCTCCGGCGGCCGTGCGGCGGTTCGGCGTCGGCCGAACGGTCCTCGGCGGTATGGTCATGTTCGCGCTGGGCGACCTGCTGATCCCGCTCGCGCCGGCACACATGGCCTGGGTCGGAGCGGCATTCCTCATCGCCCAGCAGTTCGTCGGCGATTCGGGCGGAACGGTCTACGAGATCGTCGAAACGTCGCTCGTCCAGTCATCGGTCGACAACCGCGTCATCGGCCGCGTCAATGCGAGCTTCTTCACCTTCACGACGCTGATGACGCTCGCGGGCGTCGTTCTCGGTGGGGTGATCGGCGAATACTTCGGCCTGCGGACGGCATTTGTCGTTGGGCTGCTCGGTGCGGTTCTGGCGATCGCGGTCGTGTGGTTCTCGCCCGTGCGGCGAATGCGCGAGACGACGATCTCCGAAGGGCCGGCACTGCCGGGCGAGGAGACGCCCCTCACCGAGTAGCGGCCGCCTCCTCGCGAACCTCGCCGCCGGGGCCTGAATCCCGCCGCTAGGCTCGGGGCGCATGGCGCGCCACCCTCGCAACACGCTGAACGAGCTCACCGGCGAGGAGTGGCTGTACTTCACCAAGTCCGTGTGGACCACGGCGTACCCGTCCGAGCTCGGGCACGCGCTGCGCAAGGCGCATGGGGCGAACAAGCCGCCACGGCTCATGGCCCGGCTCATCGAGTTCTTCACCAGGACGGGCGAGCTCGTGCTCGACCCGTTCGCGGGTGTCGGTGGCACCCTGCTGGGCGCCGCGATCGCCCGGGGGCCGCGGCGCGCCCTGGGTATCGAGCTCGCCCCGCGCTGGGCAGACGTCTACCGCCAGGTCGTCTCGGAGGCGAGCGCCGAGCGCGGTGGTCAGGGGTCAATCCTGGCCGACCTCGGCGCGAACGATCCGGGCGGACCGAGGACGTTCGACCCATCGGGCTGCGAGCTCCGCGTCGGCGATGCGCTGACCGTGCTGCCGACGCTCGCCGACGGATCGGTCGACTTCGTCGCCACAGATCCGCCGTACAACGTGCAGCTGCCGATGACGATGTCTGGCGGCCCCTTGGCCAGGAGCTTTGCCAACCGCCGCACGGACTATGCGATGGTCACCGACGATCCCAGGGACCTGGCGAATGCCCCGGACTACCCGGCCTTCCTCGATCGCATGGAAACAGTGCTCGCGGAGCTTGCTCGCGTCCTAGGTCCCGGCCGGTACGCGGTCCTGATCGTCCGCGACGCGTACCAGGGTGGACGGTACGTGTTCACCGGCGCCGACCTCGCGGCGCGCGCATCGAATGTCGGACTGATCCCCAAGGGTGACCTGATCTGGTACCAGGCCGGAACACGGCTGCGACCCTACGGTTATCCGACGGGCTTCGTGCCGAACATCGCCCACCAGCACCTGCTCGTGTTGCGACGCGGCTGAGGCCCCGAATTGGGTGCCCGGCCGGCTCCCCCGGATGCCGGCCGAGCTCGTGAAAAGCGGCGAGGCCCTAGATCAGGCCCCGCGCGCTGAGCAGCGCCGTGAGCGCGTCATCCGGCTCCTGGGCGCGGACCATGCCGGGCAGCGCCGTGGGGCTGCGCATCGCGAGCGTCGTGCGGTGGACCCAGCCGTGCTCCCCGCTCGCGCACATGACCTCGACGAAGGCGCCCGCGGCGCCGACGGCGAGGACCTCATCGCCCTGCTCGAGGTCCGACAGCCGGATGCCCATGACCTCGTCGGGTCGGTCGAGGATCGGTACGGTCGCGTAGCGGATGATCCGAAGGTCGGGGTGGTTCGTTCGATCGTCGAGGAAGCGCATCGGGAGGCGGTAGACGGGCGCCTGGCGGGTCGGATCGTTGTGGCGCGCCGCGATGAGCGATGGCCGACGCCAGCGAGGCATGTTGGCCTCGGGGTCGACCGAGGTCGGTGAGAGCGGCGGGGCCATCGCCTCGATCGCCGTCGATTCCTCGGTGCGCAGCGCATCGGCAGCCGCGGCGAGCGTTGCCTGCATCGCTGCGACCTGGGCGACCGGCGCGCCCGGGCGCGGGCGTCGCCCGACACCGATGAGCCCGACGATCCCGGCGAGGACGATTCCGAGCGCGATGGCAGTCGTCGCGCCGACGCCGGCAAAGACGGCCGCCACGAGCACTGCGGTCATGACCAGACCCATGACCAACAGGCGGGCGACTGCCCGGACAATTCCCTGCATTGCTTCCGATCTCCCGTGCGGGATGCGACGAAAAACCCCCGCGAATGGATGCCCGGAGGATCGGGGTGGATCGGAGTGGCTGGCAATGGTACGGCGGTCATGTCGGAACGGACCGTTATGCCGCGGTGCGGTCGAGTCCGGGGCGGATCGGGTGGGCAGGGTGCGGTCCGGCCGGGGGACGGGTCCCTAAACGCGGAGCAGGCATCCGTACCTGCCGCCGGATGACCCAAGCAGCCGGGCGGTCCTGCCCCCAACGGGTCATTCCACGCGCACGCCCCGCGCGCGAGGATGCCGCTCATGCAGGTCCTCCCTTCCTCTCGCGCCAAGGCCGGCCGTCCGAGCCGCCTCGCCCTCTACAACGCGCTGTTCGTCGGTACGATCTCGACCGCCGTCGGCATCGGGCTCCTGTACATCGTGTTCGGCGGCGCGTTCATGACGCGCTTCATGCCGACCGGTCGGCCGTCGACGTACGAGCTGGTCATCGGCGCGCTCGCCTGGACCTTTGCCCTCACCGCGCCCGCGGGCTTCGGCCTGATCGGCGTCGCGCGTCTCGCGACGGCCTACGAGCGCTGGCGTGCACGCCGGCCCCGGATCACGCCGGCGGTCAGGCTCCGACGGACCATCGGCGACGACCACGTCGTCGCGACGGGCGTCCGGCTCCCGGTCGCGAACCGGCACCTGCCCGAGCTGGTCATCGGGCCGTTTGGCGCAGCGGTCATCGAGGAGCTGCCCCCGGCGGGCGCGGTGCTCTCGCGCGGCGTTCGGACGTGGGAGGTCCGCGTCGGCAACGGCTACATCCGAACCATCGAGAACCCGCTCGAGCGCGCCACCCACGACGCCGACATCGTCCGGTCGTGGCTCTCCCCGGAGGACGCCGACCACGTGCTCAAGGTCTACGCCGCCGTGGTCGGGACCGACAAACGGGTCGAGCGGACCGCTTCGTGCGCGTACATCGAGCCCGGCCAGATCGCCGAGTGGCTCGCCACGCTGCCGCCGCAGAAGTCGTTCGACCAGGGCCGCCGCGACCGAATCGTCAAAGAGGTCCGCTCAGCGCTCTGAGGCCCCGGCCTCCGGCTCGTGCACCTGGTTCCGTGCTCCTTGGCCTGGTAGGGGAGGGAGGACTCGAACCTCCGACTTCCGAGGTATAAGCTCGGCGCCTCTAACCGACTGGGCTACTCCCCCGCCCTCATCCTACGCCCGGCCGCGTCCTGACTCAGATGAGCAGCGGCTTCAGCACCTGGATCGCCACGACGAGGATGAGGTAGGCGATCGGGATGGCCGCGAACAACCCGAGGGCCGCGCTCCACGGCGTGCGGGTCGCCCGCGAGCCTGAGCCGCGCGGGAGCGGCACGATCAGCCAGGTGAGGAACGAGCCCGCGAGCAGCACCGCGAGGACGTACAGCGCCGCCGCGCCGACGCGCAGGTCGCCGCCCGGCAGCGTGGCGCCTCGCGACAGGGCGACGTCGTAGGCGAGATACGCCGCCCCGAGGATGAGGGCCACGGCGAGGCTCGAGCCCACCGCTCGCACGACCGGGCGTGGCGCGTTGCGGAACTGGCGCCAGCGGATCGAAAGCCATGAGCGGCGGGCCACGGCCGATGCCGGATCGGCCGTCGCCCGCTCCGCCACTGCGGCCCTCAGCCCTGGCCGATGATCGTCAGCGTGCGTCGGGGCGGGAGGGTCTCGGGCGTGTGTCCCGCGAGCAACCGGACCCCGTCGACGAATCGCTCGATCTCGTCCTCCGTCGTCCAGAAGCCGACGCTGATGCGCAGGGCGTCGACGGCGGGCAGCGTGCGGGCGATTGAGAACGTGCGCGCCTGGAGCTCGTCGAGCGCCGGCTGGGGCGCCCAGCCGGCGATCCGGAACGAGACGAGCCCGGCCATGCGGTCGCGCGGGGTGAGCAGCTGCACGCCCTCGATGTCGGCCAACCGGTCGGCTGCCAGGTGCGCCATCTCGCTTCCGCGGCGGTACACGAAGTCGAGCCCGACGTACATCGTGAGCCAGCCCACCGATCGAGCCATCCCCAGCACCGATGGCCGGTGGAATCCCGCGAGCTGGAAGCGGCGGGCGTCGGTCCGGAGCGTGCGGTTGCCCCGCGAATCGACCGTCTCGAACGTGAAGAAGCTGGCGAAGGTCGACCGGGTGTGTTCGAGCAGCTCTGCCTTGACCCACAGTGCGCCGATGCCCTCGGGGCCGAGCAGCCACTTCTGGCCGGGAATGGCGTACATGTCCACATCGAGATCGTGGACGTTGACCGGGATCGCGCCGACGGCCTGCGCGCCGTCGACGAGGACCAGCGCGCCGCGCGCATGGGCGATCTCGGCGATGCGCCGGACTGGCATCACGAGGCCGCTCGTCCACAGGACGTGCGAGATCGAGACGAGCTTGGTGCCCGGCGTGATGAGCCGGTCGAACTTCTCGACGATCTCGTCATCCGGCGCGTCGGGCACGAACTCGGCGAACGCGAGGTCGACCCCGTACCGGTCCCCGATGATGTACAGCGGCCCGACCCCACCCGGATGCTCGTGGCAGCTCGTGACCGCGCGGCCGCCATCGCGCCAGTCGAGCGCGTACGTGCCCTGGTTCATCCCGTCAGTGGCTGCGTGGGTGATCGCGACCTCGTCGAGGTCACCGCCGATGACCGCCGCGATCCCGGCGCGAGCTTCATCGATGCGCTGGGCCGACTCGGCCCAGTACTCCGTCTGGGCCCGGCCGAAGTCGCGCTCGTACGCCTCGAGCTCTGCCATCGCCGCCGCGGTCTCGGCGGGCAAGGGGCCGACCGAGCCGGTGTTCAGCTGGATGGCGGACGAGAGGGACGGCAGCGCAGCTCGGACGGCGGCGAGCTTGTCCACGTCCGACATGAACGGGGAAACCACGGGCCTACTATATCGACGTGGTCCGGGGCTCCCCTTGACAGGTTTCGCGCGCCCTGAGCTGCTCGCGTCCGCGGACTGGCTGGCCGACGAGCTGGGTCGGCCGGACGTGCGCATCATCGACTGCCGCTGGCGCCCCGACGGGACCGGCCATGTGGTCTTCGGGTCGGGCCACATCCCGGGCGCAACCCACGTCGACTGGCGCGTCGAGCTCAACGATCCGCCCTCGGACGAGACCGGCGATGCGCTGCGGCTCGCCTCGCCGCAGTCGGTGCTCGCGTTCATGGCCCGGGCGGGCATCGGCGCCGCGAGCTCGGTCGTGCTGTACGACGACACCAATTCGTTGTACGCGGCGCGGGCGTGGTGGTCACTCCGGGTCTACGGCTTCGACTCCGCGCGCATCCTCGACGGCGGCTTCCCCGCGTGGACGGCGGACCAGCGACCGCTCAGCACCGGCGTCCTGCCGCAGCCCGAGACGCCGTTCACGCCGCGTCTCAATCCCCGCCTCCGGCTGACGACCAGCGACGTCCGGTCCCTGCTGGGCTCGCCGGACGCCCAGATCATCGACGGCCGTGCGGTGCCCGAGTTCAAGGGCCACGAGGGCAATGCGCGCCGGCTGGGCCACATCCCCGGGGCGGTCAACCTGCCGGTCGGCATGCTCCACGAGGCGGGCTCGCAGCGCCTGCTCGACCCCGACGCGATCCGGGCGATCCTGTTGCGTGCGACCGTCGCGAGGGGGAAGCGACTCGTGTGCTACGACGGCGCCGGAGTGGGCGCGGCGAAGCTCGCGTTCGTGCTGACGCTCATGGGCTACGACGATGTCGCCGTGTATGACGGCTCGTGGGCCGAGTGGGGCGACCGGCTCGACCTGCCGGTGGAGCGCTAGGCGCCCAAGCCCTCGGACTCGAGCCTCGGGCGGTCGAGGATGGCTGCCGGCTCGCCTCCGGCGTCGCCGAGCTCGACGCCGTCGATGTCCTCGATCGTGGTGGCCTCGAGCGTCTCGATCCGGGCGCTGTTCAGCAGGAGCGTCTCGGACGCGCGCTCGACCTCGGCGCCCGCCTCGGCGTAGACGATCCGAGCAGAGGTCAGGGCGACGATCGGACGCCGGGTGGCCATCTTCAGGGGGTCGATCGTCGGCGGGGCGTGGAGGTACCCGCGGACCTGGTAGGGCCCGATGCGGGCGACGACGGGATACTGCCGCGTCCAGATTCGGAGCTCCGGGCTCCCACGCGGCTCGCCGGCCAGCACGACGCACAGATCCTCGCGGAGGATGGCCGCCGACCCGGCCTGGACGACCCGGCCATCGTCGAGCGCTCGACACGTGACGTTGTCGACCTCGAACTCGACCGTCGAGCTCAGGAAGTCAGACAGGCGATCGGAGACCAGGGCGAGCTCGCCCGTCAGCGTGCAGTCTTGTGCGTATGCCGTGAACGGAACGTTCATGGTGCGACCCCACGACGCGAACCCGCTCTGGCGCCGCCCCTGGCCTCGGCTCGTGGACGGCGTCCATGGTAGGCATCTGCGGAGGGCCGCGACGGTCGTCTGCCCTGGCTCGCCGGGTTGGCTCGCGCGGCGCGGTCAGCCGGCTCGCCTGGCGCCAGCCGTGACCAGGTGTTCTGCGCCCGACTGCAGGCCTTCGTACAGGCGGGTGACGGTCTCGAGGGTGTCCGCCTCGCGCGCGTCCTTGTCGAGCCGCAGGCGCGCGATCCTCGGGAAGCGCAGGGCGAATCCGGACTTGTGCCGGTTCGAGCGGAGGATGACGTCGAAGGCGACCTCGACGACGACGGTCGGCTCGACCACCCGGTAGCGGCCGTGGTGCGAGATCGTGTGCTCGTCGAACCAGCGGGTCATCGTCGCGATCTCGGCGTCGGTCAGCCCTGAATAGGCCTTGCCGATCGTGACCAGCTGGTCGCGCGGCTCGTCGCGCACGGCGAAGGTGTAGTCGGACAGGACCCCGTGGCGCTTGCCATGGCCCACCTCGACCCCAACGACCACGCAATCGATGGTCGCCAGCGCCTTCTTCATTTTCAGCCAGCCGTAGCCGCGCCGACCCGGTGAGTAGATCGACGTCGGATCCTTGACCATGAGTCCTTCGTTCCGCCTGGCGCGCGCCTCGGTGAATGCAGCCTCCAACGCGTCGATCGAGTCCGCTTCGGAGAGGTGGGAGAGCGCGAACCAGCCACCATCGGCGGCGAGCGGCAGGTTGAGGCTCTCGAGTCGCCGTCGGCGCTCCGAGAGCGGCAGCTCGAGCAGGGGCGCCACGACGCCGTCCCGCTCGACCCCGTCCCCCGCCGGCTCGTCGAGCCCGAGGACATCCCAGGCCACGAAGATCACCGGCACGTCCGCGAGGATCGCAGGCGACGGCTCCTTCCTTCCCAGTCGAGTCTGCAGGGCGATGAACGGCAGGACCGTGCCGTCCCGCCAGGCGAGGATCTCGCCGTCAAGGATCCCGGCCCACGGCAGGTCACGGGCCGCGGCAATGATCTCCGGGTAGCCGCCGGAGATGTCATGGAGGTCTCTCGAATAGAGGCGCACCGTCGTGCCTTCGCGGTGCAGCTGGCAGCGGATGCCGTCGTACTTGTCCTCGACCCAGACGGTCGGCCCGAGGCGGGTGAGGATCTCGGCGGCGTCCTCGGCCGGCGAGGCAAGCATGAACTTGAGCGGGTGGAAGAGGGCGAGCTCGGCGCCGTCGAGGCGGCCGGTCCGGGCGAGCTCGGCGGTCCGGCCGATGTCGCCGGTCAGCATGCCGGCATGCTTCACGGCATCGAGCGGGCGATCGAACGCCTTCGCGAGCGCCGCCTCGACGAGACCTTCGCGCAGCCCGATGCGGAGCTCGCCGGAGAGGACGCGGACGATGCCTCGCGCGGTCTTCGGATCGGAACGAGCGAGGAGGCCGGCAAGCAGCTCCGCCTTGCGCGCGGGACCCGAGGCGGCCTCGACTGCGGCGAACGTGGCCGCCACGTCGACGAGCGACGGCGCGGCCGCTTCGTCAGGCCCGTGGCCGGCGTTCGCGAGCACGTCGCCGACGGCAGCGCTGATGTCCGAGAAGCGGTCATATGCGGCAGCGAGGTCGGCGCGATCCGAGCCGGTCACCCGCGCGACGGCGTTGGCGATCGTGGCCCAGCCGATGCCGGTCGCCCGCTGGTCGGCCTCGGGAAACGGTCGCCCGGTCAGGAAGACGACCGCAATCGGGAGCTCGGCCTGGTCGAGCGTTCTGAGGTACTCGGCCAGCAGCCGGGTCTTCTCGGACGTTCGGGTCGTGGAGGCGACGCGCTCGGCGAGCTCGCTCCAGCGCCGCATGTTGGCGATGGTATACCGTGCCCGCATGGGAGCAGCCGCGTGGTTCCCGGAGGTGCTGGAGGGCGATCTCGTCGTGCTCCG
>Ga0070706_100004486_pt1 | contig 13456 bp, 16 predicted proteins | sample KBSK5501metaG_FD_65476 | JGI IMG/M metagenome (GOLD analysis project Ga0070706, IMG submission 65476) | Corn, switchgrass and miscanthus rhizosphere microbial communities from Kellogg Biological Station, Michigan, USA - KBS K5-50-1 metaG | ecosystem: Host-associated > Plants > Roots >...
CTGCCTCAGCTGGTCGAGCGCAGCGGCAACGGCGTGGCCGGCGGCGGCTCGATCACCGCGTTCTACACGGTGCTCAGCGAGGGCGACGATCAGAACGACCCGATCGCCGATGCGGCGCGCGGCATTCTCGACGGCCACATCGTGCTGTCGCGCGAGCTGGCCGAGTCCGGCCACTACCCCGCGATCGACATCGAACGCTCGATCTCGCGCGTGATGACCAGCGTGGCCGACAGCGCGCACGTCGAAGCGGCGCGGCGCTTCCGCCAGCTCCACTCGCGCCACAACAAGGCGCGCGACCTGATCCAGCTCGGCGCCTACCTGCCCGGGCAGGACGCCGAGCTCGACACCGCGGTGCGGCTGCACGCCGGCATGACCGCGCTGCTGCAGCAGAACATGCACGAGCCCGCAACGCTGGACGCGAGCGTGGCCGAGCTGCGCGGCGTGATCGGCGCCTGAGCCCGAGCCGCCACCACGCCGACGACGAAACGCAAGACCCCGCACGAAAGCACCCGATGACCGCATTGCAACCGCTCGCCGCCCTGCTCGCGCAAAGCGAACGCGAGCGCGACCTCGCACTGGCCGACCAGCAGCGCGCACAGGCCGCGAGCGACGCCGCCGACGCGCAGGCCCGGCAACTGCTCGACTACCGGCGCGAATACGAACAGCGCTGGAACGCGCAGTTCAGCCGCGAGGGCCAGATCGAGCTGGTGCGCTGCTACCAGAGCTTCGTCGAACGCCTGACGCAGGCGGTCGATCAGCAGACGCGCATCGCCGAGCATGCCAGGCAGCAGCTCGCCAACGCCGTCGTCGCGGTGCGCACCGCGGAGACCCGCTGCGCCGCGGTGCGCAAGCTGATCGAACGGCGCAGCGCCGAGCTGCGCGCACTCGCCGGCCGGCGCGAGCAACAGCAGACCGACGAAACCGCAGCCCGCGCCGCGTGGGGCCGTGTCGGCCCGAACGGCCGGCCACGCGCCGTGGAATGACGGATCAGGGCAAGAAAGACGAACGATGAAGATCGGAAGCAGCGAACTCCTGACCACGGCGCAACCCGTCGCGAACACGAACGCGAACGGCGGCGTCGATCCGAGCTCGAACTTCGCGGCCTTGCTGCAGCAAAGCCGCGCGCCCATGGTGGCCGCCGCGGCGAAACCGCCGGTGCCGCTGCCGCCGGTGCAAGCCCAACCGGCCACGTCTGCCGGTGACGGCTCCAGCACGATGACCGAGGCGCCTGACACCGACGACGGCGCGCAGGACAGCGCCGCAACCCCGCCGCACCCGACGCCGAAGCCGCGCACCCGCAACAGCGATGCGCCGACGGGCAGCCGCGCATCGCGCGACCCGCGCAGCACCGGATCGTCGCGCGCCGAGAGCAGCGAGAGCGCCGCACGCGAACGCGCGGCCGATGCGGCCAGCTCGACGGGAGGCGATGCGAAGACATCCAACGACAGCGCGACGCCGCCGAACTGGCTCGCCGGCCTGCTGCCGCCGGCCACGCCGCCGACGCCGCCAGTCGGCGCGTCCGACGCGAGCACCGGCGACGACACAGCGCTCGAGGCCACGGACACCGCCGATGCGGGCACGGGCCGCGGCCGCGGCCTGTCGCTCGCGAGCCAACGCAAGGCGGACGCGCGCGACATACTGGCCCGAGCCGAGCCGGCTCCCGCCAACGCAGCGACCCAGGACGCCGCGCCGGCGACATCGGGCTTGGTCGCCATGCTCGCCGAGCAGCGTCGCACCGAGCCGGCATCGCGCGGCGAAGCGAACAACACCCGGATCGAATCGGCGCACAACGCCTCGGCGCTGTCGGCCGCGTCGACCGCCACGCCGGCGAGCGCCGGCGCAGCGACCGACGCGAGCAGCACCAGCGCCGCCCACGTGCGCGCGTCGGTCGGCTCGGCCGAGTTCCCGCAGGAGCTCGGCGTGCAGCTCAGCGTGCTCGCGCGCGACGGCGTGCAGCACGCCGAGCTGCACCTGAACCCGGCCGAGATGGGGCCGGTCTCGGTGCAGATCGTGATGGACGGCACGCAAGCGCGCATCGACTTCGGCGCCGACGTGGCCGCGACCCGCCAGGCGATCGAGGCCGGGCTGCCCGAACTCGCGAGCGCGTTGCGCGACGCCGGCTTCACGCTCGCCGGCGGCGGCGTCTCGCAGCACGCGGGCGGGCGCCGTGAATCGTCGGGCGACGACGACTCGCGCCGCGCAAGCCGCTCGAGCCGCATCGGCGGCGTCGACGCGGGCGATGCTGCCGATGCCGCCATCACGCGCATCGTTCGCACGCGCGTCTCGGCCGGCGGCGTCGACCTCTACGCCTGACGGGCGCCCGCAGGGGCGCAAGGCCGCCGATACAGGCGTTCGCGGGCGTGCCGGACTGGCCGCGAAATCCCCTGCTTATTGCCGCTTCTGCCGCTGCGCCGACTTCGACAATGTCTTTCAGAGGCGAGGGGCTGTGCGCGCTTGCGCGGGACGCTCTTCGTGAAGAACCGACAACGAAGGAGTGACCCGTGGCGACTGCTGCCGCTGTTCCCGCCGCCGACTCCGGTGCCGTCGCACCGGCGAAGAAGGGCAAGAAGAAGCTCTTGATCATGCTCGTCATCGGCGTGCTGGTGCTGCTGCTGGCCGGCGCCGGCGCGCTGTTGATGCTGAAGAAGAAGCCCGCCGCGCAGGACGCCGAAGACGGCGATGAATCCGGCAGCGTCGCGACCGCCAGCCACAAGGCCGAGAAGCCCGACCTGAAGCATCCGCCGGTCTTCCTGCCGCTGGAGCCGTTCGTCGTGAACCTGGCCGACAAGGACACCGACCGCTACGCGCAGATCGGCATCACGCTCGAGGTCGAGGACCCGAAGTTCGGCGAGCTGCTGAAGGTCTACATGCCGGCGATCCGCAACGCGATCCTGCTGATCCTCGCGCAGAAGTCGTCGGCCGACCTGCTCGACCGCCCCGGCAAGGAGCAGCTGGCCGGCGAGATCCAGCGTGAAGCGGCGCGGGTGATGGGCATCGAGGTCGAGGAGCCGGAAGTCCCGAAGGCGGCTGCGAAAGACGGTGCGAAGGAAGGCGCGAAGGACGCAGCCAAGGCGGCCGACCAAGAAGAGAAGCCGAAGAAGCGGCGCCGCGCCAACGCCGAGCCCAACCCGATCCAGCACGTGCACTTCTCGAACTTCATCATCCAGTGAGCGCGGGCGACCGGACATGAATCAACAGATCCTCTCGCAGGACGAAGTCGACGCGCTGCTGCAGGGCATCACCGGCGAAAGCCAGAAGCTCGAGCAGGAAGAGGTCGAGGCCGGCGCGGTCCGCAACTACGACATCTCCAGTCAGGAGCGCATCGTCCGCGGGCGCATGCCGACGATGGAGATCATCAACGAGCGCTTCGCCCGCAACATCCGCATCGGCCTGTTCAACTTCATCCGCAAGAGCCCGGAGATCGCGATCGGCAGCATCAAGGTGCAGAAGTACAGCGCCTTCCTGCGCGAGATCGTCGTGCCGACCAACTTCAACATCGTCAGCGTGCGGCCGCTGCGCGGCTCGGGGCTGATCGTCTGCGACCCGACGCTGGTGTTCGCGGTGATCGACGCCCTCTTCGGCGGCGCCGGCAAGTACCACACACGCATCGAAGGACGCGACTTCTCGGCGACCGAGCTGCGCATCATCACGCGGCTGGTCGAGGTGATCACGACCGAGTACAAGAAGGCCTGGCACGGCATCTACCCGCTCGAGCTGGACTACCAGCGCTCGGAGATGCAGCCGCAGTTCGCGAACATCGCCACACCCAGCGAGATCGTCGTCGCGACCAGCTTCACGCTCGAGATCGGCGACACCAGCGGCACGATCCACTTCTGCATTCCGTACGCGACGCTGGAGCCGATCCGCGACGTGCTGTATTCGACGATCCAGGGCGATGCGTCCGAGCCCGACCGGCGCTGGGTCAACCTGATGAAGCAGCAGATCCAGGCGGCCGAGGTCGAGCTCGTCGCCGAGCTCGCGACCGCGCCGGCCACCGTCGAGCAGCTGCTCGCGTTCAAGGTCGGCGACTTCATCGAGCTGGACCTGCATCAGATGATCCAGGCCAAGGTCGTCGGCGTGCCGGTGATCGAGTGCAGCTACGGAACCTCGAACGGGCGCTACGCCCTGAAAGTCAATCAACTGCTCGCCAGCTCGCCGCAGAGCTGGCTCGGAGAATCGCATGTCAGCTGACAACAACACCGACGAACAGGACGCGATGGCCGCCGAGTGGGCCGCCGCGCTCGCCGAAGCCAAGCCCGAGACCGCCTCCGAAGTGCAGACCGACCAGGTCGCGCCGGCGTCGTTCCAGAACTTCGCGCCGACCACCGCGGCCGGTCCCGGCAACGACATCAACATGATCCTCGACATCCCGGTGCAGCTCACCGTGGAGCTGGGGCGCACGCGGATTCCGATCAAGCACATCCTGCAGCTCGCGCAGGGCTCGGTGGTCGAGCTCGACGCGCTGGCCGGCGAGCCGATGGACGTGCTGGTCAACGGCTACCTGATCGCGCAGGGCGAGGTCGTCGTCGTCAACGACAAGTTCGGCATCCGGCTGACCGACATCGTCACGCCCAGCGAGCGCATGCGCCGCCTGAGCCGCGGCTGACCCGGAGCATCGCCGGTCGTGAATGCCTCGGGTGGGTTGACCTCGCTGGTCTGGTTCATCGCGATCATCGCGCTGATCCCGGTCGCGCTGTGGCTGTTGAAGCGCACACCCATGGGCGGCGGCGCCGGCCACCAGCATCTGCGCAGCATCGCGGCACTGCCGCTGTCGACGAACCAGCGCATCGTCACGGTCGAAGTGGGCCAGGGCGAATCGCGCCGCTGGCTGGTGCTGGGCGTCACGGCGCAGAGCATCACGACCTTGCACACGATGGAGCCGACCGATCCCGCTCAGGCTGAGGTCGTGCGAACGGAGGTCACGGGTTCGGCATTCGCCCAGCTGCTCGGCACGTTCCGCCGAGATCGAGGCCACGATGGCCGCTGACCTCCCGCTGGTCGTCGCGCAGACTGCCGGCGGCACCAGCTACTCGGTGCCGATCCAGACGCTGCTGTTCTTCACCGCGCTGAGCTTCCTGCCGGCGGTGCTGCTCTTGATGACCGGCTTCACGCGCATCGTGATCGTGCTGAGCCTGCTGCGCCAGGCGCTGGGCACGCAGGCCGCGCCGCCGAACCAGGTGGTCATCGGGCTGAGCCTCTTCCTGACCTTCTTCGTGATGGGGCCGACCATCGACAAGGTCTACGCCGACGCCTACCAGCCGTACGCCGAAAGCAAGATCCAGTTCGACGAGGCGCTCAAGCGCGGCGAGGTGCCGGTGCGCGCCTTCATGCTGAAGCAGACGCGCCAGGCCGACGTAATGCTGTTCGCGAAGCTCGCGAAGGTCGATTCGTCGGTCAAGACCGAGAACGTGCCATTCAAGGTGCTGGTGCCGGCGTTCGTCACGAGCGAGCTGAAGAGCGCGTTCCAGATCGGCTTCCTGATCTTCATCCCGTTCCTGATCATCGACATGATCGTCGCGAGCGTCCTGATGAGCCTGGGGATGATGATGCTGAGCCCGGTGCTGATCGCGCTGCCGTTCAAGCTGATGCTGTTCGTGCTGGCCGACGGCTGGAACCTGCTGCTGGGTTCGCTGGCAGCGAGCTTCGCCACGTAGAACGACAACAACACCATGGATTCCCAACAAGTCTTCACCGCCGGCCAGCAAGGCCTGTACATGCTGCTGATGGTCTCGGCGCCTATCCTGCTGACCGTGCTGGTCGTCGGCCTCGCGGTCAGCATCTTCCAGGCCGCGACGCAGATCCACGAGGCGACGCTGTCGTTCGTGCCGAAGATCGTCGCCGCAGTCGCGGTGCTGGCGATCGCCGGGCCGTGGATGCTGACCAGCCTGGTCGAATACATCCAGCGCACGCTGCAGTCGATTCCGACGGTGGTGGGGTGATGGCCGCGGCGTGCTGACCTTCACCGACGCCCAGGTCATCGCCTGGATCACGCCGCTGCTCTGGCCGTTCCTGCGCGTGCTCGCGCTGTTCAGCTCGCTGCCGGTGTTCGCGCAGCGCAGCGTGCCGATGCGCCTGCGCGTGGCGCTCGCGTTCCTGATCGCGTTCTGCGCGCAGGCTTCGCTGCCCGCGATGCCGGTGATCGCGCTCGATTCGGCGAACGCGGTGCTCGCGGTGATTCAGCAGGTGCTGATCGGCGTCTCGCTGGGCTTCGCGGTGCGCCTGGTGTTCGCCGCGGTCGAGTTCGCCGGCGAGCTCATCGGCTTGCAGATGGGCCTGAACTTCGCCGGCTTCTTCGACCCGATGAGCGGCGGCGACGCGACCGCCGCCAGCCGCTTCTTCGGCGTCTCGGTGAGCTGGCTGTTCATCGTGATGGGCGGGCACCTGCTCCTGATCGGCGCGGTCGTCAAGAGCTTCGACGCGTTCCCGGTCGGGCCCGAGCCGTTCGCGTTCCTGCGCGCCGTGCAGCCGCACGTCTGGGGCGCCGAGGTGTTCCGCCTCGGCCTGTGGATCGCGCTGCCGCTGGTCGCGATGCTGCTGTTCGTGAACCTGGTGCTCGGGATCATCTCGCGCGTCGCGTCGCAGATGAACATCTTCTCGATCGGCTTTCCGATCACGGTCTCGGTCGGCCTGATCGGCATGCTGCTGACGCTGCCGATGATGCAGGTGCCGTTCACGATGGCGCTCGAGCGGATGCTGGCCTACTTCACTTGACCGTGACCCAGGCCCACTCGAGCCAGTTGTCGGCGCGGTGCACGGCCTCCACGTTGCTGCGCATCGCCCACGGGATGAACTGGCGGTGCAGCGGGATGTGGTGGACCATGTCGTTGTGTTCCTTGATCGCGGCCTTGATCAGGGCTTCGCGCTTCTTCGGATCGGGCTCCTTGCTCGACGCGGCCGCGAGCTCGTCCAGCTTCGGGTTGTTGAACTGGCCGTAGTTGAAGTCGCCGACGCCGCCCGGCGCCCGCGTGCGGTAGATCGGCGTCAGCGTGGTCTCGGCATCGGTCACCGACCCGCCCCAACCGAGCATGTACATCGACGTGTCGAGCTTGGTGAGCTTGGCGAAGTAGATCGAGCGCGGCATCGTGTTGACGCGCACCTTCATGCCCAGCCGTGCCCACATCGAGGCCAGCGTCTTGCAGATCTCCTCGTCGTTGACGTAGCGGTCGTTCGGGCAGTCCAGCGTGACCTCGAAGCCGTCGGGATACCCGGCCGAGGCCAGCAGCTTCTTGGCGGCGGCCAGGTCGAACGGCAGCCGCTTCTCGAGCGCCGGATCGTTGTAGGTGCCCAGCGACGACACCATCGTCGCGCCGGTCGGCGCCGCCAGCCCGCGCATCAGCTTGGTCTTGATCATGTCCTCGTCGACCGCCTGGTACAGCGCCTGGCGTACGCGCTGGTCCTTGAACGGGTTCTTGCCTTTCACGCTGCTGTAGAGCAGCTCGTCGCGGCCCTGGTCCATGCCGATGAAGATGATCCGGTTCTCCGGGCCGTCGACCACCTTGATCCCTTGCGTGCTGCGCAGCCGCGGGGTGTCGGTCGGAGGCGGGTCGAGCACGAACTCGAGCTCGCCCGAGATCAGCGCGGCCACGCGTGTCGCGTTGTTCTTGATCGGCGTGTAGATCACGTCCTGCACGTTGCCCTCGAACTTGCCCCACCAGTTCGGGTTGCGCTTGTAGACGGTCTTCACGTCGGGCTGGCGCGAGACCAGCATGAACGGCCCGGTGCCGTTCGCGTTCGTCGCCGCATAGGTCTGCTCGCCGATCTTGAAGTCCTGCGGCTTGGTGACCTTGTACTTCTCGCACCACGCCTTGCTCATGATGTAGACCGCGTTGGCGTGCTGCAGGAAGATCGGATCGACCGATTTCTGGTTGAACTCGACCGTCAGGTCGTCGATCTTCTTCGCCTCGCCCATCGCGCTGGCGTACACCTTGATGTCGGAGCTCTCTTCCTGAGCGCGCTTGACGGAGAACACGACGTCGTCGGCGGTGAACGGCGTCCCGTCGTGGAACTTGACGTTGGGGCGCAGCTTCATGCGCCACTGCAGCGGGCCCGTCTGCTGCCACTCGGTGGCGAGCAGCGGCACGATGTTCAGCTGCTTGTCGCGCCCGGTGAGGAACTCGTACACCTGACCGTTGAGCGAATTGGTCAGCGACTCGTTGCGCGCGTCCGGGTCCATGGTCTGGATGTCGCCCTGCGAAGACCACCGCAAGGTCTGCGCCTGCGCGCCACCCGCCGCAGCCAGCAGCGCGGCGAACGCCCAGGCGGCGGCCGAAAGAAGTTGTCGTGTCATCGCTTGCTCCGCGAGGTTTTCGAAAGGCGGCCAGTGTAGGCCTGCGAAAACGCGCGTTCCGGTCGGGAAAACCTGGGCGCGCGAGCCGGTGCACGAGCAAGTTTCAGGCCGCCACGGGCGCAAAAAAGCCGCTGCAAGCAGCGGCTTTCGGGATGGCAGGCGCGCCGGCGGCTCAGCGGAAGCGCGACTGCGGCACGGTCGCGAGCTGGCTCGGCAGCGACGCGATGTAAGCCGTCAGCTCCTTCAGCTCGGCGTGGGTGAACGGCCGCGCCATCCCCATCATGACCGGGTTGTTGCGGCCGACCTGCGGGTTCTTGTCGGTCTGGTAGGCCTTCAGCGCGTAGTACAGGTAGTCGGCGTGCTGGCCGGCGAGCTTGGGGTAGGACGCGTCGATCGGCTTCGTGAAGTTGTCGCCGTGGCACGCGGCGCAGTTGCCCTTCTTCAGCAGCTCGGCCACTGCGGGCGACGGTACCGGCGCGTTGCCGTCGGCGGCCGCATCGGCGGCCTTGTTCTCGGCTTCGTAGAACGCGGCGAGATCGGCCATGTCCTGGTCGCTCAGTGAGGTCGCGATCGCGCGCATGGTCGGGTGCTTGCGGTCGCCCTTCTTGTAGGCGCCGAGCGCGCCCACGATGTACTTCGCGTTCTGGCCCGCGATCTTCGGCACCTTGTAGATCTCGGGAAAGCTCGCGCGGTAATCCGGGATGCCGTGGCAGCCGATACACATCGCCGCCTTCTTCTCGCCCGCCGCCGCGCTGCCGCCCTGGGCCCCACCGGCCGGCGCGCTGGCGGCTTGGGCATGCGCCGCAACCCCGACGACGCAGGCGGCCAGGGCGATCGACAGACGATGGAGCTTGTTCATGGGTCGGAGAAGGCGGTGTTTGCAGGTCAGCGGGCGATTATAGGGGGCACCCTTATACTGGCCCGCGACCTCCCCCACCCATCGATCGAACGGGCAGTGCCATGAAGTTCCAAGGCTCGGACACCTACGTCGCGACCCCCGACCTGATGCTCGCAGTCAACGCAGCGGCGACGCTGAAGCGGCCGCTGCTGGTCAAGGGCGAGCCCGGCACCGGCAAGACGATGCTGGCCGAAGAGGTGGCCCAGGCGCTGGGCATGCCGCTGCTGCAGTGGCACATCAAGAGCACGACAAAGGCGCAGCAGGGCCTGTACGAATACGACGCGGTGAGCCGGCTGCGCGACAGCCAGCTCGCCGACGTGGACGGCGGCGAGCGCGTCCGGGACATCCACAACTACATCGTCAAGGGTGTGCTGTGGCAGGCCTTCACGGCCGACGAACCGGTGGTGCTGCTGATCGACGAGATCGACAAGGCCGACATCGAATTCCCGAACGACCTGCTGCGCGAGATCGACCGGATGGAGTTCTACGTCTACGAGACGCGCGAACTCGTCAAGGCGAAGCACCGGCCGCTCGTGTTCATCACGTCGAACAACGAGAAGGAGCTGCCCGACGCGTTCCTGCGCCGCTGCTTCTTCCACTACATCAAGTTCCCCGATGCCGACACGATGCACAGAATCGTCGACGTGCACTACCCGAACCTGAAGAAGGAATTGCTGGCTTGCGCGCTGAAGAACTTCTACGACGTGCGCAACCTGCCCGGCCTGAAGAAGAAGCCGTCGACCTCGGAGCTGCTCGACTGGCTGAAGCTGCTGTTGGCCGAAGACATCCCGGTCGAGGCGCTGCAGAGCAAGGACGAGAAGGTCGCGGTGCCGCCGCTGGTGGGCGCGCTGCTGAAGAACGAGCAGGACGTGTCGCTGTTCGAGAAGCTGGTGTTCATGCAGCGGCACAACCGGTGATCGAATGACCTGGCCCGCTGCCGTCACGCTCGAAGGCGTACACGCCACCCTCGTCCCGCTCGCCACCGAGCACGAAGCCGGCCTGATCGCCGCCGCGCGCGACGGCGAGCTGTGGAACCTCTGGTACACGAGCGTGCCGGCGCCCGAGAAAATGGGCGCCGACATCCAGCGCCGCCTCGGCCTGCAGGCGAGCGGCTCGATGCTGCCGTTCACGGTGCTGGATGCCGACGGCGCAGTCGCCGGCGAAACGACCTACATGAACATCGACGCGACCCACCGGCGCGTCGAGATCGGCTCGACCTGGTACGCGAGCCGCGTGCAGCGCACGCCGCTGAACACCGAGTGCAAGCTGATGCTGCTGACGCACGCATTCGAGGCGTTGGGGTGCATCGCGGTCGAGTTCCGCACGCACCGCCTGAACACGCAGAGCCGGCGCGCGATCGAGCGCCTGGGCGCCCAGCTCGACGGCATCCTGCGCGCGCACCAGCGCAGCCCCGACGGCAGCCTGCGCGACACCGCGGTCTACAGCATCACCGCGGCCGAGTGGCCGGCGGTGCGGCAGCATCTGCGCTGGCAGTTGCAGCGCCCGCGCTAAGAACCTGTCCGTGAACAGGTTCTAAGCCCGCCTTCCTTCACGCCGGCTGCAGATCGGCCAGCGCCGGCTCGGCCAGCACGACCTGGTCGCGCCCGGCGCTCTTCGCGCGGTACAGCGCCCGGTCGGCGCGCGCGAGCACGGCCTGCGGCGGCTCGTCGGGCAACTGCGCGACCGCGACGCCGACGCTGATCGTCACCGGCCGGTCGAACTCGTCCCACGCCGCGCTGCGCACCGCGACGTGGGCGCGCTCGGCCAGGTGCATCGCGCCGTCGAGGTCGGCATGCGGCAGCAGGATGCAGAACTCCTCGCCGCCGAGCCGCGCGATGTGGTCGACCTCGCGCGCCGCGCCGCGCAGCACGTCGGCGAGCTTGCACAGCACGGCGTCGCCGGCCGCATGGCCGTGTTTGTCGTTGACGCCCTTGAAGTAGTCGATGTCGATCATCAGGACCGCATAGGTCTCGCCGTAGCGGCGCAGCCGCCCGGCCTCGCGCTGCAGCAGCGGCGCCAGCGCGCGGCGGTTCAGCAGCCCGGTCAGCGCGTCGCGCTCGGACAGGTGCTGCAGCCGCGTCACCAGCCGCCCGACCACCATCAACGCGAGCACGAGGTTGACCATCAACCCGACCAGCATGAACGCGAGCACGACCATGCCGTTGAACGCATTCGCCTCGTGCAGCGGGCGCGCGGCGACCGACGGCATCCACACGCCGGCGATCGCGCGCACCGCGAACAGCAGCCCGAGCAGCGCGAGCGGCGTCGCGACGACGTGCGCCGTCGCGATCGCGCCCTCGCGGCGCAACGCCCGGTGGCTCTCGTGCGCGGCGCGCAGCAGCGTCCACGCGATCGGCACCGACGCCCCGATCACCGCGACCGCGCTGTGCCCCTCGACCAGCAGCAGGAAGCTCGTGAGCAGCAGCGCGTCGGCCCCGAACAGGAACGCGTGCTCGCGGTCGGTGACCGGGATGCTCAGGAAGATCTGCATGCCGCGCCGCGTCGCCAGCACGCCGGCCATGATCGCGAGGTTCGCGACGATCAGCGTCATGAACGGCGGCCACAGGCCGCGCAGCAGGATCAGCGACAGCCCCGCCGCGGTGGCGAGCGCCGCGCCCATCCAATGCGCCGAGACGGGCTTGGACAGCCCCAGCCACCAGCCTCCAACCCACCAGCTGAAGGCGCACAGGCCTTGCTGCATCGTGATCAGCACCAGGACGGTCTGGATGTCTTGCACCGGGTTGGAGCGTCGGGCGAGGAACCGCGCCGCCCGCGGCGAGTATGTGCGCGCCCGGTGCCGCGCGAGTTATCGCCTTCCCGGATTGCCGGCGCGCCTGGAGCGCATCGCCGTGCTACCGGCTCTTGGCCGCGCGGGACAGCCGTTTCGCATTGGCCGTCGCCTTGCGGTGCACCGGCGCGAGGCCTTTGCTCAGCACGCCGAGCGCAGCGTTTTGCAGCTGGGCCGTGGCGGTCGCCGGCAACCTCGCGAACGCCGATGGCGACCAGGCCGCCTGCAGCCAGCTCGCCGCCAGCGCCTGCTGAACCTGCACGGCGTGCAGCGCCATTGCCTGCCACGACTCGGTGAACGCCGCCGCCTTCTCGGCGCCCATGCGATGGAATTCCCGGCGGTCGCGCGGCGACGGCTGCGCGCCGGCCGTGGCCATGCGCGCCATGCGATGGGCGACGACCTGCGGCGCGGCGAGCGCGAGCTGCGCAGTCTTCGTCACGAGGGACTGGGCGTGACGGTTGCGGTGTGCGGTCATGGTGTTGGGCTTCCCGATCGGATCAAACCGGCAACGGTACGTCGTCGTTCTGTCAGCGCGCTGACAATCACGACGAGCGCGGCGCCGAAGATACACACGAACCCGGTGAACTGTGTGGCGTTGTGAAACGGTCCGAACCACATCGACGGCTCCCTCCATGGGTGGGCGTCGTGAGCGCATGCACAACATCGTCGCCAGCAGCTACGTCGTCTTCGCGGTCGCGGGCCTCGCGGCGTTCCGCTTCCTGCCGCCGAGAAAGGCGGCGCTCATCGTCTTCTTCGGCGGCTGGGTGATCCTGCCGGTCGGCCAGTTTCCGCTGCTGCCGCCGCTGCCCTCGGCATTGCCGGCGCAGGACACCTTCGCCTACTGGATCGTCGGGCTCGCGCTGCCGTCGGACATGCTCGTCAGCAAGGCCTGGGTCGCGCCGTGCATTGCGCTGGCCGGAACGATGCTGACCGCGGCCGGCCGCGCACGCGCACGCGCGCTGCGGCTCACGCGATTCGATCTGCCGGTCGCGCTGTGGTGCCTGTGGCCGCTCGCGCAATGGGCCGTCGGACGCGACGGCGAACCGGCCGGGCCGCTCGCCTGTGCCTACCTGGCCGGCAGCTGGGGCGCGGCCTGGCTGCTCGGGCGCCTGTACGGCGGCGATGCGCCCGGACAGCGCGCGATCGTCACGGCCATCGCGCTGTCGGCGCTCGCGTGCCTGCCGTTCAGTCTGCTCGAAGGCGCGGCCGGGCCGTTCGTCTATGACGCGGTGTACGGCACGCACCCGCTGCGCTTCGTCGGCGCCGAACGCTACGTCGGCTACCGCCCGGTCGGCTTCTTCGAGGACGGCAACCAGTTCGGCCTGTGGATCGCGATCGGCACGGTCGCGGCGCTCTGGCTCGCGTGGTCGACTGTGGGGCGCGAACGCGGCCGCGCGCGGCTGATCGCCGCCGTGCTGGTCGCGATGGCGCTGGCCGCGCAGTCGGTCGGCGCCGTGCTGCTGGCGCTGCTGGCCGTCGCGCT
>Ga0070706_100004488_pt1 | contig 13454 bp, 12 predicted proteins | sample KBSK5501metaG_FD_65476 | JGI IMG/M metagenome (GOLD analysis project Ga0070706, IMG submission 65476) | Corn, switchgrass and miscanthus rhizosphere microbial communities from Kellogg Biological Station, Michigan, USA - KBS K5-50-1 metaG | ecosystem: Host-associated > Plants > Roots >...
TGGAAGAGCGAGACCCTCAAGCAGCGCAAGAAGGACATGCTCGAGGGGCGCCTGCTCGACGTCTGCGCCAAGTGCCAGGGCGTGAAGTAGAAGCACGAACCCCGCCGGAACCGACATAAACGTCGGTCGCGCGTCGCGCGATCCATGATAACGTCTCGGCCTTCCCATCCCCCCGGCCCGGAGGAAGTCTTGCGCGATCGCCTGATCCACAGCCGATTCTTCGACGTCGCCGCGCCCCACGCCGCCGGCTCCACCGTCACGTCGTGGGGAGGGGGCATTCAGGCCGTGAAGCTGTCGGGCGAGCTGCCGCCAGGCTGGTGCGGCAACCTCACGGCCGCGCTGGCGCGGCGCCGGATCAGCATCGTGCGGGGCTTCGCGAAGCGCATCGTGGAGAGTCGTTGGATCGCGGAGTTCCAGGTCCAGCCCGGTGACGGCGGCCAGGCCTTGACGGACCAGGACTGCGTGTCGCTCGCCTGGTCGCCCGCGGCCCTCGACCCGCCCGCGGACATCGCGCTCGACAGCTATTACGTCGACAGCTCGCCGGAGTCCGGCCAGTACCTGTTCCTGGAGGTGCATGGCTACGACCGGATCGGGTTCCTGGCCAGCCTGCTCGGCCGCCTCGCCGGGCTGTCGCTCGTCCCGGAGCAGATCTCGCTGGAGACGTGGGAAGGACGCGCCCTCGACTGCTTCCATCTCAAGGCGTCGGGCGGCCCGCCGCGCCCGGAGACCGCCCGCTCTCTTGCCGCGATGCTCGAGTCGCTGCGGCTGCGCAGCATCGGCCACTGTTGAGGCCGTCCGCGGCCTATTTGACAGGGCGCGGATCCCTGCCTATACTTCGGCCCGTGATGCGGACGCAGCCTTGCGCGGTGACGGCCATCGCGGGGCGGCGTTCGTCTGCGGGCTCCCCGGCTATCGCGATTATTAGCCGCCGGGGGCCCGGGCCCGCCCGCTAGAAAAGCGAGCGCGGCGCCAGCGGCCTCCGGCAGAGATGCCGGGGGCCTTTTTGTTTTTGGGGGAGGGGCGGATGGAGACGCAGGTTTACCTCTTCGACACGACGCTGCGCGACGGCACGCAGAGCGAGGGGCTGAGCCTCTCGGTCGAGGACAAGCTGAAGATCGCGGCGCTGCTCGACGGATTCGGCATCCACTACGTGGAGGGCGGCTGGCCGGGCTCCAACCCCAAGGACGCCGACTTCTTCCGGCGCGCGCGGTCGCTCGCGCTGAAGCGGGCGAAGCTCGTGGCCTTCGGCGCCACCCGCAAGGCGGGAGTGCGCGCCGCGGACGACCCCAACCTCCGTGCGCTGGTGGCGGCGGAGACGCCCGCGGTGTCGCTCTTCGGGAAGTCGTGGACGCTCCACGTCCGGCACGTGCTCGAGACGACGCCGGAGGAGAACCTGGCCATGATCGCGGACAGCGTGGCCTGGATGAGGGAGCGCGGCAAGGAAGTGGTGTACGACGCCGAGCACTTCTTCGACGGCTACCGCGCCGACCCCGCCTACGCCTTGTCGACGCTTCGCGCCGCCGCCCAGGCGGGCGCGGACTGGATCGTCCTCTGCGACACGAACGGCGGCAGCCTGCCCGCCTGGGTCGCCGACGTGACGGCCGAGGTGCGCCGTGAGCTTCCGACACCCCTCGGCATCCACAGCCACAACGACGGCGAGCTGGCGGTGGCCAACGCGCTCGCCGCGGTGGAGGCCGGCTGCCGCCAGGTCCAGGGCACGATCAACGGCTACGGCGAGCGCTGCGGCAACGCGAACCTCGTCTCGATCATCCCGGCCCTGCAGCTCAAGATGGGGCTGAAGGCGGTGCCGCCCGAGAGCCTGGCCCGCCTCACCGAGCTGGCGCGCTCGGTGAGCGAGATCGCGAACCTCAACCCGGACGCCCATGCCCCGTACGTCGGCGCCTCCGCGTTCGCCCACAAGGGCGGGGTGCACGTGGCGGCGGTGGAGAAGCTCGCCGCCAGCTACGAGCACGTGCCGCCCGAGGTCGTGGGCAACCGCCGGCACGTCGTGGTGTCGGAGCTTTCCGGCCGGGGCAACGTCCGGGTGAAGGCCGACGAGCTGGGCGTGGCCACCGACGGCCGCGAGCGCGAGCTGCTCGCGCAGGTCAAAGAGCTGGAGAACCAGGGCTACCAGTTCGAGGCGGCCGAGGGCTCGTTCGAGCTGCTCGTGCGGCGCCGGCAGCCGGGCTACGTCCCGCCCTTCGAGCTGCTGGACGTCGTGGTGGTGGCCCAAAGGCGCCGGGGCGAGGCGATGATCGCCGAGGCCACCGTGAAGCTGCGGGTCGGCGACGAGACCGTCCACACCGCCGCCGAGGGCGACGGGCCCGTGCACGCGCTCGACCGCGCCCTGCGCAAGGCGCTGCTCCCCCACTACCCCGCGCTGGCCGAGGTGCGCCTCGCCGATTACAAGGTGCGGATCCTGGACCCCCAGGCGGCCACCGGCGCGCGGACGCGCGTGCTGATCGAGGCCGCCTGCGGCGAGGAGCGCTGGAGCACGCTCGGAGTCTCGAAGAACATCATCGAAGCGAGCGGGCAGGCGCTGGCCGACAGCCTGGAGCTCCCGCTGCTGCGGGCCGCGATGGGAGCGGGTTTGCGGGCGCAGGACGTGACCATCAACATGAATGCGGCGCGCTCCGCTACGCCGAACACTCGCGCCGGAGGTGGCCGCTTCTCAGCGCGAGAGTGACAGCAGCTTGACCAGACGGTACAGGAACTCCTGGCCGTCGTAGAACTGCTTGACGCCGATGCGCTCGTCCTTGCCGTGGGCGCGGTTGTCGTCGACGTCCTCGAAGATCCCGTCGACGCCGTAGGTCGGGATCCCCGCGCGGCGCAGGTAGAGGCCGTCGGTGGCGCCGGTGCCCATCACCGGGATGACGGGGACGCCCGGCCACATCTGCTGCGTGATGCGCTCGATCGGGCCCATCACCTCGGGCGTGAGCGACGAGGGAGAGCTGGGCTTGGCCGGGGCCACCGGCGTCACCGCGATCGCCTCGTCGGCCAGCACGCCGACGATGGTCTTGCGCACCTCCTCCGGCGATTCCCCCGGCAGCATCCGGCAGTTGACGTTGGCCTTCGCCGTCTGGGGCAGGGCGTTCGGCGCGTGGCCACCCTGGAGCATCGTGGCGACGCACGTGGTTCGCATCATCGCGTTCAGGTACGGCAGCCGCGCCAGCGTGTCCGCCGCGCCCGGCGGCCGGGGGCTCTTGAGGACGGCCTTCATCGCGTCCCCGACCGGCCCGGGCTGGGTCCCGGCCATGCGCTCGAAGAAGGCGCGCGTGACCTCGTTGAGCCTGACCGGGAAGTCGAACTCCGCGAGCCGGGCGAGGCCCGCGGCGAGGTGGTAGATGGCATTGTCCTTCACCGGCAGCGAGCTGTGGCCGCCCGCGCTCTTCACCTCCAGCGTGAAGTCCTGGTAGACCTTCTCGCTCGCCTGCACGCGGTTGGCGAGGTACTTGCCGTCCTTGATCGACCCGCCGCCCCCCTCGTTGAGCGCGTAGTCCGCGTCGATGAGCTCGCGGTGGTTGGCAACGAGCCACTGCACGCCGTTGAAGTCTCCCCCCTCCTCGTCGGCGGTGAGGGCGACGATGATGTCGCGGTCGGGCTGGAGTCCCTCCTGCTTGAAGCGGATCAGGTTGGCGATCCAGATCGCGGCCATCGCCTTGTCGTCGGTGGTGCCGCGGCCGTAGTAGTAGCCGTCCTTCTCGAGGAACGTGAACGGATCCACGGACCAGTCCCCCTTGCGCGCCTCGACCACGTCGAGGTGGGCGAGCAGCAGGAGCGGCCGGCGAGCGCCGGTGCCGCGCAGCCGCGCCACGAGATTCCCTTTGCGCTCGTTGGGCCCCAGGACCTGGATGTCGCTCTCCGGGAAGCCCGCCGCCCTCAAACGGGCGCCCATGGCCTCCGCGGCCCGGGTCGTGCTGCCCACCGAGTCCGTCGTGTTGATCTCGATCAGCTCCTTGAAGACGTCGTGGGCGAGCCGCCGGTGCGGATCGAGTCCCTGGGCGCGAACGACGCGCGGCGGGCACACGCTCACGAGCACGGCCGCGAGCACGGTAAAGGTCGGGTTCCGCATCCTTATCTCAGGGCTTCCTCGAGTGCGGTCACGGCATCCGTCTTGTCGTCGCGATACTTCACGATCACGGGCGTATAGAGGGCCAGGCCCTGCCGCTCGCCGAACGCGTCGGTCAGGCGGCGGCTTCCCGGCACGACCACCGCGCCCTCGGGGATCCGCAGCGGCCGGTCGGCCGTGCGCCGGTACGTCGTCTGCCGGGGCACATCGTAGACGGCCACCGAGCCGGTGAGGATGACGCCCGAGCCGAGGACGGCCCGGCGGCTCACGATCGCGCCCTCGTAGACGCCGCAGTTCCCGCCGACGAGCACCTCGTCCTCGACGATCACGGGCAGCGCGCCCACCGGCTCGAGCACGCCGCCGAGCATGGCACCCGCCGAGAGGTGCACGCGCTTCCCGACCTGCGCGCAGGAGCCGACGAGGGCGTGGGAGTCCACCATCGTGCCCTCGCCGACGTAGGCGCCCACGTTGACGTAGGCGGGCGGCATCACGACGACGCCGGGCCCGAGGTAGGCCCCGGAGCGGACGGCGGAGCCGCCGGGCACGATGCGCACGCCGTCCGGGACGGTCTGACGCGCCGGGTACGTGTCCTTGTCGAAGAAGCGCAGCGGGCCCGCGGGGCCCATCGGAACCACCGTGCCGAGGCGGAAGCCGAGGAGGATGCCCTTCTTCACCCAGCCGTTCACCCGCCAGCCGCCCGCGAACGGCTCGGCCGCGCGTACGGCCCCCGTCTCCAGGCCGTCGCGGAACGCCTCGAAGACGGCGCGGGCGTCGGGCCCGAGCGCGTCCGCCGGCCGGTCGTAGAGCGACTCGATCTGCTCCTGCAGGCTCACGGCAGCAGCTCCAGCTCCTTCAGCGCCGCGCGCATCGCCTCGCGCGTGCCGGCGCTCGGGGGGCACATGGGCAGCCGGTAGGACTCCTCGCACAGCCCCATCAGCGCCATCGCCGCCTTGACCGGGACCGGGTTCGACTCGGCGAAGTTCAGGTTCATCAGGTGGAGGAGCCGGTAGTGGATCTTCCGCGCGGCCGCGAAGTCGCCGTGCGCGCACGCGGAGGCCAGCTCGCGCATCTCCCGCGGCACCTGGTTGGCGCAGACGGAGATGACGCCCTCGCCGCCGAGGGCCATGAGCGCGAACGCGAACGCGTCGTCGCCCGACAGGACCTGGAACCCCGACGGCCGGTCCCGCAGGATCTCCATGACCTGGCCGAGGTTCCCCGACGCCTCCTTGACCGCGGCGACGTTGCGGTGGGTCGCGATCCGCAGCAGCGTCTTGGTGTCGATGTTGCTGCCCGTGCGCCCGGGCACGTTGTAGACCACGACCGGCACCGGGCTCGCATCCGCGATGGCGGTGTAGTGGCGGTAGAAGCCTTCCGGCGTCGGCTTGTTGTAGTACGGGCCGACGCACAGCACGCCGACGGCGCCCGCCCCGGCGGCCGCCTTGCTCTTCTCGATGGAGACACGCGTGTCGTTGGTTCCCGTGCCCGCCAGCACGGGGACGGCGCCCGCCGCTTCTTCGACCGTGATCTCGATGACCCGCAGCTGTTCCTTCGGGGTCATCGTCACCGCCTCGCCGGTGGTGCCGCACGGGACGAGCACGTCGATGCTGTTCTGGACCTGCCGGCGCACCATGCGCCGGAGGGCGGCCTCGTCCAGCTCTCCGGACTTCGTGAAGGGCGTGACCAGCGCCACGCCGGCGCCGGCAAAAGAGCGTGCCATGGAATCCTCCTCAGCGCGTCACGGACTGCATCTGGCGTCCACATAGCCCAGCGCCGTCAGATTCGCGCAGGCCTCCGGGCTGAGCCGGCCTCCGGCCGGGGCGTTTCCGATCAGCCTCCGCGTCTGCGCCCATTCCTTCTCGCCCTGCTGCATGAAGAGCTGCAGCGCGCGGCGCTGGGCCTGCAGCTCGTCGGGGCGCCCCCTGGAGACGTCGTGCCGCTCGTCGGGATCGATCGCGCGGTCGTACAGCGCGAAGCGCATCCCGTCCTCCTCCGGCGTGCCCACGAGCTTGAAGCGGTGGTCCCACGTCGCCACCAGGTTCCGGTCGTTCTGGGCGAAGAGGCGCTCGCGCCCCAAGGCCGTCTTCCCCAGCATCTCGCCGAGCAGGCTGATCCCGCCCAGGTCGGGCGGATAGGAGACCTTCACCGCGTCGAGGATCGTGGGGACGACGTCCAGGGTGGACGCAAAGACGCGGGTGCGCACTCCCGCCCTGCCGCCGGGAACGACCGCGACGAAGGGGACGGCGAGGCTCGGCTCGAAAAGGTCCTCGCCGTGGTCGAAGTAGTAATCGTGCTCGCCGAGGCTCTCCCCATGGTCCGAGGTCAGGACCATCACCGTCTTCTTTCCGGCCGCCGAGGCCTGGAGCGCATCCCAGAGCCGGCCCACGTCCTGGTCCACGGCGGCAATCTCCCCATCGTACTGCGCGACGTAATACCCGAGGCGGTCCCGGCCGCTCACCGACCACCGCTTGGGAATGCCGCCGTGGAAGTCCGGCACGGTCCTCAGCCGGGGGCCGGCGCTCGCGGCGGCGTCGAGGAAGGCCGAGTCGAACGGCGGCGGCGGCGTGTAGGGGGCGTGGGGGTTGACGTAGTGCAGCCAGAGGAAGAAGGGCCGGTCGGCGGGCGCGCTCCGCAGGAAGGCGATGCCGCCGTCGGTGATGGCGCGCATGCGGTCGGTCTCGGTGGCCAGCGACTTCTCCTCCCACGTCTCGCGGTAGCTGTCGAAGCCCTTTCCGTAGCCGTTCTGGGCGGCGACGTTGGGGTTGTCGACGACGGCCGCCGTCGCGTAGCCCGCCTCCTTCAGGACGCTGGCCAGCGTCGGGTTGAAATCGAGGAGCACGGGATGCGTCTTGCCGTAGCCGTTGCGCGAGGGCGTGCGCCCGGTCAGCATGATCGCCATGCTCCCGCGGGTCTTGGGCCAGGACGTGTAGGCGCTCTCGAAGACCGTGCCCGCGAGGCCGAGGGCGTCGATGCGCGGGCTGGTGCGGCGCTTGTAGCCGTAGATCCCGAGGTGGTCCGCCCGCAAGGTGTCGATCGTGACGAGCAGGACGTTGTGGCGGTTGCCGGACGCGGCGGAGGGACGCGGCGCCGGCGCGGGCCGCGGATCGCGGCACGCGACCGGCCCGACGATGCCGAGGCCGAGGGCGGTGATCGCCGCCATCCGCCTCACGCGGCCTCCTTTTCGATCCTCACCCGCCGTGCATCGTCGCCCGCGTGCTCGAGGGTGACGCGCACCGCGAGCGCCGGATCCCACGGGAGGACCGACAGCCGCTCCGCCCACTCGATGGCGAGGACGCCGCGAGGGCCGGGCAGCTCTTCCAGGCCCAGCTCCTGCTCGTCGCCTCCGCCCGCCAGCCGGTAGAGATCGGCGTGATGCAGCGTGAGCCGCCCGGGATAGCGGGTGAGGAGCACGAACGTCGGGCTCGCCACCTCTTCGGGATCGGCGCCCACCCCGCGAGCCAGCCCGCGCACGAAGACCGTCTTTCCCGACCCCAGCTCGCCCGACAGCAGGACGACCTCGCCCCCGTGGAAGGCGGCGGCCAGCTCGGCCGCGAGCGCCTCGGTCTCCGCCTCCGAGCGGGTGAGCGCCTCACGCATGCGCGCGTCGCAGGACCCGGAAGGCGCGGGGCAGATGAGCGACGAGGTCGCCCGCCAGCATCGACTCCTGGCCGAGCCGGGCGGCCGCCTCGTCCCCCGCGAGGCCGTGCAGGTAGGCGCCGGCGGTGGACGCCGTCCAGGCGTCGCACCCGCGCGCAAGGAGCGCGCCGATGATCCCGGACAGCGCGTCGCCGGTGCCGCCGGTGGCCATCCCGGGATTGCCGGTCGGGTTCACCGCGGCGCGGCCGTCGGGGTGCGCCACGATCGTCCGATGGCCCTTCAACAGCACCACCGCGCCCGTCTCCATCGCGAAGGCCCGCGCCGTCTCCAGCCTCCGCCGCTGCACCTCGGACGCGCTCGAAGAGACGAGGCGCGCCATCTCGCCCGGGTGGGGCGTGACGACCGTGGGCGACGACCGGCGGAGCGCGTCGGTCGCGCCCTTCTCCCGACCCGAAGGGGCGAGGGCGTTGAGACCGTCGGCGTCCACGAGCAGCGGCGCGGGGCACCGGCGGACCAGCTCCCGCACGAAGGCCCGCGTGCCGGCTTCCTGCCCGAGCCCGGGCCCGAGAACGACGGCGTCGCGCTCCTTGGCGAGCGCGAGCGCGCGGGTCACCGCCCCCGCCTCCAGCACGCCGCTCGCGTCCACGGGCAGCGGCTCGGTCATCGCTTCGGCCCGCCCCGCCGCGACCATCGGCAGCGCCGGCGCCGGCGTGGCCGCGGTGACGAGCCCCGCCCCGGTGCGCAGCGCGGCCGTGGCCGCGAGCACGGCCGCCCCGGTCTTCCCCACCGATCCCGCGACGACGAGCACGTGGCCGAACGTGCCCTTGTGGTCGCCGGGCTTGCGGGGCGGGAACGCGCGGGCCGCGTCGGCCGCTACGAGGAGCCACAGCCGCGCGCCCTCCAAGAGCGTCCGCGGGATGCCGATGTCGGCCACCACCAGCTCGCCGACGCGCTCGCAGGCCGGGGGCAGCACGTGCCCGTACTTCGGCGCCGCGAACGTCACCGTGAGCGCCGCGGTGAGGGTGGTCCAGGGCGTCTCGCCGTTGTCCGAGGAAAGGCCGGACGGGATGTCGACGGCGACGAGTGGCGAGCGTTCCGGCTCGGGCCGCTCCGCGACATCACGGATCGCCCGGCCGACGAGGCCCGAGGGCGCCTGGTTCAGGCCGGTGCCGAGCAGCGCGTCCACGATCAGGTCGGCCGCGAGCACCGCCGGACGCGCCGCCGCCCACGCCGCCTCGTCCGTTACTTCGCGCACCGTCCCGCCGGATCGCTCGTAGGCGCCGAGGTGGATGAGCGCGTCGCCGTGGACCTCGGCCCGCGGGCCGAGGAGGAACACGGCCGGCTCCAGCGCCCCGAGATGCCGGGCGACGACGAAGCCGTCGCCGCCGTTGTTGCCCTTGCCGCACAGCACGACCGGCCGGCGCGCTCGCGGGAACCGGGCGCGGATCTCGCGGGCCACGGCGGCGCCCGCGTTCTCCATGAGCACCGCGCCGGGCAGCCCGACCTCCTCGATCGTGCGCCGGTCCGCGTCGCGCATCTCCGTCGCGGTGAGGACGGCGATCATATTCGCCCTACCTCCGCGCGACGAGAACCGCCACCACGAGCGCCGCGAACGCGAAGCGATAGACGACGAAGGGAACGTAATCATGGTGCCGCACGTACGCGAGGAGCACTCGGATCGCGAGGAAGCCGAAGATCGCCGCGGTGAGCATCCCGGCCAACACCACGGACATGTCGGACGTGTGCAGGAGATGGGGCACCTTGACCAGCGCCGCGCCCGCCGTGATGGGGGTCGCGAGCAGGAAGCTGAACCGCGCGGCCTCTTCACGCCGGTAGCGGAGGAAGAGCGCGGCGCTGATCGTGGAGCCGGACCGCGAGACGCCGGGGATGATCGCCAAGGCCTGGGCGAGACCGATGAGGACGGCATCAGGGAGCGTGACCTGCTCCGCCCCCGGTCCCGCGGGCGATGCCCGCCGGTCGGCGATCAGGAGCACGGCCCCCATCAGCGCCATGGTTCCCGCGACGAGGGCCGGCGATCGGAAGGCGGTCTCCGCCCATCGGTCGAGGAGCAGGCCCGCCACCGCGCCCGGCACCGACGCCAGGGCGATCAGCCAGAGCAGCCTCGCTTCCGGCTCCGCGAAGGGCGCGCCGCGCAGCGCGCAGCGCACGGCCGAAGCCACCAGCCGCACCCAATCCCCCGCGAAGGCGAACAGCACCGCGGCCAGCGTACCGAGATGGAGCGCGACGTCGAAGGCGAGGCCGTGGTCGGGCCAGCCGAGGAGCCAGGGCACGACGATGAGGTGCCCCGAGCTGCTGATGGGCAGGAACTCGCCGAGCCCCTGCACGATCCCGAGGACGATGGCTTGCGCAGTCGTCATCGCTCTGCTAGCCTCGCGGCTCCGACCCGCAGCGCGCGCTTCAAGGTGTGACCATGGGTGTCTTTGCCTCCGTGAACGGGAACGTGGTCCCCGCCGAGCAGGCCCGCGTGTCCGTGCTCGACAACGGCTTCACGTTCGGGGACGCGGTCTACGAGACGCTCCGCACCTACGCGGGCCGCCCCTTCCACCTCGACCGGCACCTCGAGCGCCTGCGCGCCTCCGCCGCACGCCTCGGGTTCGAGGCGCCCTTCGGCGACGAGGAGTTCGCGCGGCGGCTGGCCGACCTGCTCGCCCGCGCCGGCAACGACGAATCGTACATCCGCGTCATCCTGACGCGGGGCGAGGGCGACATCTCCTACCGCTTCGACCGCGTCAAGGGCCCGACGCTGGTCATGGTCGTCAAGCCGTTCGAGCCGCCGCCCGAGCGCGATTACGTCGAGGGGATCCCGGTCGTGATCGCTTCCGTGCGGCGCAATCATCCCCGCGCCCTGGATCCCGCCATCAAGTCGAACAACCTCCTCAACAACATCCTGGCCGTGCGGGAGGGGCAGGCGCGGGGCGCGGTGGAGACGATCCTGCTCAACGACCTCGGCGAGGTGGCCGAAGGCGCCAGCTCCAACGTCTTCGTGGTGAAGGCCGGCCAGGCCTCGACGCCTCCGCTGGCGGCGGGGATCCTGCCCGGCATCACGCGGCGCCTCGTCCTCGACCTCTGCCGCGAGGTGGGCGTTCCCGCGCGCGAGGAGACGCTCCGCGTGGCCGACCTGCTCGCCGCCGAGGAGGTCTTCATCACCAGCACGACCAAGGAGGCCGCGCCCGTCCGCACGGTCGACGGCAAGCTCGTCGGCTCGGGCAAGCCGGGGCCGGTCCACAGGCGCATCCTCCAAGCCTACCGCGAGTACGCCCGGCGCCATGCGCGCTGACCAGCTCAACTCTTGCCGGGGTCGCGGCGGGCCAGCAGCCAGCCCGGAATGAAGATCAGGACGCCGGCGAGCATCATGCGCAGCATCGCGACGGTGCTCGGGGTGCCGAAAAAGGCCGTCGCCGCCACCAGCGTCACCACGAGGCCGGTGACCTGCAGGAGGCGCCCGAGGGCGTAAAGCACCCAGGACGCGGTGTGTCCCTTCACTGGCGTTTCCAGCCGCCGCGCCCGAACCAGCGAGTGACGTCCTCACGCGGAATTCGCACGATCGTGGGCCGGCCGTGGGGACACAAGGTCGGGTGGGCGGTGCGGCCCAGCTCGCGAACGATCGATGACATCGCGTCGACGTTCAGCGGCTGGCCGGCCCGAACCGCCGAGTGGCACGCGAGGGTGGCGGCCAGGCGGTCGCGCACGCCGGCCACCGCCCACTCCGAGCCCTCCCGCTCGGCCAGATCCTCCAGCACCCCCTGCAGCTCGGCGGCGGCGTCCCCCGCCCTCAGCAGCGCCGGGACCGCCCGGACACGCACGGCGTCGCCGCCGAAGGGCTCGAGGTCGTAGCCGAGCGATCGCAGCGCCTCGAGGCTCGTCTGCATCAGGCCGCGCAGGCGCGGCGGCAGCGTGGAGACGAGCGGGGTGAGCAGCATCTGCGACTCGGCCGCGCCCCTCTCGGCCCGCTCCTGCAGCGCCTCGAAGCGGATGCGCTCGTGGGCGGTGTGCTGGTCGACGAGAAGCAGGTCCTCGCCATCGGTGGCGAGGACGTAGGTGAGGCGGTACTGGCCCAGTACCGTCAGGGGACCCGAGGAAGCGGTTGCGAGCGGCGGCGGGGCTCCCGGCGACGCCGCGGTGCCCCACAGGTGCGGCGACTCCTCCACGCGTCCCGCCCGCTGGAGGAACGTCTCCACGGCGGCTTCGATGCGGTCGGGATCGGGCGGCGCCGGCGACGCCGACACCGCGCGCGGCGCCTGCGTCCGGGCGCCCTCGGAGAGCGCCTCGCGCACCGCCCGCTCCACCGCCACCCACACCGTGCGCGGCTCCGCGAAGCGGACCTCCGTCTTGGCGGGATGGACGTTGACGTCGACGAGATGGAGCGGCACCTCGACGAAGAGGAACGCGTCGCCCCGGAGCTCCCCCGCCCCCGCACCGCGATAGGCCTCGGCCACCGCCTTCGCCACCGCGCGGTCCCGCACCGGCCGTCCGTTGACGAACAGGCGCAGGTTCGGCCGGGCGGAGCCGGGCCGCTCCGGCCGGGGCACGAAGCCGCGCACGGCGACCCACTCCGCGCCTCCTTCCACGGGCACGAGGCCGTCGAGCGCCGCCCCGCCGAAGAGCTGGTAGAGGCGCGCGGCGAGGCCGTCCACGGCCGGCGCCTGGATGAGCGTGCGGCCGGCGGAGGTGAGCACGAAGCCGGTGTCGGGGCGGGCGAGGGCCAGAAGCGTCAGAGCCTCCGCCACGTGGCCGGTCTCGGTCGGCTCGACGCGCAGGAACTTCCGCCGCGCGGGCACGGAACCGAAGAGGTCGCGGACCTCCACCGTCGTCCCCCGGGGATGGCCGACGTCACGCGCGTGGATGCGGCGGCCGTGGTGGACCTCCACCTCGGTCCCGCTCGGAGAGCTCTCCTCCCGCGTGCGCAGGAGGAGCTGGGAGACGCCCGCGATGGCGGGCAGCGCTTCCCCGCGGAAGCCGTGGGTGGCGATCGCGTGCAGGTCGGACAGGTGGCGCAGCTTGGACGTGGCGTGGCGATCCAGCGCGCGCTCGGCATCCTCGGGCGCCATCCCTTCGCCGTTGTCGCGCACGCGGATGAGCTGCTTGCCGCCGGCCTCGATCTCCACCGTCACCGTCGACGCGCCGGCGTCGAGGGCGTTCTCGACCAGCTCCTTGACGACCGACGCGGGACGCTCCACCACCTCTCCGGCCGCGATCTTGTTGACGAGGTCCTCGGGGAGCCGCTGGATCACCGCCATCGGCGCCGGGATCTCACAGCAGGGTTCCGCGCAGGACGATCGAGCCCACCGTGAAGTAGATGACCAGCCCGGTGACGTCCACCAGCGTGGCGACGAAGGGGGCGGAGCTCGTGGCCGGGTCGAAGCCGAGCCGGCGCATGATGAACGGCAACATGCTCCCGGCCAGCGTTCCGAAGCAGACGACGCCCACCAGGCTCGCGCAGACGGTGGCGGCCACCAGCAGGTAGTGCGGGCCGTAGTCCTTCCAGTGGAGGTGCTGCCAAAGGGCGATGCGCAGGAAGCCGATGGCGCCCAGCAGCGTTCCCAGCGCGACGCCGGCGGCGATCTCCCGCCCGAAGACGCGCCACCAGTCTGCCAGCTTCAGCTCGCGCAGCGCGAGGGCGCGGATGATCAGCGAGGCCGCCTGTGATCCGGAGTTCCCGCCGCTGCTGATGATCAGCGGGACGAACAGGGCCAGGACCACCGCCCGCGCGATCTCGCGCTCGTAGTAGCCCATGGCGGTGGCCGTCAGCATCTCCCCCAGGAACAAGGCG
>Ga0070706_100004489_pt1 | contig 13454 bp, 12 predicted proteins | sample KBSK5501metaG_FD_65476 | JGI IMG/M metagenome (GOLD analysis project Ga0070706, IMG submission 65476) | Corn, switchgrass and miscanthus rhizosphere microbial communities from Kellogg Biological Station, Michigan, USA - KBS K5-50-1 metaG | ecosystem: Host-associated > Plants > Roots >...
GGCAGGCCACTGAAGCGCTCGATGGCGTGACGGCACGCCAGCCCGGCGAAGAGGGAGTCACCGCACCCGCTGATGACGATCCGTCGGATGTTGGCGGCGACGTCGGATGGCAGGGCACGCGGCCACTGCGCGGCGGCCTCCTGGACCGCATGGGCCACCACGGCGGGAAGATCGAACGACCGGGCAAACTGCTCTAGCCGCTCCAGGGTGGACGCGCCGGCGCTCACCGTGCGGCCTCGGACAAGGAGACGTCAACGCGCGGAGGCGCGACCACCGCGCCGCCCTTCATGACAAGCACGGGGCGGCGCAGGGCCGAGAGCTCGTGCGTAGGGTCGCCCCGCACCGCGACGATATCCGCGAACGCGTTCGGTCGGAGTGTCCCCACACGGTCCTGCCACCCCAGAACCTCGGCGGCCCGGCTGGTGGCCGCCCGGAGGACTTCCAGGGACGGCACGCCGGCGTCGGCCATGAGGGCCAGACCGTCGGCGAGTTCGTTCGGAGGGAGGACCGGCTGTCCGCTATAGTCGGTGCCGAAGGCCAGCTTCACTCCCGCGCGCACCGCCAGCTGCACGGCCGCCCTTCCCGCCTCGAGGGTCCGGGCGGCGGCATCAACGTCCTGCGGTGAGCAGCCGTGTGCCAGTCCGCGCGTCGCGTAACGATGGCGGAGAACCAGGTCGCACACCAGAAAGACGCCGCGCTCGGCCATCACGTCGGCGGTCGGTGCGTCTAGGCCGTATCCGTGCTCGATGCTGTCGACGCCGGCGAAGACGGCATTCCGGATGCCGGCCGCGCCGATCGCGTGGCAGGCAACGCGAAAACCCATCCGGTGAGACTCGTCCGTCACCGCCTCGAGCTCCGCCGGCGAGAAGTGCGGGATCGCAGATTCCCGCCCCCCGGAGGCGGCCACCTTAATCACGTCGGCCCCGGCCCGCACCATCTCGCGCACGGCCTTCCGGCAATCGTCGGGGCCATCCGCGAGCCGGCACGATTCTCGTGCCACGACGAGATCGAGAGGCAGCCATGAGCGATCGCCCTGCCCGGCGGTCTGATAGATCCCCTTCACGGCCACCTGCATTCTCGGGCCGGGCACCTCCTCCTCCGCGATGGCCGCCTTCAGGGAGACCGCCGCGAGGCTGCCCATGTCGCGCACGGTGGTGAATCCCGCGGCGAGGATGCACCCGGCGTCGCGGCCCGCCCGAATCGCCCTCAGCCCATCGGAGGTGAGCACCCAATCGGTCCGGTCCATCGACCGCCATCCGTCCAGATGGAGGTGGGCGTCGATCAACCCGGGGATCAGTGTGCATCCCGCGAGTTCGATCCGCCTCGCCGTCGGCGGCGCCGCCGCCATGGCCGCGCGGCCGACGGCCGTGATCCGCTCGTGCTCCACGAGCACGGCGCCCGGAACGCCGCACGGTTCCGCCGTCCCGTCGAAGAGACCCGCGGCCACGAGCAGCGTCGCCGTCGTCATCCCATCCTCCGCCCCAGTTGGGCGACTCGACCCAGGCCCAGCAGCCGAGTGCCCACGAGCAAGGTCACCAGGGCGAGCCCGATCTCCAGGGTCGACACCGCACCCACCAAGGGGTTGATGTCATACCGCAGCAGATAGAACAGCACAATGGGCAGGGGGCGCAGCCGGTCGCTCGCGGTGAAGAGCGACACCGTGAAGTTGTCGAAGGACAGCAGGAAGGCGAACGCGGCGCCAGCGGCGATCCCCGGCCACAGGTGCGGCAGGATGACGTGAAAGAACGTCTGGGCCTGACTCGCCCCCAGCCCCGAGGCGGCCTCCTCGAGCGCCACATTCAGCGTGACCAGGCGGGCGCTCGTCATGCTGATGACAAAGGGCAGCGTCACGACGACGTGGCTGGCGGCCAGCAACGGAAAGGACAGCGACAACCCCAGGACCATGTAGAAGAACAGCAGCCCGATCCCGATGACGATGCCGGGGAGCATCAGCGGCGAGAGCAGGAAACTCTTGATCAGGTTCGCGCCGCGCAAGCGCGAACGGACGAGTGGAAACGCGGCCGGCACTCCGAGCAGGATATCGACGCCCACGACGACCAGCGCCACGCGAAAGCTAAGCAGTGCGGACTTGCGCACCTCCCAGTTCTGCGCCATCGCCACATACCAGCGCGTAGACCATCCCTGGGGAGGGAACGTGAGGAAGTCCGACGCGTTGAACGAGCTGATGACGACGAGGATGCTGGGCAGGATGAGACCCAGGAGCGCGGTGACGCAGAGGATGGCGAGCGCCAGGCGGAGCGCCCAGTCGGCGGTCCCCGTCCCTCGCGGCCGCTTCACTTCGTCCACGGCAGCAGGGCCGCCGAGAGGCGATTGAAGATCCAGACCGTGGCCAGGGCGGTGAGGAGCAAGAGCGACGACAGCACGGCGCCGCGGCTCCACTCGAGCAACGCTGAGATCTGCTCGAAGATGTACGTCGGAATGACCGCAAAGGACCCGCCGCCCAACAGCGCGGGCACGGCGAAGTTCGTGTAGGAGATGACAAAGACAAGCGCCGACCCCGTCAGTACGCCGGGCAGGCTAAGCGGCAGGGTGACGTGGAAAAACGTCTGGGACCACGTCGCGCCCAGCCCCTCCGCAGCGTCCCGCAGGGTCTGGTCCTGGTTTTCCAGCATCGCGATGATCGGCAGGACCATGAACGGCAGCTGGATCTGGGTAAGGCCGATCAGGACGGCGGGCATGGTATAGAGGATCTTGACGGGCTCATGAATTAGGCCCAGGGTGAGGAGCGCGTTGTTCAGCAGACCCTTCCGCCCGCCGAGGATGATCATCCATCCAAACGCTCGGACGATGGCGTTCGTTAGCAGCGGCGCGAGGATCATGACGAGCAAGACCTTCCGCGCCCCTGCCCCCACCCGCGTGAAGAGGTAGGCGACGGGGTAGCCGAACACGAGGCACAAGACGGTCGCCGCGATGCCCATGTACAATGTCCGGAGAAAGATGCGGTAGTAGAACGGATCGACAAGCACGCCCACGTAGTGGCTGAACGTCCATGACCCCGGGACGACGCGACCGTCCCGGATGTCCACCAGACCAAAGGCGAAGAGTAGGACGAGGGGCAACGCGAGGAACACGATCAAGTAGGCGACGGCGGGGGCCACCGCCCAGCCGGGATGCCTGGGAATCCTCCAGAAACGGGCGAGATTGGTGAGGTGCGTTACCCGGGTCGCCATCTCAACCGTGCGGGGGAGAAGGGCTCGCCGTGGACCCTCTCCCCCGCGGGTCCGCTACCGCGCGAACTCTCTGTTCCAGCGCTCCACGATGGCCGCGCGCTTCGGCACGACGACCGGCCAGTTGACGGTCTGCAGCCGCCGCACTTCGGCGACTGTCGTGGGGATGTACTCCGCGGCCTCCGCCGGGACACGGACCTTGACGTTCGTCGGACCGAAAAAGTACGGCTTGGCCGCCGCCTTCGTTTGATAGTCCACGCTAAGGACTCGGTTCAGCAGTTCATGCGCGAGCTGGACGTGCTGGCTGTTGTGCATGATGCTGAGAAAGGACACGATCGCGATTGCGCCGGGTTCCGGCTTGACGAATTTGATCGGCAGGCCCTTCGCCGCCAGCACCGCGGCGTCCGTACTCCACAACGGCCCGATGACGATCTCTTCCCGCTCGAACAACTGGGCCAGCGCCGTCGGATTCGGTGCGATCACGAACGGCTGCAGCTTCTTGACCGCGTCCCACACCGGGTCCAGGTTGTTCTCATCTCCGCCGTTGATCTTCGCAGCCGCGATGAGAAAGCCGAGCCCGAGGTTGCTCGCCGTCGACGTCAGCCCCACCTTCCCCTTGTAGGCGGGGTCCCACAGATCTTTCCATCCCCGGGGCACCTTGGTGACCCGCTTGCTGTTGTAAGCGATGCCGATGAGAGAATACGTCGCCGGCACGCCGTACCCCTGACTCTTCTGCCGGAACACGTCGTAGACTTCGTCGAGGTTGGGCACGAGGCTCGTGGTGGTCTTCTCGAGCAGTCCCAGCCCGATCAGGCGGAGGTGAGGCGGCTCTCCGTTCGGCGCGAGGTCGACCGGAGACGGCCGGCCCGCAGCCAGCGCGGTCTGCACACGCGCCACGTACTCTCCCGACTCGTCGGGAACCAGGATCACCTTCACGCCCGGGTGCGCCTTCTCGAATGGATCCACGAGGAACAAACGGTGCGGTTCCTGGGACGGCCCGGCGTAGCTGATCATCACGATCTCGCCGCCGGCCTGCCCGTGGACGGACGCCGTGCCGATCATCGTGCAGAGCAGTGCGACGCACGTAGTCAGAGCTAGGCTCGTTCTCATCCGTCGTTCCCCCTTCTGCCGTTGGGTTCCACAAGCGGAGCCCTCGCAGCCCCGGCCTTGTGTTCCTCGCCCACGAACCGATACACGTTGGCAAAGAAGCGGAACCTGTCTCCGCGAAAGAGACTGTCGGTCGCCTCGATGGGCACGTCCCCTTCCAGGTAGGTCATCCCTTCCATCCTGAACAGCGGCGCTCCCGGTCGAACGTCAAGAAGTCGGGCCACGTCCCTGTCCGCCAGCACGGGCGTGATCCACTGTTCCTCCCGCAGAAGCCGGAGGCCGAGACGTCTCTCCAGAAGTTCGTAGAACGACGTGTCATCGAGCGGGAGTTCCAAAAGCCGTCGGCCAACAGCCTCGGGGAACAACGAGGTGGCCAGGCAGGCGGCCCCGCCGTTCAGCAGCCGCAATCGCCGGATCCGGATATACTGTTCCGGGGCGTCGGGCGAACGATGGAACGCGCGATTCAACTGCGGATCGTGGTGGACGACCTCGGTGTGCAGGACTCGAGAACGTACGGTGAGGCCTTGCCGGCCCATCTCATGCGTGAAAGAGATGAGGTTCGTCAACCGGCGCTCGATGCGCTGTGCCGTGACGAACGTCCCCTTCCCCTGGATGCGCGTCACGACGCCTTCGCGGACGAGTCCGTCCAACGCCTTCGTGACGGTGATGTGGCTCACCCCAAAACGAGAACAGAGTTCCGACGTGGCCGGGACCTGATCGCCGGTGCGCAGCAGCCCGGTTTGGATCATCCCCGCCAGCGCACGCTTGAGCTGTTCGTACAGCGGCAGCGGACTGCCGCGATGTAGGCCAGCTCCGGTCCCGCCCACCGTTGTAGCCCTTAACATGTCAACATGTCTATATGTTATTGGAGTCTTGCATTCCTCCTTTTCGCAGCCACTGGCCGCCACCGTCGGACACGATATCGCCTTCCTGCACAATTGTGCTGCCCCGCCGCAGCACTCGGGCAATCCAGCCTTTCATCCGCCGGCCTACGAAGGGTGAGTGCGGATGGCGGGAGCGCAGCCACGAGCGCTCGACGGTCCACTCGCGTTCCATGTCGACAAGAAGGAGATCCGCATCGGCGCCGACGTGGATACCGCCCTTGCGGGGCCAGAGGCCGGCGATCTTCGCTGGGGTCGTAGCGAGCAACCTGGCGCATCGTTCGAGAGGCAATTGCCGGCGGTGATAGCCCTCCGTGAGCATGATGGCCACAAGGGTTTGGATGCCCGTGATCCCTCCCCATGCCTCCCAGATGTCGTCCTCGCCTCGTGCCTTGTCGTCGGTCGGGCACGGAGAATGATCCGAGGTGATGCAGTCGATCTGCCCGTTGGCGACGGCCTGCCACAGCCCCTGTTGCCGGCCCGGATCCCTCAGCGGGGGCGCGCATTTGGCCACGGGACCGAGCTCGACCAAGTCGTCCTCCGTCAGGGCGAGATAGTGTGCACAGGTTTCCACGGTGACCGCCTGCCCCGCCGCCCGCGCCTGAGCGATCACCTCAGCTCCTTCCGGCAGGCTCATGTGCACAATGTGCAGCCGGCACCGGGCCTGCACAGCGAGAAACAGAGCTCGACGGATCGCCTCCAGCTCGGCAATGGGCGGCCGCGCTTCGCCCCACGCCCGGCGGTCGCGGCGTCCCTGCGCTCGCAGCCGTTCGGCCCGGTATTGGGTGATCCAGTTGTTTTCGGCGTGAACCGCCAGGAAGTGCCCCAGAGCGCTGAGGCGCGTCAGTCCCTCGTAGAGAATCCCGTCTTCGACATGGGTGAACTCCTCCGTGCTGCTTTGGCTCATGAACGCTTTGAAGCCAATGACGCCATTCTCAGCGAGATCGGAGAGATGCGAGACGTTATCCGTAATCAAGCCGCCCCACAGGGCATAATCCACGACGGATTGGGCCCGCGCCGCCTCCACCTTGCTCGCCAGCGCTGCCGAGGTCGTCACCGGCGGCACACTGTTCAATGGCATCTCCACCACCGTGGTGACACCCCCCGCCGCAGCCGCCCGGCTGCCTGGGCCCCACCCTTCCCAGTGGGTGCGCCCCGGCTCGTTGAAGTGGACGTGGAGGTCCACGGCCCCGGGGAGCAGGACCTGGCCGCGGGCCTCGATGACTTCGTGCCCGTCGAGGCGTGAGTCCGAAATCGTGGCGATCTTGCCGTCGGTAATCCCCAGGGCGGCTTTTACAGACCCGTCCGGCATGACTAGGAGGCCGTCGTTGATGACGAGGTCGTGCGTCACGGCATCGCTCCTTTCGTTCCCACGTCCTGCGGTCCCGCGAGCCAACGGCTGAACCCCACATCTTGAGCGGCACAGCGGCGGTACACTTCCGTGTAGTAGGGCTCCAGCCGCTCGACCCACCGTAGCGCGCGGGCATAGTGCTCTCGGTAGCGCGGCATCAGCTCTTCCACGCTCTGCCGCAGAGCCTCTTCGTCCACTGTGTGGACCTTCCCGTCGCGCACCACGATTCGCCCGTCCACGATGACCGTGTCGACCGATGAACCGGTTTCGCAAAACACGAGTTGGGCGTGCAGGTCGTTCAGCGGCACGAACGCCGACGTCCGGAGGTTGAGCAGCTGGATGTCCGCGCGGTAGCCGGGCGCGAGCCGTCCGGTCTCCCGTTCCTGCAGCATGCTTCGCGCACCGCCGTGCGTCAACGCGTGCAAGACCTCGGCGGGGGCCGGCCAACGACGGTAGTCGCTGTCGCTCAGCGTGTGGATCATACCGCACAGCTTGCCGACGATCCAAAGATTATGGGTGTCGTCGGTCGTCGCCTCATCGGTCCCCAGGCAGATGTTGACGCCGTGGTCGCGCAGGCGCCGAAACGGCATCACGCCGCTCCCCAACCGCAGGTTGCTGATCGGATTGTGGGCCACTGAGGCTCCGTGCCGGGCGAGCGTCTCCATATCCGCAGCATCCACCCAGACGGCGTGGATCACGGTTGTGCGCGGGGACAGGAGTCCCAGGGAAGCAGCGTACTGGATGAGCGACGTCCCGTACCGTTCACGTCCGGTGACCCGCTGCGCCTTTGTCTCCAGGATATGGAGGTTGTATGAGAGACCATGACGGCGGCTGAGATCCTCCAACCCCAGCATATAATCTTCCGTGGCGCGCTGAGGCGCCGAGCATGAGACAGCGATCCGAAGACGGCCGCATTCTGTCTCATGCCACCGCCCAATTACGTCGGCATAAAGGTTGAGGATATCCGCCGCGGGCATCCGGGGAGCCGCGTCCATGATCCGCGTGAGATCATCCGGAAGCAGCTCCTTGAGGTACGGGTACTTCTCGTACTCCACTCGATTGGGCTGGTTGATGGTAACCGTCGCCCGGATGCCGGCATCGCGATACGCCCGCATGACGGCATCGACCGAGTCCGCCGTGGGATGGGGTACGAAGAACGGATCGTCCTGCACCGAGGTAATGCCTAACCGCAACATTTCCACCGCGCTGTAGAGGCTGCGGGCGTAATCGAGTTCGGGGGGAAACGGGCCGAAGTCGAACGGGGGGACCTCGTAGAGCATGAACACCTCGAGAGGTCGCAGCGGAAACGCGCCGCGGTTGAATGTGCCGGTGGTGTGAACGTGCGCGTTGACCAATCCGGGCATGGCGAGTTTGTCGCGCCCGTTCAGCTCCGTGTAGGGAGGCGAGGGGGAAGGCAGGTCGGCGCCAATGGTCTGTATTCGCCCACCCCGGATCAGGATGTCAGCCCGGTCGTGGATCGTCCCCGCGTCGTCGAGGGTCAGCACGCGCGCATCGCGTATGAGGAGGACGGCATCGTGTCCCGACCGCTCTGGCGTCACCACAGGGCCTTCGATAGGTTGCGTACCGCCGCCTCGCGCTCCAATGTCCGCCGCCTTCATCACACCACCTCACGAATATCGTTCATGAATCGGGGACCGGCGGTCACGCCCGGCGCCGCGCCCCGGAGTCGCGGGGATCTCCATCGCATCGGAGTCGCGCCGGTCGTCGCTACCGCTAAGAACACCCCAGGTACTGTTGCAGACGGTACTCAGCGTCAACCCGCGTCAGCGGAAGAAGGGGAAGCCATCCAAACGCCTCGATCACAAACGAGGCGGAGACCACGCCTTTCGCCGCAGCTTCCGGCGCCGGGAGGCCGCAGGCCAAGCCTGCCATGAACCCGCCACAAAACGCGTCGCCGGCGCCTGTGTCGTCGACGACCCGCACCGGGTAGGCGGGCACGTGGTGGCTGAGGCCCGTCCCGCGATCGTAGACGAGCGCACCCTCCGGGCCTAGCTTGATGACGACGACCGATGGCCCGAGAGCGGCAAGTTCCCTTGCCGCCGTTTCGTGGTTGGAATGTCCAACAAGCCGGCGCACCTCCACCGCGCTCGGCAAGAACACATTCACCTGCTCAACGAGGGTCAGGAGCTGCTTTTCGTTGCCGGCGATGTAGTCCTCCTGCGGATCGAGCGCGATGAAGACGCCATCGCGTCGCAGCGCGGCCGCCAGCTCAAACTGGGCCATCATGTCCATAGCCGCGATATGAAATGACGGCGCGCCCCAATAAAGACGGGGGATGTCGGCGCGCCGGGGAGAGAGCTCATAGAAATGGGACGGATCGCTGCGCATCACCCATGTGCGGCGGCCATCCTGCTCGTAGAGCGCCCAGCTCCGCATCGTCGGCACGTCACGAACCGCGACCCCCTCCAGACTAGCTCCGGCGCGAGCCAAGGTCTCGAGCTCCGAGGTAGGAAAGTCGTTCCCAACAGGAGCAACGAGACCGACGTCGTCTATCCAGAGGTGAGCTCCAAACCAGGAGTACACGACATCGCCACCGACGCACCCCATGCGCACGGTGCCGTCCCAGCGCACGATGTCGTCGATGGTGAATTGGCCCAGGCAGACCAACCGCGGCGGGATCATCCGGGACGCCGCGGTGAAGGGTCGAACCAGGACGCAGCGTCGGGCTCAAAGCCTGTCTTGGGACAACACAATCTGACCACCATGGCGCGCTTGCCTCCGCATAGCGGTTGATCGAAGATAGTCAGCACGCCCGACCTGCCTTTAATGAGAACAATGGCCGATATAGGTTCGACGGATTGACCACGAGGATCCGCCCGCCACGGACCACCAACATAATGTCAGAACCTCCAACGCAAGAAGGGAACTACTGAATCTATCATACTTTGTGGGGTAGGAACGGTCCTTCGGGATTGGTGAGTCTCGGCAACGTTAGGAATCCAAATAACACAATCAATGCTCTGAGTTGGCCACTTAAGACAAGACGTATCAGTCGAACGTGGGGAAAATATTGATGTTCGTTCGCAAATCGAGTACATTTGTACTCAAAATGAGAACGAGCCGCGGGATGCCACAGAGCGGTTAATCGCTGCGCAGCGTTACCCCGGGCCGAGAGGTACGCCCACGGCGCCGGCCGGAACAGCTGCTGCGCCTACCGGTCGTCGAGCAAAGCGCAGGCAGCGACCGGCGATCCATCGCCGCCAAGAATGCGGAGGGGCAAAACGGCGAGCGTCAGCCGCCGTCCCAGCACCTCCTTGAGGCCCGCGCCGAGGTTTTCCACGATCAGCACATCGTGACCGAGCAGACGCCGGTGGATCGGATAGTCGAACCCCGGCTGTCGGGTAACGGCCGGCATGTCGGGCGTGATGGTGTCCGTGCCCACGATATTGGCGCCACGCTCGATGAGGAACGCGGCCGCGTCCACCGACAGGTACGGGTGTGTGCGGTAACCGTCCCGCCCAAATCGTTCCGCGTATCCGAAGTAAATGAATACGATATCGCCCCGGCGGATCTCCGGGCGCATCTCCCTCAGCTCCGATGCGGTCAGCGGCACGGGGCCTTCTCTCGTGGCGGCGAGAACGACGCCCGGGCCCACAAACCTCCCCGTGGGATAGGCGTCGATCGACGGCCCGTCAGGGAAGAAGTGTCGCGCCGCATCGATATGCGTCCCGACGTGCGCCGCGGTCCGGATCTCCGTGATCGATACCTGCGCGCTTCCGCCCGGAAACGTAATCGTTTGCGGCTTCGGCTCGAACGAGGGGACATCGTGCCGTTTCCCGTGCGGCATGCCGGAGTACCAAGGTTGAGCCAGGTTCACGCAATACGGCGGCATGCGCTTAGACCTCCCCCCGGCCACCCGCCGGCGCAAGGGCGGCGAGAAGCCGCCGGTACACGTACACGAAGTCGGCGTCGAGGCCGAGCGCAACGCTGTGGACACCCCGCGCGACCCAGTCGCGCACCGAATCGACCTGTACGGGGTCGCGAACCGGAAGATAGGTCACCGAGATGATCTTGCCGGCCAGCCGGGCGTGCTCCATCAGTCGCGCCTCGGCCTCCAACACCGTCGGATGGTCCCGCTGGCCCGGCATACCGAGCTGGCCAGCCAGCGTGCCGCGGCCGCCGAGCACCATGTCGAGTCCTGGCACCGCGAGGATCGCATCCATGTCCCGAAGCGCACCGCGGGTTTCCATCTGGACGCCGAGCAGCACGTGCTCTGCCGCCCAGGCCGCGTATTCATCCGGCGTGACGCGGCCGTACCCGTCGAGACCGGTAAGCCCCACGCGCCGGCTGCCGTGGGGCGGAAGTTTTGCCGCGCGTACGGCGGCCGTGACGTCCGCGGCACTCTCGACTTCTGGGACGATGATGCCCGAGGCACCGAGATCCAGTGCGGTCCGGATCGCCTGAGGGTCCACCGCCGGGACACGAACGAACGGCGTAATCCCCGCGGCGTGGGCAGTTTGAATCATGGCGCGCACGGTCTCGGCCCCAATATGGTTCTCCAGCAGATCGATGCGAACGAAATCGAGGCCGGCGTGCGCCAGTAGCTCGATCGTGGCCGCCGACGGGATGCGCGCGTATACTCCGAATGACGGACGTCCCTCACGGTACGCGACGCGGACGCGATTCGGGCTCAACATGCAGCTGCCTCCACGAGCATCCCTCGCCCGGCTTCGCGCCTAAGGCGTGCGCCAAGCGGTGCGCTCTGCTCGTCTAGGAAACTGAGGACTGCCTCGGTGCCCTCGCCGGCGATCACCTCGGGCTCCCCGAGCGCGTTCAGCACGACCGGCACGATCTCAACCCGGGCAACGCCCGCGGCCCCGGCGAGCATTCGCGCGGCACAACTGAGCTTCGTCACCGGCGCAAGGAGAGACACGGAGTTGTACGGCGGAAACTTCCTGCGGAAGGCAATCTTGCGGCCTTCGGCGTGGGTGTGGAACACAAAGTCACCGATCGAGTACAGGATCGGCCGGCCGCCGTAGAGCTCCATGCCGTGCAGCATATGCGCGTTATGGCCGACGATCGCGTCGGCGCCCGCGTCGATGAGTGCTCGACCGAGCGGGCGTTGGTAGCCGGCAAGTGGCCCCTGGTGGCCGGCGATCCACCCGTTCGGGATCCCCCAATGCATCGCCACGATGACGAGATCGGCCCGGCCGCGCGCCGACCGGATCGCCCCGCAGGCGCGCTCAACATCGTCGGGATCGGCCTCGGTTTGTACGTACGGAGACATCCCGGGTACCTCGTCCAGCGTCTCGCTGTCGTACAGATAGCTGGTCCTGATTCTGATCGGCGCGATCCCCGGAGCGCCGGGACGGGCCGCGAAGCCGTGCGGCAGCGTCGTGGCGAACGACAGGATCGCCACGCGCATGCCGCGTGCGCGGACAATCGCCGGGGCCATCGCCGCATCCAGATCCCGGCCACCGCCGGCTGCGGCGATGCGTGCCTCGGCCAGCACTTCGAGGGTCCTCAGTAAACCGTCGGGGCCGTAGTCGAGCGCGTGGTTGTTCGCCACGGTCGCGACGTGGCAACCGATTCGGGACAGCTCCTGCGCGAGACTCGGATCGGCGCGCATCGTGACCAGCTTGCTGGCCGGGGTGCCCACGTCGGTCAGCGCCACTTCCAAGTTGATCACGCTGAGGTCCGCCTCTTGTAGCAGCGCGTAGGCCTGGAGCGTCGCCTGACCGGTCGCTTCCGAACCGGTGCGAACCAGCGGATGATCGAGCATCAGATCTCCGGTGAAGCACAGCGAGACATTGCCGCCCTCCGGCACGCGGTGTGTCCCCCCTCGCGGATGACTCATCTGCTCGGATGTTATGCCTTGCCCTGCCGTCGCTCGCGAGGCCACAGGCCGATGCCAGCGCCGCCACGCGGATCCGAAGCCGCGGCCGGGCCAGCCGGCGTGAACTCGACCGCCTGATTACAGCCCATATAGATGGTCCCTTCGATCTCGTACCCGCGGCGACGAAGCGGTGCCGCGACCGTGTCCGCGAGCGCCGACTCCACGTAGATCTTGCGTCCCGACTCGCTGTGAATGCGCGGCGCAGCGAGGGCCGCTGCGAGCGACATACGGAAAAGCACAACGTTGAGGAGCGTTTGGAACACTGCGCTGATGAGCCGGCTTCCGCCTGATGATCCGATCGCGAGCCACGGCGCACCGTCCTTGTAGACGATGGTCGGACATCCTCCACCCATGCGTTTGCCGGCCATGATGGAATTATGATAACCGCGCAGTGGATTGAAGTGACCCATGAAGTTGTTGTGGAGAAATCCAAGTCCGGGCGTCATGACGCCGGCCCCGGCGATCGAGCCAATGGAATGCGTGATGCTGACGACGTCGCCCTCAGTATCGAGCGCCGACACGTGAGTCGTATGCCCGTCGGCCGGGATCCCGCCGCCGTGCCCCCCCTCCAGCGCGAAGTCCCGCCGGGCGCCCCGGACACGCTCCTTCGACGTCAGCCAGCCGACCGGCACGGTGACGAAGGCTGGGTCCGACAGGTACGGCATGCAGTCGCCGAAGGCCGTCCGGGTCGCCCAGGCAACCGCTTCCACGTAATCCGGGCTGTTCCAGGCGAGCCGGCCGAGATCCATCTCGTCCGCCAGGTTCAGCATCGTCACGAGCACCGCCCCGTGCGCCGGCGGCGGACTGGAGTACACTGTGAGGCCGCAGAAGATGCCCTGAACCGGCTCTGCGACCTGCACCTGGTACGTCTCGAGATCCGCGTTCGTCACCAGCGCCCCCCGCGCGGCGAAGTCGGCGGCCATCTCGCTGGCGACGGCACCGCGGTAGAACTCGTCCGGCCCGCCGTAGGCCACCCGCTCGAGCGTCCGGCCGTACTCGGGCTGCCGCATGATCTCTCCGGTCCGCATCGGCCGTCCGCCTGGCAGATAGCGGTCCCGGGCCGCGGCGTC
>Ga0070706_100004491_pt1 | contig 13454 bp, 11 predicted proteins | sample KBSK5501metaG_FD_65476 | JGI IMG/M metagenome (GOLD analysis project Ga0070706, IMG submission 65476) | Corn, switchgrass and miscanthus rhizosphere microbial communities from Kellogg Biological Station, Michigan, USA - KBS K5-50-1 metaG | ecosystem: Host-associated > Plants > Roots >...
TGGCGCGGGCCGCGGCCCGTCCGTCGCCAGTGCTGCTCATGGCGTCCAGGTTCGCCTCGACGCCGGCACACTCAGCCACGAAAGCATCTCGCAGGGCCCGCAACCGGTCCAGTTCCACCGTCAGGTGCCGCTCCTCAACGCCAGATCGCTCACGCCCGGACGACCGAAGATCGTTCTGCTGGTCGGCTATCTGCTGGTTCAAGGCGCCGAGCACGGCTTTCTTCAACGCCTGAACCTTCTCGCGCAACCCCGCCTGCAGCTTTTCCAGCGTGGGGTCCGTGGACATGTCAGGCGCCACGGGGCTGGGCCGGCCCAGCACGATCTGGCGAAGACGCGCCAGCTTGCCCCCCTTGATGAACACGTCCTCGACGTGGTACTCGTCGAGCACGTCAAGGCGCATACTGCCTTCCGGCGTCCCGGTCACGGCTATCCGCAAGGTCGACGGTGAATTCTGGTACAGCGTTCCCAGGATGTCGCCACCCAGCCGATCATCGTCGCTGAGCAGGTTCAGATCGACAACCGCCACGTCGTAGTGGTGGTCCGGGGTCTCGACCCGCTTCAGCGCTTCCGCAAAAGACTGGACCGCATCTACGATATGGCCCGGGAACAGCCGAGTTAATAGGCCGAGCCACTCCAGGTCGTCGTCGACGATCAGGATCCGCATTACCGGACTGGGGCTCATGTTCCCGCCACCGTGCTTAGCCACTTCATAGTGCCTTACCAGCGCTGTAATCTCCGGCCACTGGTCCCGCGGATGGCCAGGCTAGGCCGTCCGCGGACCTCCGAAGTCTTCCCGCCGTCCTTCCCTCAGCGGGAACACGGCGCCCTTTACCTCGTGCCCGCCCAGTTCACGCTCCGGCTCGCCGACCAAGTACCTGCCGAGCAGCTTTCCGTCACGCCGGGCATCCTCGGCCGCCTGGTCGAACTGCGCGGCCGCACCAAAGCAGACAGCCACCGCCGCGGCGGCGGCCCGGCTCCAGAAGGCGCCGTGTACGAGCCGGGCAGCAGAGTCGATGGTCACCGGCTCTGCGCCCTCGCGGGTGACGATGGGCAGGTAATCATCCAGAAGCCCGCCCAGGAAGCTGTAGAACCGCCCGGCGTCGCCCCTGAAACCGATGGCCCGCATGACCTGGTCGTCCCAGCTCATAGGGGAGATATTCCCCCGAAGGGCGTCGCGCACCGCCGTGCGGCTCGTGCCGACCGCCTTGTGGTAGGCCTCAAGCCCCCCGGCCAGGAGTTCTCTGATCTGTTTCGGCTCGACGCTCCTCTTGCCGACGGTGTCGTAGGCGCCGTACTTCTTGATGGCGTCGCGGACGATATCAAGCAGGTCCTGCCCGCTGCGGCCGGTGACCACGACGATGCTCGTCTCCTGGTCACCGATGGCGCGGATCTTCTCCATCACGCGCAGGCCGTCCACGTTCCGGTCGTCTCGCACGTCCAGTCCGACATCCACGAATGCCACCGCAAACTTCGTGGCATCGATCAGCCGCTCGGCGGTCGCAAGGTCCTGCGCCACCTTTACCGTCCGGCCAGATCCCTGGGCATTTACGGCGCGCTCATAGGTGCCCTGCCATTCCTTTTCGTCCTCGACGATCAGGATGTTGACACCGGGTTCCACCGATTCACCTCCTCCGGCTCGTCCTGTCGATCAACGCGGCGCAGATCGGCCGTCCGTGCCGATAGGTATTTTGACAGACACCTCGGTGCCCGACCCTGGAACGCTGCGGATTGCGATGTCTCCCCTGGCCCGCCTCACGAAGTTGCGGACCCACCATAGCCCGAGGCCCAGTCCCTTGCCCCGGCTGCGCTTGGTCGTGAAGTTCAGCTCGAACACCCGCTTCAGGATGTTCGGCGGAATTCCCATTCCAGTGTCGGTGACCGCAAGCTGGACGTACCCGGTCACCGGGCTCTGGTGCTGTACCGCCGAGGTGCGAACCGTAAGCGTGCCGCCGTCAGGCATCGCGTCCAGGGCGTTCTGGAGCAGGTTCTGCACCACGATGTCGAAGCTGTACAACGGCAGTGCGGGGATGTCCGGCTGGAGGTACACGTCGACCCGCACGTTCTCACCCGGCTCGATCTTGCCCAAGGCCTGCCGCACGCACTCATTCACGTCGACGTTCGAGTCCTGGCCGAGCTGCCTGGTCACCTCGTCGGGCATCTGAAGGGTCCGCTCCGCCAATCCGAGCAATGCCGTCAAAGACTCGTCCAGGAAACCGTCCGCCGCCATGTCGAGGGTGCCGTCCGCGCGCATCTCCTGGAGTTCCATGATCCTGGCCCGCATCGCGCCGACCGTGTTGTTCAGCTGATGCACGATGTGGCTTGTCTGATCGCCCACCGCGACGAGAAGGTCGCTGGCCGTCCGCAGCTCCATCGCTTCGGTGACGTCGGCGCGCAGTTTGGCGAAGGCAAGCAAGGTCTTGATCTTCTCGGCGAAGCTCTCCAGGACAACCTGGTAGAACCCGTAGAAGGCGTCTTCTTCCTCGCTCTCGACGTTCAGCACGCCGATAGGGATATCTTCGCCGAAGAAGATCGGCACCGCGATCTCGCTGCGGATCGACCCGCTCGCCAGCTGGTATTCCTCATCCTTGGTGACGTCACCGACGATGATCGTCTTCCGCTCCCGGAGCGCGCGCCCGCTGACGGACTTCTCGATGGGGACGATCAGCCCCACGTCGTCCACCATGGTGCTCTGCATGATCTCAAGCTCGTCATTGCCGCGAACGAAGAGGATGTCGGCCCGGTGGTGCGCGACGTGCTCGAGCCGCTGGAGCGCGCTCATGACTTGTTCAAGCGCCTGCTGGATGGGATCGGTGTCCTGGATCACATTCTGATCGCCGGACTTCAGATCCTGCTGGTCCTCGTCCCTCTTGCCGCGGCCATCACCAATAACCGTCGCGCCCTCGCCGATGATCATCCTGTCCACGTCGGCGAACAGTTCCGTGCTGTCCAGCGTCTGAGTCCGCTGCAACGCGATCGCGACCTGGGCCGCGACGGCGGCGGCGATCCGCTCGTGCACCTCGGTGAACGCCCCAGCCTCGGTGCTTTCGGCGTTCAGCACACCCACGGCGGTGCCGCGGATCCGGATGGGGGTCGCCAGCAGGCTGCGCATGGGGGGTCCCTCGTAACCCCGCAACTGCTCGTACCTGTGCCGGTGCTCGCTCCGGGTGATATCCGGGATGTTGACCGGCTTGTCGTTTTCCAGACACAGGCCCGTGATCGACTTCGCGATCGGCACCCGCTGGCCCACCACGGAAATTAAGTTCGAGTACATCGGCTCCAGGAACGTGCTTCTGCGCAGCAGCACGGTGGTGTGGCTGGCCTGCAGCAGTTCCTGCGTCCGGCCCACGATGAACGTGAAGATCTCCTGCGGGGACTCATCGGAGGCCAGCAGCCTGAGGTCGATATTGTGCAGGAGGTCGAGTTCCTGCTCGCGCAGCGTCAGCTCGGCACGAAGCTCGTTCAGGAGATGCTCCCACCGCTCCATGCTGCATCCACCCCCGAACCAGTGGCGGTAAGGCCAGCCGGGATTGAGTGTAGCGCAGGGGACAGGGGGTGTCGGCGGCCAAGTATCTGCTGGTCTTGACGGGGTTACTGAGCGGTGTTACCTCAGGGTTAACTCGCCGCTGATACCTCAGGGTTAACTCGCCGCTGTTACCTCAGGGTTAACTCGCCGCTCTCCCGTGGAGGAGAACTTGTCAGAGCCCCGCGTCCCGTCCCGTCGCGTGCTCTCCGCCCGCCACCTCCGGTTCGCCCTCGCCGCTGCCACCGCGCAGCTTCCCGGTAGCCTCAACACCCTGTTCGACGACATCTCTGCGCGCTCGCCCAGCGCTCGCGTGGTCGTGATGGGCTACCCCGAGTTCTATGACCTGGCGCGTTCGTCGGGCTGCATCGGCCTGAGCACCACCAAGCGCACGGCTCTCGACGGGGGTGCCGACGTGCTCGACTCGGTGATCCAGGCCGCCACCGCCGGGCACCCGGGATTCGTCTACGCCGACGTCAAGGCGGCGTTCGGCGGGCACGAGATCTGCGACTCCGCGAGCTGGCTGCACTCGGTGGACTGGTTCAACCTGACAGACTCCTACCATCCCACCGCGTCCGGGCAGTCCGGCGCGTACTACCCGGTGTTCAGCGCGGAAGCCTGACCACCACCGCACGACGTGTCCAGGCCCCGGGGGCTCCCCGGGGCCCGCCACGCGTTGCGGGTTACTTGTTCACCGGGAAGCCGAGGTTGACACCGCCGTGGCTGGGGTCCAGCCACCGCGAGGTGACCGCCTTTCCCTTGGTATAGAAGTGGATGCCCTCGGTGCCGTAGACGTGGGTGTCCCCGAACAGCGACGACTTCCACCCGCCGAAGGAGTAGTAGGCCATCGGCACCGGGATCGGCACGTTGACGCCGACCATGCCGACCTCGACCTCGGACACGAACCGCCGGGCGGCTCCCCCGTCGTTGGTGTAGATCGCCACCCCGTTGCCGTAGGGGTTCTCGCTGACCAGCCGCAGCGCCTCGTCGTAACCGGGCACCCGGACGACCGACAGCACCGGGCCGAAGATCTCGTCGCGGTAGCAGCTCATCTCCGGGGTGACGTGGTCGAGCACGCTCGGGCCGAGCCAGAAGCCGCCGGCGTCGCCGCCGATCACCGGGTGCATCCGGCCGTCCACCGCCAGCGTGGCGCCCTCCTTCACGCCGGTGTCCAGGTAGGAGGCGACCCTGTCCCGGTGCGCGCCGGTGACCAGCGGGCCCATCTCCGACCGCTCGTCGGTGCCGGGGCCGACCCGCAGCCCGTTCACCCGGTCGGCGATCTTGGCGACCAGTTCGTCGCCGACCGACCCCACCGCCACCAGCACCGAGACCGCCATGCAGCGCTCGCCCGCCGAGCCGAACCCCGCCGACACCGCCGCGTCCGCGGCCAGGTCGGTGTCCGCGTCGGGGAGCACCACCATGTGGTTCTTGGCGCCGCCGAGCGCCTGCACCCGCTTGCCCGCCGAGGTGCCCGTCTGGTACACGTACCGCGCGATCGGGGTGGACCCGACGAAGCTCACCGCGCGCACGTCGGGGTGGGTGAGCAGCGCGTCGACGGCCTCCTTGTCCCCTTGCACCACGTTGAACGCGCCCTCGGGCAGCCCCGCCTCGGCCAGCAGCCGGGCCAGCAGCAGCGACGCCGAGGGGTCTTTCTCCGACGGCTTGAGCACGAACGTGTTGCCGCAGGCCAGCGCGATCGGGAACATCCACATCGGCACCATGGCGGGGAAGTTGAACGGGGTGATCCCGGCCACCACGCCCAGCGGCTGGCGGATCGAGTAGGCGTCCACGCCGGTGGACACGTTCTCCGAGTAGTCGCCCTTGAGCAGGTGCCCGAGGCCGCAGGCGAACTCGACGACCTCCAGGCCACGGGCCACCTCGCCGTCCGCGTCCGAGGTCACCTTGCCGTGCTCGGAGCTGATCAGCCCGGCGAGCTCGCCCCGGTGGGAGTTGATCAGCTCGCGGAACGCGAACAGCACGGCGGTTCGTTTGGCCAGGGAAAAGGCGCGCCAGCCGGGGAGCGCCTTGGCGGCCGCGGCGACGGCGTCGCCGACAACGGTGGCGGAGGCGAAGTCCACGGTCCCGGTGACCTTGCCGGTGGCCGGGTTGTAGATGTCGCCGCGCCGCTCCGCGGCGCCGTCCCAGGGGCGCCCGCCGATCCAGTGGCTACAGTGCTTATTTGGCTCGCTTCTCCGCGCCTCCGGCGCGTCGCTCGCGTGCCTGGTCATTTCGCCGCCCCCGCGTCCACCGCGCGCAGCGCGTCGATCAGCAGGCCCAGGCCCTCCTTGGCGTCGGCCTCGGTGATGTTCATCGGCGGCGCCATCCGCAGCGTGTGCCCCTGCAGCCCGCCCTTGCCGATGAGCAGGCCGCGCTCGCGCGCCTCTTCCAGGGCGCGGGTGGCCAGCGCCGGGCTGGGCGCGCCGGTGCCCGGGTCGACCAGGTCCACCGCGAACATCAGTCCCTTGCCGCGGACCTCGCCGACCGCCGCCAGCGGCGCGGTCGCGTCCCGCAGCCCGCCGATGATCATGGTGCCGAGGGTGGCCGCGTTGCGCTGCAGGTCGTGCTCGAGCACGTAGTCCAGGGCCGCGTTGGCCGCGGTGGTGGACAGCGGGTTGCCGCCGAACGTGGAGATGCCGTTGCCGGGCACGCCGTCCATGAGGTCGCCGCGGGCGATCACCCCGCCGATCGCGAACCCGTTGCCGAGGCCCTTGGCGAACGTGATCATGTCCGGGGTCACGCCGTGCGCGCCGATCCCCCAGAAGTGCTCGCCGGTGCGGCCCCAGGCGGTCTGCACCTCGTCGGAGATGAACAGCACGCCGTGCTCGGCGAGCAGGTCACGATAGGCGCCGAGGAGCCCGTCCGGTGCCATGGTGAACCCGCCGACGCCCTGGACCGGCTCGGCGATCAGGCACGCCACGTCCCGCGCGGTCGCGGCGGTGAGCAGGTGCTTCAGGTCGGCGGTGCACGCCTCGATGTACTCGGCGTCCGGCATCCCGGCGAAGGCGGGCAGGTACCGGTCCGTGCCGTGCAGGTACTGCACGCTGAACGGGGCGAGCTGGGAGCTCTTCCACGCCACGTTGCCGGTGATCGCGACCGCGCCGAACGAGCGCCCGTGGTAACTGCCGCGCATCGCGAGCACCTGGTTGGACCGGCGGGCCACGGTCGCGAGCATCAGCGCGGTCTCGTTCGCCTCGGTGCCGGAGTTGGTGAAGAACACCTTGGCGTTCTCGATACCGGACAGGCGGGCCAGCTTCTCGGCCAGTTCCACCTGGCTGCGGATCAGGTACAGGGTCGAGGTGTGCACGATGCCGGTGGAGAGCTGGCGCGCCACCGCGTCGCGGACCTCGGGCAGGTCGTACCCGAGCATGTTGGTGAGGATGCCGCAGAAGAAGTCGAGGTAGCTGCGGCCGGAGGCGTCGGTGACACGGCTGCCGCTGCCGCTGACCAGTTCCAGCGGGTGCTCGTAATACAGGCCCATCCAGTTGGGCAGCACGGCGCGGTGCCGGTTAACGAGTTCAGTCATGGTCCCTAGTCTGCCGCTTGCGAGGACGCCTCGGTGCCGACATTATGTAAGATTTCAGCTAGGTAACCTTACGATCTGTCGGCCGCGCACACTTATCATCCAAGATGGTCGCCATAGTGCCCGATTTGCCCTAGTTCTGACAGCCGTCTCGGAGGATCTGGCCCGTATTTCGGGGCCAGATCCGTCTCGGATGATAAGAAGCGGAACGGCTCTGCCGGGACGCGGGCGGTGGAAGGAGGCGGGGTGCTGCCGACGGTGGCGGAGGTGCTCGCGCTGGACGCCGTGCGGCGGGGGCGGCCGCGGGTGGTGGCCGGAGCGGACCGGCTGGACACCCCGGTGCGGTGGGTGCACGCCATCGAACTGGCCGACGCGGCCAGGCTGCTGCGCGGCGGCGAACTGGTGCTGACCACCGGCATCGCGCTGCCCGGTGAGGACGTGCTGCTTGACGCCTACGTGGCCGACCTCGCCTCGGTGGGGGTGGCCGCGCTCGCGGTGGAACTGGGCCGCCGGTACACCGGCCGGCTGCCGCCAGGCTTCGTCGCGGCGGCGGAGGCGCGTGGTCTGCCGCTGATCGTGTTCGGCCGGGAGGTCCCGTTCGTAGGGATCACCGAGGCGGTGCACGCCCGGATCATCGACGACCAGTTGGACCAGTTGCGCGCCTCGGCGCGGCTGCACGAGGTGTTCACCGACCTGGCGGTGGCGGGCGCCGGCCCCGGGGAGATCCTCCGGCAGGCGGCACTGCTGGCGGGCAGGCCGGTGATCCTGGCGGACCTGTCGCATCACGTGCTCGCCTGCGAGCCGGCCGGGGCCGACCCCGCGGCATTGCTCCTCGACGGCTTCGAGGCCCGGTCCCGCGGCGTCGTGCTGGCCGAGCGGACCGGTTACGACGAGCCGTCCGGCTGGCTGGTCACCGTGGCCGGCGCCCGCGGCGAGGACTGGGGCCGGGTCATCCTCGTCTGCGGCGAGCCCCCGGCTGCCGGTGACCTGGTGCTGGTGGAGCGCACCGCCACCGCGCTCGCGCTGGCCCGGCTGCTCACCCGACAGCACGAGAGCCTCGAACGGCAGGCGCACACCTCGCTGATCGGCGCGATCGTGGCCGGGGCGTACCCCGACCCGGACGAAGCGGCGGCCCGGGCCCGGGCGCTGGGCGTCCAGGTCACCGGGCGGCAACTGGTCACGATGGTGGTCAGCTTCCGCCAGGGTGGGCGCGGGCTGCCCGCCCACGCGCGGGCAGGAGAGGTGGCCGATGCGCTCGCGGACGCGTGCCGCCGGGAGCGGGTTCCCGCGCTGGTCGGCTCCCTCGGTGAGGCCGGGGTCGGCGCCCTGCTGTCGGCCGACCGGGGGGCGGACCCGGACGCCGTCCTGACCGCGGTCTGCGCCGCGGCGAGGCAGCGACTGCCCGGCGGTGATGCGGTGATCGGGGCCGGCTCGCCAGCGGGATCCCTCGCCGAGGCGCGCCGGTCGCTGCTTGAGGCCCAGCAGGTCGCCGACGCCGCGGCCGCCTCGCCATCGGCGGGCCGGGGCCGGCCGTACTACCGGCTGGCCGACCTGCGGCTGCGCGGCCTGCTGCACCTGCTCGGCGACGACGCCCGGCTGACCACGTTCGTCGAACGGGAAATCGGCCCGCTGATCGCCCACGACCAGGCGCACGGCGCCGGGCTGACCAGGGTACTCGGCGCTTACCTGGCCGAGGGCGGCAACAAGGCGGCCGCGGCCGCCCGCGCCCACCTGGCCCGGCCCACCTTCTACGAGCGGCTGCGGCTGATCGAGCGGATCCTCGGGGTCAGCCTGGACTCGGCCGAGTCGCGCACCTCACTGCACCTCGCCCTGCTTGCCTTCTTGAGCGCCAGCGCCTGGCGCGCCGGTTCAGGTCCGGATGCGGCAGGGCCGGGCCCGGCCGCCGGGGCGCCCGGGGGGTAGCGGCTTACCCGCCGTCGCGGCGGCACAGCGCGCGGATGGCCGCGAGGTCCCCCGCCAACGCCAGGCCCGCGTGGTAGAGCCGCAGTTCCGTGGCGCCGGCCGCGCGCACCGCGGCGGCCTGGCCGGGCAGCGTCGCCGGATCACCGCCGAGCCCGGACACCGCCAGGAGCGACGCGGCGACGGCGGTGCCGGGGTGGAACGGGGTCACCGCCCGCACCGCGTGGTACGCGGCGGCCAGGGTCACCGCGGCCAGGCCGAGACCCGCGATCCGGTCGGGCGCCGCCGGATCGCCGTCCACGTCCCACGGGTACAGGTTCGCCCAGGCCCGCACGATCCGCCCCGGTCAGGCGTCCAGGCCGGGCAGGGTGAACTCGCCGCCGAGGTAGCGGAACACCGGGTCCGCGGGGTCGGGCTCGCCGAACTCGGCGATCACCTCGTCCGCGAACGCCTCGGCGTCGTCCGCGGCCCGGTAGCCGAGCGCCTGCGCCTCGGCGAGGCTGACCCAGCCGCCGCGGGTGTTCGCCGAGACGCCGAACACGACACGGAACCCCGGGTGCGGCGTGGTCAGGCACGCCTCGAACAGCCGCCCGGCGTCGTCCGGGGACAGCCAGGTGGACAGCGACCTGGCGCTGCGCGGCTTCTCGGCGCAGCTCAGGATCCGGATGCAGATCGTGTCCAGGCCGTACCGGTAGTGGTAGAGGGCGGCCAGCCCCTCGCCCGCCACTTTGGCCACGCCGTAGTAGGTGTCCGGCGCGGGAAACGCGTAGTCGGGCACCGGGAAGCTCTCCCGCGGCGAGAACCCGACCGCGTGGTTGGACGACGCGAAGATCACCCGGGGCACGCGGGCCCGCCGCGCCGCCTCGAAGGCCACGTACGTGCCCTGGATGTTGACCTGAGCGATCTGCTCCCAGGGCGCCTCGCCGGAGATGGCCGCCAGGTGGATCACCGCCGAGGCGCCCTGGCAGGCGGCCGTCATGGCGGCCATGTCGGTGACCGAGGCGTGGACCACCTCCTCGGCGGGCCCGGCGGTCAGGTCGGCGACGTCCAGCAGGCGCAGGGTCCGGTCCGGGCGGGCCAGCCGCGGCCGCAGCATGGTCCCGATCGCGCCGGCCGCGCCGGTGATGAGGATCGTGGGCACGGCAGCCCACACTACGCGGCCGGCCCCGCGCCACTGCGGGCTGGGCACGGCCGACCCGCTACTGGGGGTTGGGCTCCGGGTCGGGGGTGCCGCCGGAACGGGCCAGGAACTCGAAGTCGCAGCCCTCGTTGGCCTGGCTGACCTGCTCGCTGAACAGGGCACCGTAGCCGCGCCCGAACCGGGGCGGCGGCGGCTGCCAGGCGGCACGCCGGCTGGCCAGTTCGGCGTCGGCCACCTCGAGCCGGAGCACCCGTTCGGCCACGTTCAGCGTGATCGGGTCGCCGCTGCGGACCAGCGCGAGGGGCCCGCCCACCCACGACTCCGGCGCCACGTGCACGACGCAGGCGCCGTAACTGGTACCGCTCATCCGTGCGTCGGAGATCCGCACCATGTCCCGTACCCCCTGGGCCAGCAGGTACTTGGGGATCGGCAGCATCCCGTACTCGGGCATGCCGGGCCCGCCGCGCGGCCCCGCGCCGCGCAGCACCAGCACCGAGTCGGGGGTGACCCCGAGCGCCGGGTCGTCGATCCGCTCCTGCATCTGCGGGTAGCTGTCGAAGACCACGGCGGGCCCGGTGTGCGCCAGCAGGCCCGGCTCGGCGGCGAGCGGCTTGATGACCGCGCCGTCCGGTGCCAGGTTGCCGCGCAGCACGGCCAGCCCGCCGTCGCGGGACAGGGCGTTGCCCGGCGGCCTGATCACGTCGGCGTTCCAGGCCCGCGCCCGCGCCAGGTTGTCGCCCAGGGTCTGGCCGTTCGCGGTGACCCGCCCGGTGTGCAGGGCACCGGGGACGCCGCTGAGCTGCGCCATCAGCGCGGGCAGTCCGCCGGCGAGGTAGAAGTCCTCCATCAGGTAGGCGCCGGTGGGCCGGATGTTCGCCAGGACGGGGATCCGGCGGGAGATCGCGTCGAAGTCGTCCAGGGTCAGCGGCACCCCGCACCGCCCGGCCATCGCGATCAGGTGGATCACCGCGTTCGTGGAACCGCCGAGGGCGAGCACACACGCGACGGCATCCTCGAACGCCGCTCTGCCTAGGATGCGCGCCGGGGTCAGGTCCTCCCAGACCATGTCCACGATCCTCCGCCCGCTCGCCGCCGCCATCCGGTAGTGGGCCGAGTCGGGCGCCGGGATCGACGCCGCGCCGGGCAGCGTCATGCCGAGCGCCTCGGCGGCGGAGGTCATGGTGGACGCGGTCCCCATGGTCATGCAGTGCCCGGGCGAGCGGGCGATGCCGGATTCCAGGTCGGCCAGCTCGCAGTCGCCGATCAGCCCGGCCCGGTAGTCGTCCCAGAACCTCCACTGGTCGGTACCGCTGCCCACCGGCTGGCCACGGTAGCAACCCCGGAGCATCGGCCCGGCGGGCACGTAGATCGCCGGCAGGCCCGCGCTCGCGGCGCCCATGAGCAGGGCGGGCGTGGTCTTGTCGCAGCCGCCCATCAGCACCGCACCGTCCGCCGGGTAGGAGCGGAGCGTTTCCTCCGCCTCGATGGCCAGCAGGTTCCGGTACATCATCGGGGTCGGCTTGCAGTAGGTCTCCGACAGCGTGGCGACGCCGAACTCCACCGGGAAGCCGCCGGCCTGCCACACGCCGCGCTTGACCTGCTCCGCGCGTTCCCGCAGGTGCATGTGGCACGGGTTCAACTCGGACCAGGTGTTGAGGATGGCGATGACCGGCTTGCCCTCGTGCTCGGCGGCGCCCACGCCGAGCTGGCGCATCCTCGACCGGTGGCTGAACGACCGCAGGCTTTCGGGTGCGAACCAGCCCGCACTGCGCAGCTGCCGCGGTGTCTTGCGCATCAGCGCTCACGCGCCCAGATAGCTCATCACGTGCTTGATCCGGGTGTAGTCCTCGAACCCGTACACCGACAGGTCCTTGCCGTACCCGGAGTGCTTGAAGCCGCCGTGCGGCATCTCGGATACGAACGGGAGGTGGGTGTTGATCCACACCGCCCCGAAGTCCAGCAGCCGCGCCATCCGCATCGCCCGGCCGTGGTCGCGCGTCCAGACGCTGGCGGCCAGCCCGTACTTCACCCCGTTCGCCCAGCGCAGCGCCTCGTCCTCGGCGGTGAAGCGCTGGACGGTGATGACCGGCCCGAAGATCTCCTCCTGGATCATCTCGTCGTCCTGCCGCAGCCCGGCGACCACGGTGGGCGCGAAGCAGTAGCCGCGCTCCCCCACCCGGGTGCCGCCGGTGACGATCCGCGCGTGCCCGGGGCGGCGCGCCAGGAAACCCTCCACCCGGGCGAGCTGGACCGGGTTGTTCAGCGGGCCGTAGTCCGCCCCGGTCACGTCGAGGCCGCCCACGGTGGTCTTGGCCGCCTGCTCGGCGAGGGCGTCGGTCAGGTCGGCGGCGATGCCGGGGCCGGCCAGCACCCGGGTGGCCGCGGTGCAGTCCTGGCCCGCGTTGTAGTACGCCGCCGGGGCGATGCTCGCCGCCGTGGCCGCCGCGTCGGCGTCATCGAACACGATCACCGGTGCCTTGCCGCCGAGTTCCAGGTGCACCCGCTTCAGGTCGCCGGCCGCGGCCCGCGCGACCTCCATGCCCGCGCACCGAGCCGGTGATCGACACCATCCGCGGGATGGCGTGCGACACCAGCGCCCGCCCGGTGCCCGCGTCGCCGCAGACCACGTTGAACACCCCGCGCGGCAGGAACTCGGCGGCGATCTCGGCCAGCAGCAGCGTGGTCACCGGCGTGGTGTCCGACGGCTTGAGCACGACCGTGTTCCCCGCGGCGATCGCCGGGGCGAACTTCCACACCGCCATCATCATCGGGTAGTTCCAGGGGGTGACCTGCGCGCAGACGCCGACCGGCTCGCGGCGCAGCACAGAGGTGTGCCCGGCCAGGTACTCGCCGGCCGACGTGCCCTGTAGGATGCGGGCCGCGCCGGCGAAGAACCGCAGCTCGTCCACCATGGGCGGGATCTCCTCGTCCATGGTGATGCCGACGGGCTTGCCGGTGTTGCGGCACTCCGCGGCGACGATCTCCCCGGCCCGCGCCTCCACCGCGCCCGCCATCCGCAGCAGCGCGAGGCTGCGCTCGGCGGGGATGGTGTCCCGCCAGCCCTCGAACGCGCCCGCGGCGGCCCGCAGCGCGGCCTCGGCGTCGGCCGGCCCGGACACCGGGGCCCGCGCGTACTCCTCACCGGTACTGGGGTCGACGACCGCGCTCGTCTCGCCGGCCGCGGCGGCGACGTACGCGCCGTTCACGAAGTTTTTCAGCGTATCGGTGGCCATGAATCCGACCCTGGCAGACAAACGAAGCCTACACAAGTGATTCCGTAGCAGATAGCATCTGTTTCGACTAAATCGGTTGACAGAACCCGGTGGCATGGCACGATTGCCTTGCGAAGGAGG
>Ga0070706_100004492_pt1 | contig 13452 bp, 9 predicted proteins | sample KBSK5501metaG_FD_65476 | JGI IMG/M metagenome (GOLD analysis project Ga0070706, IMG submission 65476) | Corn, switchgrass and miscanthus rhizosphere microbial communities from Kellogg Biological Station, Michigan, USA - KBS K5-50-1 metaG | ecosystem: Host-associated > Plants > Roots >...
GAAGCGAAGTTGCAGAACCTCGGAACGCTGCGAATGAACACCGCGGAGCTTTACGAAAAATATCCGCAGCCAGGACAACTGCTGCGGCAGCTTCAGCAACGCGGCGCGTTGCCTGCCGACCTGGCGGCTGCGCGTGACAATCGCGTGAAGGGTGGCGCCAAGGCCGCGCCGAATACGGCGAACACACCCAAGAGCGGGGAAGCGCTGCCGGCGGAGATGCAAGCTCCCGCAACGGCGAAAGGAAACGAGCCAGCGAAGAACGCGACTGCTGCTAACAACGATGCGAACCCGATGAACAATCCGGCGTATCGCAAAGCGGTATACGAGTATTTCAAAGAGAACAATCTGCGTCCGCCACAATTCATGACCGGCGAGTTGCAAATGTCGCGCATCCTGCGCGGTGTTTACAGCGAACGCCAGTTGCAGGAAGTAATGGTTGATTTCTGGACTAACCACTTCAACGTGTTTGCGGGCAAAGGTGCGGACCGCTGGCTATTGACCTCGTACGATCGCGACACGATTCGTCCGAACACGTTTGGAAAGTTTTACGATCTATTGCTGGCTGACGCCAAGAGTCCGGCAATGCTTTTTTATCTCGACAACTTTCAGAGTGTCAGTCCGAATGCGCAGAACCAACGACCAAACGCACCGCGCAATCCTCTGGTCGAACTGATGCGCGGTCGCACGACTAATCCCATCCTGATGTCGAACAACCCCCAGCAACAACGACCGCAACAGCAGCAACAGCGGCGCGGCATCAACGAAAACTACGCGCGCGAATTGATGGAGCTGCACACGCTTGGCGTTGATGGCGGTTACACGCAGAAGGATGTGCAGGAGGTGGCGCGTTGCTTTACGGGTTGGACGATAGTTACGCCACGTGGAGGGGCCGTCGCGGCGGACGCGATGATAAACGGGCGCATGGCTCAGATGTTGCGCGAGTACGCGGGCACTTTTCGCTTCAACGCAAACGCTCACGATAGCGGCGAAAAAGTTGTGCTGGGGCACAAGATTCCCGCGGGCGGCGGCATGAGCGATGGCCTGGCTGTGCTCGATATACTGGCTCATCATCCATCGACGGCATGCTTCATCGCCACGAAGCTGGTGCGCCATTTCGTCTCGGATGATCCGCCACCGGCGCTGGTTGATCGCGTAGCGCAAACCTTCCTGAAAACCGGCGGCGACATTCGCGAAGTTCTGAAAGCGATTTTCTTCTCGCCGGAGTTCAATTCGGCCGACGCCTATCGAGCTAAGATCAAAAGACCGTTTGAATTGGTGGTCAGCGCCGTGCGAACGCTGGGAGCAGATACGAATGGCGGGCCGCAACTTCATCAGTGGATCGCGCGTATGGGCCAACCGCTCTATGGGTTCCAGACGCCGAACGGCTATTCGGATGTCGCCGAGAACTGGGTAAACACTGGCGCCTTGCTGGAACGCATGAACTTCGCCCTGGCGTTGGTGAGTAACCGCATTCCCGGTACGCGCGTCGATCTATCGCGGTCCATTGGTGAGAAGGATAACAAGGCGCTTGATAAGAACCAGGTCTTGAATCGGTTCGCGGGGTTGTTAGTCGGCGGCGAGATTTCCGCTCAAACACGTGAGACCTTGTTGAAGCAATTGGGCGACGAGATGACCATGCCGCCGGCGGCTCCGGCCACGCAGATGGGCTCCAGCAAAGCGCCGGCGAATCCCTTTGAAACTGGATTCCAGATGGGTGTGGGATTCGGACAACCTGGGGGTGACGGAGGACCAAGGCAGCAGCAATTGGCCAGTGTTAGTCCGGCCACAATCAATAATCCGATCGTGAGAATGGTGGGTTTGATTCTCGGCTCACCGGAGTTTCAAAGGCAATAATTAGTTTAGAGTTTCGGGTTTCGAGTTTCGCGTTAAGGTGAACTCAGAACTCGGAACTAGAAACTGCGAGGTATGAGCATGAACAGAAGATATTTCATCAAGTCCGGCAGCGTCGCGCTCGCTTCATTCGGAGTAATGATTACGGCGCCGACGTTTCTTAAACGTGTGTTGGCGGAAGCCGTTACTGGCGCCAGGCGCAAGACGCTGATTGCGATCTTTCAGCGCGGCGCGGTCGATGGCCTGAACGTCGTCGTGCCCCATGGCGAGCATCCCTACTACGATCTGCGTCCGAACATCGCGATCCCGAAGCCGGATGGCGGCGCCGAATCAGCGATCAACCTTGACGGGTTCTTCGGTTTGCATCCAGCACTGGCGCCGTTCAAGCCGCTGTGGGATTCCAAGCGTCTGGCGATTGTGCATTCGTCTGGATCGCCGGATAACACGCGCTCGCATTTTGACGCGCAGGACTATATGGAATCGGCGACGCCGGGCGTCAAGTCAACGCAGGATGGCTGGCTCAATCGCTTTCTCCAAGTCAAAGCCGATCCGCAAAAGTCTCTGTTCCGCGCTGTCTCGATGACGCAGAGCATGCCGCGCGCGATGCAAGGCAAAGCGCCGACGCTGGCCATCTCAAATCTCGCGGACTTCACTATTCGCGCGGGCCAGAGCTCCGCCGCACTGCAAGGCGGGTTCGAAGCGATTTACGATCAGACGGTGAACGACGCTCTCCATGGCACCGGCAAAGAAACGTTCGAAGCGATCAACTACCTGAAACAGGTCAATCCCGCGCAGTACAAGCCGGAGAACGGCGCGAACTATCCACGCACGCCGTTCGGAAATGCGCTGCTTCAGACCGCGCAGTTAATCAAGGCGGGCGTCGGCCTGGAAATCGCGTTTACGGACATCGGTGGCTGGGACACGCACGTCAACGAAGGCAATCAGCAAGGGCAGCTCAGCAATCTGCTGAGACAGTTCAGCTCAGCAATCGCCGCGCTCTACACGGACCTCGGCCAGCGCATGGATGATGTGGTTGTCTTGACGATGTCTGAGTTTGGCCGCACCGCGCGCGAGAACGGCAACCGCGGCACTGACCACGGACATGCGAACGCAATGTTCGTCGTCGGCAACAGCGTTCGCGGTGGTAAGGTCTATGGGGATTGGCCCGGCCTGAAGAGCGATCAATTGTACGAAGGCCGCGACCTGGCGCTCACCACCGACTTCCGCGATGTGTTTGGCGAGGTCGCTTACAAACATCTCGGCGCCACGAAGCTGCAGTCGGTCTTCCCGGGCTACGCCGCGAGCACTGCGAAATTCCGCGGCGTGATTGGGTAGGTTTTCACCACAAAGACACGAAGACACAAAGACGATTAGGAGTAGACCAGGGGCTCGGATTACTCTTATCGTCTCAGTGCTTCTTCTCGTGTCCCATGTCCACAATATTCGAGCCAACAATCCTTCGTTTTGAATCGATTGATTCGACTAATCTGGAAGCGATGCGACAGGCTAGGGCAGGGGCCGCAGAAGGGCTTTGCATTGTCGCACGGGAACAAACGCACGGTCGTGGCAGGCTGGATCACAGTTGGCACTCGCCAAAGGATGCGGGGCTTTACTTCAGTATAGTCTTGCGGCCGCAGCTCAAGACAGAGACGTGGTCGCTGATCACTTTGATGGCGGCACTGGCGGTTTCTGATGCGCTGTTCAAGTCGTGTGATCTGCGAGCGGACATCAAATGGCCTAACGATATTTGCGTAAGCGATCGCAAAGTCGGCGGCATCCTGGCGGAAACGATTGAAACGGACAATGGGACGGCCGCGATTGTCGGGATCGGAATCAATCTAAACAAAGCGGCGTTTCCGCCTGGCGTGGGTGAGCGAGCATTGTCAGTGGAATCGGCGACAGGTCGTCAGCCGGATCGCGAATTAGTGTTGCAGAAGCTCGTCCAGGCAGTTAGCGAGCGATATGATTTACTCCAGAGTTCGGGCGGGCCTGAGCACACGATTCGCGAGTGGTGCGCTAATTCGACATACGCCATGGGCAGGCGAGTCCGCGTTTCGATCGTTAATGATGCTTTCGAAGGCATCACGCGCGGACTTGAAAGCGACGGCGCGCTGCGGGTAGAAACGAACAACGGCAGGTTCAGAATTGTGCGAGCGGGCGATGTCACAGCCTTGCGGGCAACCGGAAGTGATGAGTCATGAGTGATGAGTAAGAACGAACTCCAAATGGACTTGCTTAACTCATATCTCATGACTCATCACTCATTACTGTTCTTATGCTTTTAGTAATCGACATAGGTAACAGCAACACCTCGCTCGGCGTGTTTGACGGCGAAAGGCTTGCTGCGCACTGGCGTTTGACGACAGTGCGGGCTCGCACGGTTGACGAGTGGGGCGTGCTTTCGCGCAATCTATTCGCGCTGGCGGGTTTGGATTTCAAGAGTATCGACGCGATCGCGGTCGCTTCGGTCGTGCCGCCACTTAACTTCACGCTCAGGCGCATGGCTGAAATGTATTTCGAGCTCACGCCGCTCTTCGTCGATCACAGTGTCGATACCGGCGTGCCGATTCTTTATAACCCGCCTTCTGATGTGGGCGCGGATCGCATCGTGGACGCGGCAGCGGCGATTCGCAAATACGGCGCGCCGTGCATTGTCGTTGATTTCGGCACCGCAACGACGTTCGACGCCATCAATTCCCAGGGCGAGTATGTTGGCGGCGTAATCACGCCGGGCATCACAATCTCTTCCGATGCGCTCTTTGAACGCGCCGCAAAGTTGCCACGGGTCGAAATCAAACGTCCCCGAAAAACAATTGGAGCGGCCACAATCGAAGCGATGCAATCCGGTCTCTATCACGGCTACGTCGGTTTGGTGGACGGCATCCTGCGAAAGATGATTGATGAACTCGGCGGTTCGCCGCGAGTAATCGCGACTGGCGGCCTGGCGCCGCTGATCGCGACTGGTTCTGAGTTTATCGAATCGGTGGACGAGACGTTGACGCTGGAAGGATTGCGGCTGGTTTACGAACGCGTAACTAGTCCAAAGTCCCGCCTCTAAACGAAATAGAGATGTATGAGATGTATGAGGGCTTCGCAAACGAATCTGAAGCCGATCAACCCCTAAACTATTTCAGTTACAACTCGGAGATTGAAGATACCTTCATTCGTCGCCGCGGTAAGCATCTGCATCTTTGCCCTTTGGACTGGGCAATGATGGAGGTTTGGAAAGAAAGAGGAATCCCACTTCACGTAGTCTTACGAGGCATTGAGCGATGGTTTGATCTGTATGAAGGCCGAAAGCCGAAAAGACCCGTCAATACTCTGCTCTATTGCCAGGAGGAAGTCGAAGCGCAATACGCCGAATGGTTGGAGTCGAGAGTAGGCAGTCATGAAGAGCCCGCGAAAGAAAAAAGTGATGAGGAAACCAAATCGCCCTTTTCTCGTGACGTGGTTCTTGCCCACCTTTCTCGTTCACTCAACGAGCTATCCAACGTTAACAACCAACGGCCGTCGCATGAAGACCAGCTCAGCGAGGCATTGTCTCGGGCAGCGACTCTGTTGGCGGAGATCAAAGATGATTATGCGACCGCTGCCCGGCCGGACGCGCGCAAACTGGAAGATTCCCTGACCGGGATCGAGCGCATGCTCGACGACGCGATTCGCAGCGCAGCGTCTGATGCTCAATGGGAATCGGCACGGGCCGAGATTGACGCACAATTAAAGCCGTACAAGCGTCACATGGATAAGGCTGCTCTCGAGCAGACGCGTGAGAATCTTTTACGAAAGCGGCTACGTGATCATTTGGGTATTCCCAGACTCAGTCTGTTTTTTCTCTAGCCAACGAAATGGAAGTTACGATCGAACGCATTCTGCCGGGCGGCTTGGGCCTGGCGCACGCTGATGGGAAAACCGTGATGGTCGCTTTGGCGGCGCCCGGTGATCGACTCCGCGTGCGGATTGATCGAGTGAAGGGAAATGTCTCGTTTGCTCTAATACAGGAAATAGTCACGCCATCCCCACATCGGGTCGAAGCGCCATGTCCATACTTCGGCCGGTGTGGTGGCTGCGACTTTCAGCAATTGAATTACGAAGCACAGCTAGCAGCGAAGGTAGAGATCATCAAAGACTGTCTGCGCCGGATTGGCAGCATCGAAAGTATTCCTGATTTTGAAATCACCCCCGCGCCGAACCAGTGGCACTATCGCTCGCGCGCGCAATGGCAGTACGACGCTATTAGACAGAGGCTTGGTTATTTTGAGAGCGGCTCTCGACGTGTGTGCGACGTCGCCGAATGTGCTGTGCTTGTCCCCGAACTTCAGCAAACGCTTGAGAGCTTACGCGAGCGGATGCAGAACAGTTCGCTGCCTGCTGATGCGCGCGACTTTCGTGCGGTCGTCGGCGACGAGGGTGTATCGCTGGCACCTGATTGGGGCTGTAGCCCGACCAACGGGGGTCCCCAGGCGGGCAGCCCGCCCGGGGTGGTCGATAGGGAGGGCTCAGATTTAAGAGGCGAAGGCCGATCTGCACGAGAAGTCACGCGCACGATTCACGGCGAAACCTACCATTTGAATGCTGAAATCTTCTTTCAAGCGAATGCCGATTTGCTGCCGCGACTGATTGACGTCGGATTGAACGAAGCACGCGGCGAGACGGCAGTCGAGCTTTTTTGCGGTGTTGGGCTTTTTACGATTCCACTGGCGCGACGGTTTAGGCGCGTGGTCGGAGTCGAGGATGATGCGCCGGCGGCCTGCTTTGCCCGCGCTAACCTGGCGAATGCGGGTTTGACGAATGCCGAGATAGCTAACCAGAACGTCGGTGATTGGTTCGAGCATAATGCTCTCGCGTGGCTTGAAGAACATGTCGCCGACAATGATTCTTCGCCGCTGTTTCAAAAGCGGCGACCAGTTGCCGGACTCCAAAGTCGACTCGATTTCCTTCTTCTCGATCCGCCGCGCACCGGCGCTGAGTCAAGCGTCATCGCAGGAATTCTCGGCTTGAAGCCGCAAAGGATCTGTTATGTCTCGTGCGACCCGGCAACGCTCGCGCGCGATCTAAAAAAGCTGATTGCCGGCGGCTACACCCTTGACTCTCTCGCCGCGTTTGATATGTTCCCGCAGACGCACCACGTGGAAACCGTCGTTCATCTCAGCGGTTAACGGAAAAGTGTCATGACCGATCTCCCACGAGCTCGTTTCGCTTCCAGCCCGCTTCTCATTCTCGCGGTTTTGCTTGCCTGCGGCATTGCGGCCGGCCATTACCTTCTGCAACCGTCGAACTCAACAGTCGTATTCCCGGCGATCGGTATCGGTCTTACCTTCCTGGCCATTGCGCTCGTCACAAAGAAAAAGCTGACGCTTGTGTCAGTCGGGGTAGTTGCCGCTTTCTTCATTACCGGTCTTATGCTGGCGATGATCGACGACCGCGATAATGCGTCGAATCGAATCTCGCGAATCTACGATCAGGGCATCATCGACGCTAGTGAACCGGTCGAGCTGTCGGGGATAATCAAAGGCCAACCTGAACCCGCGCCTGAGAGTTTCTATCTCACTGTGCGAGCCGAAAGCATTAGATTCAAAGGAAACGAGCGGAATGCATCGGGAAATGTCTTGTTGCTCGCGCACGCACACGAGCGGCAAATCAAGGATGAGTATGACGCCCTCGAGCTGCGTCACGGTGCTCGCGTGCGCGTGATGACGGCACTTGATCGCGAAGAGGACTTTCGCAACCCCGGCGTTCGGCCATTTACCGAGTATCTCGAGCGCAAAGGCTACGACGCCACCGGAGTGATCAAGAGCCCGCTGTTGATTGAGCGCCTGGATGATGAACGGCTGTTTCTCCCATTGGCATGGCTTTACGAATGGCGCCAACGTTTGGAAAAGGCGTTCGCATCAAGATTTTCACCGGAGACCGCTGGAGTGCTTGACGCGGCGCTACTGGGCAATCGCTACAACGTCTCACATGAAGCAGCCGATCGTTTTCGCGCGGGCGGCACGTTTCATGTACTGGTTATTGCCGGTCTGCACATTAGTTTCATCGGCGGCGTAGTGTTCCTCATGGTGCGATGGCTGACGCGCAAGCGACTGTTGCAATTCATGATCGCTGCCACGTTCCTGTGGGCGTACACGATTGCCGTGGGCGCGCATCCGCCAGTTGTGCGTGCGGCATTGGTATTCACCCTGGTAGTGTTTGCGCCCATCGTTTGGCGACGCGCAAACTCTCTGAACGCGATCGGTGGCGCAGCGCTGGCGTTGCTGGTTTGGCGCCCGGATGATCTGTTCGATCCGTCTTTCCAGTTAACATTTCTTTCCGTGCTTGCAATCGTCTCGCTGGCGGCGCCGGTGCTGCGGAAGATGCAGGCAGTTGGATCATGGCGACCAACGCGAGAAACGCCTTATCCACCAGTCTGCGCGACTTGGTTCCGCGCACTTTCAGAGGCCCTTTTTTGGAGCGAGCGAAAATGGCGCGCCGATATGGCGAGTTCAAATGTGAGCTACAGACTTTTTAAGACCCCGATCGCGGCAAGCCTTGAGCGCTGGCGCGTTCAGCGGTTTTTGCGTTTTGCCGTGGGGGCGATGGTTGTTTCGGCGAGTGTGCAAATCGGAATGCTGCCGCTACTGGTCATCTACTTCCATCGCATTTCGACCGCGTCGCTGCTACTAAATATCTTTGTCGGCGGATCAATGGCTGTGCTTGCGTTTGTCGCGTTAGTGGGCGTTCTGATCTCGCAGGTAAATTTTTGGCTGGCTTCGCCGCTAATTGCATTGGCCGAGAAAATCAACTGGCTCATGATTCATTTCGTCGATCCCTTTAGCCGACTCGGCGTCGCCTCGATTCGATTGCCACATTACTCGGGATGGGCGGCTGCCGTTTACGGGCTCTACTTCGTGCCGCTCGGCTTTCTGGTGTTTGCACTGACGCGGTGGCAACCGCTGCGACCTGTTTTGATCACCGAGACGGAAAGCGAACTATTTTCTGCAAAGAACCTGCGGATCGCCACTACTGTCCTGGTCGTCGTTCTTTCGGTGATCATTCTGCATCCGTTCAGCACGCCGCACCACGACGGAAGGCTTCATGTCGATTTCTTAGACGTAGGCCAGGGCGACTCGGCGTTGTTGACGATGCCGAACGGCACAACTCTAATGGTTGATGGCGGCGGGCGTCCAAACATTACTCGCCTTGCCGCTGACGAAGATGTCGACGAGCGATTCGAACGGGACACGCGCAGCATCGGTGAACGCGTCGTTTCGGAGTATCTCTGGTCACGCGGCCTGGATCGAGTGGATTACATTCTGGCGACGCACGCCGATGCCGATCATATTGACGGTCTGAATGACATCGCACGCAACTTCAAAGTTCGTGGCGCGATTGTGGCGCGAACGCCGCCTGACGATCCCGAATACGCGCACTTTGCCAACACCATGAGAGAAGCCGGCGTGCCGGTTGAGAAAATTGGCGCCGGCGACGTATTGCGCTTCGGCAGCGTCAGCGCTGAAGTCTTGTGGCCACCGCCGAGCATTGAGGCGAATGCACCTTCTGGTAACAACGATTCGATCATGCTGCAAGTGCGATATGGCGACAAAGCCTTACTGCTGACGGGTGATATTGAGAAGGCAGCCGAGTCCGCTCTACTGAAAGAGGGAATTGATCTGCGCAGCGAGGTGGTCAAAGTTGCCCATCACGGCAGCAAGACTTCTTCAACCGCCGCATTCGTTGACGCGACCCGACCGAACCTTGGGATTATTTCAGTCGGGCGCACCTCAATGTTCGGCCATCCGAACAAAGGTGTGGTCGAGCGGTGGCGCGCAAGTGGAGCCGAAGTCATGACTACGGGCGAGCGCGGAACGATTTCGATTGTCACTGATGGACGAACACTGAATGTCAGTACATTTGTTCCGGAGTGAGACGGGGCAGTAGCCCGACCGTGAGGGAGGGCGTTATTATAAGCCAGTATCACAAAAATTCCGGATCGGCAGGCGTGTAGAGATCGATCGTAGAGCTGCCCAGCTTGTATGTTTTCAGCACGCCGAGAGGCGGTGCGTAGATGTGGATCGTGACCAGGTCTCGACCGCTGACGTCGGGATTACCCAGTTGATGGATGTCGGGAACTTCCGAACCCGTCACGCCGCCATGGCGTAATTCGCGATGAGCTTTGTAAGAGAGACCGCTTTCGGTGTCGTATTCGAAAGTCGTTTCCCACAAGATGCCTTCCTGAACGAACACCGCACCATGCGAACCGTTGTGATCGTGAATCGGCGTGCGCTGGCCGGGCTTCCAACAGAGCACCAGCATCTCGACAAATTCGTTGCGCATTACGCGGTGGCGCGAATAGTTGCCGGCCTTGAAACCGAGATATGGCTGCAACTCGTCAGGCGAAATTCTTGTGCGCTCGATTAAGTCGTAAAGCTCCGGTAGAGAAGGAACAGATTGTCGGGCATTCAGCGTAGCGGCTAGAAGCTTGAAAGAAAAACCACCGGAAGTTTCAGAAGCTGTTTCCTGTTGAAGCTTGGCTGCCAACATTGACCTCCTGAGGCTTCGGTTACAGAACCGGCCGCGAGCGCGTCGCGGTTCCGATGCTAACTTATATTCCCAGCTCTTAACTGAGTCAAGATCCGTTGAGGATTTACTTCGCGTAAGTAATTGCGGCTCTGCCGCCCACCAGTGCGGTCGGGCTTTGCTTGACCGCACATCGTCGCTTTGTGATTTGCGACGAGGCTCAGCCTCGCCGCAAAAGTGGGAAATGGCTGGCGCCGGTAAGGCGAAGCCTTACCGCACGGTGAAGCGGAACAGCCGCGAGTTTCAGTTAGCTTGCCAGAAGAATTCGCAGATCGCGCACGTTCGTTCCTGTCGGCCCGGTGGCAATCGCGTCGCCGAGGGCGACGAAGAATGAATAGGCGTCGCTGCGATCTAAAAACTTTTGCGGATCGAGTCCAACGGCACGCGCCCGTTCAATTGTCGTCTTGTCAACAATCGCGCCCGCCGCGGGACTGTTTCCGTCAATGCCATCGGTGCCGGCGCAAAGTGCGACGAAGTGGGATTCTTTCGCTGCTCGTTCTTGATTCTGAAGTTTGTCATACTCGATCGCCAGTCGCAGCGCTGTTTCCAGATTTCGTCCACCAATACCATCGCCATGAACCTGACACCCGAACTCGCCGCCCGAAATCAGACAGACTGAAGTCGGTGAATCGTGACTTAGCTCTTCGTTACCGGCGCGCTCTCCAGGTTGAGAGAGCCGATTGAGAAGCTCCGCACAGCCTGATTCGATCCGTTGATCCGGCATTTCACTTGCGATTTTGGTAATAAAACCACGCCGGCGGGCCGCTTCGGCGGCAGCTTCAAGTGCGGTTTTGTTGTCGAGCAGCACGAAGTGCTTTCGCAGTTGCGTTGAATTACCCGCGGAAGACTGGGAGTCATTTGGCTCGGCGTCTACGGCGCGGAGAACGGTTTCGGGTAGCTGCAACCGAAAATTGTATCGAACAATTACATCTCGCGCGTCGGGCGCGTCGGGTGGAGGAGCGAGTGTCGGACCGGAAGCGACGTTCCTTTCTTCACCCGACGGAACGTCGGAGATGATGAGAGTGATTTGATCGCAATGCGGCGCGCGAGCCGCCAGGCGTCCGCCCTTGACGGCCGAGAAAGCGCGGCGCACGGCGTTAATTTCGCTGATTGAAGCGCCGCTATTGACCAGGGCTTTGTGCGCCACTCCCAAATCCCACAGGGGAATGTCCTCGCTGATCGGCCATTCGAGCATTGCCGACCCACCGCCAGAGATTAGAAAGATGACGAGTGCGCGCTCCGCATTGGCGTGGGCGAGTATGTCGAAAGACGCCTGAGCCGCGGCAAGACTTTGTTCGTTGGGTTCGGGATGTCCGCCGTAGAAGACTTTGTGACGCAAGTTGGCAACTTGCGCTTCGTTCACCCGCTCGCTACGGCGAGCGCTTCTGTACCCTGGAGCGTTACTCGCAATGACTCCGGCTGCGATTCTGTTGCCGAGGATTTCCTCGAGCGCGGAAGCCATTGGGAATGCCGCTTTGCCAATCGAGATTGAATAGATATTTCGATTCGCGAGGTCGATTGCGACGTCGCAGATGTTCAGCCGCGACCGTTCGAGATTCATGGCGAGGGACACGGCCGCGCCGGCGTCCAAGGCGCGCAATGCTTCATCGAAGATTTCGCGCGCGGCGAGGCGCATTTGGGTGAGATTCGACATGATGAATTTGTTGAGAGTGATTATAACGCGATGGCAAGGGGCGTTATCCGGCGAAATGCGCTCGGTCGTTTTCGCGAATGATGTGGAGACGGACAGTTCAACAAGCTCGCGAAGCGAGCGGCAGAATTTAGCCCTGGGGAACCGGGTTATCAGAGTATATTTAAGCCCGCGAAGCTGGCGACAGAACGTCTGACGCTGGTGGAGGAGAGACCGCTTTCGCCCTTGCGGGGCTCCTCTAATCTAGAAAATGTCCGATACCCCGGGGCTAAATTCTGCCGCCATCTTCGATGGCTCCTTGTGCAATTCTTGTCAGACTGGCGAATTATTGAACCGTTATTAAGTCTCGCAGCATTCGGAAGCGCTTGTCGCTGATACCTCGCACGATAATCAGATGCTCGGGGCGACGAAACGGGCCGTACTTCTCGCGGTGCTCGACGATACGAGCGGCCAGGGCCTTGCCAATTCCCGGAAGTTTCTCCAACTCTTGTGCAGAAGCCGTGTTGATATTGATTCGCTGGGCGTTTTGCTGATTAGACCCTGAATTCGTTTCAGGCGAACGTGCCGGTTGCTGATCGTTCGCCTGGGTTTGGGTTGTTTGAGTCGGAGCAGCAGCCTGCTCGTTTGGTTTGTTCGATAAGCTTGTGTCTCGAGATCGCTTAACGCAACCAATCAGGGAAAGACTTAACGCAAGGAATAGAAGCGCAAACATTTTTGGCCGAGTCCGCGAGAAGGCCAGTGATGGTAGTGTCATACTCCGACGTTGTCTCTGTGATGTGTTTGCGTCTACGGCTCCGTAGATACCGAATGTTTATAGGTGCAGTCAGCCAATGCAATCAACGGCTCCGGAGCGAAATATACAATGATCGAGCAGTCAGCCGATTAATATTCCGCTACTTGTATCTATTGAGCTTCAGGCAGTAGTCTTGAACGAAGCTAATAAACATTTCGTCCCTACGGGACTCAGGAAGATACGACACCACCGAAGCAATCGCGTTCTTCGCTCAAGACTCTGTTTCATAAATGAAGTTACCGATCGAGAAGGGAATAAAACAATGCCCCTTGCGAGTGCAATTTGCTGGAAGTGTTTCAGGAACACAAAGTTGCGTCATACCAGGAAGGGATCTTCACAAAGTTTTCCACAGAAGGTGTGAAAGAGAAACACTTAGGCGGCCTTGGGCTGTGCTGCGCGTAAGATAACAGCATGCTCAATCGGCAAACCGAAAAGATCATGCCCTTGCTTCTCCAGCGGCTTCTTGAGTGATCCGATTTCAGATAGGATAGCGCGCAATGCCGGATCATCGTGGTTAAGTGTAACGATGCGGGAAAAAGACATTACTTCATCTTGACCGAACGTCTTTGACATTTGCTTTACAAACTCCCCTAACGCTTTGAGC
>Ga0070706_100004493_pt1 | contig 13451 bp, 11 predicted proteins | sample KBSK5501metaG_FD_65476 | JGI IMG/M metagenome (GOLD analysis project Ga0070706, IMG submission 65476) | Corn, switchgrass and miscanthus rhizosphere microbial communities from Kellogg Biological Station, Michigan, USA - KBS K5-50-1 metaG | ecosystem: Host-associated > Plants > Roots >...
ACACCCGGTTCAGCCGGCTCCCGGGGTTTCGCAGGAGGGAGATGCCCGCCAGCGAGACGTTCAGAAGGAACGCGATGAGGGGAAGGAGCTTATGGAGACTCAATCACGTCCCCCTCGCCATCCTCGAGGGGAAGGAGATAACGGTCCTTGCGTCGCTGCTCTTCGATCTCGTCCCTGAGGATCCCGAAGATCATGATGTCCCAGTAGCGGCCGTCGCGCAGCGTGGCCTTGCGCAGGGTCCCTTCGTGCGTGAAGCCGTTGCGCTTCAGGGTATTGATGCTCAAAGCGTTGTACTCGTACGCCTTGGCCTCCAGCCGCCTCAAGCCGAGCGTGTCGACGCCATAGTAGCCCATGAGGCGGCTGGCCTGCACGCCGTACCCGCGCCGGGCGGCCCGGAAGTCGCCCATCACCGTCTCGATGCCGGCATAGCCCTCGGACTGGTGGATGTTGAAGAGGCGCACGAGGCCGATCGGCTGCGGGAACCCCTCGTTGGCCATGGCGATGAGGACGATCTGCGTCGTGTCGGTGAGGACGGCCTCGAAGAACGAGGGATCGTTCTCGTAGACGTCCTTGTAGAGCAGCAGCAGCTCGCTGCCCACCATCCGCTCCAGCCTGGGGTCAGCGGCCCACCGCCCGAGGTGCTCCAGGTCGTCGGGCGTGAACGTGCGCAGGTGAACCTGGCGGCCGCGGGCGACGACGATCCCGGGCTCCTCCGCCGTGGCCAGGGTCACCGTCCCCGCCGGGGACGGGGGCCCGTCTCCCCTCTCCTTCAGCATCGGCTCGGCGAAGAGGATACCGAACTGGCGGCGAAGGCGCTCGCGCTCCGCGTTGGCCTGCCAGCCCGAGTCCGGAATGAGCAAGATCGTCCCTCCGGCCCGTTACGGCCGGGCGCCGCCGGCCTTAGTTCGTGAAGAAGGTTACCACCAGCTTGACCAGCGGCGTGTTGGCGGGGACCACGCTGCCGCTCTCCAGGTAGCACACGCCCTTCGGGCTGGCATTTCCGCACGAGAAAGGGACCTCGAACACGCCGGAGAAGCTTCCTCCGACGCTGAAGCCCTTCGTGCCGTGCCACTTGCCGCTGATGGGAGCCAGGGGAGCGCTGCCCTTCTGGAGCAGGGACAGGTCGAGCTGGCCGGCCATGGTCGCCTGCACGGTGCCGCTGGCGGTCTGGATGAGCATCTTGCCGTGGGCGGGCCCCGTCCAGTCGACCTGGCTGAGGATCGACGTCGCCTCGACGCTGATCGGGCCGCTGAACTCCGGCGGCCCGTCGACGGCGCCCTGGAGCGTCGCATCGGCGATGCGGGTGCCGAAGCCGTGGGCCGACTCCTGCACGCAAAACGGGTCGAGCATGGCGTCCGGGCTGCCGCCAGGATTGCAGTTGATGGTCTCGTTGACCTCGTAGAGCACGCCTGTGGCATAGGGCGCCTGCGCCTGCTGAGCCACCGCCAGCGCCGGGCTCAGCGCCAGGACGAACCCGGCCACGAGCCCCGCCTTCCCGGACGACCGCTTCGTGTCATTGCGCTCCATTTGCGTCTCGCCTCCAAGCTCGCCCGGCTCGCGCCGTCGAGCAGCACGTCCTCCTGAAGCCCTGCTCAGTTCTTCCCGGGCCCGTCCTCATCGTCGTCGTCGCCGGGACCGATGGTCCCCGTCTTCAAAAAGGTCGCCACCACCTTGGTGACCGGACGCCCCAGGGAAAACTCGGTGGACACTAGACACTGAAGGCCGCTCGAAGGATCAAAGTAGGCGAAGTGGGTATCCGGGCAGGGGTCGGACGCGCCGGGATCGGTCGGGATTGTGGTCGTCGGGACGAAGAACGTGCCGGTGAAGGTCCCGCGGACGCCGAGGTCCTTGCTCTTCCATCGGCCGTCGATGAAGGCCAGTGGCTGGGTACCGCCCAGGAGCTGCCGCAGGTCCAGCGTCCCGTCGATGCTGCCCTTGGCCTTCAGCACGAGGTCCGAGAGGAGATGGCCGGGATTCAGCATGGTGTCGAACAAGACCTGGAAGTCGCCCTGGATCGGCCCGACGCCCTTGTCGAAAGGCACCTGCGACGTGGCCGTGGTGTCGAAGTCGCACGGATCCTGACCGGCGGTGCAGACGCCGCCACTCGCCTTCCCGACCAGGGCGGCGTTGGCCAGCCGCATCGCGGGATGCAGCGGGTTTCCCTTCAGGTCGGTCCCTTCCTGCACCTCGTAGAGCCGCAAAGTGGCAAACGGCGTCGCGTCGCCTCCCCGCTTGCCCTTCGCATGGGAGACGACCGGCGCCAGCCAGAGGCCGGGCGCGACCGCAACGACCAGTACCCAGCGGATACGGTGCCCGTCCCTCTCCTGCATTCTCGTCCTCATGACACCCAATCTCCTCCGATCCGGCTGCACCAAGCCGATCGCTATCCCTCTCCGTCTCCCTTGCTCACCCACGCGAGCAGGCTCGCTCCCTCGAAAAACGTCCGGCGGAGCTCGAGCACCTTGAACCCCGCTTCCTCGAGCTGGGCGGCGAACTCCGTCTCCTCCCAGTACTGCGGCCGCACCCGCTTGCGCGTCGCCTCGAAGATCGAGTTGGGCAACACCCACAGCAGGCAGCGCAGCGCGGCCCCCCACCCTTCCCGCCGCTTCACGTCCCGGAACGTCGACCTCAGCCAGACCCGCCGCGTGAAGTTCACGAAGACCGCCCGGCCTCCGGGCTTCAGGACGCGGTACACCTCGCGCAGCATCCGCTGCGGGTCGGGCTGCACGTACAGCGAGTGGATGTTCACCACGTGATCGAAGCTCGCTTCGGGGAACGTCCCCCCCCGCGCGAGGTCGGCGTGACGGAACGCCAGGTTCGCGAGGTGATGCGCCTTGCGCTTCTCGCGGGCCAGGTCGACGAGCCCCGCGTAGGCGTCGATGCCCACGGTCTCGAATCCGGCCGCGGCGAGGCCGAGGGTGAAGTTGCCGGGCCCGCACGCCACGTCGAGGACGCGGATCTCGCGCCGGTTCGCGCCCGGGGCCACGCCCGCCTCGACGAGCCGCAGCACCTCGCCGTGCAGCTCCTGGTACGGCCGGAAGCGCGCGACGATGTAGTCGTACATGACCCCGTAGCCGACCGACACCATGCGGTCGAGCCCCCACTGGATCCCGCGGAAAACGGAGCTGACGGCCTGGGCCGGGGTCGGCATCGTTACGATCATGCCTCCAACGGTCGGCATCCCACTCCTTTCAGGCCTTCTCCGCTAGCGCCTTCTCCACCGCCGCCCGCAGCTCGGCCGAGCTGAACGGCTTGAGGAGGATGGAGCTGAAGCCCATCTGCCGCGCTTCCTGGATGATCTCGGGCGTGGCGTGGGCGGTGGCGAGAAGGAAGGCCATGTCGGGACGGAGGGCCCGGGCCTCCGTGAAGACCTGGAATCCGTTCATGCCGGGCATCTTGTAGTCGAGCAGCATCAGGTCGAAATGCTCGGAGCGGATCATGTCGAGAGCGGACTCGCCGCGGTTGGCGCCTTTCACGAGGTAACCCAGCGACTGAAGGACGTTGACGCAGAGGATGATCACCGGCCCGGCGTCATCGACCACCAGGACCTTCTTCGCGGCGGTGCTCACGAACTCACCTCCTGCTAGCACCGCGCGGATCCCTCCTGCCGCCGCCAGAACGAAGCGCCGAGCAGCGTCTCCGGCACGCTGGCGGAGCCTCCGTCCGAGAGCTTCTCCGCCCGCGCGTCGTAGAGACGGCTGATGTCGACCAGCCGGTGGCTCGAGATGCGTCCGAACGCCTCGGTCACCGACGGGTCGAACTGCGCCCGCTCGTGCCGGCGGATCTCGCCGATCGCCACCTCGAAGGGCAGCGCATTCCGGTAGGGGCGACTCGACGTCATGGCGTCGAACGCGTCCGCCACCGCGATGATCCGAGCGGCCAGGGGGATCTCCTCCCCCTTGAGGCCGCTAGGATAACCCTTTCCGTCGTATCTTTCGTGATGGGCGAGGAGCGCCTCCGCCTCCCGCGACAGGAAGCGGAACGGCGCGAGGATCCGGGCAGCGTTCGTGGGGTGTTCGCGCATCGCGACCGTTTCCTCGTTCGAGAGCCGGGTCGGCTTCCGGAGAATGGCGTCGCCCACCACCAGCTTGCCCAGGTCGTGCAGCATGGCCGCCCGCTCCACGAGCGCGACCTCCGCGTCGCCGAGGTCCATCACGCGCGCGATCTCCGTCGCGTAGAGAGCCACCCGGGCCGAGTGGCCCTTCAGGTAGGCGTCCTTGGACTCGAGCGCGATGACGAACGACGTGATGGTGTCGACCAGGTTCCCTTCCAGGCTCTCGCCGAGAACCATCCTCTCCAGCGAGAGACCGATGGTGCGGGCATATCCGAGCAGGAACTCCCTCTCGTCGGCGAGGAACTCGCCGCCCTCGCGGCGAGCGAGGCAGAGGAGGCCGGCCGGCCCCCGCACGCCCGGAACGACCGCGGCCAGCGCGAGGAAGGCCGGATCCGCGACGCTTAAGGCGGCGCTTTTGGCCGCGGTCCCCGGTTTCAGCTCGCCAAGCCAACCCTCGGCCCGCGTGCGAACGCGCCCGGCCAGCGTCGCGTCACCCTTCTCGCTCCACGGCGGCGCGCCGGGCGCGTCCTCGAGGAGAAGGCAGACCGCGTCCCCGCCCAGGCTCTCCAGGGCGCGCGCGAGCGCCTGGTCCAGGAACGCGACGGGGTCGAGCCCCTGAAGGGCGAGGTCGCCGAGGCGCGAGAGGCCTTCCACCGCGGACTGGCGGCGAGCCAGGTCGGCGTCCGGCGTGACCGCCGGCGCGGCCTGCCCCCGCGAGCGGCGCTCTTCGCGGACGCGGTGCAGGAGCTGGTGAACGTCCTCCACCGAGAACGGCTTCGTGAGGTAATCGAAGGCCTGGTTGCGGAGGCCGAAGACCGCGGAGTCGACCGACGGCATCCCGGTGATGAGGACCACCGGCGTGCCCGGCTGCCGGCCCTTGACCGCCCGCAAGACGTCGAGGCCGCTGAGGCCCGGCATCTTGATGTCGGAGACGACGAGGTCGAAGGGCTGGAGGGAGAGGAGGTCGAAGGCCTCCTCCGCGCTCGCCGCCGTGGAGACCACGCAGCCGTTCGACTTGAACGCGAGGGCCAGGAATCGAAGTACGGGCGCATGGTCGTCCACCAGGAGAACCTTGAGGACCTCGCGCCCCATGGATGGCTCCTGGCGGAGGTCACGTCCGTTCGTCATGAGGGATCCTTCCTCGTTCACGCCGGCAGGCGGCCAGAGCCGCGTCCCGGCTCATTGAGTCCTATCCCGGCGCATCCGGACTGAATGGCCCTCTCCCACGAAGGCCCCGGGGAGCAGCGGGAGTTCACCTCGATGTGCGGATACCGGCGCGCGACAGTGCAATAGTCGTTCCGACTGCCCATCGCGCTCTATGTCGTTGATCACGTTGACATATGGGATCGACTGGCTAAATGTGGGTGGATGATTATGGACCAGCGGCGACGTGCCTGCCGGGCGGCCTGGTTCCGCGAATCTCGCTAACCGACGTGGACTGAGGACTTTCTGTCCGCGAGGCCGCCCTGGATGAAAATGAGCCATTGGTCCATTCCGGACCGGGTCGTCTGGGAGCAGGCTCAGGCGCCGACTTTGCGCCGAAGCGTCTGCCGGGAGATGCCGAGGATGCGCGCCGCCTTGCTCTTGTTCCCGACCCGCTCGACCACGCGGAGGATGTAGCTCCGCTCGAGGTCGTCGAGCGTCTGCAGATCGTCGGCGACCGGCGGCGGCGCGGTCACGGCCGCCGCGACGGGACGCGGCAGGTCCGAAGCCTCGATGCGCTCGGTCGTCCCGAGCAGGACCAGCCGCTCGATGAGGTTCTTCAGCTCGCGCACGTTGCCCGGCCACGGGTAGCTCTCCAGTTGTCGCTCCGCGTCGGCGGCGAAGCCGCGGATCCGCTTGTGGAAGGCGGCTCCGTACTCGGCGAGGAAGTGGCGGGCGAGGGGCACGATGTCGTCCCGTCGCTCCCGCAGGGGCCGCAGCGTCACGGGGATCACGTTCAGCCGGTAGAAGAGGTCCTCGCGGAAGCGGCCTTCCTTGACGAGCTGCTCGAGCGGACGGTTGGTGGCGGCGACGACGCGCACGTCCACCTTGATGTCGCGCGTCCCGCCGACGCGCTTGAACACGCGCTCCTGGAGGCAGCGCAGGAACTTCGCCTGGCTGGCCGCGGACATCTCGCTCACCTCGTCCAGGAACAGCGTGCCGCGGTCGGCCAGCTCCATGAGCCCCTTCTTGCCCGCCTTCGCGTCGGTGAATGCCCCCTTCTCGTGGCCGAACAGCTCGCTCTCGAAGAGCGTCTCGGGGATCGCCGCGCAGTTGACCTCGATGAGCGGCAGCTCGCGCCGCGCGCTGCCGTAGTGCAGCGCCCGCGCCACCAGCTCCTTCCCCGTCCCGCTCTCGCCCTGGACGAGGATCGTCTGCGCCTCGCTCGCGGCGAGCTGGCGGATCATGTCGCGCAGACCGCGCGTGGACGACGATTCCCCCACCAGCCGCCCGGCGCCGTACTGCTTCTCCTGCAGCTCCCGGAGCCGGTGGATCTCGCGCCGCGCGCGCGACTCCTCGAGCGCTCGCCCGACGGCCATGCGCAGCTTCTCGAGGCGGTCGAACGGCTTCTCGAGGTAGTCGGTGGCCCCGGACTTGATCGCTTCGACCGCGCTCTCCACCTGGCCGAAGGCGGTCATCATGATGACGATCGCCTCCGGATGGCGGGCCTTGAGCGAGCGCAGCACGTCCAGGCCGCTCGTGTCGGGCAGGCGCAGGTCCAGCAGCACGAGGTCGGGCTCGTGCTCGTCGGCCATCTGCATGCCCTCGGCCCCGGTGCCCGCCGAGTACACCTCCACCTGGTCCTGGCCGAGCACCTTCCCCAGGAGCGCGCGGATGTTCTTCTCGTCGTCGATGACGAGGACGCTGTCCATTCATCGACCCCCCACCCTGTCCCTCCCCACGCAGGGGGAGGGAAGGGCTGTTGCCAGCGTTGCTCCGCGGGGGTTACCGACCCCCCACCCTGTCCCTCCCCACGCAGGGGGAGGGAAGGGCTGCTTCCACGTCCGGCTCCGCGTCGGTCGGGAAGGATAGACTCCCCATCGAAGGGGCGTCAACGACTTGACCACGCCGCGTTTCGGGTTACGCTCTCTGCGGCCCGATGCCTCGTCGGCGCCGTGGGGAGGCGCGAACATGCGTTTGAACGCCGGCCTGGCCCTGCTCGTCGGTGTGCTGCTGCCCGCAGCGGCGACGGCGCAGGCCAGGCTCACGGGGGCGGACGTGCAGGGCACGGTGAGGGACGAGTCGGGCGGGGTGCTGCCCGGCGCCACCATCACCGCGACGAACGTGGAGACGGGACTCGTGCGCACGGCCGTGACCGCCGGCGAGGGTCGCTACGTCGTCCCCGCGCTTCCGCCCGGCACGTACAGGATCAGCGCGGAGCTGCAGGGCTTCGCGACCGCCACCCGGCAGGGCGTGGTGCTGGTGCTCGGCCAGCTCGCCACCGCCGACTTCGGCCTGAAGGTGGCCGGCGGCCATGAAGAGGTCACGATCAGCGCCGAGGGAGCGGTCGTCGATCCCTCGCACACGTCGGTCTCGACGGTCGTCGGCCAGCAGCAGATCGAGAGCCTGCCCATCAACGGCCGCAACTTCATCAGCTTCTCCGTCATCACGCCGGGCGTGACCACGGACCGCACGCCCCAGCAGGGAGCCTCGGCCACGTCGGGGCTCTCGTTCGCCGGGCAGCGCGCGCGCTCCAACAACATCATGGTGGACGGGCTCGACAACAACGACCTCGTGGTGGGGTCGGTCCGGGCCACGTTCAGCCAGGAGGCGGTGCGGGAGTTCCAGGTCCTCACCAACTCCTACTCGGCGGAGTTCGGAAAGGCGTCCGGCGGCATCGTCAACATCGTGACCAAGAGCGGGACCAACGACTTCCACGGCAACGCGTTCTTCTACTACCGCGACAAGGGCCTCAACGCCAAGGACCACTTCGAGGAGTTCGACGTGTTCGGGACCCCGATCAACCGCGACAAGTCGCCGTTCAGCCAGAAGCAGTGGGGCGGTACGCTCGGCGGCCCCATCCGCAAGGACCGCACGTTCTTCTTCCTGTCCGCGGAGCGCGTCGACATCAAAGCCAACAACTTCGTGAACATCGACCCCGCCGCCGCGACCATCCTGCGCGGCGCCGGTTTCCCCGTCGAGCTCGGCAACGTTCCCTACGGATTCAAGACCACCGAGCTGCTGGCCAAGCTCGACCACCAGTGGGCCCCGAACCACAGCTTCAGCCTGCGCGGCAACTTCGCCGACACCACCAACGAGAACCTCGAGCCCTTCGGAGGGATCGTGGCGCGGAGCCGGGGCGCCGTGCAGCTCCGGAAGGACTGGGCCGTCGCCGCCTCGCAGACGGACATCCTCTCCCCCCGCTGGGTGAACGAGGCGCGCGTGCAGTTCGCCCACCAGCACCAGGAGATCAACTCCCTCGACCCCAACTGCGGCGGGCCGTGCCTCACCGACGAGCAGGGCGGGCCGACCCTCGAGGTCACCGGCGTGGCCAGCGTGGGCCGCCAGCGTTTCACGCCCCAGCCGCGCACCAACAACCGGATCCAGCTCACGGAGACGATCAGCTTCTTCGGCGGCGGGCACAGCGCCAAGGCCGGCGTCGATTTCAACTACATCGACTACTCGGAGCAGTCGCTGCCGCTGAGCTTCGGCGGCCGGTACATCTTCAGCTCGCTGCCGGCGATCCCGGGCCTGCTGCCGACGCCCGTTTCGGCCATCCAGGCCGTAGCGTTGGGTCTGCCCGCGGCGTACGTACAGGGTTACGGCCACCCCGGCACCTCCTACCCGTACAAGGACGTCTCCTTGTTCGTTCAGGACGATTGGCGAATCACGCGGAAGCTGACCCTCAAGCCGGGGCTGCGCTACCAGCGGCAGTTCTGGCCGAACCTCCACTACGCGGTGTCGAACGTGGGGGGAACGACGCTCGAGTACGACTTCCCCCAGGACAAGAACGACCTCGCCCCTCGCATCGCGGTGGCCTGGGACCCGAAGGGAGACGGCCAGACCTCGATCCACGGGGCGTACGGTCTCTTCTACGACAACCAGATCACCGCCATCGCCGGGATCACCGCGGGGATCAACGGACGTGACGGCGTGCGGACGCTGGTGCTGAGGTTCCCCGCCAGCCTCCCGGCCTGGCGCGCCCCGGGCCACAAGCTTCCCGAGCCCACGACGCCGTATCCCAGCCTGGTGATCTCGATCGATCCCGGCCTCGTCACCCCGTTCGCGCACCAGGCCGCGGTCGGCTTCGACCGCGCGCTCGGCAAGGACGTGTCGCTGTCGGTGAACGGCCTCTACGTGCGGGGCAAGCACCAGCTCGGCAGCATCGACTACAACCCGACCATCCCGGCCCTCGGCGCGGGGCGGCGGCCCAACGACGTCGGAGGACGAGCCGGCACGTCGGCATCCGTGCTCCAGTACACTTCCTTCGGTCAGAGCTGGTACCGGGGGCTGACGGTCTCGCTGAGCAAGAGGTTCAACCAGCGCTCCCAGGTGCTCGTGTCCTACACCCTCTCGAAGGCCGAGGACACGTCGACCGACTTCCAGGGGGCGGCCGTCGTGCAGGACCAGGGCCTTGGGCGCAATCCGGCCGACCCCACGGGCCTGCCGCTCGGCTTCGACCCCCTGGCCGACAAGGGGCCGGCGACGCACGACCAGCGCCACCGCTTCGTCCTCAGCGGGATGGTTCGCCTACCCTTGGACCTACAGCTCTCGAGCATCATCACCGCGGCCTCCGGACGGCCCTTCAACGTGCTCGCCGGGGCGGACCTCAACGGCGACGGCGACGGAGGCGCGTTTCCGCCCGACCGCGCGCGCCGAAACCCCGCCGACCCGACGACGAGCGTCGGCCGGAACAGCGAGACGATGAAGGGGCAGTTCATCGCCGATGCGCGACTGAGCCGCCGCTTCAAGCTCGGACCCAAGCTCGCCCTCGAGGGCATCGTCGAAGCCTTCAACCTCCTCGACCGCACGAATTACAGCGAGATCAACAACATCTTCGGCCGCGGCGCCTTCCCCGCGAGCCCCCAGAAGGACACGCAGGGCCGCGTCACCTACGGGCTCTACGAGCAGGCCCTCGCTCCGCGCCAGTTCCAGCTCGCCCTCAAAATGAGCTTTTGATACCGGATGCGGCGCGCTCCGCTGCGCGTTCGTCTTTATCAAGCGTCTCGCGTCGGAATGAATCCGCCGCGAGACGATGAAGGAAACGCTCCGCTCCGCGCGCCGGACGTTCACGAGGGGAGAAGGGCTACGCTTCGCGCGCCGAACGCTTAGACCGGAGGATACGAGCGTGTCCGAGATACCGCGCCCGGACCTGCTCGAGCGGGTTCTCCTGCGGGTGCCGCAAGCCGGGCCGGTGCTGCTCGTCGGTCCCCCGGGCGCGGGCAAGACGACGCTGCTCCTCGAGACGGCCCGCGCGCTGTCGGCCCGGGGCTGGACCTCCATCTACCTCGACCTCATGGGCGCGGCATCGTCGCCGCAGCGCTTCGCGGTGGCGGCGCTCGACGCGCTGCCCGCCGAGAGCTTCGGGGCCCTGCTCGGCCGCGCGACCGAGATCCGGCGTCTCGCCGAGCCCGGAGGCGACGGGGCGGCGTCGGTCAACGCGCTCCTGTCGCTCTGGGCCGCGCTCGCCGAGGCCGGCGGCCGGCCGGTGGCGCTCCTGCTCGACGAGCCGACCGAGATCCGGTCGCTCGCCTACTTCGCCGGATTGCGCGAAGCCGCCGCGGCCCTCGGCAGCGCGCTGCGGCGCCGGTCGCGCGGCACCCTGCTCGCGACCTCGTATCCCACTCTGGCGCACGCGCTGTGGCCGGCGCTCGAAGCGATGGAGGTGCCCCCCCTGTCCGCGGCCGAGATGGACTCCGCGCTCGCGTCCCTCGGCCTCGCCGCCCGCGCCGCCGGCGTCCTCCGTGCGTCCTTCGGATGGCCGCGCTACGCGCGCGTGCTCGTCGAGCGGCTCGCGCGGGGCGACGACCTGGAGACGGCGTGGGTGCAGGAGATGGCCCCGGGGGGCCGGATCGAGGCAGCGGCCCGGCACACCTATGAGACGCTGCTGCTCCGGAGCCGAGGCTACGGCATGTCCAAGGCGGTGCTGGCGGTGGTGGCCGACGAGGAGGGAACGAACCTGACCGCGCTCGTGGCCCGGCTCGGTCGCAGCCCGGGCGCGATCCGCGACTACCTCGGGTGGCTCCTCGACGTCGACGCGCTACGCTCGGTGAAGAAGCGCTACTACTACGTCGACGGGATGGTGCGCGCGTGGGTCCGGCTCCACGGCCGGGGCCGCCCGGCGACGGCCGCGGAGCTGGCGGCGGCGGCCCGCGCCGCGATCGCAGCGGAGCCGGGTGCCGCGGCACCGGCGGCGACCCCCACCGACGACGAACCCGTGCCGCCCCGCCGGGACCACCTCATGGAGATCGACTAGTGCCGTTCCAACTTTTCGCGCCGAGCGTGGCGCGAGTGTCGATGCGGCATCCCGACTCCAATCTTCGAGATCATCCTAGGTCCATCAAGTTGGAACGGCACTAGCGCCCAAGCTGCGAGCGTAGCGGGATTCATTCCCGCGAAGCGAGCGGGGGTTGCTGCGCGATCTCGCTGACGCTCGGTCGTCAAGGGGGTGTGCCGCTAGCACCCCCTTGCTCATTTGACGTGCTGGGCGAGGAGCTTGACGAGGGCGGAGCTGTCCATCAGCCCCACGCGGCGCCCGGCCTCCTTCCCGCCATCCACGACGAGCACGGTGGGCAGGCCGACGACGCTGTAGCGCGCCGACACGGCCGGGTTCGCGTCCACGTCGATCCGCCCGATCCTCAGCCGGTCGCGAAAGTGGGTGCTCGCCCACTCCAGGGCGGGAGTCATGATCGCGCACGGCACGCACCACTCGGCCGAGAACGCCACCGCCACCGGCAGGCGGGAGCGCAGGACCGCTTCGTCCCAGTCGTTCTCGGTGAAGCTCTCCATGGCGGCCAGAAGAGCCCGGCCCGGCCTAGTGCCGTTCCAACTTTTCGCGCCGAGCTTGGCGCCAGTGTCGATGCGGCATCCCAACTCCAATCTTCGAGATCATCGTAGGTCCATCAAGTTGGAACGGCACTAGCCGAGGTGGGGCTCGACGAGCTTGATCAGGTTCTCCTTCGAGAGCAGGCCGACCCGCTGCTCGGAGACCTGGCCCCGCTTGAAGATCATGAGCGTCGGCAGCGTGGTGATGTTGTAGCGGTACGGCACGTGGGCGTTCTCCTCGACGTTGAGCTTGCCCACCTTCAGCCGCGTGCCGAACTGCTCGGCCACCGCCTCGATCATGGGCACGAGCGTCTTGCAGGGCACGCACCATTCCGCCCAGAAATCCACCAGCACCGGCGTGTCCGAGCCCAGCACCTCTTTGTCCCAGTTCCCGTCCGTATAGGTCGTCAGCTTGTCGGCCATGGGTTCGCTAGAGATCTCCTGTGTGGTTGAACGTGAACGGCGCCCCAGTATATCCGACTGATTACCTTTTAACGCGGAGGACGCGGAGGGGAACGGAGAGGACGCGGAGAACAGGCTAGAGAGATCGAAGACGCGCGGGTACGCGCTCCACGAGGGACGGTCGCGTGCCGGCCTTTACTCTCCGTCTCTGCGACCTCTCCGTTCGTTCTCCGCGTCCTCCGCGTTGAAGGCAACGCCGTCAGACCTTCGCCATCGCGCGGCGGTACAGCTCCTCGTATCCGCGCGCGGAGCGGTCCCACGAGAAGTCGCGCGCCATGCCGTTGCGCATCAGGCGCCGCCAGGCCGCGCGGTCGCGCCAGAGGTCCAGGGCCTGGTCCAGCGCCCACAGGAGCGCGGTGCCGTCGGCCATGTCGAAACGGAAGCCGGTGCCGTTGCCGGTGACGGGGTCGTAGGGCTCGACGGTGTCGACGAGGCCGCCGGTCGAGCGCACGATGGGAACCGTGCCGTAGCGGAGGCTGTACATCTGGGTGAGGCCGCAGGGCTCGAACCGCGACGGCATCACGAACATGTCGGCACCCGCCTCGATCTTGTGGGCGAGCGCCACGTCGTAGCCGAAGCGGGCGGCGACGCGGTCGGGGGCGCGCGCGGCGAGAGCGCGGAAGCCGTCCTGCACCGACGTCTCCCCCGTGCCCAGCACGACCATGCGGATCGGCCGCTGCAACAGGTCCCACCACGCGTCGACCACGATGTCGAAGCCCTTGGCGTGCACGAGCCGCGAGGTGATCCCCACCAGCGGGAGGTCGGGGCTCGGGGGCAGGTCGTAGGCCGCGAGGAGGTCCTGCTTGCACGCGGCCTTGCCCGTGAGATCGCGCGCCGAATAGTTCTTCACGATGTACGGATCCACCCCGGGGTCCCACTCCTCGTAGTCCACGCCGTTCAGGATCCCCCACAGGTCGGCGGCGCGCGACCGGAGCAGCCCGCCGAAGCCGTAGCCCATGTCGTCGCG
>Ga0070706_100004494_pt1 | contig 13451 bp, 11 predicted proteins | sample KBSK5501metaG_FD_65476 | JGI IMG/M metagenome (GOLD analysis project Ga0070706, IMG submission 65476) | Corn, switchgrass and miscanthus rhizosphere microbial communities from Kellogg Biological Station, Michigan, USA - KBS K5-50-1 metaG | ecosystem: Host-associated > Plants > Roots >...
CTCTCGGCGAACGCCAATACTTCTTCAAGAATGAAACGAATCTGCTGGCGGTCGTCGCGGGTGCGTGTGAGTTTTCCAATGACCGGTCCGCGAATAAGGAGAGTTCACTGCCAACATGTGCGTTTATTGCCAGGCAAAACGGAAGTAAGTTTAGTATGTAAGACGCCGTGGAGCTGTATGGGAGTTACGAGTTAGAAGAGCGCCGAGGTGGCGAGGGCCACAGAATAGGACAAATCGGCCGCCGTAAGAACTGCTTGCGTCTGACGTTGCGTCAGACTTTAGTATCAACTCGCTTCAGAGATTTAGCGATGAAAGACGCTAACGAGCAATTATTTCAGACCCGTGAATTCTTTGATTCTTGCGGTATAAACATCTCGCCGCGACGCGGTCGAGCTGATCTGAAGATGTCATTACGAAACCAGCGGTGAAATTTCTCCCCATTTCCCCTGAAACACAAAACTGCTGATCGGTCTTCTGCTTCGCGGGCCGAGTTCCTGTTCTCTGAAGTTTTCGGGTAACACATCGACCTCGGCCGCGTAACCAACAGCGATCGCGGCGACCGGTGCAAACTCTTCGGGCACGCCATAAATCTCTCGCACTTTCTCCGGAGAGAATCCCGCCATCTGATGAACAAACAAACCTAACGCAGTCGCCTCGACAAGCATGTTCCCCATAGCCAGGCCGACATCGTGAAAAGCGTGACGATTCGGTTTGCCGGTCTTTTCGAATTTTAGCTTGGCTACGGAAACCATCAGCACCGGCGCCAGGCGGGCCCACTGTTGATTCTTCTCCACGAGGCAGCTGAGCAGGCGCGCGTGCTCTTCCAATTTTTGTTTCGTAGCGACAATGAAAAACCAGGGCTGCTCGTTGAAAGAGGACGGAGCCCAACGCGCGGCTTCGAACAAGCTTCGCAACTTTTCCGATTCGACCATTCGATCCGAGAAAACGCGCGGACTCCAACGACGCTTCAAGATTTCTTCAATTGGGTAGTCTGTCTGAGCAGATTTTTCCATTGTTCGCTCCTCACTATGCCGAATGAACTGCCACAGAGGCACGGAGACACGGAGAATCCGGAAAGTGGAAAAGCAACTCACTGGCACCGCTCTGCCGTGTCGTGATGCTTGTGCCTTGCCTCTGTGGCAGATTATCCAGGAAGATTGGCTCAACCGCCAAAGCTCTTGCGAAAGAGATAGGACATCTTGATGAAGAAGGTGCGCCCGTTGCGACGGAAGCCGGGTTCGAGCTGGCCGGTGAAGGGATTAAAACCGTTGCGGTTCATATCATCGTTGTACCCGGCATAGAACGCAGTCTCCGGACTCGGCGTATAGCCAAACAGGAACTGGCCGCGCACGTTTGAAGCCAGCGTATCATAGTCGACTCGCGCCCGGACAAAGATGAATCGCGTGAACTGGTACGTCGAGCGAAACGAGAAAATGTTTTCATCAAAGGCCAGCAGTCCCGTATCGTTGCGTCTCAGCCGGCTCTTGGTATAGTCGAGCGACGCGCGCCAGGCGTTCGTCGGCTGATACGAAATCCCGGCATTGATCTCCAGGCTTTTTCCCGGTCCCGGATCAAGCGCGGCATCGGGATTAGCCAACGCAGCAGGGCTGACGCGCGGAAATCTCGAGCCGCCGCCGAAATCAAAATCAAAACTGTTCCAGCCGGCACCGAAGAAGACGTAACCCGAATATTTCTTTGAAGCATTGGTTTCGATCCCGCCAAAAAGCCCGTGTTGATAGGTCGATCGTTCAGGACCACCAAAAAAAGCACCTGTGTGCGTTGCAGTTCGCCTGGCCCCAAACTCCTGTTCAAAGAGTCGTTCGTAACCAAAGTTCGCGCCCGCCTCGATAAATGTGTTGTGTTGAAACTGTAGACCAAGGTGCGGATTCGTCTCCCAATTCTGCATGCGTCCTTGCCAATCAAAGTTCGTCGATGCGCCATTCATTATGCGCCAGGAGATCAGAGTTGCTTTTGGTCTCGGTTCGTTGCTAAACCTGGCGAAGAAGCCGTGATTGTTCGTATTCAATCGCCGGGTGAACCCTACGTCGGCGCGATAATCCTGCGTGCGCCCCGAGCCTTCGTAGACCCAACCAAAATGCCGAGCCGTGAAGTCGTAGACGGCGGAGTAAGCGAAGCCGTTGCCGGTTCGATAGTAGTTGCGCGTCGAGCCATTCACGAAGCACGGCTCGCCTGCCGTCGGTGCATGTTCGTCTTTCCCCGGTTCAGAGAAGCAACGGCGCGATGTCGTTCCCGCAACTTGAAATGAGGCGATCGTTTTCGGATCGACCCTGAAGCGCCCGTCAATGGCGAGGAGCTGATTATGTTTTTCGATGAAGTTGTAGCTGGTGGCAAGCAAACCGATGTTGGAATCTTTCTTTCCAATATCACGTTTCAAACGCAACACCGCGATGTAGGCGTTCTTACCGAGAAACCGTGCGTTGACGGGATCGGTCTTCTCTTCGGCGCTGAAATTTCCGGGCGCCTTATCGCTGGCAACGAGAAAACCAAAAGTGTTGCGTCCGCGCTTGCCGGTAAGTTTGGCCGCCCAGTCGGGATCTATGATCGCCCGCGTGTGCACTGCGCGCATCGGCGTCTGAAAAATGTCGATCCCTTCGAGAAAGAACGGGCGTTTTTCTTGAAAGAAAATAGGGAAACGCTGATTCGCGGTAACTACCGTCTGATCGGCTTCGACTTGCGCGAAATCGGGATTTAAAGTCAGGTCGAGAGTCACGGTGGGAGTCAACCCGAACTTCACCGACACACCGGGATCAAACTTCAACGGTTGGTTGACGAAACGACCAGGATCCAATCCAGTCGCGCCCGCAGGCAATGCGGCGACGCGCTTGCCCGTTTCGGAAACCGTAAGACTGGGGATGACTTCGAGCGTGCGCTCAGTCGAGATTCCCTCCAAACCCGTCAGATGTCCTTCCTGATTTAGCAGTGAAGCTATGTCGCGCGAGTTAGGCATCCACGAGTCAATTTCATCATTGAAACGGAAAAAGTTCCGCCAGATGTGAATTCCCCAGAGCTTGTCCTTGCCCGCTTCGTATCGTAGCGACTTAAAGGGAATGGCGACCTCGACGGTCCATCCGTCGCTGGTGATCATTCCTTTCGACTCCATGACGATATCGACGCTGAAGTCCGTTCCCGAGCCTTCCGTCATTATTCCATCTTGCTGTATTCCTAGTGCGTTCCACCCGAGGACGTAGGCACGCCGCTGATCGTTGAAGGTATCGAGAAAGAGACGGACGTTATCATCCCCGAAGACTTCATCACGCTTCGCGACAGTCGCGCGCACTTTGTCGGGTTCGTCGTAACAATGGAAAGCCAGGTAGAGCGTCTTCGAATCGTAGCCTATCATTGCCTCAGTCGGTCTTGACGGCGCGATGTTGTCGCCCGGCTGCGTTTGGTAGAAATCCTTCAACACAGCGGCCTGCTTCCAGACCTCGTCGTCGAGCTTGCCGTCAATCACAGGAGCCTTATCAAATCGCGGCACGCGAATCGGCTTTGCCTTCTCAGGAGGAATCACGATCGCGTGTTTGAGGCCATTTGCAGTCTTCGCGGCGGATTTCGACTTGGTCGAAGGTGAGGAAGCCGGAGTCGGGCCATTGCTCGACTGCGCAACTGTCAGGGCAGAAGAAAGGCACAATACGCACCCGAGCATGATCATTTGCTTTAATGTCATCGAGGTGACTTTAACGTCGGCCAGACTTTCGGTCCAGGGTTTTTCCTTTATACGCGTTTGGGCGTCAGAGTGCGAGCCACGGGCTTAGATCACTTAGACGCCGCTGCCCCGCTGGCGCTTCCACTTTTACGCGCCAGGAGACCAATAGGTTCTGATTTCTTGCATTGGGCTCACGTGACAGAACCGCGAGCGGTAGCGACCGGCTCCTACGCTCACACTGATGTTCGAAACGGGGCGTGACTTAGCGATGTTGAGTGGTGTGATCCGGTCGCTACCGCTCGCGGTTCCGTAACGTGATCTAGAAACTTTTCCTAAAGAGGTAAGACATCTTGATGAAGAAAGTACGTCCATTGCGGCGGAAGCCGGGCTCGAGCTGCCCGGTGAACGGATTGAATCCGTTGCGATTGATATCGTCGTTATAGCCAACGTAGAAGGCGGTTCCCGGCTTCGGCGTCCAACCGAAGAGAAATTGTCCCCGGTAGTTTGACCTAAGCGAATCGAAGTCGATGCGGCCCCGCGCAAAAACGAAGCGGGTAAATTGATAGGTGGCGCGCAGCGAGACGATGTTCTCATCAAAGGCCAGCAGGTGTGTATCGTTTCTGCGCAATCTTTGCTTCGTAAAGTTAAGAGTAAGATTCAATGCGGACAACGGAGTGTAGTTCACATTGCCATTGAGGTTGAAGGATTTTCCGGGACCAGGATCCAATGGAGCGTTACAAACCGGCGGAGGCGTCGTTCCGTTGCACTTGCCCGCAGCCTGAGCTTCGCGCGCGGTGACGGCGGGGATGCTCACGCGCGGGTAGCGCGAACCGGCGCCGAAATCGAAATCCAGACTTCCATAAGCTTGATTAGCGAAGACGTTGAAGTTGATCTTTTTGTTCACCGTCGAACTAGCGAAGACATATAGGCCGCCATTGGACGCTGAGCGTTCGTTATCGTTTCCCCAGAAGGTGCAGGTGTTCGTGATCGCGCAATTCGATCCGGGCTGTCTCTTCGCGCCAAACTCTTCTTCGAAGACGCGCTCGTAACCTTTATCGAGGCCGATGCCGATCGTGCTCTGACGCTGGAAGTTGAATTGAATCTGCGATTCGTTATTGAAGATTTGCGAACGCCCCTGCCAATCAAAGTTCGTGCCCGCCGCGTTGTAAACCCGCCACGAAACCAGCCTGGCCTTGGGTTTCGGTTCAGAACGATATTGAACAAAGAAATTGTGATTGTTGGTGTTCGTGCGCCGATTGAAACCAACGTCGGCGCGATAATAGCGAGTGCGGCCAACCGTGGAATAATCGTAGCCAAGATGTCGCCCGCTCTGGTTGAGGTCGGTGGCGTAGATGAATCCGTTCTCTTTGCGATCGAGAGTTTGGCCAAGATCCGGATAAAAGAAATTGCGACGCGAATGCGTAACCAGCGCCTGAGCGCTAAAGGTCGTCTGCTTATTGATGCGAAAGCGTGAATCAAATCCTCCCAATTCGTTGTATTGATCGACGAATCGCCGGTAAGTGCCGAGAAACCCGATAAACGAGTCCTTCTTGCCAATGTCATGTTTCAAACGGAGAATTCCCACCGAGGCATTCTTATCAACGAATCTTGGATTCGCAGTTAACCTCTCTTCGGGACTGAAGTTTCCCGGCCCGTTATCTGACGCCAGCAGCAAACCGAATGTGTTGCGATCTACTTTTCCGGTGAGCTTCACGGCGTAATCAGGATCGATGATCGTCCGCGTGTGGACGGCGGCGATCTGCGTGTTGAAGATGTCTATGCCTTCGAGGAAGAACGGCCGCTTTTCGGAGAAGAAAATTGGGAATCGTTGGTTCGCCGTGACGACCAATTGATCGGACTCGACCTGAGCAAAGTCCGGATTGATCGCGAAATCGAGCGTGACGTTCGGGGTGATGCTGAATTTCCCCGTCAGCCCAGGATCGAATTTCACCGGTTCATTAACGAAGCGGCCAGGATCCTTCATTCCCGCGTTTACTTGATCGGGCGTCAGCGTGGCCTTTCTTTTTCCGGTCTCTGACAGAGTCAAACTGGGAATCAATTCCAGAGTACGCTCCGTCGAGATTCCTTCGAGACCAGACAAATGGCCTTCCTGGGCCAGCCAGCTCGAGATGTCGCGATTGATCGGCATCCACATATCCAGCTCGTTGTTGTACCGTTTGATGCGCCGCCAAAAATGCGCGCCCCAAAGTTTGTCCTTACCCGCCACGTAGCGCAGCGATTTGAACGGAATGGCAACTTCAACGGTCCATCCGTCGGTGGTTACCATGCCTTTCGACTCGAACACGAAATCAGGATTGAAGTCTTCGTTCTGATCAGTCCAGGTGCCGTCGGCCTGCACGCCGAGCGGATTGAAATCAAACTCGTAGGCCTTGCGACCGTCGTTGAAAGTGTCAAACAGAATGCCGACATAATCATCGTTCCAGACGTTATCGCGTTTGGGAATGGTCGCGCGGACTTTGTCCGGCTCGTCGTAACAGTGAAAAGCGATGTAAAGAAATTTTGAATCGTATCCCAGCAGAACTTCGGTTGGTTTGGAAGGAGCGATGTTGTCGCCAGGCTGGACCTGGTAGAAATCCTTGAGCACTACCGCATGCGTCCAGACTTCGTCATCGAGTTTGCCATCGATCAGCGGAGCTTTCTCAAAGCGTGCCAGCTTCACCGGCTGAGATTTCTCTGGCGGCAGAACGATATTCCGTTTCCCGGCTGGACTGTCAGCCTTAGGTGGAGCGGCCGGATTTGCGCTCGTGGCTGAGGGCTGGGCGCCAACGGTAAGCGACGACAAAGCCAGAATCATCAGAGGCAAAAGCTGATTCTTCATGAAATAGCCTTTCACGCAGCCATTTCTTGATCGAGAGTGCGACCTGCGGTCCGATCGCGGTCAAACGAAATGCCATAGCGCTTTATCTTCGCATTCAGCGTCGTATGCTTCACGCCCAGCAACCGAGCGGCGCGGAACTGATTGCCGCGCGTCTTCTCCAACGCGGCCAGGATCAGATGGGTCTCAAAGCAGCGCACGGCTTCAGCAAGTTTTGGCTGCTCGCTGCTTCGCGGGGGTCGCAGGCTTCGAAGCGATTCGACTTCGCGCAAAAGAGTCAGCGCCACTTCTCTCAACGCGTCCAGCCGGCTATCAAGCGTTACTTCGTGCAGTAGGCTCCCGGCGTGCACACCAATCGACGACGAAATATCTTCCGTTCTCCAAATCGTGGTACTCATTCCCTGCCTCCTTGAAATTCCGTTCGGTACGCACGCCTCTCGGCGTGCAGCACGCCAGAGGCGTGCGTACCTCACTTCCCCAGCAGCTCTCTGAAAAACGCCACGGCACGTTCGTCTCCGGTCTGGCCCAGCATGCGAATCGCCTGTTGCCGCACGGCCATCTTTGCATGACTGCGCGCCGCGCGAATTAGAATTGGGATTGCTTCGTCTTTCGAACGGCGGCCAATGGCAGTTACGGCTTGCTTCTGGATTTCCGTTTCGGGATCTGCATCCATCATGTTCGCCAGCGCTCCTAAACTCTTCTCTCCGGCGATACGGCCTAAGCTGGAAATCGCGCTCTTCCGTAATTCAAGCTCTTTTTCGTTCTCAGCCACGCGAATCAAAAACGTCGCCGCCCCATCTCGATTATCGTTGCGCGCGATGCCGCTCAGCGCGCGTCGCTTTAAGTCTCGCGAGGTCATCGTCTCGTAAAGATTCTCAAGCAACGGCAAAGTTGTCGCCGCCCGGCTCATGCCCAACGCCGACATGGCCTGCTGCCGCGCCTCGCTCGACTCTTGCGTGTTACGCACGATGTCGGCGAGAAACGAGTTCTTCGCCTGGCTCTCTGGCGTATAACCCAGCCAAAAGATCGCCCGCGATCGAATCGAATCCGTGACGGGTTTCTTGATTAGCTCAGTGAGAATCGACTCGACCCGCGCATCGTCATGCAGAGCAATGGCAAAGGCCGCGCGATCGCTCATACGATTCATTTCCGGCGCGGTTGAATCGACGATCGACCTGAGATAGTTCAGACTCTCTTCGTTCGTGGCGTGTCCAGCCCAATAAACGGGGTAACCACTGAATTGGTGATCGCGGCGGAGGTTGTAAACTTCGGCGCGCGTGAATACATTTCGCTGCGTTTCAAACAGCAGGAACAAACCCAACTCGCGGGTTTCGTAACGCGAATCGGACATCATCGACCACCCATCATTCGAAATCGAGAAGGTGCCGTTGGCGTCAACAATCTCGAAATCGATGGCCACGCCGGGGCGAACCTCAAATTGATAGCCAACCCAAAAACGTCCGCCCGACGCATTGGCCCGACCCTGAGTTACTGCATTGTCGATCTTCGCTTTCAGGTTCGCGCCCTCAACCGGTGTAAAGCTCTTCGTCTGCGCGGTGGTGATCGTGGCGATCGTAAATGCGAGCGTAATCGCAGCAAGTATCCTGGGGAATCTGTACACAGCCGTCCTCCGCTTTTCGTGAACGTCAAGCTTTGTTTTGCCAGCGAGACTCTCGCCCGCCGAGTCGGGCCTGAGCCCGACTCTAGAGTTATCGCGTTGGTTTCGTCGCGCGCCGTTACTGCTGCTTCAGAAGATCCTCGAGGAAAGCAATCACTTCCGGATCCTTACTATGGCCGGCCAGGATCATAATGATACGGCGGCGGCGTTCGATTGGTGTCTGGGGATTTTTGGCAATCGAGATTAGCATGTGCGTAACCTTCGGATCGTTTGAGTACGCCAGCGAATTCATGATTTGATCTTTAATCTCTTCATTCTTCTCGGAACCGAAGAGGGCCATCAGCGCATCAACTGCCGGTTGACCGCCGCGACGACCGAAGGCGCTGATCGCGGCCTTGCGCAGCTCAATGTTGTCTGAGCTACGAGCAATCTCCAGCAATCTTGCGCCGGCACGCTCGCTCTTGCGCTGTCCGAGTCCTCGAATTACTGACTTGCGGATTTCAAGATCTTGAGTTGAATCGTAGATCTTGAACAAAGCATCAACCGCCGGCTCGCCCTGACGATTAGCGATGTGCGCGATGGCGGTCCTGCGCAACGCTACCGGCTTGTTGCTCAATGCGATATCTGCCAAAACACTCGCAGCGCGCGCGCCGGTGTTTTGACTCAGCGCAAATAGGGCTGCTTCGGAAATTTCGTTTTGGGTTGAGTTGAGCGCAAAGTCACGCAAAGGATCAATAACGCTGTCGTCATTGGTCGAGCCCAGAAGCGAGATCGCGGTAGTGCGAAGTTTCAGATCATCATTGCCCTGAGCGATGCCCAGGATTGTCGGGGTAGCAGCCTTCCCTCCATGCCTGGCCAAAAGCCTTAGCGCGGCTCGCTTGCACGTCACCGTCTGTCCGGAGTTCGACTTCAGCCAATCCGTCGCCACGGCCATGCCCCGCTGCGGGTCGCTTTCAAATAATGCCTGAAGCACCACGATCTTGAATTCGCAGGGATCGTCGTCTGTCGAGCCTTTACCCTTGCCAAAGTCAAAATCGAAATCGTATTTGAAGGGCCCCTTATCTTTCATTTTCTCCTGGGCGTCCTTCATGCGCTCTTGCATTCTTTCCTGCGCCTCGCGGGTTCGTTCCTGTGCTCTCGCCTGCGCTTCGGCAATTCGCTCTTGTATCTCCTGCGAACGCATCTGAACTTCGATTGGGTCCTGCACCGCAGCCGCTACTGAGGCGGCGATTAGCGGTTCAACGCTCACGGTTATTGGATCGACTTTCACGGTTACCGCCCCAGGAAGTTGCGCCAGCAGCAACTCAGCGTCCTCTTTCCAGATCGTCTTTTCGTAGGTCTTTAGCAGACGGTCGATTGTTTCTTTGGATTGATTGAATTTCCTCAGTTTGTACTGCGAATAAGCCATCCAATACATCGCCGCATCGAGATTCTTTTCCGTGGGATAGGCTGAAATATATTGCGCGAACTTTTCTTCGGCCTTAGTCCACTGCGCGTCGTCGATTAGATCTCGACCGCCGCTAAACATCGTATTCGCCGCAGCATTATTTCCCTGCTGCGCGAACTTGGTCAGTTTAGGTGCCGCAGAGTACTGCTGGGCCGCGGCCTGGCGCACCATGCCACTCGCAATCAGGGCCAATGCTATCGCCGCGAGAGCCAGATTTCGGGGGATTCGGTTAAGTTTGTTTAAGTCGTATTTCATCGGTTTCGTCCTCGGTGTTTTTGGTTAAGAGATTTCAGTAGCTGCGCAACTCGGCAACAATTTCCGTCTTCTGCACCCTTTCTTTGATCTGGCGCACATCAGGCGCCGGTGCTTTGTCCGGCAGATTTGCAATATCGATCAAGAACGGTTCCAAGCTGCCCAGCACAGACTTAGCTGGAAACTTGCCCCCCATTTCCGCATCGCGGCGCAGCACGATGTTTTCATTCAGCAGCCGGCGGGACTCAGACTTTTCGTAAGTAACATCAATTTCTTCGTCGTCATCAGACTTGATGTTTCTGATCGACAGCAGCAGGTTTTGAGCCTGCTCAAGATGGCTCGCCGTGTCGCGATCTTCACTGTCGGTGTAAGCGGCGTCCGTGAACAGCAAACCCCCTTGATCGCCGACGACAGGGTTCATTCGGGCCGGCTGATTGACTTTCGAAGACTTAGCCGGAGCGCGAGTCGGAATCAAAGGCTTACCATTTGCAATCGCCTCCGGATTCGTGACTTCGGTTGTCTTAATCAGTGGTGACAACGGACTCACGTTGTTCGTTCCAGCAATAAGCGGCGGTTTCTGCTCTTGATGGTTTCGCAAATAGATGACTCCGACCGCAACTGCGATAATCAAAACTGCCATCGCGCTCGAAAATGCAAATCCAAATCGCGGCAAGGTGAAAAGACCGGCAAACCATTGACGCAAACCGGATCGCGACCTCGTCTCGATCGCGTTCTCATCTGCGGCGGTGCGTGCGGCGATGGCAGTCCACATCGACGGCGGAATCTCCAGCTCGCGGTCATAGCGCGCGTAAATTTCCTGTTCGGCAGTGAACACCTCGAACTCTCGCGCACAATTGGCGCAGGCTATCAGGTGGGCGCTGACTTGCTCGGCCTCACGCTCTGGCATTTCGCCATCGAGGTACTGCTCGATCAGATTCAGACATTCATTACACTTCATTGCTTAAACCCCCAACATACGGACCGATTCGGCGCCGCATCTCGATGCGCGCGCGGTGCAAATCCGTCTTCAGCTTCGGAATCGAGAATCCGGTGATCTCGGCAATCTCTTCGTAGCTGTGTTGATGAAAAATCTTCAACGTAAAAACCAGCCGCTTATCATCGTCAAGAGCCGCGAGCGAGCGCCGAATTACTCCATTCAGTTCCCGGTCAAGAAGTTGATCGACGGGCTCTGGTCCGCGATCGCTCAAATCCAAAACGGCCTCATCGTCAAGCTCAACTCGCTGCTGTCGACGCGCGCGCGATCGGAGCGACTCCCGGGCGACGTTCTTGGCTATGCCGAACAGCCAGGTCGAGAGCTTCGCCTCTTCGCGTAATGCCTTCAGGCCGCGATGCGCGCGGACAAAAGTTTCCTGCGTCAGGTCCTCCGCCAACTCGCGATCGCCTACAAGATCGTAGACGAAACTAATTATGGGTCTCGAATACCGTTCAAAGATCAGACGAAACGCTTCCTGGTCACCCTGGCAAGCGCGCGCAACTAGGTCTGCTGAACTGTTCATCAGAGATCCTGCGAACGCTCCGGGCTGCCCTTGCAGGCTCAACTCTTGGGCTAGCCGTTTCATCGTGTTCCGGTATGTTAGTGCGCCACCGCGACCAAAAGTTTCAGGATTTTTCGACCCATCAGACGAGTAAATCCCCCGAAAAACACCCTTAGCGGCTATATAGGATAGTATCGAAGGAGCAATTTGGAAATGCTGACAGCTCGCTTGATCGATTTAGTCGCACGTGACAAATAAGGCGCGATTCGCGATATGGGGCTGGTGGTTTACACCCCTAATCGCACGTCAGCGTTAAGAGCAGAAGGGGTCTTTCGTACTAGGCAGCTTTTTTTACGGCAGATTCGAGAATCTCATGCAGCACGGTTTGATATGGCCGACGCTTCTTCGCGGCGAGCTTGCGCAGTTTCGTCAACACCTCAGGATCGATACGAACAGCTATTAATTGTTTGGCACGCCCGGTCCGTGGTCGTCCGACGCGTCGAGCTCTTGCTAATTCAGTATCCGTTGATTCGGGAATGTCGCTGAAATCTATCTTATCGTCCGAAATATGCCTTACGTTCCTTGCGGGACGCTTGCCGCGCATGGATGATGCGGATTGATTCCTGGCCATCAGGTGATCTCCTTATGGTGTAAACGACAATATCAATTCTACCTATTGCAGTTCGCCCAAGCCGCTTGAATCTTGGCTCGCGTTCTGCGTGTTCTTCATCCAACCACTCAAGTGCGTCGGGATCTGAAAATACAGTTGCCGCCTCTTCAAACGAGACACCGTGCTGATGGCGGTTGGCAATCGCTTTCTGCGGATCCCACTCGAACACTTAGCGTATATACACTAATGCGATCCAATCCGCAAAGCAAACAAAATGAGCGGGAGCGAAACTCCAATGCTTTCGCTCCCGCCTTGATTCAATTAAGGTTCCGTCGGTTTAGTATCCCCTAAACCCGTCCGCGTACCCATTCTCAAACGCGTCACGGAAGTAACGCTGGTAAACCCAACGGTCGCCCATGCGCGAGTTGAAATCCTTCGTGGCCCTTTGATAGGCGCTGTTGTCACGGAAGTCGTAACGCCGGTTGTGCCGCCAGTCGTCCCGGCCCGCCTTAGCGCCTTCGTTGTAGCCGGCATTCAGCGCTGTCTGCCGCAGTTCATAGGACCCACCATAGTTACGATAGCCGTCCCAGTTGCGCCCACGACGCCCGTAGCGATCCTGATCACGATCATAGTCGCGGTTACGATAACGATCATAATCGGGGTCACGATAACGATCATTGTCGCGATCACGATCTCGACGATATTGATCCTGATTCGGATATGGATATTGTGCCCGGGCTGTCGTGCTCGACATTACTCCAATGCCCAACAGCAACAGAAGTCCCAGGATTGACCCTCCGAGTTTCGTTACATTAATGAGTTTCATATTACTACCTCCGCCAGAGCCCCTTCGCAATGAATATGCCACTCTCGTTCTGACGACTAAAATATCGAACGAACAGCGCGCGCTATCCCAAATCGTGTCAAATTAGACAACATAGGCCGCAGAAGGTGAGTTGATACGATGCAGAGTTCGGGTTTACACTCCTCAGAATCTAAGGTTGAAAACCTTTCAGCAGCGGTAAATGGAAATCGCAAATCAGATTCAAGTGGAGCAGCAAGTTCGTCAACTGAATGACGAATGGTTCAAAGCCCTGGTGCGAGGCGATGGTGAGACGCTGAACAGGATCATGGCGGACGATTTCATCATCGCTTACCCGCTCGAAGGCGATGACAAAGCAGACTTTATCGGCGAGGTTACTTCGGGCGATCTCAAGATCGAACACCTCAGCCGCGAACAGGTAACCGTGCGTGTCTTTGGCGGTACAGCTATTCTGATGGCGCGCGATGCGGCGACGTGGCTCTATCATGGGCGCGAAATTTCCGGGCACTACAAAGTAATCATGATCTACACTCTGCGCGACGGACATTGGCAATTGTGCGCCATCCAAGCGTGTCCGATTCAAACTCCATAAACTCACCGCGAACATCATCAATGAAGTCTTCGCCTGCACGACGCGCCGCGCTCCGAATTCTAAAGCGCGTCGAAAAGGAAGCCGCCTTTGCGTCGTCCTTACTAGCGTCTCTG
>Ga0070706_100004497_pt1 | contig 13448 bp, 18 predicted proteins | sample KBSK5501metaG_FD_65476 | JGI IMG/M metagenome (GOLD analysis project Ga0070706, IMG submission 65476) | Corn, switchgrass and miscanthus rhizosphere microbial communities from Kellogg Biological Station, Michigan, USA - KBS K5-50-1 metaG | ecosystem: Host-associated > Plants > Roots >...
AGAGGGGAAGAGGGGAAGAACCTGCCAGCCCTCACTCTCCACCCAACAGAACCAAAGTTAGCGACGACACTCTACTAGTTTGATCTTGTGTCGACGCGTCCCGGGCGTGGTCCAGCATGATCGCCGGTCGTGACGCACAATGGCGCGGTGGCCGCTGGTGGCCGTCTGACGGACTGGATCTCGCTAGGGGTGCTGGCCTCCTCGGTGCCATGGGCGAGCTAACCGAGTCCGTCGTCCATCAAGTCCCAGCAGCCTCGCTGCACACCCTCGGATGCCGATATGCCCTGCTTCACAAGCTCGACGCCGACCTGCCGGCAAGGCACTCCCAAGCCGCCGCGTTAGCAAACCCGTTAGCACGCGACAAGGAGAAGGCCCCTTCCAAGATCGGAAGAGGCCTCTAACCTGCGGTTTTAGTAGCGGGGGCGGGATTTGAACCCGCGACCTCTGGGTTATGAGCAAAGACGGCACTGTTCAACCCAATCCGGTCCCGCGCGGCACTGACTGAGCCCAGGCATCAGCCGCCTGCACGGTTGGCCTTGGAACATGCCGGTCGTCCCAGGCGTGAGGTTTGGCGAGAGGCGCCTGCCTGATTCTGCGAAGGTGCGGGATCGACGCGACGGAATGTCGTCACGGAAAGTGAACGAGCCCCAGACAGAAATCATCGTCCGGCCACGCCGAACGCCGAATAGGCATTCCTCGGTTCCTAGATAGCCGCACGCTATGCAAGCGCCCAGATATCCTGTTATGTCGAGTTGATCTGCAAAGGTGCTCGGGAAGAGATGACCCATCTAGCCGTCGGTGCTGTGAAGCAGTGCCGGTGATTTCGGTGTATGGCCTCCTGACGTGCGTCGAGCGCGGTTCGCGGCAGGCTGGCTGGGTCCTGAGTTTCGCGGCTCTGGCAGGCCCGCTTTAGGAATCCACTTCTTCAGCAAGGTGATGGGCAATCTGTGTCTTCCAGGGCCAGCCACACGCGTACTTTGAAGACTGCAGCCCCCGCTCCCAGACCTGTCGCGCCAGCTCAGGTGAGTCCTGGGCCGCCAGGGCCGCGCCATAGTCGAGCAGGTCGCGAGCGATGCCCTCTCTAACCAGGTTCTCATCTGGCTGGGAGAGCTCGTCCGCAAGGATCGACTCGTAAAGCATAGACGCCTGGTGCCAATCGTGGTGAGCGAGGTGATAGCGAGCCCGCCATGCCCTGACCATCGACAACTGACGGTACTTAACGACCCATGGGTCTCTCTGGAGAGTGGCGAATTCGGCGTCGGCTCGGCGCGTATCGCCGGCCAGGCAAGCGAGGTCGAAGAGATGCGCATGTGCGTTCATCACCCAGCGTTCGGCGTGAGGTGACTCCCCGGCCGCCCTCGTAAAGTATTCGAGCGCCTCCTGGAGAAGTGCGCGGAACTCGTCAGCGCCGACAAGGCCGTCGTAAAAGCCGACAAGGTATTCGAGAATCCGCGACACATAGCAGCCGGTGGTGTCGTGAGCCCTTTCGGCTGCCTCTGCGCTTGCACGAAACCCATCCCGCGCCGCCGCGGGCCGCTCTGTCAGGTAATCGATGTAGGCGAGATCATAGAGAATGCTGGACAACACGCGCTCCGACCGCAGATCCTCAGAGCCTCGGATCGCGGGCATCTCAAGGCCAACGTCTCGCGCCCTACTCAGCATCTCCCTCGCACGATCGATATTCTGCCTACCCCCAAGACGGCGACAGCGGGTAGCCGCATTGTGAAGGAAAGCGCGCACAAGCCATGACCGGTCCGAGGCATCCGGGACGATCTTGGCGATCAGCTGCTCATCGGTCGCGAACTCAAGGAGTTCGCCGTAAACCGGTGTGTCTGTGCGGTATGTTAGCAGCGCGTTTAGCGCATCGGGAGTGAGCACAGGCTTTCCCGAGACTGATGACACGATTGCCGCTGTAGCAAGAGCCCCCGACAGAACCCGGGCTTTCGATGGGAGCAGCGCGCAAACGGCGTCATAGCCAGAGACAAAGTCGGCCACCGCCGCCTCCGCTCCGATGACGTCAGCCTGAGTGAGCGCGAAGGCTGGGTCGGCTAGCAGCTTAACGAGCAACCGGGAATCACGTGAGGTCCCGCTGCCAGGTTGCTTCTCTTGCTCGCGGGCAGCAGTAATTAAATGGCCAACCGTGTAACGCAGATCGTACTCATTTAGTGCGCTGAAGCTGGCTCCCCCGCGCTCGCCCGCACCTGCAGTCATCTTCGCCCTCGCCTACCCTGAGAGCCGGATTGGACCCCGCCGATGGGAGGGGTGCTGCCACCGAAGCCTGGCAGGTGGCTATTGATCATCCAAGAAACCGGGAATCTTCTCAAGCGCCGACAAGGCGATCACCCGATGGTAGTCAGAGAGAGCGACTTCATCATCCAAGAAGTCGCGGAAGCTTGAATGATAGATCCGGAATCGCGCCGGCTGGCTCTGAGGATCCTCGTTCAGGAACTCGCGCCACTGGAAGAGAACATTCTTGATGTCACCCGGCCCAAGATGAGTCCATTCCATCAGCTGCGGCACGGTTACAGGTTCCCGGCTGATCGCGAGGAAGCACAGCACGGGGCGTTGAAAGGTAGCGAAGCGTTCGGGGTCGGTGTCCTTCATCTCGCGCCAGTGGCGCCTGTAGTAGCCCTTGAGCCCGCGCGGCAGCCCGCCGATGCCGCCGACCGTCTCACGGCTGAGCCGACCGGCCGCGATCTCGGGCAAGACGTGCACGAGGTACATGAAGTTGCCCTCGGATAGCTTGGTCATCTCCGTCACGAAGGCGGTGGCCTCAAGTCCCCACGCTCGGATCCGTTCATCCATGACCTGCGAACGCGCCCGCACAAACTCTTCGATGTAGCGTGCGACGTCCTGCTCGTTGGCCGGGTCGTCGTCGCGGATCCACAACTCGGACTCGTTGTCGACATCCAGGCGGTAATCGGCCTCCTCACGCGTCGTGATGACAAAGAAGACACCTGGCGGGAGAGCACGCGGAAGGTACAGGCGGTTGGCGGATGGCGTCAGTCCAGTGTCCTCGGCCTCGTCGAGGGCGTCGACAACCACGGTCACCGGAAGCTCGCCGCGCTGGCGTGCCTGCTCGGCTGCCTCCGCAAGCAGCTGGGAGAGGAAGCCGGCATCCTCGCCAGCTTGCGGCGGCAGCATCCGATAATCGAGCCCATACCGCACGATGAGCTGCGCGCATACATTCTCGAGAAACTGGCGCGGCGAGCGGATGTTCTCGGGCGCGATGTTGAAGTGATGAACGTAGGCGCGGCGCAGGACTAGCGTGGCGGCAATCGCAGTCTTGCCGATTCCTGGCTCGCCGCGGATTAAAACATACCCCGATCCGTGCTCTCTGCCTGCCAGCACGCGCTGGATAGCGTCGAATACGAACTCACGTCCCACGAAATTCCTGGTGCGCTCGTCGACAAGAGAGCGGAACTGCGCGGCCCGGATAAACGAGGAGACCGGCCGGTGAGGGTCTCCGAAGGACTGGAACACCGTGGCGTAGTCACCGACGATCACGCCCTTGCCACCTGAGACCTCTACGTCTCTGCGTTCTTCAGTCACGGTCGTTGAAGTTCATCGCGACGGAGGCGTTGTCGCCGACCACGATGCCTTTCCCGCCCGTGATGCGCACATCGTATTTGCCGGCCTGGCTGCCTGCTGGGTCCACGAGCCGCAACAGCGCCTGGGCCGTCAAGGCGAGCTCACCGTCACGGTCGGCACCCACAACCCGAAGATGCCGGGCGAGCTCCGAATTGTCAGCTTCTGGCTGCTGTTCCAGGTGGTCAAGCGCAGCCTCCGCGCCTCTGTCCCCGCCGAAACGACGGCGAATCAGCGCCTTCAAGCCTGCATAGGCGTCCTTGACAGCCTCGCTAGCAGTCTGGCTCACCCCAGCTGCCAGCGCAGCAACGATCAGGGATATCGGATCCATACGCCGCCTCCACGGCCGGGATCAACCTCTTCTTAATTCTCTCATCGCTGTTGGTCAAGCCAGCTCCGCGTCAGCACGAAGGCGAAGTATGCCTTGAGCATGTCCTGGCCTGCAGGGCACGGATCTCGCGCGGGCATCGATCCCGCAGCTGAGACCGGCGGCGCGGGTGACCACCTTGCCGGCAGCGGGATGTAGGCGCTGGCCATCTATCAGTCGGCCATGTGACCTGCTGCTGGGGCCATACGCGATGTGAGAACTACGGCCCCGACCATGTCGGCGATGATCTGAAGCAGCCCACCTCCGGGGCTGGACACCGTTCAACTCGGCCTCGATCCAGGTGACATGCTGAGGCTGCCGCGTCTTGTCTTCATACCGCATGTCGCAAGAGCGCTGCCAGCGCGGCCACTTGACTTCCTGGGCTGGCGTCTCCCTCGCGATGGACGCGATCAGAGCCACCTGGTCCGCGTCTCGGCGTACCACAGCCGCGGCACCTTCAAGCGCGCTTGCTCGGTCGAGGCGGACGAAGTCCGGCCGAAGATTAGCTCGACGCCCGTAACGGCGGGATGCGCGCCGCGCCCGCGGCTGGGGTCGACACGGAGTGTGAGGCAAAGCAGCCCGCTTCAGGGTCCCGAATATTCGCTCTTCTCCGGTCCGACAGACTCAGAGCAATGATTCCGCAGATCCGCCACTTCGGTGTGGCGCCCAGCCTGGCCCTGGAGATTGGGTATTGGCACTGGGGGATCAGATCGCGCATTACCTCCGTGTCCATGTCAGGGGACTGCCTGCTGCGCGGTGTGGCGGGTGAGGCGTCGCAGCGCTATTGCTGCTCAGTGCTTGGCTGCTGCCCGCTGTCGCATTACGGGCGACTCTGGCCGACGCCGCGCCACCACCCTGCCCGGAGGGCCGCCCGGTCCGGTGAGCAGCGCGATCAGTGGATGACGCTAGCCGCCGTGGTCCGCTGATCGGTGCTTGCTGGGGTCTCTGCTCGTGGCGGGGCTGGCAACATCGATGACGCGCCAAACAGCTGAGCAGTCCGAGCGCCATGGCGGAGCCAGCAACTGGACCGCCCGGCGAGCCCGGAGCCACTCGGAATCACCGGGCGATTTCAACTTGCGTTAGTCGATCCATTGATAACGAATCACGTCCAGAATCACGACATGGGAGTGGCGGGTGCTGGAAGTTACGTATATGTCGCTCGCCCAACAGGCAGAGCGAAGGATATCGCTGGCTGCCTCGAAGTCCTCAAGGCAGATTCCGGCACGGCACCAGATATAGACTCGTTCGCCGTAGGGCTGGGGCCTGGTTAGTAGGATGATTGGAAGCTTGCCATATCGGGATTGGATCCAGGCCTGGGCGCACCCGGTCCGCACCCGGTGCGCTGTTATGATGCAGCGAACATGCGCGATTAGCCAGTATCGGGCATCGGGCCATTCGAACGTGACCGCGGTTATTCCGATCGCGGTCAAGCTCCACATCCAGCCGAGCCGGGTTATCAGAACCGTGAGTGCTGTTGGGACGCAAAGGAGTAGCCCCAGTTCCCAGCGCCACCGCCATAGAAGGACGAGTATGTTGGGTCGCGCGACGGGCCTCAGGTTTCGCTGTAGCTCACTAATGAGGTCCCCTCGACGCGGTCGGCGCGGGGGCCGCCGCGCAGTCATGCCAGCCCCTTCGGCGATGGGCTTGACGGTGACTCGGGGGCGGGTTTCACGGTGATCCGGCCGGTGCCACTGCACCTTTGACATGAGTTTCCGGGAGGCGTGATGCCGCGGCCGCGGCAGTCTGCGCATGATGCCAGCGTGTCGAAGCGGGGATCGCGGTACCTACGGCCAAAGCCACAGTGCATGGAGCTGACTTGCCAGCCATATTGACGCGCGGTGGTGTCGCTTGCAACGAACAACCGCTGCGTTAAAACAGTGAGACCCGACCTTATCCAGGTAAGCGGCCGGTTCCAGAGCTTGCTCAGATTGGCGTGAGTGGTACGGTGAGGCATATCCGCCACATCCCTATGGTCCAGACAGGCTGCGGGGTGGGTGTGAGAGGGCTGGGCCGGTGTTGGCGCATCGGCCCAGCTTGCTGTTCTGGCGTTGAACTCGCCCGCGAGGGCTGATGGCTGCCTCGGCCGGAGCGATGTCGGCTGTCGTCCGGGTGCGGCTGGCGGTGGGGATAGGTGTTGGTGGTGCTCACGGGCTGCTCCTTACGGCTCATGGGCACGGCGGGCTCTGTCGGCCCAAAAAAGTTGGCTGAAACTTGCGATGTCGCTTGCATCACGGCCCTGCTTCTGCTCTGATAGTGAGCCGCGAAATCGCGTTCCGCAAGTGCGGTTTTTACTTGCTAACCGCCCATGCGTAACGCACGGTCCGATCTGCGACACCGTATGTCACAACAAGCTTCCTGGGACCAAAGTGGCAAATGAGAGCAATCCGACACTACGGAGACGGGAGTTGGGATTTTTGCTTCGCCAGCTGCGGACCGAGCGAGGGCTGAGTATCGACGATGTTACGGAACGCGCGATGTTCTCTGCGACCAAGCTCAGTCGGCTGGAGACGGGGCGAGTTGGCGCCAGTCCGCGCGACATCCGGGATCTCTGCATCGTCTACGGGATAACCGCCGCAGCCGAACGCGAACGGCTGATGACCCTTGCCAGGGAGGGTAAGCAGCGTGCTTGGTGGCAGCAGTTCGACCTGCCCTACGCGACCTACATCGGTTTGGAGGCCGAGGCCACTTCGATCAGCGACTACAACACTGATGTCGTGACAGGACTGCTTCAGGTTGAAGGCTACGCTCGTGCGATCTTCGAAGCTGGTGAGCCGCCTCTTGACCCCGCCACGATAGAGCAACGCATCGAGGCCAGGATCAAGCGGCAGGCCCTGCTAACGCATGATGACAGCCCACTCTTTCACTGCATCCTAGATGAGGGAGCTCTGCGTCGGCCCGTTGGTGGCCCCGCCGTGATGCGAGCTCAGTTGGCGCGGATCATTGAAATTGCCAGTCTGCCCAAAGTTACATTCCAGCTCATTCCGTTGGACGTAGGGGCACATCCGGCACTGGACAGTACCTTTGTAATCCTGGAGTTCGATAAACCCATGGTGAACGATGTCGTGTACGTCGAAGGGGTTGTCGGTAACATTTATCTGGAAAGTGCAGCCGAACTGGAGAGATACAAACAAATGTTCTCCCGGCTGCAATCCATCGCACTGGACCCAGAAGGTTCGGTTGCCATGGCCACGAGGATCGCTGGCACTTATAAAGACAACTAGCAGGCGCTCGCGAAGGATCCGCAAGACGGAATGACTGTCGGTGGCCGTAGAGGTTCGAGTAACGGCCCAGACCTTTTCGCGGCAGACCGCAGCGGAAAAGATTAGAAAGGGTGGGCAAGACAGAATGGATGTGGTAAAGGCAGAGAAACTAACCCTGAGCGAAGCGGAGCGCGCCAGTCTCTCGTGGCTCAAGGCTCAAGGCAGTACCGTTAATGGGCAGTGTGTCGAGATCGCTTCGACCGCCGACAAGATCGCCATACGTGATTCAAAGGATCCGAATGGGCCCATTCTTGTTTATACGTCGGCCGAGTTCAAAGCGTTCCTCGATGGCGCACGAAACGGGGAGTTCGACAGACTCGTGCGCTGATTTCAGCTTTAATCACCTGGTGTTAGCAGAAGACGAGGGGCCGACGCGAAATTTGCATGCGGCCCCTCGGTTGCTTGCTGCCAAATTCACCTGAGTACTCCCGAAAGCTGCGCTTAAGATGAGCTGGTTATGCGAGGAGGTGCAGGAGAACGATATGATAAGCAAAAACGCGGCTAACGATAGGGGCGGTGGCAGCCATCGCATGTTCGTGTCATATTCACGAAGGGATAAGCGATATCGCCAACAGCTCGATACTGCCCTCGTCCCACTCCAGCGCGACAAGCTAATTTCGGTCTGGCATGACAGAGTAATTCTTCCAGGCCAGGAATGGGATCCGGAGATAAACAAACATCTAGAAAGCGTCAACATAGTACTAGTACTTGTAAGCCCGGACTTCCTTGCCTCCGAGTATGCCTACGGTCGAGAGATGTTGCGCGCCCTAGAACGACACCGGTCTGGAGAAGCAATTGTAGTACCAATAATTCTAAGGCCTTCCGACTGGCAACACAGCCCTCTCGCTGCACTGCAAGCACTACCGAGCGATGGGCGGCCTATATCGAGTTGGCCCAATCGCGATGAGGCGTGGCTTGATGTTGTGAAAGGCCTGCGGCGGCTGATCTCGGGTCAGTAGGCGATCAACTCGGACACGAGCTGTCCATCCCTGGCTCATCCGCCCCCAGCCACTCAGCCACCTTCTCCAGCCGCGCTGCCAGCCGCTCCTCGGTCACAACTTGGCACTGACGCCGCCGACCGTTCTCATACCACACCGCCCGCCACCAGTCCCGGCCCACGGACCGGGTACACCGTCACCTCACAATCCAGCAAGGCCACCACGCGACGTCAACCCCCCGTCGCCTTGCGGGTGTCTCCACTTACCCGTACACCGCCCCGCGCCGCACGGAATCGGCCCCCGCGACGGGCATCCTGCCGAGGCTGATAGCTATACAGCAGGGGCATCACACTGTGATGATCGCGGCCGGTCGGCACACGCAGATCGTCCCGATCGGAATCGCCGTCGCCATGGCTTGTAACCAGTAGACATCTGCGCAGATCGGCGGCTTGGCGCGCCTCGGCGGGGCCGATGGCTGATTGCGTAGCGTGAGGCGATGCGGCCATGCGAATGCTCGCAGTGTGGCTTGCACCGGTCCGGTCTGGGTGCGGGGTATGGGTTCTGGGTGGCCTGGTTTACCCGCGGCCGGCCCGGCAATCCCCCGGGGGGCATGTAGGTTGCCTGGCCGGGCCGGTACCCGGCTGGCGGGATGACCGTTTCCGCGTGCCAGGTCTGGCCGCCGCCGACGGTGACTTAGAACTGGTCGGCGGCCTGGTAGCGGCAGCCCATCACAGACCAGCGACCCGGTCCGCGGGCGAAGGCGGCGGCCCGTCGGCCGGCACCGGCTTTGCCGAGCCGATCAAGTGCTCCGGGCTGGCCGGGTCCACCCGGATGCCGGACTCCGAATGGCCCTTCACCAGCATCCGGCCTGCCGCCGGGGAAGCCGGGGTTGCCCCCTGCCTGGGTCGGGTAAGGCCCGGGGCGCATCGGCACACCTTTCCCGTTCTTTTTGAACCGCCGGCAGCCGCATTTCGTGTACAGAACGGGGTAGGGGTCCCTGGCCCGGCCCTCAACCCGGGACTGGGGTTAACCCCGGCAGAACGGATACCAGGAGGGAAGAAAAATGCGAAAGTATGTGCTAGCAGCCGCGTGCTCGGTCGGCTTGCTGATCGCCACGCCCGCCTCCGCATGGGCCATCCAAAACCCGACCACCGGCCACCGGGGCGCGCCCACCAACACGTGCGGGCCATCCAACCCTGTCACGCCGGGCTCCTCGGCCAGCGCCCCGGGCTCTCCATTCAATGCCAGCGGCCAAGCCGGATTGGTGTACGCGGGCAACCCGGGCACGGCATCTCTGGCCCACGCGAACAGCACCGCGGTTGTTTCACAATACGACGTCGCCTGCATCGAGCTGAGTCACTGAGCTCCAGCGTGACTGCGCGACCCTGAACTGGGCCGCCCACGGGCCTGGTGGCCACGCGAAACGGCTGCAGCGGTGGCGGGCCACCGGTGCGCCCGAGGCGGGCACAATCGTGTCGCATCGCCCTGCCGATCCGAGCCAGGGCTCCTGGTCAGCGGGCCGGCGCCCGCTGCATTCTGGCGGCAACAGCCAGCCGGTGCCGGGTGCCTGCCACGTCAGGTCAGCGTGGCCGGCGCTTAACGCCGGTTCCGTGCCCGGTGGCGCGCTGGCGACTGCGGCGCGCAGCTGGCAGATTGCGGTGATCCCGCGCGCCTCAGCTCATGCCCGTGAAGAAGGTAGTGGCCGCGCTCCGCCGGGCGGCCAGGGCGCCGGGCGCCGTAGTTTTGGGCACAACTCCCAGTGGCCTGCGGGCGCAACCAGCCCGGGCGGCGCCACCGAGCGGGTGACCATGAAACGACTGCTCTGGCCGCTGGCGGTGGTCATCGTGCCGGCCGTCATCGATGCCAGGACGCCACGTGCCCGGCGGGTGGGTCATGTGCTCGGGCATGGATAATCCGGCGACGGAACCAGCACGACGGCGTCCCAGCGGGGCAGGACCGGCTCATGCGGTATGTGGAGTTGCGCCGGCACACCGACAGCGAGGGTGATTGCCTGACACCACGGGGTGTGGCAGAGGCCGAGATGATAGACCGGGACTTGCTGCACCCGCCCTACGCCGCGTTCGTGTCCACTGGCGCGGCACGCGCCACCCAGATGCTGGAAATCTTGCGGCACGCGGCTGGCCAGGACCACACCCCGATCACCGCGGCGCCGGGGCTACGCTCATCGGTGGAGGACCGCTGGCGCGGCGCGGCCGAGGCGGCGGGCAAGGGCGCGGACCTGGATGCCATCCGGGCACTTGATCCGAACCTGGTCGAGAAGGAGTCTTTGCTGCTCGCCTCGGCGCTGCGGCAGGAGACGTGATTTTGCGGCAGATACCACTCAGGATTCCCGCTGCCGCCAGCCGCAGAAGCCACGCTTCCCGACAACATTCCTGCCGCCAGCGCCGAAGTGGCCAGCACGCCTAGCCATGTGTAGGGCTTCATCGCCCACCCCTCTCGGCGGCAACCTCACCAGATGAAACACGGCCAAGGCGGGGACGAGCTAACCGACAGCAGGTCCGACAGGCCGGACGCAGGAGGCTGCGCGTACGGATTCGACCCTTCTCCCGGCCAACCATGCGCGGGGGCGCGCAGGGCGGGCCGCCGAGTCGGCCCGGCGCAGGTTGTTTTCTCTTCCTGCCGGGGATGCCCTGGTGGAGAAGGCTCGCGCGTCATTGACATGCAGCTGAGCTTGCGGGCTCTATGTGCCGCGGGGCAGCTGCACCACCGTGGCGTATATTTGCGCATCTTTGTGGTTCTTGATCGCGCTGCCCCAACTCAGCGCCACCCGGTCCGGGGACAGGACCGAGATGCCGAACGTGTCGCCCGGCCAGATCTTCTTGTTCCCAAACTGGGGGGAGACTCGGATGGCCGGGGCCAGCCAGCCCCTGGTGATGGAGAAGGGACGCAGGTACGTGGCGTAGCCGAGCGGCGAGTTGTCGGCCTGCCAGGCGACATCGGCGACGCCGGGGCCTGCGCCTGCCACCTCCACGTTGTGGACGGCGTTATCGTGGTCGCTGGTCACCCGTAGGGGAGCCGACCAGGTGCTGCCGTGGTCGGTGGAGTAGGAGATCCAGCCGATGTCCCCGCTGGCCGCCTGGGTGTCCCAGGTGGCATAGAGGTTCTCCGCCCGGTCCATCCCCAGGTCGCCGTCGATCCACCAGGTGGGCACCGCGATGGACCCCGCCGTCGGACCGACCTTCAGCAGGGGTGACCATGTCCTCCCGGCGTCCGACGACGCGGTGAAGGCCTCATGGCCCGGGTGCACCTTGAAGGTGACGGGGTTGAGGTGGTGATCCCAGATCAGCGCGTCGACCCGGCCGTCTGGCTGCACCAGCACGGAGGCGTCGTAGCCCCCGCCGGCGGGGAAGCCCGGCTGCATCGGAGTGATCCGGCCCCAGGTCTTGCCGCTGTCGGCCGACCGCTGGATCACCGCGGTCGCGTCCACGGCCTCGTAGGCACAGCTGCCGACCGGGCTGCAGATGATCTTCACGTCTGCCGCACTCGGCCCGTAGTCCCAGGTGACGTAAACCGCGCCGTGACGGCCGGCGGCGATGAAGTCCCTGTCGCCCCAGTTGCCCTTCACATGCGGGATGAGGGATCTGACCTGGGAGAACGTTGCCCCGTGGTCGAAGGAGGCCGCCACCACCGGATACGCATAGCCCCTGTGGTAACGCAGGTACGACACGTACACCGTCCCGTTCGGCGCTACCGCGATGGCGGGGTCATCGGAACTGCTGGAGTCCGGCAGGGTGATCGGCTTCTGGAAGTGCAGCCCGCCGTCGGTGGAGCGGGCAAAACCCTCACCCCCGCACCCGATCCACGCCTCGTAGACGTAGGCGGGCTGGTCCACGGCCTGCTCGACCTCAGCGTTGTAGCCCCCGCAGGTGCTCACTTCGGTCACAGGGCTCACGCCGTAGCCGGGACCGGGCCGGGCATGCGCGGCCCGCGGCGCTGGAGAGGCAACAGCCGACGGGGCAGTTAGGCCAGCAATCGCACAGCCAGCAGCCAGAAACTGGCCGGTGAGCAGCCACGCGGCACGCTGGTGCCTGCGGCGTGCACCCATGTCACCCGTCTTCCATACCGTACTCACGGTCTCTCCTTACCGCCTTCAGGCGCCACTTCCCCTTGATCGCGTACTTGGTGTAACGGGGTCATACATGCCTGATACAAGGTCTACAACCGGGCCATGCCGGGCTTCAAGACGGGGCGGGAAGCCATCGGAGGTTACCCAGCCGGTGCGCTATCGGCACCTGCCCTCTCAGGTTGTGCTGAGGCGGCCAGATCGCGCCGGCCAGGCCAGCGCACGGTCTCACGCTGGACCACCGGTTGCGGGCGTGCCAGACTGCCAGAACGGTTGGGCGGCCAGCCGCCGGGTGCCGGGCTGGCTTGTGCATGGAGCCTGGTGGCACCGGGGCGTTCGGTGCAGGAGGTGAGGCTCAGCGTGGCTGCTGGCGAGCATGCTGCACCGGGCGGGCCGGCGGAACTGCACTCCTGCTGGTTGTGTGGGATGCGGTTGTCCGCTGCTTCCATGGTGGCCGACGGCGGCGGCGCCTGCGCCGACGTGCGCTGGTATTGCCGCGAGGTGCGCGAGTGCACGGCCCGCTGGACCAGCCGCGCGGCCCGGCGCACCGACGGTGACCACGGCACGGAACGGCGTGCAGGTGCGCGGCAGCGGCTCGCGGGTGCCGATGTTGCCGGAGCCGCGCCCGGACAGGGCGGGCCGTGACGGCGGCGGGAGTGATCGGTGACCAGGGTGACGGCTTGTCGCCCCGGGTAATGACACGTCCTCACCGAGCGCCAGCACCGCAGTGATCAGGTCCAGCAGCGCGCCGGTGAGGTCCTGTTCGGCGGCCTGGACGACAGTGTCGTCGACGCGGAGGTGGTACACCGGCGCTCGCGGGACCGGCCTGTAAAGCGGCAAGATGGCCAGCGCGCGGCCGGTCAGGTCTTCCCATTGGGTGCCGTCGCCTCGCTGGGCGGTGTCCACCATGCGGCGCCGCATGGTGCCGTCCCAGTCGATCCGGGTCACGGTGACCCTCACCATCCCGATTCTGTCTCCGGGACGGACCTGGCAAAAGGTCATCGAGAGTGGCCGCTCACCCGGCGGCTGGCGGTTGCCCGGCGGGCCGTCGTCCTGCGGTGGCCTGGTCATGGTGCCAGCCTCACCAGCCGCCCCGGGGCATGCCAGGGGCAAACGCCCTTATCCGCCGTGGCTGCCCCCATGCCCATCAGCCACCAGCCGCAGACGGCGAGTGCGGCCACCAGCTTCACGGCATAGTTGGCGATCCGGCG
>Ga0070706_100004502_pt1 | contig 13430 bp, 11 predicted proteins | sample KBSK5501metaG_FD_65476 | JGI IMG/M metagenome (GOLD analysis project Ga0070706, IMG submission 65476) | Corn, switchgrass and miscanthus rhizosphere microbial communities from Kellogg Biological Station, Michigan, USA - KBS K5-50-1 metaG | ecosystem: Host-associated > Plants > Roots >...
GCTCGAGTACCCCGAAGGGCCTTTCCGCTCGACTTGCATGTGTTAAGCACGCCGCCAGCGTTCGTCCTGAGCCAGGATCAAACTCTCCGTTGATGTCTATATGCAACCGCATGCTCGACCGGCCACCGCTAGGCGGAGCCGGCCCAGACCTGCGGGCTGCTGACACATAAGAGTGCCTTGCCCGGCCGGTTACCCGGCCATGAAGGCGATCTTGGCAAAAATCCGTAGTGAAGCACTACGCCGTCGCCGGCGCAGCCCCCACTGACGGGGGTTGTGCTTGTGCACTGGCTTTTAGCACGCTGTTGAGTTCTCAAGGAGCGGACGCGCACCGTCACGAGGCTTTCACCTTGATCGGGGGCAACCCTACTAACTTACCTGCGAGCCCTGGGTCTGTCAACCGGAATCACCGGTTTTTGTTGACTCCATGACTTGCTGTACGCCCAGCATACCGCCACAGAGGCACTCCATAAGCCGGATTTCCCCTGTGAAGGATCTTGCTGGCTGTTCCCCAGGGACCGTCCGCCGCACGGCTTCCCGCTTCCCTTGGGGCAGGAGAAACAGTAGGCAGCAAAGCGGTTCCCGTCAAATCGGCTGGACCTGTGGTGGGCGCTCCGTGAGCGAATGGCCCAACGACAACGACGCCAGCGCCGGCCCCCCAGAGGACAGCCCCGCTCAGAGCAGGCCCAGGCGATGCCCCCAGGGCGCCTCAGGAGGCCGGGCGGTGTCCTCTGAAGGGCACCCCCGGCAAAGTTCCCCTTAGAGGCACCAGGGAAGCCCTGGCAGTGCCTTGGAGGCCTTCACGAGGGATGCCAGCGGCCAAAGGGTCCGGGGTTATTTCCGGGTCAGCCCCGGGCGATCTCCACACCGCCAACCGTGCGCTTGCCACGCCGGACGATCAGGAACCGCCCGTTCAGCAGGTCCGCCAGAGCCGGTCGGGTCTCCTCGCCTGCCACGTGGCGGTTGTTGAGATACGCACCGCCCGCACTGATCACCCGCCGGGCCGCCGACTTGCTCGGCGTGATGCCGGTGGCGGCCATCAAGTCGGCGACGGTCGGCAGGCCCTCCCCCGGCGCGACCTCGATTCTGGCCGAGGGGATCTCGGCCAGCGCCGCCACCAGAGTGCGCTCGTCGAGTTCGGCCAGCTCACCCTGGCCAAACAGGGCCCTGCTCGCCGCCACCACGTTCGAGCACTCGGCTGCCCCGTGGACCAGGGTTGTGACTTCCTCGGCGAGCACGCGCTGGGCCTTGCGGGCGGCGGGCCTTTCCCTGGTTTCCCGCTCCAGTTCCTCGATCTCCTCCCGGGACCGGAACGTGAAAACCTTCAAAAGCCCAACGACCTCATCATCCGAACGGTTCAGCCAGAACTGATAGAAGGCGTACGGGCTCATCAGGTCAGGGCTGATCCAGATCGCGCCGCCCTCGGTCTTGCCGTACTTGGTCCCGTCCGGCTTGGTGATCAGCGGCGTCGCCAGCGCGTGCACCCCCGTGCCCTCCACTCGCCTGATCAGGTCCACGCCGGCGATCAGGTTTCCCCACTGGTCGCTGCCGCCCACCTGCAGCGTGCATTCGTGCCGCCGGTACAGCTCCAGGTAGTCGTTGGCCTGGAGGATCTGGTAGCTGAACTCGGTGTAGGTGATGCCGCCCGCATCGAGGCGGGCCTTCACCGCCTCCCGGGCGAGCATCTGGTTCACCGGGAAGTGCTTCCCGATGTCACGCAGGAAGTCCAGGGCAGACAGTTCAGCCGTCCAGTCCAGGTTGCTGACCATCAGGGCGCCGGTCGGGCCCGGTTCGAAGTCCAGATACTGGCCCACCTCGCCACGAATCCGCTCCACCCAGCCGGCTACCACCTCCCGCGGGTTCAGTAGCCGCTCAGCGGACCTGCCGCTCGGGTCGCCGATCAGCCCAGTCGCCCCGCCGACGAGCCCGATCGGCCGGTGCCCGGCCTGCTGGAGGCGGCGCATCGTGAGCAGCAGCACCAGGTTGCCGATGTGCAGGCCGGGGGCAGTCGGGTCGAACCCGCCGTAGAAGGTGACCGGGCCCGCGTCCAGCGCCTTGCGCAGGTCGTCGGGGTCGGTGGAGATCGCGAGCAGGCCACGCCAGCTCAACTCGTCGATGATGTCGGTGGTCACCGGTGCATCGTCCCATCTTGGCCATCCGGAGGGGAAACTGCTTTCGGCCTCGCCCGGGGCACGTGCGGCCGGTAGGGGGAAACGCTCGGATCGCCCGTCAGCCAGAACCGCCATGGGCGCTGGGCAGCGGCGCTGACGCCGACACGAGGCCCGGCGCTGATGTGCGGATTACTGCCGATCGGCGGATCAGTGCCGCGGTGAGGATCGTTGTCGATGTGCGGCCGATTCGTGATGGAGGGGGCCGGCGCCCCCCCGCGGCCGGAAGACGCCGGGCCCTCGCGCCCGGAAGACGGCAGGCCGTCGCGACGGGAGGCCGGCGCGGGCCGGACGCGGAGCGGGGAACCCGGGCCGCACACGTCGGCCCCGTCGAGTGACCGCCCGATGCCAAGCGCCTGGCAGAGCCGGGCCGGCCCCCGGGCCAGGTCCCGCTCCTGCTGGCGACGTGGCGATGGGCCGGCTAGCCGGGGAGCAGCGGCCGCCCGGCGGCGCGAGGCGAGCGGAACTCCCTCGACGACCCGCCCCGCCCGGAGCAGCACCGCCGACGCCGTGCCTTCCGCCAGGCAGACCAGGTTCACGCAGAAATGCATGCCGTAGGTGAAGTACACGTACGCGTGCCCGGGTGGCCCGAACATGACCGCGTTGCGGGCACTGCGCCCCCGGTACGCGTGCGACGCCGGATCGGCCGATCCCTCGTAGGCTTCGACCTCGGTGAGCACCACCGCGACCAGCCCGTCCGGCGTCTCGTGCTCAATCACGCAGCCAAGCAGTGCCGGCGCCACCTCCAGCGCCGGCCGCGCGAAGAACGCACGCGGGAGCAACGGCTCGTCAAGCAACGGCTCGTTAAACATGGGCTCGTCAGGGTGGCTGTCGCGGGCCGCCATCGTCAGGAGGCCGCCCAGGCGGCGTGCTCGTTCACCACCGCTCGCAGCGCCGTGAGCTGCTCGGCGACCCGCTCCGGTGCCGTTCCGCCGTAGCTCTTGCGCGCGGCCAGCGCGCCCTGGACCGACAGCACCTCCCGCACTTCGGGAGTGAGCTGCGGCGAGATCCTGGCCAGGTCTTCATCACTCACATCGGGCAGGTCGCAGTCATGCACCTGACACCACACCACCAGGTGCCCGACGACTTCATGTGCCTCACGGAACGGGACCCCGCGCCGGACCAGCAGCTCAGCCAGGTCGGTCGCGAGTGCGAAGCCGGTACTCGCACCGCGCGAGATCCGCTCGGCATGAATGCGCAGCGTGCTGACCAGCCCGGCCAGCGCGGGCAGCACCAGGAGCAGCGTGTCCACGGCGTCGAAGACCGGCTCCTTGTCCTCCTGCAGGTCGCGGTTGTACGTGAGCGGGAGCCCTTTCAGGGTGGTGAGCAGCGCGGTGAGCCCGCCGATCAGCCGGCCCGCCTTCCCCCGGGCCAGCTCCGCGACGTCCGGGTTCTTCTTCTGCGGCATGATCGAGGAGCCGGTCGCGTAGGCATCGTCGATCTCCACCCAGCCGAACTCCTGCGAGGACCAGAGCACGATCTCCTCGCCCAGCCGGGACAGGTGCACGCCGAGCAGGGCCGCGGTGAAGCAGAACTCAGCGGCGAAGTCCCGGTCGCTGACCGCGTCCATCGAGTTCGGCGCCGCGCTGTCAAAGCCGAGTTCGGCGGCGACGGCCTCCGGATCGACCGGCAGCGAGGAGCCGGCCAGCGCACCCGCGCCGAGCGGGCAGACCGCCGCTCGCCGGTCCCAGTCCCGGAGCCTGCTCACGTCACGGGCGAGCGCGTGCGCGTGCGCGAGCAGCTGGTGGGCGAAGACCACCGGCTGGGCGTGCTGCAGGTGGGTCATCCCCGGTGCCGGGGTGGTCAGGTGCTCGGCTGCCTGAGCCAGCAGCGCGGTCTCCAGCTCGGCCACCCGGGCGGCAATCAGCCGGGCATAATCGCGCAGGTACAGCCGGAGATCGGTCGCGACCTGGTCGTTCCGGCTGCGGCCGGCCCGCAGCTTGCCACCGAGCGAGCCGACCCGCTCCAGCAGGCCCCGCTCCAGCGCCGTATGCACGTCCTCGTCGGAGACCGCCGGGCGGAAACTGCCGTCACGGCAGGCCTGAGTGAGGCTGTCCAGCGCTGCGAGCAGCCGGCCGAGCTCGGTTTCGTCCAGCAGCCCGGCGCGGTGCAGCACCCGCGCGTGGGCACGCGAGGCGAGCAGGTCGTAGGGGGCCAGCCGCCAGTCGAACTGGACGCTGACCGACAGCCGGGCGAGGGCCTCGGCGGGGCCGGACTCGAACCGCCCGCCCCAGAGCCGGGTCGGCGTATGCTCCTCGTCTCCCACTGAGTTCCTCTCGTATCCATGATCGTGATGATCCGGTCGCGCGCCGGACACTACCGACCTGGGCGATTGCCCGGGGGGCCGGGGCCTGCCTCGGCCCCCCATCTCCGCATCGCGATCATGGGCGGGCTCGGCCCGCCAGGGCTCAGCCGCCAGTCCGGCTGTCCCGCAACGCGGCGATCTTGCTGGGCAGGCCCCACAGTTCTACGAAGCCCTTGGCCAGCGCCTGGTCGAAGGTGTCGCCAGTATCGTAGGTGGCCAGCTCGTAGTTGTAGAGCGAGGCCGGGCTGCGCCGCCCGGTGACGACCGCCCGGCCGCCGTGCAGCCGGAGCCGGATATCCCCGGTCACCTGCCGTGACGCCTCCTCCATGAACGCGTCGAGGGCGCGCTTGAGCGGGGAGAACCACAGCCCGTCGTAGACCAGCTCGGTCCAGCGCTGCTCGGCCTGGCGCTTGAACCTGGCCAGATCCCGCTCCACACAGACGTTCTCGAGTTCCTGGTGGGCCGTGATGAGCGCGAGTGCCCCCGGAGCCTCGTAGATCTCCCGGCTCTTGATCCCGACGAGCCGGTCCTCGACCAGGTCCAGCCTGCCTACTCCATGGGCCCCGGCGCGTGCGTTCAGCTCGGTGATGAGCTGCAGCGGGGTCAACGTCCGGCCGTCGATGGCGACCGGTACGCCATTGGTGAAGGTCAGCACCAGCTCGTCGGGGTCGCGGGGCTGGGCGGGATCCGAGGTGTAGTCGTAGACGTCCTCCTGCGGAGCGTTCCAGATGTCCTCCAGGTGCCCGGTCTCGATCGCGCGGCCCCACAGGTTCTGGTCGATGGAGTACGGCGACCGTGACGTGACGTCGATCGGCAGCCCCCTCTCCTCGGCGAACGCGATGGCCTTGTCCCTGGTCATGCCGGAGTCGCGGACCGGGGCGAGCACACTCACCTCCGGGGCCAGGCTGGCCAGGCCCACTTCGAAGCGCACCTGGTCGTTGCCCTTGCCGGTGCAGCCGTGCGCCACCACGCTGGCGCCGAACTCGCGGGCGACCCGGGCCAGATGCGCGACGATCAGCGGCCGTGACAGCGCCGACACCAGCGGGTAGCGGTCCATGTACAAGGCGTTCGCCTTGAGCGCCGGCACGCAGAAGTCGGCCGCGAACTCCTCCCGCACGTCAACGACCACCGCGTCGGCCGCGCCGCAGGCCAGCGCCCGGTCGCGGATGGCGGTCAGGTCCTCGCCGCCCTGGCCGACGTCGACGGCCACGGCGATGACCTCGGCATCGGCCTGCTCGGCGATCCAGCCGATGGCGACCGAGGTGTCAAGGCCACCGGAATATGCGAGTACTACACGCTGGGTCATGGTCTGTCCTTTGCCTATCGAATGCCTATGTCGAATGCTTGTGTCTGCTAACTCCGTCGTTCAGCGAGTTGCAGGAGCGATCGCGCGACCTCCGCTCCGCTGGCTGGCTCTCTGGCGATCACCAGGACGGTGTCGTCGCCTGCGACGGTGCCGAGGATCGACGGCCAGGCCGCGTGATCGATCGCCGACGCGAGAAGCTGGGCCCCGCCCGCCGGAGTGCGGAGTACCACCAGGTTGGCGCTGGCCTCGGCGGCGAAGAGCAGTTCCGCCGCGACCCTGGCCAGCCTCGCGGAAGCCTCCCGGTCCGTCGCGGCGGACAGTTCCGCGCGCAGATGCCCCTCTGGGAGGCCGCCCGGCCGCGAACCAGGCCCGCCAGGTGATCCCGGCAGCGCGTACACCAGTGCGCCGTCCGCGCCGCGCAGCCGCACCGCGCCGAGTTCCTCCAGGTCACGGGAGAGTGTGGCCTGAGTGACCCGGACGCCGCGCTGAGCCAGCAACTCGGCGAGCTCATCCTGGGACCGCACTGTCGCACGGGCCAGGATGCCGGCGATCTGCGCCTGCCGGCCGGTCTTGGTCAGCGGGCTCACGGACACCATCACGCCTCCCCGCCCGGATCCGCCGCGGACCCGCCCGGGACCGCGGCGGGCAATCCCTCCCGGCCTGCCGCGTCGTCGAGAATGGCGGGCAGCGCGGCGATGAACGCGTCGGCCTCGGCGGCTCGCAGGATCAGCGGTGGCGCGAGCCTGATCGCGTCCGGCTGGACCGCGTTCACCAGGTACCCGGCGCGGCGGGCGGCCGCCTCCACCTGGCCGGCGGCCGGCTCGGTCAGGATGGCGGCGAGCCAGAGCCCACGGCCGCGTACCCCGCTGAGCAGCGGGTGGCTCAGCCCGGCGATGCCCGCCGCGAGCCGCTCGCCGACCGCCGCGGCGCTGGCCAGCAGCCCTTCGGCCGCGATCGTGTCGAGCACGGCGAGCGCCGCCGCGCAGGCCACCGGGTTCCCGCCGAACGTGCTGCCGTGGTCGCCCTGGCCCAGCGCCGTGGCGGAAGCACCCAGCCCGATACAGGCGCCGATCGGCAGCCCGCCGCCCAGGCCCTTGGCCAGGGTGAGCACATCTGGCCGCACCCCGTCGGCCTGATGCGCGAACCAGGCGCCGGCCCGGCCGATCCCGCTCTGGATCTCATCGATCACCAGCAGGGCCCCGGCCGCGTCGCAGGCCTTCCTGGCCGCGCGCAGGTACCCCGCGGGGGCCGGTACCACGCCCCCCTCGCCCAGGCATGGCTCGAGGAAGACCGCCGCACAGGCGGGGGTGGTCACGGACCGCAGCGCGTCGGCATCCCCATAGGGCACAAACCGAACATCCACCCCAAATGGTCCAAACGGTTCCCGGATCGAACTCTTGCCGGTCAGCGAGAGGGCCCCCATGGTCCGTCCATGGAAGCCGCCCTCGGCGGCCACGAAGACCGGGCGCCCGGCGCCCTGCTGGCGGCGGGCCAGCTTGATGGCGGCCTCGTTGGCCTCGGCGCCGGAGTTGGTGAAGAAGACGCGTCCATCGACGGGGCCCGCGGGGCCGGGAGCCGCCCCGGCGGGGCTGGCCGGGGACGGCGGCGCCAGCAAGGTCAGCAGCCGTTCCGCGAGAGCGACCTCGCCTTCGTGCATGAACAGATTGGAGGTGTGCGCGATGGCACGCACCTGGCGGGTCACGGCCTCGACGATCGCCGGGTGCGCGTGGCCCAGCGAGCTGACCGCGATGCCGGCGATCAGATCGGTGTACTCGCGCCCGTCCACGTCCCAGACCCGGCAGCCTTCGCCGCGGGCGAGTGCCACCGGCGGCGTGCCGTAGTTGGGCATGAGCGCGGCGTCGAACCGCGCCCGCAGGTGCTCCGTCGCGGTCATGACACTGCTCCGTCCGGTACGACCATGGTGCCGATGCCGGAATCGGTGAAGATCTCCAGCAGCACCGCGTGGGCCAGGCGCCCGTCCAGCACGTGGGCCTGGGGCACTCCGCCGCGGACCGCGCGCAGGCAGGCCTCCATCTTCGGGATCATGCCGGTGCCGAGGCTGGGCAGTAGCTCTTCGAGCTCGGTGGCGTTCAGCAGGCTGATCACGTCACCCGTGGCGGCGGAGTCGCCCGGCCGCCAGTCGGCATACAGGCCCTCGACGTCGGTGAGCACGACCAGCTTGATCGCATCAAGCGCGACGGCCAGGGCGGCGGCCGCCGTGTCGGCGTTGACGTTGTAGATCTCGCCGTCGGCCCCCCGCGCGACGCTGGACACCACGGGGACGCGGCCGTCGTCCAGTAGCACCCGGACCGCGCCCGGGTTCACCTCGTCGATCTCGCCGACCAGGCCGAGGTCGACGGACTCACCATCCACGATGGCGCCGCGGCGGCTGGCGGTGAACAGGTTGGCGTCCTCGCCCGACATGCCGACCGCGAACGGCCCGTGCCGGTTGATCAGCCCGACCACGTCCCGGTTCACCTGGCCGGTGAGCACCATGCGCACGACGTCCATGGTCTCCGGGGTGGTGACACGCAACCCGGCCCGGAATGTGCTCGGCACGCCGAGCCGCTCGAGCTGGGCCGAGATCTGCGGGCCGCCACCGTGCACCACCACCGGGCGCAGCCCCGCATACCGCAAGAACACGACATCCTGGGCGAAGCCGAGCCGCAGCGCCTCGTCCGCCATGGCATGGCCGCCGTACTTGATCACGACGGTCTGCCCGTGGAACCGGTCCAGCCAGGGCAGCGCCTCGATCAGGGTGGCCGCCTTGGCCAGTGCCGCCGCCGCGTCGCCGCGGCGGAGCCGGGCCTGCCCGCCGGCGCGGCCCGCGTCATCGGGGTGGCCGCCCCGGCTACCGGCGCGGCCCGCGTCACTGGGATCGCGCTCGTCGCCGGGGAGCAGGGAGTTCACGGTCGCGGTCATGTTGAGTAGGCCGTGTTCTCGTGCACGTAGGCGGCGGTCAGGTCGGTTGTGCGGATGGTGGCGGCGTGCGGGCCGGCCGAAAGATCCACGATGATCGTCACGTCCCTGGGGCGCAGATCCACCTTGGACCGGTCGTCGCCCACGCAGCCGTTCCGGCAGACCCAGACACCGTTGATCGCGACGCTGAGCCGCTCGGCCTCGAAGGCCGCATCGGTGGTGCCGACCGCGGCCAGCACCCGCCCCCAGTTCGGGTCCTCCCCCGCAATGGCGCACTTGAGCAGGGCGGAGCGGGCCACGGCCCGCCCGGCGATGACAGCGTCGTCCTCACTGGCTGCGCCGACGACCTCGACCGCGATCGCCTTGCTGGCGCCCTCGGCGTCCACCTGCAACTGGCGGGCCAGGTCCGCGCACACGTCGGTGAGCACACCGGTGAACTCGCCGGTGTCCGGGCTGGTCCCGGCCGCGCCGCTGGCCAGCAGCAGCACCGTGTCGTTGGTGGACATGCAGCCGTCGGTGTCGAGCCGGTCGAAGGTCACCCTGGTCGCCGCGCGGAGCGCGCGGTCAAGCTGCCCGGCGGTCAGGTCGGCGTCGGTGGTGAGCACGCAGAGCATGGTGGCCAGCGCGGGGGCGAGCATGCCGGCGCCCTTGGCCATGCCGCCGATCGTGTAGCCGCCGGCCCGCTGGAACGCGATCTTGGACACGGTGTCGGTGGTCCTGATCGCGTCCGCGGCGGTCGTCCCGCCGTTGCGCGCGGCGTCCGCGAGGGCCGCGTCCAGCCCCGCGTCCAGCAGGTCCATGGGCAGCCGCTCACCGATGAGCCCGGTGGAGCACACCGCGATCTCGCCCGCGGAGTCGTTGAGCGCGGCGGCGAGCCGTTCGGCGCTGTGGTGGGTGTCAGTGAAGCCGAGCGGCCCGGTGCACGCGTTTGCGCCGCCCGAATTGAGCAGGACGGCCCGCACTCGCCCGCCGCGCACGACCTGCTCGGTCCACAGCACCGGCGCGGCCTTGACCCGGTTGGCGGTGAACACGGCCGCCGCGGCGCGTGAAGGCCCGTCGTTCAGCACGACCGCCACGTCTCGCTCGCCGGACGGCTTCAGGCCCGCGGCCACACCCGCGGCCCGGAAGCCCAGCGGCGCAGTGACGCTCATTTGATGGCCTCCCTCGCGGGCGCCTCGCCTGGTCGTGCCGGACGCGCGCAATATGACAGGGCGGGGAGGCGGGGCCTGGCCCCAAGCTCGTTTCCGTGATCACGGAACATTTTCAGTCGTATGCGACGAAAATGTTCCGTGATCATGGAAGTGCCTTCCTGCGGCGGGGTGGGGGTCAAGGCGCTACCCCGTGGAGGGGCAGGCCGGCGGTTTCAGGCAGGCCGAGCATCAGGTTGGCGATCTGGACGGCCTGCCCGGCGGCCCCCTTGACCAGGTTGTCCAGGGCGGCGATCACCACGGCGCGCCCGGAATGAGCGTCGGCGGCCGCCTGGAGGTGCACCGCGTTCGACCCTGCGGTGGCGGCTGTGCTGGGCCAGCGCCCCTCGGGCAGCACGTGGATAAACGGCTCGTCGGCGTAGGCGCTGACCAGAGCCTGCCGGGGCGAGGTGGCCGGGCCGGCGGCCCCGGCGGCGGGCAGCCGGGCGGTGCAGGTGGCGAGGATGCCGCGGGGCATCGGCGCGAGCAGCGGCGTGAACGAGACAACCGGCCTCGTGCCCGATGCCTCGCCGAGAGCCTGCTCGATCTCCGGGATGTGCCGGTGCAGGCCGCCCACCTGATACGCGGAGACCGAACCCATCACCTCGGTCGCGAGCAGCGACCGGGTCAGCGTACGCCCTGCGCCGGAGGTGCCGGAGGCGGCGACGATCACGACGTCGCCTGGCTCCACGGCGCCGCTGGCGAGTAGTGGCGCGAGCGCCAGGATGGCGGCGGTCGCGTAGCATCCCGCCGCCGCCACCCGGGAGGTGGCCGCGATCAGCTCGCGAGCGCCGGGCAGCTCAGGAAGGCCGTACACCCATTTTCCGTTATGCCGCGTTTTATAGTATTTGTTCCAGTCGCCGGGATCGGCGAGGCGGAAGCTCGCGCTGAGGTCGATGATCGGCTGGTTGGCGGGCAGGCTCGCCGCAAGCGCCGCGGACTCCTCGTGCGGGAGAGCGAGGAAGACCAGGTCCGCCGTGGCCAGGCGGTCCGCGTCGGCGCGGGTGAAGGTCCGGCTGGCCAGGGCGGCGAGATGCGGATGGACGTCCGTGACCGCGGCGCCGACGCTAGCCGCCGCGGTGACCGGGCCCAGTTCCAGGTCCGGATGCCCAGAGACCAGGCGCAGGAGTTCACCCCCCGCGTACCCGCTGGCTCCGGCGACCGCCACCCGGACTCCCATGCATCCTCCCGGCCTCGTCGTCCTGCAAGAGTATGCATGGCGGCAACTATTTATGCAAACGACTTTGGCCAGGGAAGCCCCGGGGCGGAATGGCGTCCAGGGATCAAGGTCGGGACCGATCGGACGCGCGCCATGGCGTGGCCGACACGGGAGCCGGCTTCGGCGGGCCACCCGGGCCACGGCATGATGTGGGAGGCGGAAAGGAGACCCCCTCATGCGCCACCGCCGCCTGTGGCCTGCTGGCGCGGCCGTTCCCGCGCTGGCTGCGGCCCTCGTCGGCTGCGGCGCCTCCGGGGCAGCATCGGCCCACTCCGCCGCCCCCATACAGTGCGGTACCGCGCGGACCGCCGCCAACGTGCGCGTCCTGATCGAGATCAGCCATGGCGCGGTGGCCTGCTCAACCGCGCTGACGGTGGAACAGGCCTACGCCGCCGCCGTTGCCGCAGGTAAGGCCCCGGGCAACGGTGGCGGCGGACCGGTCTCGGTCAACGGCTGGACCTGCCTCGGGTTCGACACGCCCCAGGTCCTTCGGACCGGCCGGACATCGAAATGCACCAAGGACGGCTCAGAGATCCTGGCCGTCCTGCCTTCGCCCTCTTGAGCGGGGCGGTCAGGACGAGAACAGCCACCCGTTCTCGGCCGGCGCCGCAATCGTCTCGCTATCAGTGATCATGCACACCTTGTCGCGGCCACCGCTCTTGGCCCGATACAGTGCGGTGTCCGCCGCCGCGAGCAGGTCGGTGAGCTGACTGCCGGTTGTCCTGTCCCACGTAGTTCCCAGCGCGGCCACCCCAATGGAGACCGTTACCCGAATGGACTCTGCCTCTGGGTCGTCACCAGCGGCGATGGGCATATCAGCGATATGAACTCGCATACGCTCGGCAATACGGTGCGCATCTGCTTCCCCCGTCTGCGGGAGCAGCAGGGCGAATTCCTCCCCGCCGAACCGGCCGGCCAGATCGTAGTCTCGCAGGAAGATCTTGAAGGTGCGCGAGATGGCCCGGAGCGCCTTATCTCCGGCCAGGTGACCGTGGGCGTCGTTGACTGCCTTGAAGTGATCAAGGTCGATCAGCATCAAGGCGAGCGGGGTCCGGGTACGCACCGCTCGGGCCACTTCCGAGGCCGCCTCGCGCTCCCAGGTGCCGGCGTTGAGCAGCCCGGTCTTGGAGTCGATGCGGGATGCATTGAGCAATTGGGCGTGCCGGAGCGAACGCTGGAGCAGAGTGACGAACGGCAGGGCGAACACGATGGTGAGGGGGCTTGTGGATATGCCGAACGTTACGAGGACCCCGACGCACAACTCGGCTATGTCGTTTTGCACGGTTTCCCGGGCCAGTAGCAAGTCGCGGACCCGGATCGTAGGGTCCTCGCCCTTGATCGCGGGCATCAGCAGAGAGGTGTTGACCGCCCACTGCGTGACCGCCGCGACGGCAACCGCCATTATCCAGAAGGTTGCGTGGGATCCAGGGGCTGGGACCGAGTCAAAGCTAGTGCGAGTAAGTGCGTGAAAAGCCAGCGAGGCGGCACCGTACGACAGCCCCATCACAGCCGCGCTGAACACCCGCTTGTACACGGGTATGCGCCGGACGAGCCACTGATTGAGCCCAAACCGGAGTATCGGGACCAGCAGCGCATACAGGGGCGGGAGCAGGATTGCGATCGGCAGCTCCCAGACCCCGTAGACATCGGTGATCAGCCCAGCATTCTCCCCGGCCCGCTTCGTGAGTCCGACCGTCGCGACAATGCACAGCAGCAACGCTCCGAGCAGGACCAGCCCGTACGCCGACAGAGGCGCTGTCCTGGCGGCAGCCCCGATCGCAACCGCGTAGGCAGTGATGACCGTCAGGATAAGAATCGCGGACCCTCGGTGCAGTCCCCACACTGGCCATGCGCGAACGCCCCGGGCACGTTCGCGCAATCGATTGCCGAGAGCGGGACGCATCCACTCCTCCTTAGTGAGCTATCGCGGATCTTGACCGGATCTTACGTAGCAGGGGGTAAGAGCATTGCCCCGTATTGTCACAGAGCCAGTATGCCCCCTGTCAAGCCCCCGTTACCCACAGGTACCGGTATCAGCGAATCTCGGGCCGTTCGTTACCTAAAGTTACCGCTGTTGCGAGGATCGCTAGGTCTGAATCGCCAGTATCGGAACATTTCAGGCATTTCTTACCATCCACGTGGGAACGTGTGACAGGCAGCCGCCAAGCGCCAAAACCGCACACCCACCAGCGCAGGAAGGAGCACCCTGATGGGCAAGAGCTGGGGCAAGTGACCACCACCCGCAATCAGCCACCCGGCCGCACGCGACACGGAAGGAGCACCCCGATGGGCAAGAGCTGGGGCAAGTGACCACCACCCGGCAGGAATA
>Ga0070706_100004503_pt1 | contig 13428 bp, 8 predicted proteins | sample KBSK5501metaG_FD_65476 | JGI IMG/M metagenome (GOLD analysis project Ga0070706, IMG submission 65476) | Corn, switchgrass and miscanthus rhizosphere microbial communities from Kellogg Biological Station, Michigan, USA - KBS K5-50-1 metaG | ecosystem: Host-associated > Plants > Roots >...
CCTTTGGGAATACCCCCCATGGTGGAGCGCGGCAAACAGGCCCTGGCAAAGATGGCACTCGAACCGGAATGGGAGGCGCAGTTTGAACCCAATAGTTACGGCTTCCGCCCAGGCCGCTCGTGTCATGATGCCAGAGAAGCCATCTACAACGCCATCAAGTCCAAACCCAAATTCGTCTTCGATGCAGATATCTCCGGCTGCTTCGACCACATCTCGCACGAGGTACTGGTGGAAAAACTCCACACCTACACGGCGATGAGACAGACCATCAAGGCATGGCTCAAAGCAGGGGTCATGGAGGGACGGGACTTCTCGCCAACCGAGGCAGGCACGCCTCAAGGGGGAGTGATTTCCCCGTTGCTCATGAATGTGGCCCTTCACGGGATGGAGCAAGCGATTGTCAAGGGCTATTCCAAGAGGCACGCGGTAGAAAAGCCGCTGCTCGTCCGGTATGCCGACGACTTCGTGATTGTGCATTCCAACCGAGAAGACCTCGAACAGGCAGCGACCACCATTACCCACTGGCTCGCTGGCATGGGTTTGACGCTCTCCCCCAAGAAAACGAAGATCACGCACACGTTGACCCCAACAGACGGCAACGTGGGGTTTGACTTCCTGGGCTTTACCGTGCGCCAATTCCCTGTGGGAAAAACCCACACAGGAAGCAACACTCATGGGACGCCCCTTGGGTTCAAGACGCTCATCAAACCGAGTACAGAAGCCATTAAACGGCATACAGCAGCAACCAAGCAACAGATCAAAAAGTTCCTCTCAGCCTCGCAAGCACAACTGATTAAGGAACTGAATCCGATCATCTGGGGATGGTCAGCCTACTACCGCACCACCATCGCATCGAGGGTGTTTCACTCCTGTGACAGCATCCTCTGGCACCAGGTGATGCGCTGGGCCAGGAGACGACATCCCAACAAGGGGCGGTACTGGGTAAAAGAGCGGTACTGGCATACCGTAGAGAAGCGCCAATGGGTCTTCGCAACCCCTGAAGGAGCGGAACTACGCACGCACAGCAAGACGCACATCCAGCGGCACATCAAGGTGAAAGGAACGGCCAGTCCGTATGATGGAAACCTGCTGTACTGGAGCCAACGGCTTAAGACGCATCCCTTGATGCATGCGACCAAGGCCAAATTACTCCAAAGACAACAGGGGAAATGTCGCTGGTGTGAACTGATCTTCCGAGATGGAGACCTCATGGAAATCGATCATATCCAGCCGAGAAGTCAAGGCGGCACAGACAGGATAGACAACAAATGGCTGCTCCATCTCCATTGTCACGATGAGCGTCACGCTAAACTTGCGGAAACCGAAAAGCTACGCAAGCAAGTGGCAGACGCAGGTATCACTATCCAATGACCATACACTGAAAAGCTGGATGAAGGGAAACTTTCACGTCCAGTTTGGGATTGGCGGTGGGGAGAGTAATCTCTCCGCCGACCATACGATAACCAACGTTAAGCACGCAGATACCAAAGATAAAAGGTTAAGCCTAATAAGCCCGAGGCTCCTACCAAATGTGAAGTGCCGATCTGAATTTTGTGGAAAAATGTCGGCATCCTAATCTAGAAAAGTTTTCGGCACTTCGCAGTTGCTAGCAACTGTTCGCGCCATTCTGAGCAAGACTAATTAGGCCGAACATGAGCCTCAGACGATGAGATTAGCTCAAAGTACTTCCCCATTGCCCTGCAACCTTATCAAGAATGCCAAAAACGAATGGTTCCGAAAATCCTCCCAGGAAACCAACGAGTCCATACACAGCTGGTGTCAATTCTTTCACTCCCCCTATCTGAATAAGGCCTGCCTGAAAAACCAGAAAGAGAATGAGAGCAGTCGTAGCACCGATAACAGGTTGAGCCAGGAAAGTTTTCCTGTCTGCAATGAGAGCTCGTATCCCGAGAGGTACTTCATCGGCCTTCGTGCCACGTTCTGCATGCAATGGTTGCTTCCCTAGCTTGATAGCACGGCTGAGTATGCTTCCAGCGGCTCCCGCAAAGAGTACGAGGAGGAGTATGAAGAGAGGATCCACTGGTTGGTGGCGAGCTGCTTGGCTCGCAGCAGCGACGAAGAAAATAGTAAAGCCTGATACGAATACCGCCAGGAAAAGGGCCATGAACACAAGGTAGTTTCCCCGAAGTTGCGCTTTAGCACGATCACGGCGATATACGCTCACACGAGCCCGCAGCAGGGATGTCAAGAAACTTCTGATTTTGGGGCGCTCAACATCTGGGAATGTACCATTGTAGATCTTGAGCGGATCACTGAGGTTACCACGGGAAAAATATTTATCCCACTGGTCGTCGTTTTCTTGCAGGTCCTTTAGAAGTGTGTAGAGATCAGTATCGTCTCCGAGTTCAACCAGTTCCAATTCCAAGGCGTCGGCCAGTTCCCATACAGCATCTGATGAAAGTGTTTCGGGCGTTTTGATCTGCTGAAGAAGCGAGGTCAAAGGCTGTACGCTTATATTAGAATCGGAAGCGTTAGGGTCGGGGTCCAGTTTCAAATGGAGCATTCTAACCAAATACCCATCGATCTTCTGCAAGTTCTTTTTTCTCACTGGATCGTAAGGAACCAGCCAGTAAGGTGGCCACCTTCCCCGTGTTGGTTTGGGTTTGGAAGCCTGCAGGTATTCCTGCAGGTTTTCTTGGACACTTTTGATTTTTGAGCTAATAGTAGCATCGTTGCTCACAATTGCCGTCCTTCTGCACCTGGCTTCAGACAGTATTGCCATATCATTTATGGGCATCCCTGCTCTCTAATCACTTCTACCTGATGTACGAGCCAAGGCTAAGTTTGTTGTTGATCAGAATAATGACATCTCCCAACTCCGCTGATAATACGAAGCTCGTTGTGTTGGCTACTTGGGTTATCCGTTCCAATAAATGTGCTCTTATGATCAGCTCTACGCATGTCTTTTCCTCTTTATCCACAGAACGGGCAGGGTTTTCCACAGTGCTCTTTCCCCTCGTATTTTAGAACGGATATCCCATGTAGCCAACACACCACGGGTGGCAAGGATCATATGATGAAGTGTCGGAAGGCACACGACGAATCGCGATGCAACTGGAGGTCTTGCCGCTACCTCTCAGGTGTCGCCAGATCTTGTGAGCCGTTCAATCTAGTGCATCGGCGCGGCGGGCGCTGGCGTGTCGATTACCATAACGGTAACTTCCGTGGGAGTCTCGAAAGGTTGGTCGCTGCGCGCCTCGATCACGTGTCGTCCGGGCTGCAGGAGCGGGGCGAGGATGAATGCCCCCTCTCCAAGTTTACCGTCGAGATCAGAAAACCAGGTGATTTGGGCGTTTGGCGCATACGAGATCGCTTCAAGCCGCAAGCGGTCGCCGCGCGAAAGCACCCTGCCGTTAGACGGACTCACTATCAGCAACGCAGTCCGCCGACGCACCACCGTGAAGCTCTCGCTCACAGCTCGTGCGGAGTTGTAGCCCCGCAGCGCTAGTACCTCTATTGCACATTTAAGACCAGGCCGCAACAGCCCCGTACGAAGGTCCAACGACTGTTTCTCACCAGGCAGCACATACGCGATCCAACTTTCCCCTCCATCGCAAGTCGTGCGCACGACGATGTAATCGACCCTCTCCTTCGCTGTCCACGTAAGCTCGCCGCGTCCGTCGCGCAGCTCGTCAGCAGATGGCCATTTCACCTCGAGTACTGGTGTGGTACCACTCAGCTTCTCTCTGAATACAGTCTTGCCGTCGATCATGACGTCCAAGGATACCGCCGTGGGAAGGACAGGAACTTCGGCGACGAGCCAGTCAAGCTCTTGCAGGTCACCTTCAAGAGATGAAGGGTGTAGGTTCGCTGGCACGGTCGCGAGTACGCGACGGTCTGCGTCATGCAGAACAACGCGTGTCGGCGTTTCGCCAATGGGCGTAGGGAGTGGCGGCCGTCGTGGCACGAGCGGCAACTCGACTCTCGTCCAGCGGTCAGGGAACCGCACGAGAAGAACGTGCACGGACTTATCGATCAACCCTGGCCTCGGCTCCGGTGGGGGCGGGAGAGGAGTGAGACAGTCGAAGACCTTGCGGTAGTTGTAGGGCGAGATCCATCGCGGAGAGCAGTATGTCATGAGGTCTCGCACTGTCACAGGATCGTAAGTCATGAGCAGCCTGGGATCGAATCCCACCTCGCCGATCGAGCCGTTGGGAAACATCCCGTATGTCGGATAGCTCCCATCGACATTCGCGGGAGTACCGCAAGGTGCGTGCTGCGGCACGCACAGTTTGTGCGCCAGCTCGTGCGCCAACGTCTCAGGAGCGCGGTCGGTGATGATCCAGCGCGACACAGCCCATCCTGCGAACGCTGATTGCCGTGCTGCTGCCGGATAGATCCCAACATAGATCACGTCGTCAGGCAACGACTCCGCCGCGACCAGCCGATCCATGATGTTGAGCAGATTGCCCGTCGTCCCGTTGTTCCCAGCGAAGCCCGGCCACGTCGAGTCGTGCGCGCTCGGATCGATTCGTGTGAAGTCGCCGTCGTAGAGTTCCTCTGACTCGTGAACGATCTCGAAGCCAGGCATCGGTACGGGCAGCACGCTCTGGACGAAGTCGAGAGCTGTCCAGAACTCTTGTACCGTCGGTGCCGCCAGATCGAGGTTTCGTGCCGCATTGCGATAGCGGATACGCACGAGACGGATGCGCACGCGGCGCCGCTCGTGAAACGATAGATTGATCGAAAATGGCGCGGACGATCGCTGCCACTGCCACTGCGGGTCGTATTCGACTGCGAGTACTCTGAAACTCCACGTCCCAGAAGATGAGACCAACATATCGATCTGAACGGTATCACTTGCGGATACACGCTGTGGTGGTTGCGTACCGGCCCTGATTGGCGTGCCAACCTGGAACTGCGATAAATCGGGAGGGCCGGCATTTGGGTCATGAAATACGGTTGCGCCGATGAAGTTGCCAGGAATCCCGCCTGACAGATAGACACGCAATATGGTGCGGCGGTTGACAACCAGCGGGATGCTGTTATCAGGGCACGGCTGGCCACCGCAGAGTGGGAAACTTGATTGGAAGATCTGCGTCGATTGCGTGGCTTCGACGGCCGTGATCACGAGTGGTGCCATTGCTTTCGTCTCCTCGATTGAGTGCGTGCGGAGAGGACGCCGCTACGGCAACCCTCCTGGGCCGCGCCGCGTTGCCGCCGAACCCCGGGGTTCGGCGGCCCACTCCGCCTGGGTGATGCCTCAGTCGCTGCAGTCGCGACCTAGATCCATCGGTTAACGGCTGCTGAGTTGGTTTCAATAACCCTAGTCTATCTTGGCTCTCTGAGTTGGGCCTGTGAAAAAGCTGAGATGAAGCTGAGGAAGCAAGGAGATACATTTAATTCGAAGGAGATCTCTGTTCTAGAAGCATTTCTACTGTCAGAAGACCCATCGATGTTCTCTCGGTAGAGAGGATGAGAAGCGGGGAAAATTAGGGTGGTACTGCCCCTCTCGGTAGTGGATAATTCGGACTTTTGTCCCTCTTGCTTGACAGCACTCTCGACTCGCCTTATCCTTGCTTCTCAAGGAGCTCTCCCTTCTCCCCATTTCAAGCAGCGAGGTTTCGTATGTCCGTTCATGTGTTCGTGTTCCTGCTCGTGGTCTGCCTGCTCCTCTGTCTGGCGAGGCTCGGGCGTCTTGGCTGGTTCCCTCTTCGGCCTTCCTCCTCAAAAGGAGAGGCCATTCACTCAAGAGCCCACCGTCTGCTCAAGCCGCGCTGTCCAGACGATTGCCCCGCATGTCGTCTCGCCTCCACTCCCTCAGCGGTTGTCGAGTCGGTGCCTTTGCCTGTGCGTCCCTGGCGCGAGGTGAAAAGCCGGCGGGGAGCACCCAAGCGGGTGAACACCGCGGGGTTCGCCTGTCCCAACCAGCAATGCTCATACTTCGGCATCAGCGATGCTCAGATCCACGCCCTCGTCGGAGATGGCAGGCATGGTCATGCCGAGCGGATCCAGACCTTTCGAGGTCCTGCTTGCCACACCACGTTCAGTGCTCGGCGCCATACCCCTCTCTACCGTTTGAAAACCCCTTCACACCAGATCGCAGTCGTGCTGACAGCGCTGGCCGAAGGACTAGACCCTTCCGCGGCGGAGCGGGTCTTCGGCTTTCGACAAGCCACGATCACGACCTGGCTCTCGCGCGCAGCCCGTGCACGCTCAGACATTGCACAAGCACTATTTCTGCAACCTCCAGCTCCCGCACCTGCAATTGGACGAACTGCGAACCAGGCTGCGCTGCGCCAAACAGATCCTCTGGCTGTGGCTGGTCATCGATCCTTGCACGAAAATTCTTCCTGTGCTTGAGCTCGGTCCCCGCACACAACATATGGCGCATCTGCTCATCCACTCGCTCCGAGAGAGCCTGGCCTCGGGCTGTCTCCCGCTCTTTACCAGTGACGGGCTCAATCTCTACTTTTATGCGCTCACGGCCCACTTTGGACACTGGCGCGTAGTGAGTTGCCGAGGGCGGAAAGTCCTCCGGTGGCAGGTGGCGATGGGTTTGATCTACGGGCAGGTCAAGAAGAGCTACCGACGGCGCAAGCTCGTACAAGTCACGCACGTGATGCGCCTTGGCACTGAGGACGCTCTCAAAGCCGTCTTACAGGGATTAGGCCTCTCAGGGCAGCTGAACACGGCTTTTATCGAGCGGGTGAATCTGAGCGTCCGCCATGCAATAGCCGCGCTGGCTCGTCGCACCTGGGCGACGGCTCAGCAGTCCTCATATCTGTTAGCTCACCTCGAGTGGTGGCGTGCGTACTATCATTTTGTCCGTCCCCATGCCTCGCTGCGAGTGGCGCTTGTGCAGCCACAAGAGCGAGGTGGCAAGCTTCTACCGCAACGCTACCGACAACGTACACCAGCCATGGCAGCTGGCAGAACCACCCGACGATGGACGGCGCGGGAAGTGCTCTCTTGCCCCTTGCCGCCGGTTTCCGCTTGAGAGGCTCACAAGCCAGATGGAGTGCTGTATCATGTCGTGGGGTGGTGGGTGAAGGTACCGCAGAAGAGCTCAAATGGAGCCTTACTCCGGGAAGTGAAGGCCTGTCTGAACTGCTTCATCACTGAAAACCGGCCCGAAGTGGGTCTGTAAAGGGCCGGTCGATTTATCCACCATATCCAATCGGAGTACCGCACTGGGCCAAATATTTGTGACAATGAGCAGCATTACATGTCGGATCTCACAGTTCGTGAGACTGCAATCAAAGTTACTGAGACCAAGTGAGTTTGAGTGGAGCCGGCCATAATGGTGCGCCTCGCTAATTTTCACAGTTCGTGAGATTGCTATCTTGTTCTTGTCGAAGTTACTGCGACCAGCCTTATTCGGACAGCCCCTTCTTATCGAAGTTATTGGAACTAGCATAAAACATCGACTCTTCAAAGTTTTGTCGAGCGCTAGAATTGCTGAGCTTCAAGCGCGAGCGCTTAAGGGAGTCCTATCTTCCTTAAGCACATATCCATCAAACCAGGTATTGGACATGTTGCTGTGATAGAATAGATGAGTAGCAAGTGAGGTTCTGCTGAAAAATCGCTCGGCAGGAGAAAGCCGTTTTTTGTTCATAGCTTTAGACCTCGAGGGTTATCGGATGGGGAGTCACAGCCTGGCTTTGCGAAGGTGCTGCCCGTCGTCGGCGAGGGCAGCGCTCGGACTAAGCTAAATGGCTCTCAGTATGCTTAGCCTGAGTCAACGCAAGACCGGCGTCGTATTAAGAAGGAGGCGATTCAAATGAAGGTTTCAGGCATCGACTATGGACTCGGCTCTCCTTGGGAGATCGAGGTCCCTGATTCCGCCATGGTCGTCGAAGGCCCCAACCCCGACCGTATACCACGAGCCCTTGCAAACCCCGCCCGGGCTGTACGTGACGCGATCAGGAAGCCGATGGGCATGAAGCCATTGGCCGAGCTCGTCACGGCTTCCAGCAAGGTGACGATCGCCATGAACGACTGGATGGGGGTGGGAGTCCACGCCGTGCCGGTCGTGCTCGATGAGCTGCGAGAAGCAGGCGTCGAGGAGCGCAACGTTCGGATAGTGATAGCCGGCGGGTTGCATCCCAAGGTGACCCGAAGCGAGCTCATCCTCTCCAAGATCGGTCGCGACATCAACCCACCCTACCCATCGCCTTTCCACCTCTTGCCTCCCGAGGTGGTCGATCGCTTCTGGCCGACGGGTTGGGCGAGTAGCCGCGTTCTTCCGCATGACGCCGCCGATCCGGATCACCTGGTCGACCTGGGTGTGAACGAGATGGGTGACCTGGTCGAGGTCAACGATTGCCTCGTCGAGTCGGACCTGGTGATCTATATGAGCGGCTGGTCTGGGGTGCCTGCGATCTGGGGCGGTTACCTGGGAGGAGGTCAGGGTATCACCGTAGGTCTCGGAAGTGCACGCAGCATCATGACCCACCACGCTTATCGAATCCACGAGCACAAGGATTCTATGGCTTCTGATGTGCGCAAGCAGCTCTTCATGAAGCACAAGGAAGCCTGGGCAAAATACGCCGAACAGGCTATAGGTAAGAAAGTCTTCTACCTGGAAGGATCACTGAATGTCCGGTCCGAGTTCTGCGAGATCTTTGCCGGGGATGGTGAGGCCATCCGGGAGCCGATGTTCAAACTCGCGGACGGCGAGAAGATCGTCGACCTCCCCACACAGGCCGATGTGTTCGTAAGCGGCGCGGCGTATCACGGCATCTTCTACGACACCTGCATGAATCCGCTCATGTCCCTGGCGCAGCTCAACGCCCGCATCCGAGAATACGTCGGCGAGAACCCCCCGCTTCGGCAAGGCGGCGTGGCGATCCTGGTTACCCCCTGCGATGGCACGATCGACGAGCGGTGGCGGCCTGCTGATCTTGAGTTGCTCAAAATCTTCAACAGGCTGGGACACGACCCGTCCAAGATGGAAGACTACGAGGAGGAGTATGCCCATCGGGAAGACCTCATCTTCAAGTACCGGTACGCCCACGCCGCCCATCCGTTGCATGCGTTTCCAGTCTTCTACGAGAATGCATTCCTTTTCAATCTTGCCAACCGGATCATCTTCTGCGGACCGAAGAGCGCTGAGGCGGCTTCGATTGTGGGGGCGACGGCCGTCCCGACCTGGGAAGATGCGTGGCGTCTGGCGTGCCAGACTGTTGGCAGCAAGGAGCCAACGGTCATGGTGACTCCGAATGTCGGCGCGCGCATGCCGTTGCTCTGGAGAGCGCATGCCTGACTCGCTACCAGGAGGAAGACGCCTGTACTGGCTACGTGCGCCGTGTCACACACAATGAGATTGTATGGCTTTGCGTCATCGTGGCCGCGAAGGGGTAAGCTCATCGCAACTGCTGAGATTTGTTTACGAGAGATGCAAACCGAAGAGGGAAAACGAGAACATCCTCCCTGTGAGGAATGGGATCCAGAAGGAGGAATGTCCCCATGAGGCTCTTCCTCACATGAAGTGAGCCTGCTTGCTTGGCTGCCGAAAAGTTGGAGACCTAGCACAGACATCTGTTACAATAGAGTCAATGACTCTGTTTCCACGCAGGAGGTAGGAAGTTATGGATCTTCGATCAGTACAAAAACCCTTCAAGGAGAGATATCGCAGTGAGCCGGGTACCGCACGAATAACACTTAAGGCACAAGGCAGCCAGACGGAGACTCCAATAGCATGCTCAGTCGATATCGGACGCGCACTCTATCAAGCCGAAGCCCATAGAGGAGTGGGAGGAACAGGCACAGCTGCTTGTTCAGGAGATCTGCTTTTAGGAGCCCTTGCCGCTTGTGCACAAATCACCTGCCAGATGGTTGCTACAGCTATGGGCATACCAACGAACCGGATTGAAGTCAAGGTAGAAGGAGATCTGGACCTTCGGGGCACCCTGGGCGTCTCGAAAGAGGTGCCAGTTGGTTTTGAGATGATCCGTGTTCGCTTTGAGATCGATGCCCCTGAGGCAACGGCCGAGCAACTGCATGGGTTACGCGAGAAGACAGAACAATATTGCGTGGTGATGCAGACGCTGACCACACCACCGGAACTCGAGGTGGATTGGTCTCAGTAACAGCCGAGGGTAAGCTGTGTTGGCTACTTAGGATATCCGTTCAAAAAAAATCACTTCAATCATGGCTCTACCCGTTCCATTTCTTCGCATCATCATACCAGACTGGCAGGAACGAGATTTTCTACTTGACTGTTTATTCTCCAAATTTGGAACGGATATCCTAAGTAGCCAGCACATTGACATAGAGAGTCTTTCTCTTATCTCCAAATGTCTGCACAACCATGTGAGGAGTTGAAAAATACTGAAATGTATGACATAATAAAAGAAGCATTGACTCTAGTTTATACGCATGGCTCGCTTTCCCATTTCTTTAACACGATTAGTAGTGCGCCCGATTCGAATATGATAGGAAAGGCCATTTATGCAGCAGCAAGAAATGCCTCGTCCATCCCACATCATCCCTGTAGAGCGCCCCCCGTTTCGCCACCTGCGCGCCTACGCCTTTGATCCCAGTCTTTCCATAGAGGTAGAAAACGCCGTGATCAATGTGGTAACGATGCAAGTACGCTGGGAGTTTGATCCTGAAACACAGAAGGATATCTTGCAGCCAGGCCCGGTTGGCGAGTACCTGGAAGTGGTCGATTTCGATCCGGCCAGTGAATGCTTCTACGCGCCGGTTGACCTCAATCAACCCTATCTGCTGGCCCAGGATGGGCTGGCACCGTCCGAAGGCAATCCGCAGTTTCACCAGCAAATGGTCTACGCGGTAGCGATGACGACCATCCGCAACTTCGAGCACACGCTGGGCCGCCTTGCTTTCTGGGCACCGCACTATTCCATTGAAAGCGATGGCCAGGGTGGGCAGGCAGCAGGGAAAATAACCGAAACCTACGTGCAGCGCCTGCGTATTTATCCCCATGCACTGCGTGAAGCCAACGCCTATTACAGCCCGCAGAAAAAGGCGCTGCTCCTGGGCTACTTTCCCGCAACCTCGTCCGATCCGCGCTTCCATCTCCCCGGCGGAGTCGTCTTCACCTGCCTCTCGCACGATGTCGTCGCGCATGAAACAACGCACGCCCTGCTCGACGGCATGCACCGTCGCTACGAGGAAGCCAGCAACCCTGACGTGCTAGCTTTCCACGAAGCCTTTGCCGATATCGTCGCGCTCTTTCAACACTTCTCACTCCCCGAAGTGCTGCGCCATCAAATCGCCAAGGCGCGCGGCGACCTTGCCAGCAAAAACCTGCTCGCGCAGCTTGCCCAGGAGTTTGGCCAAGCTACCGGGTCTCACGGCGCGCTGCGCGACGCCCTGGGCGACTTTGATGAAAACGGCGTATGGCAACGCAGTAAACCCGATCCCACGCAAATAAACCAGGTGTTCGAGCCGCATGCGCGTGGTTCCCTGCTCGTAGCAGCCATCTTTGACGCTTTCGTGTCGATCTACCAGTCCCGCATCGCCGATCTACTGCGCATCGCTACAAGCGGTACGGGCGTCCTGCCCGTTGGCGCATTGCACCCCGACCTCGTGAACAGGTTGGCGACTGAAGCTGCCAAATCCGCGCAGCACATTCTCAACATGTGCATTCGCGCCCTGGACTATTGCCCACCGGTCGATCTGACCTTCGGTGACTACCTGCGAGCCCTCATCACTGCCGACGACGATCTTGTGCGCGACGACGACCTGGGCTATCGCATCGCAGTCGTCGAAGCGTTTCGCCAGCGTGGTATTTATCCGCACGACTTACGCAGCCTCTCCATTGACAGCCTGCGCTGGCATGAGCCAACCGACCCGGATTTCCACCCGCGCGTACTGCCAATGGTGCAAAAACTGCGCGAGATGATACAGGAATGGGATCTCTCCGGCAAGCGCGAGCAAATATACAGAGTATTCTGGCATGCACGGGCCGAACTGCACGACTGGCTACAGGGTACGGCTCAAGAATTCCAGGGCCTGTTCGGGTTGGACCTGAGCAGACCCAACGCAAAATTCGAAGTCCACTCCCTGCGCCCCGCACGGCGCGTGGGACCAGACGGCCAATTGCTGGTTGAACTTGTGATTGAAATTACGCAGCAGAAATCCGGATATTTCGACCCGGCCATCCAGGACCAGGTCGATCATAAAGGCATGAGCTCGCCTCCGCCTGCCGACTTCATCTTTCGCGGCGGGTGTACGCTGCTGGTCGATCCCATTACCGCAAAGGTGCGCTATTGTATCACCAAAAACATCCTCAGTGATGGCCGGCTGGCCAGGCAACGCAGCTACACGAAGGACGATACCGACAATTCGCTGCGTGCCGTCTACTTCGGAAATGTGAACCAGCGTGGGCTGAAAGAGCCGTTCGCATTTCTGCACCGTTCGTTAGCAGGAGCATAGGAGGAACCACCGTATGGGTACATTAAACCCGCCCGCCTCTGGCGTCACCGTTCGCATGTACCGGCAGGGACTGGGCGACTGTTTCCTGCTGGCCTTTCCAACCGGACAACCCGGACAGGCCTTCTACATGCTGATCGACTGTGGAGTCATTTTCGGCACACAGAGCGCAGCTTCGAAAATGCAAGACGTCGCCACAGACATCGAAGCGGCGACCGGTGGAGATATTCACCTGCTAGTCGCCACCCACGAGCACTGGGATCACCTGTGTGGATTTCTCTTCGCCGGAGATATCTTCCAGCGCATGCGCATTCACAACCTCTGGCTTGCCTGGACGGAAGACCCCACCGATACGCTGGCGCAGCAGCTGCAAGCAGAATTCCACGCTAACCGTGCAGCGCTGCGCATGGCATTGAACCTCATCTCCGACTCGGATACCGCGGCACCCATCACCAATCTGCTGCACTTCTTTGGCGATCCTATGGCCGCCTCCGATAGCGGTACGGGCATGGCCAGCGCCAATTTACAGAATACCGGGGCCGCACTCCAGGCCATCCGCGACTTTGCCAGCAAAATGAATGCTTCGCCGGTCTATCGCCGTCCCGGCGAGGGACCGCTCTCGCTGCCGCAAGTCAACGAGCTGTCAGGCGTTTCAAATGTGCGTATCTATGTACTCGGCCCTCCCCATGACGAGAAAACCCTGAAAGACATCAATCCCTCGACTAAAGGGCAGGAAGTCTATAAGCAGGGCGCCGGCGCTTCCCAGGACTCCACGGGAGGTGCTGGCGAGGCGCTAACTGCCAGCAAGGCGTTTTTCCTGGCGGTACAGGACGAAGATCAGATATCTTCCGCCGATAAGGAACTGCATGAACTCAGCTTCCCTTTCGACCAGAATGTGCGCATTTCAAGCGAAGAGGCGAAACAAAACGAGTTCTTCCGCACCTACTATGGCTTCGACGACCCGGCCACAGCAGCAGGAACCGGGGCAGAACAGAGCGAGAAGCGGAAGGACGGGGCGTGGCGGCGCATCGATGATGACTGGCTGGGAGCTGCCGGAGAGTT
>Ga0070706_100004506_pt1 | contig 13422 bp, 17 predicted proteins | sample KBSK5501metaG_FD_65476 | JGI IMG/M metagenome (GOLD analysis project Ga0070706, IMG submission 65476) | Corn, switchgrass and miscanthus rhizosphere microbial communities from Kellogg Biological Station, Michigan, USA - KBS K5-50-1 metaG | ecosystem: Host-associated > Plants > Roots >...
TGGAGATGCTCGAAGCGCAGGCCGCTGCTGTCGGAATCGCATTGAGGGCAATCCCGACCACCTGGGCCGATATGGACGCCAACCTGCGGCTCGAGCTTGCGTCTCTGCGCGAGGAGGGGTTCAAAGGCGTGGTCTTCGGCGACATCCACCTGGCCGATGTTCGCGAGTGGTACGAGGACCGCGTCAAAGCCACAGGGCTCGAGCACGTTGAGCCGATCTGGGGCGAGCCACCGGCACACCTCCTCGCTGAGTTCATCAGCTCGGGCGGCCGGGCTGTGATCACGTTTGTCGATCTCGCCAAGCTGGACGAGGCATGGCTAGGCCGCATCATCGATAAGAGGTTCGCAAGTGAGATCGAGGCCGAGGGCGTCGACGCGTGCGGAGAGAATGGCGAGTATCACTCCTTCGCCTTTGCGGGTCCCGTTTTCAAGACGCCGGTGCGATGGACGGAGGGCGAGCGACGCGTCGACTCGGGCTTCGCCCAGCTCGACCTGACCGAGGGCAGGCGGGTCGCGCCGATCAGTGCCACTCCGGTGACTCGAGACCGGCCTCGAGCCAGTCGATGAGGGCCGCGACCTTGGCCCAGTCCTCGGCCTTGCGGGCTGCAATCAGGTCACGCAAGGCCTGGGGCTCCATCGCGAGCAGCGCTTCCGCTCCGGAGCTCGCGTAGCGGACAAGCGCGTGATGGACGACGTCGTCGTATGTCAGCCCGGTGTTGCGGGCCAGGTTCACCAGCGTCGGTCGCGGGTCGACGAGCCGCGAGAGCGAGACGGATTCACGGAAATTCTGGTTTGAGTCCCGCGCGGTCACGGTGTAGAAGCGACGACCTCGAAGCTGAGGCGTACGCGTAGCCGGGCCAGCGCCGCCAGCACCGGGGCCCCCAACAGCAGCACCATCAGCACATTTCCCACCGCTCGGAAGGTGTCGTACGCGAGCGAGGTCAGCAGATAGAACCGGCCGAAATGAACCAGCGATGTCGCCGCGTCCATTCCAGGCAGCCAGCCCAGCGTCGGGTTGCCGCGATAGACGGGAATCCAATCCGTGATGTCGAGAAGCGCCCCCACTACCCAACCCATCGCCCCGCCCACTGCTGCGAGCGCTATCACGTCGCGCCAGTTGGGCACCCACGAACCGCGGCGCCACTGGCCGGCCAGCCCGGCCGCGACGCCGACCCAACCGACGGCGAAGACCTGGTAGGGCACCCACGGACCCATCCCACCGCCGGCTAGCGCGGAGACAAGGATCGACAGCGCGCCGGCCAGGAACCCGAAGGACGGACCGAAGACGTAGCCGGCGCACAGCACGAGGAAGTAGATCGGGCTGAATCCGCCGATGCCTTCGATCACCGCCAGGCGCAGCGCGGTGTCAATCGCAGCGATCGAGGCGAGCAGCGCCACGGCGCGCGAATCGAGCTGCCGCATCCCGGCTTCGACGAGGAACAGACCCACGACGCAGGCGAAGGTGAGGGTCCACGCAGGCGTGCTCGCAGGAAGCCCGCTGCCGAGGAACGGCCAGGTGAAGAGGGCTATGCCGCAAAGCGAAACCAGGCCGATCGGTAGGGTTCGGATCACGTTCGCGCCACGACTGCAATTTCAGAAACCTTGCCGTCGCGCACGTCGATGACGCGATCGGCGAGGGCGTGGCGCAGATCGTCGTCATGCGTGGCCAGCACCACGGAAGCTCCGCGATCTCGAAGCCTGGCGATCAGGGCCACGAGAGCGCCACGTGCGCCCGCGTCAATGCCGCGGGTGGGCTCGTCGAGCAGCACCAGCGCCGGATCGCCCGGCAGGACAGCCGCCAACGCCGCCCGCTGACGCTCGCCGCAAGACAGGTCGCGGGGGTACCGATCAGCCACGGGCAACAGGCCGAGTTCTTCCAGGATTGTCCCAGGCAGCCCGAGCTCGCCAGACCGTTCGAGGGTAAAGCTGACCTCCGCCCGTACAGTCGGCTGGTGCAGCAGCACCGAGGGGTTCTGGGGCAGATAGGCGACCCGTCCACCCCGGCGCCAGACGCTGCCGAAAAGCGGCGCGAGGCTTCCTGCGATCACGCGCAGCAGGGTGGTCTTGCCGCCGCCGTTGGGCCCGGTCAAAACGACGACCTCGCCCGAGCGTCCGGAGAGGTCGACACCGTCCAGCACGAGTCGTCCGCCGAAGCCGGCGCTCACGCGCAGGAGCGACCAGGCCTCACCGCCCAAGGCCGCCGTTCGCGCGGGCCGAGAGGGCGCCGCCGGAGGGCTCCATGCGGATGGATCGGAGGTGGTGACGATTCCGGCGTCGACGAGGAGCAGTCCACCCGCCCGCGGAAGCAAGTGGTCGAGCCGATGCTCGGAGATGATGACCGACCTGCCTTCATCCACCAGGTTGGTCGCGGCGGCAAGCACCATCTGGGCACCGTCAGGATCAAGCTGCGAGGTGGGCTCATCGAGGACGACGAGGCTTGGGCGCATGGCCAGAGCCGAGGCCAATGCAACCCGCTGGCGCTCGCCTCCGCTCAACGTGCGAACGGCTCGCCCGACAAGACCGGCGACCCCCGCCGCGTGCAGCGCTTCTTCGACACGGCCGCTGATCTGGCGTCTCGGCACTCCAGTGTTTTCCAGTCCGAACGCCACTTCGCGGTCGACGACGTTGTAGACCGTCTGCAGCTCGGGATCCTGAAAGACGAAGCCGACATGGCGGGCCATCTTGCGTGTAGGCATGGCGATGACACTGAGTCCCATGACCTCAGCGATGCCGCCGATCCGTCCGCCGTGGAAGTGCGGTACAAGACCGTTGAAGATTCGGAGCAACGTCGACTTGCCACCCCCCGACGGACCCGCCACCACTGTCAAGCCCGCCTCTACCTGCAGGCACACATCAGACAGCGCCGGCCTGGCGTCACCTGGATACCAGTACGTGAGGTGAGTCAGGGCCGCGATCGCCACACGAGCACCGGTGCCAGGAGGAGCAAGGAGGCCGCAATCGGGACGGGATGGATGGTCGGGAGGGTCAGCGTCGGGTATGGAAACCAATCCGCCGCCCAGCCCGTGGCACGGGCGACTGCAAACGCGGCCAACGCCACGCCCGACGCGGCCACGACCAGCCAGTCTGAGCGTCTCAGGGCGTGCGATGCCATTGTCGTCCTGGCACCAGAACCGAATCCTCGCGCCTCCATCGACTCCGCCAGCTGAATGGAACCCTCGACACTCGTGAGCACCACAGGGACCACGACCTCCATCCATGAGCGAGGCCCCCGGGGCTTCCACCCACGATGGCGCTGCGCGTCCGTTACCTGGATGAACGAGGTCGCCACGGCAGGGACAAGGTTGAGCGAGGCGGCGATAACGACACCTGTCCGCGAAAGCGGCGCCGGCAGCGCGTCCATCACCTCGTGTGAGTCGAGCAGCAGCGAGAACGGGGCCGCGGACAGGATCGCGGCTGCGATCGTGATCCCTCCCACCGCGCCGAAGACCATCGCCTCGAGCGTGTAAGGGCCCCCCAGCGCGGGAATCTGTGAGGGCAGTGCAAACAGGACCGTTGCCCCGAGATGGGCCGAGACGAAGTTGAGCAGCGTGGCGAAGGTCCCGATGAACAGGACGGCGACTAGCAAGGCTCGGATTCGTCGCAGTCCCGCGCCGGCGGCGAGCGCGGACACCGCCGCCGCCAGCACGATGACTTTGTAAACAGGATTCGTCGTGGACAGAATGACGAACAGGCTGCAGGCCGACCAGGCCGCCACCGCTCGCGCATTCACGGTTTGAGCTCAGGTCTCCTTGGCCAATGGCGGCGGGGCTGGATTCTGATCGGAAGCATCGACGTAGTGCCAGCCAAGCGCATCCTTGTCGTGGAGGTTGACTGCGGTATAGCCGGTCTGAGCCGCGGCCCACGCGCCGCCCGTCTCGATGAACAAAGACCAGTAAGGCTTGTTCTTGGGGAGACATTCGGTGTATTGCGCGGGCTCGTTGTCGATCGCGCAAACGGCCTTGCCGAAGCTGTACGTCTGGGTCTGATACGCGAGCTTGGATTGGTCCATCAGGCTCTGGCCGTCGATGGTGTCGCCGGCGAATCCCACGCACTTCTGGAGGGAAGCGCCCGAAAGATGCTCGACCACCACGTATGCGTGGTGGGCGGCGCCAGCGTTGGCACAGGTGTTGGCCGGACTCGCCGATGACGTCGGCGACGAACTGCCACATGCGGCGATGACAAGAGCCAGTGTCGCGCTGGCCCATATGAGGCGATTACGCACGTCGATACCTCCAGGCGGTCAACTGTCCCGAACGCGCCGCAAGAAAGCCGACCGCCAGGAAGCTTCCGTACCGTTGCGCGCGGACGGGTCGCCGGTCTGGGCGTTCAGGTCTCCTGGCTTGCGGATCGCCGCCCCCAGCCCGCCTTCCCGAGGCATCTCACCTCAGTGGTTTCGGTTGGACGGGGGCTCCCCACTCACAGTTGCGCGACAGCTCCGGTTTCGCACCGGATTCCCTTGGTACCCATCGGAATCTTAGCCCGTAGTGGAGGATCGAGGTGCCCTTCGTTTGGGCCGCCGACTGCCAGGACTCGCTGGCCCGCCCAGCGAGCTGTTGAACGGCCACGTGTGAAAGGAGCGGCCGCCATCTCGTATCGAGCTGCGGCGATCTGCTAACCGCAAGCTTCAAGGTTCGAGTCTCGTCGCCGAGCCGATTGTCGCCCGGTCCTCGGGTTAGACCTCTGACAGCCAACATGACAGTCGACTTCCCGCAGCGAGGCGTACGGTCACGGACGTCAGCGGACGCATGATGCGCCTGTTCGATCTGCGGTGGACCTCAACGGACGGAAAAGGATGTGAGAAACAGCGGCGCTCTGTCGTTCCGGCTGTTTCGTAGGTCATCAACGTCGACCCCACGCGGAGTCCCCTACTTCCACAAGCCCAAATCCCTGTTCATCGTTGCTCCTCCAATGAACTGAGGGATCGAGATCCTCGGCCCGCCTCCATTCAAGATCGTTTAGGGCTGGCCCGTCCTAGTCATCTCTGTTCGGCGATCAGAAGCCTCGCCAGTTATGGAGGGTCGTTCCCGTTGCGTTAGGTCAAGTCGTGATGGAGACGATTCGACAGCTCGGCCGCCGTCGACTCGGCGAGGAGCTCCCGCACCCGAGGAATCACCTTCGTACCGTAGAGCTCGATGTTTCTCACGAGCGAACTGGGCGACAGGCCGGGCATGCCGAATTTCAGGTCGAAGCGGTTGGCGCCCAGGGTCTTGAGGTTGGCCGCGACCTTCTGAGCGACCGTGTCCGGTGATCCGACAAAGAGCGCCCCTTTCGGCCCGACCTCGAACCTGAATGACTCTATTGTCGGAATCGCGAATCCCCGCACCTTGCTCATCTTGGTGATGATCTGCAGCCAGCGAGGCCAGAACTCTTCGAGGGCCTTTTCATCGGTATCCGCGACGTGGCCCGGCGAGTGGACGCCGACTGGCAGCGGCTCTCGGCCGAACCTTTCGAGGGCCTGCAGAAACAGCTGCGAGAAGGGCCGGAAACGCGCCGGAGACCCACCAATGATCGCAAGCATCAGCGAGAAGCCGTAGTGCGCGGCCCGTACCACGGACTGCGGGCTTCCGCCCACGCCGATCCACGCTGGGAACGGGCCGCCTTCTGTGTATGGCACTACATCCTGATTCTTGAGTGACGGCCGCAGGCTGCCCTGCCATGTGACCGGGCCGCCTTTGAGGAGCTCCGCAAATAGGTTGACCTTCTCCTCGAAAAGATCCTCATAGTCGGCGAGGTCATAGCCGAAGAGCGGGAACGAGTCGATGCTCGACCCTCGACCCAGGATGACTTCGGCGCGGCCGCTCGAGATGGCGTTGAGAGTCGAGAATCGTTGGAAAACCCGGACGGGATCGTCCGAGCTCAACACCGTTACTGCCGATCCGATGTGGATCCGCTTCGTACGCGCGGCGATTGCGGCAAGCACCACGTCGGCGGCCGGCATCGGGAAGTCATCCGTGTGGTGCTCGCCAATACCAAAGAAATCGACTCCCACCTGCTCGGCCAGAACTCCCTCCTCGACGACGTTGCGGATCGTCTGCGCGTGCGAAAGCGGCCGATCCTCCGCGTCGTGCTCGTGGTCGCCAAACGTGTCGAGCCCAAGCACGAGAGGAAAGCGCGTGGATGTGCCGGGCGCTTCGCGTGGGGTTTTCGTGGTCGAGGTCGTCATGTCTTAACCGCCGTGGTGTGGATGGCGCGCTCGAACTCGGACCGGGTGAGAACCGCGCCGAACACCGGCCCGCCTGGCTGCAGGACCCGTCCCGCGCTCAGGCTGTCGAGCAAGACGGGGTCGTAGCCGACGCGGTCAACGATCCCTCCGACCACGCTCGCCGCTTCGGGATCGTCCCCGGCCACACCGATTGCATGTCGGTCGGGTGCGCCCGCGGGTCGGCGTCCGTCTTCCAGGTCTTGATAAGCGATCTGGTTGAGCGACTTGATGATCGTGGATTGCGACAGCCGCCGCTGCACGATCTCGCTGCTCGAAAGCTGCTGGCCTTGAAACATGGGCACCACCCCGTCTGCCGGCGCCCAGTAATTCATCGCGTCGACCACGAGCTTGCCCGCCAGCGGGCCGGGATCAAGAGCTGGGAACCGGTGAAGCGGTATCGCCAGCACCACCGTGTCTGCCGCCGCCACCGCATCCGCCGCCCATCGCGCTTGCACCCCCGGCGTCACAACCTGGGTGATGAGCTCCAGGGTTTCGGGGCTGCCAGAAGCAGCGATCATCACCTCAAAACCGGCGTCGAACAGCATCCTTGCGATGACAGGACCAACGTGGCCCGCTCCGAGGATCGCTATGCGCCGGACCGACGGCGGGATCACAGAGCCGCTCACCTTGGTCCGTCCTCGGCCCGAGCAAGCAGGTACGGGTGGAGATGGTTCTGCAGCGATTCCAGGACGTTGGCGAGCGCTACGAACTGCTCGGGCGTCAACGCATCGGCGAAGTGCCTCTTGATCGACCTCATGTGTGGCACGGTGGCCCGCCGGAACGCGCGCCGGCCCTCGGCGGTCAGCGAAACCTCGGCTCCGCGGCTGTCGATGGCGCAGTCATCCCGCCGAATTAGCCGCCGCGTCTCCATCCGGCCAAGATGATGGGACAATCGGCTGCGCTCCCAATCGATCGTCCGGGCGAGCTCCGAGGAACGCATTCGCTTTCCCTTCGCCTCGGTCAGCGCCAGCAGGACCTGGTAGTCGGCGGGGGAGAGACCTGTCTCCTGCAGCTCGGCTCCCAGCACTCTTCGCAACTCCGCGGTGGTGTCGAGTAGAGACCGCCACGTGGCGAGCTCTCTCGAGGTCATCCGCTGTCTAATTCCGGGGTCGACGGCCTGAGTCACGACGTCGCTACCTACCGTCTCGGGCGTTGACACCCACATACTTTACCCAGGTGATTGACACGTCAACCACTAGGAGGGTACGCTCGGTAGCTCAACCGCGTCACCTTGTCTCAGGACAAGCGCGGGGTGGAATTCTCCGAATCCATTTGAGACTCAGTCAGCCGGCTGTGACGATCGGAGAGCGGAGCGAACGCTCACCTTGATGTCCGTGCCAGTGAGCGCATGGCAGATGGGGCACATCTCTACGGCATGTTGGAGCGCGGCGTCCAGTTCGTTTTGCCCTAGGGGGGTGTTGTAGACGCCGATGTCCAACTCCATGCTCGGGATGCGGTAGCCGCCGGATTCAGCGTGCGGAACCAGGTCCAGCTCGGCCGACGTTTCGATCGAGACCGGCTCGGCCTCTTTTTCTCTTAGCGCCGCTGCGAGCGCCATTGTCAGGCAGCCGGCCTGCGCCGCAAGCAAGAGCTCCTCGGGGTTTGTCTCGTTGTTCCCCTTGAATCGACTGTTGTACGTGAAGGGCGCGACGAGAGCACCGCTTCCTACCCGGAAGGTTCCGCGTCCATCTCGTGCCGGACCGAACCAACTCACCGACGCCGTTCGTCTCAAGCCTGCCATGACACCTCCTGTATCGCGTTGACAAGTCTCTTCCTAGTCGGACTGCTCGGAATCTTGGCTGCGGCTATGCGTGAGGCCCGCGGCGTCGAACTGGTGCCGACGATCATCGCGGTGGTGACGTTCGTGTCGCCATGGGTGCTCGGTTTTGCCAGGGTGACCGGGGTTGCCTGGTCGGCGTGGTTGCTTGCAATCGTGGCTTTCCTAGCTGCCGGTAGCCTGCTATTCGTCAGCTCTCGGCGGGCCACGGCGGCCTGACCAACTCAGCTGTAGCGGGGTGGTCCACCTAGGCCGCCCCGCTGCTATACACCCCACCAGAGGGTGTCATGCGGAGATGTTATGGGGGCTACCAAACAGGGGGTTCGTCGTGCGGGATCTCGCCGCCACTCTGGGGTTTGGCTAACCGGCTGCAGCAACGCGCTCGGCCGACTCTTCGCACGCACGAGCGCGTTGCGCCGTCGTGTCGTTTGCGAAGCGAGCGGCGACGCGCATGACCTCGGCTCCTAGCGTTCGGAGCTGCACCTCGACGCCTTCATCAGTGATTTGGCCCGCCGAGTCGAAGACGCGGAAGGCGGATGCGACTGGGATCACGTACGGGACTGCCCATCCGCGCAGCGCCCTGACGGCGAATTCCATCGTGTTGATCGCTTGCAGTCCTTGTGTGCCGCCGGCTGCGCTGATCAGGCCGATCACCTCGTCGTGCAGGAATGGAGGTTCGCGCGAGCCGAGGGCGTGCAACCAGTCGAGCGCGTTCTTGAAGGCGCCCGAGATGGTTCCCTGGTACATCGGGCTGCTCCAGAGCATCCCGTCGGCTTCGTAGCAGGCTTCGATCAGCCTCGAGGCCGCCGGCGGCGGTTCCGCGTAGCTATCGGGGTTGAACATGGGCAGGTCGAGCTCGCGCAGGTCCAAGAGCGTCGTGGTCGCCCCCGCCGCGGCAGCACCGGCGAGGGCGACCTTTAGCGCGGCCAGGCTTCGCGAGACCCGCGCAAGCGAACCGCCCAGGCCGACGATCGTGAGCTGGCCGGTCATCCCATGGCCTCGCGTGTCACTCCTGAGGTAGCTCTTGCACGCCGAGCCACGATAGGACTGCTGCCCGGATCAACTCACCGGCACCCATGGGGTGCTATCGGCTCCACGGCGGCGGCCGCTGCTCAGCATCCCACCTCACCTGGGCCCCGCCGCGCTGGAATTTTTTTCAGGGCAGCGCTGAGGGCTTCGAGAGTTTGGACATCGAGATCCACCAGCTCCTGAGGAGGGGCCCAGAACGACTCGCGCAGCATCTCCCTGGTCTTGATCCCGCGAGCCGTCAGCACTATGGTCTTGACCCGCCGGTCGTTGGGCGGCGTGCGCCGCTCGACCAACCCACGTTCCTCGAGGCGATCCACGAGCCAGGTGGCCATGGATGCATCGCAGGCGAGCCCGTCGGCCATGGCCCGCATTGGTTTCGGCTCATCGGGATCGAGCATCGCGAGGGCCCGGTAATGCGCGGGCGTCATCCCCAACTCCCGCATTTGCTCGGTTTGAGCCCGACGGCGGACGTTGGCTGACGAGAACTCCGCCATCAATCTCCACACCTCACCGGCCAGGGCCCGCTTATTGGTGCGCGAACGTGAGCCGGCCATGATCGCCCCCGATGGTATCCCAGATCGTACGAGGTCCTCCAACCTTCGGACGATTGAATGTTTCGATACTTGAAGTTCTGAACTATTCTGATAGGATCGCATCGATGGCTGCGAACGCAATCGTGGTGGGGGTCATCCTCGCGTCGAATGCCGGGTCGGCAAAGACCATGCGATGAGCATTCGCGTCACGCCGCGCGGCACCCGTGGTAGAGGTTTCCCGCGAGTGCTAATGAAGGTCTTCAAGCTCTTCGGCGGTCAGCAGATCCGGACGTACCGGCGTGACGGCGGCCAGAGCGCGAGCAAGAGGATGGGTTTCCCCGTTGTCCTGGTGACCACGCGGGGGGCTAAGTCGGGGGAGTCGCGGACGACAGCGGTAGCCGGGTTCCGGGACGGAGAGAATGCCTGGCTCGTGATCGCCGCCTTGGCCGGAGCCGCCCGCCATCCAGCCTGGTTCCTCAACATGGCGAAGCACCCAGACGAGATCTGGCTGGAGGTCGGGCACGAGCGATTCAGGGTTCGTGGCGAGTCGCTGGAAGGGAGCGAGCGAACTGAGGCGTTGGCGAGGATCGCGGCGATCTCACCCCGAATTGGTGCTTACCAGGAGAAGACTGATCGGGAGATTCCCATCGTGCGGCTGATCCGCGAAACTGCGTAACTCAGCAATCGGCGTGGCGGTGCGAGTCGAGTAGCTGGACGCGCTTTGACTGGGTGTCCATGTAGTACTTCATGTAGTAATCCGGCTGAAGATTGACTCCGATCTGGACGAGCAGGGCCGCGAAATCAAAAGAATCGAACTGAAGAAGGCAGGAATCGACCGATCTGGACGGGATGTCGTGTGATTCGGGACCGTGAGGCCCCGGGTTCAAATCCCGGGCCCCCGACCACCGTTCTGAGTTCGGATTTGTGTTCTCGTGACTGAATTCGGCCCGAATTCGAGGGCCTCACGGTTTTCGGCCGTGCGCGATTGATCTCGCCGGACTCTCCAGACGGCCCTCTATGTAGTACTTCGTGTAGTAATCCGCAAAAGGACGTTCGGGGAACGGCAACAGGCTCGATAGCTACCTCTTAGCCCGAGCAAACTCGATGCAGCTTCTCGCGGACAAGCGTCGGTCTGCCAGGCTTCAGCCTACGGTGGACGGATGCGCGGCAGGAACTTGTAGCTGTCGACGACCATGCAAAAAGTGTGCCCGCATGGGGGCCATTGACTGAGGTCCAGATTGGTGACAGGTCAAGTCGACCCAGCAGGTGCCCGGAGGCCCGGCGGCACATAAGTAGGAGTTGCGATGGTCAAGGTGACTGTGCTCTATGACCAACCGCAGGATCCGGCGGCATTCGAGTCGTACTACTGGGAGACCCACATGCCGAAGCACGGGCAGCAGATTCCGAACGTGATCAAGCTCGAGGCCAACAAGGCGGTTGGAGAAGACGCACCTTTCTATCGATCGGCCGACCTCTACTTCGAGAGCATGGCGTCTTTCCAGGCTTCAATGGGATCACCCATCACCCAGGCCGCCATCGCCGACCTGGACAACTTCGCGCAGGGTCGTCACAAGGTCCTGGTCACCGAGGTGCAGCCCGTCAAGTCGCTCGCCACCACGAAGGCCTAGGGCTCAGAGGTGGCTGACTAGTTCGAGCATCGTGACAAGGACGGCGATCTCGCCGGATTGAGTTTCGCCCTCCAAAGGTGTCGCCGCTCGATTCCAAAATATTAGCACGCGGCCGCAACTATTTCTGCTATGATGCTGCCACCGACGCTCCCCGGCTCCTTCTAGGCCCTTCGGCAAGGGGCATACAGGAACGCCTGGCATGTAATGCCGGCACGCGAACCCGAAGGGAAGGAGCTCATCATGTCCGAGCAGAACAAGGCGCTTTCAAAGCGCATCATCGAAGAGGTCTTGAACCAGCGCAAACTTCAGCTGATCGAAGAGCTGGTTGCCGCCAATGCTGTCGTGAACGATCCTTCGGTTCCAGGCGGCAAGATCACGGGGCGCGCAGGTGTGAGGCAGTACTTCGAGATGTACCTGGCCGCCTTCCCTGACCTTCACTTCACCATCAACGATCAGATCGCGGAGGGAGACAAGGTCGTCACCCGCTACACCGCAACTGGCACCCATAAGGGCGCGTTGATGGGCATCGCGCCGACCGGCAAGCGCGCAACCGTGACCGGGATCACCTTTGAGCATTTCAAGGACGGCAAATCAGCCGAGGTCTGGGTCAGCGGGGACACGCTCGGATTGCTTCAGCAACTGGGAGTAGTTCCGGCGATGACTCCCGCCGGCACCCCAGCCTGAGCTGATCCCGTGAAAAGGGGCGGCCTCGGAGGGGGCCGCCCCTCGTCGCCGGGAAAGAAGCCCGTAAATACAGTCCACATCTAATCCCTACATCAGGAGGTGTATTGAAGATGACAACACGCATGTTGGTACCCGGCTCTCTTGTCGCTGGCGCTCGCCCCATCGACCGCCTGTTCGAGCAGTTCTTAGGCTATGAAGCCGCGATTCGGGAGGAGGGCACGCCGACCTACGCTCTCCCGCTCGATATCCTCGAAACGGAAGACGCCTACGAGGTCTACGCCACCGTCGCGGGCGTTCCGCAGGACGGGGTCGAGGTGACGTTCGCGAGCGGCATGCTCGGCATCGCAGTGAAAGCAGCGCCGGTTGAGGTACAGGGCACGTTTGTTCGCCAGGAGCGACCTTGGGGCAACTGGAGCCGGAAGCTGGAGCTACCTAAGGAGATCGACTCTGCGAAGATCGCCGCTCATTTCGAGAACGGCGTTCTGACAGTTCGCGTCCCGAAGGCGGCAAAGGTCGAGCCGGTGCGGATAGCGATCGGCGGAGCCGGCAAGGCTAGTTCGCTTCCAAAGGGGCGCGGCTAGCTTCTCGAGACGCTAAGTCCGAGCAATCCGAGAACACAAAGGCACCTGACGCGAGGCTGACCCGACATCCGTTGAGGATATGGATTCAGATAGTGGTCACACAGGTCGTTCTCGGGTTGCACCCCCCATTTGCTCTATCCCGCTGGTGCTGTTCGCTCGTCGCTGACAGCCAAGAGGTGTGAGGCACGATTAATCAGTCACAGCCCGGCGGGGGTTGGCGACCCCGGTTAACGACGAGGGTTAGGGACGCTGGCGTATCGGCGCCCGACGTTCATGAGAAGATTCACTCTCCTCTGGGACCTAGCGCGATAGCGTCGGTATGGCACTACAGCCTTCCTACAGCATTGTTGGGAGAATGGCTCGAGCGACTCGAGGGTCAATTTTCGTGCCCAGGCTCCGAATTCCAGAACCACGGGCCGCGACTTATCTACCTCGAAGCATTATCGACTCGGCCTGCGTCGCCTCCGCGCCGATTAACGAGTGTCGGATTCGGTTCCTTAGGCCCTGGGAGCCGGCCTCGTCGCTATTTCCTCGGCGGTAACTGCTGTCGTCGCGCCACGGGTCTTAGGCTCGGCAGACCAAAGCCGAGCCCGACGGCCTTGTCGCCGCAGAAGCAGGTTCGCCAAGTGGACCCCCTTGGCGGGTAGGCACGGGTGAGTCGCGTTGCGTATTCCAGGCGGCGGCTCAAAGCGACATTGAACTTCACCTTCGCCTCAGAGAGTCGACCAACTCGCTTGGCTTGATTGCTTTTACACCCTGGACCTGCCTGTTGATCTCGTCCGCGATCTTGTCCAGATCGGCGATCGCGGTGCCGGCCCTGGCGTACACGTCGATGGCGGTTGCGATACTCGTGACGTCGACATTGTCGCGTTGGCCGGCAGGCAAGGCGTCCTTGAGCAGCATCTGGCCGTCCGTGATGTTGACGTAAGCAAAGCGGTCAGGAGCAGTGCCTGTCGCATCGAGAATGCCCACCACGTTGAAGGAGTGGC
>Ga0070706_100004507_pt1 | contig 13421 bp, 10 predicted proteins | sample KBSK5501metaG_FD_65476 | JGI IMG/M metagenome (GOLD analysis project Ga0070706, IMG submission 65476) | Corn, switchgrass and miscanthus rhizosphere microbial communities from Kellogg Biological Station, Michigan, USA - KBS K5-50-1 metaG | ecosystem: Host-associated > Plants > Roots >...
CCATATTGAGCTCGATGAAGATGCCACTATGCCTCCCGCGAGCTTCGAAGTCCTGCCACGATAACTACTTGTCCTTCAATAATTTGAGGATGGGAATGAGGAGCGGCCCGCCCCTGTTGGATAGGTCAGCACGCGATACCTTCCTTCCCGGCCCCGGCGACTGACAGCCGGGGCCGCCTTTTATGCCGTCGCTTCGCGCTTACTCGGGACCTGGCTACGCCACCGGCCCGTGGCTCGGCCGGATGCGGCCTCGACCGCGGGCCTGGTCCCTCGCTGCGCGCTCCGCTCCCGCGGCGCGAGGCTCCTCCGCTCGGTTACTTCGCGGAGACTCCTCGCGCCGCGAACTAAGTGGTAGCACCCGGAGACGACGCGTAGAAGTGGGAGACTCCTCGCGCTGCGAACCGGAGCTGGGACCTCGGAGATTACTCGCTCGGCGCGGCGGAGCCGGTCAGGCGGGCGTAGAGGGCGCGGACGTCGTCGAGGGTGTTCGCGTCCGCGGGCCCCTTGTCGGGGCGGAGGCGGGCGATGCGGGGGAAGCGCAGGGCGAATCCGGATTTATGGCGGCTGCTCTTCTGAATCGTGTCGAAGGCGACCTCCAGCACGACTTCCGGGGCGACGGCGCGCACGGGGCCGTAGCGGGCGGTCGTGATCTTGCGGAAGTGCGCGCCCATGGTTCGGATCTCTTCGTCGGTCAGGCCCGAGTAGGCCTTTCCGATGTTGACGAACTCATCGCCGCTGCGCACGGCGAAGGTGTAGTCCGAGAGCATTCCGGCTCGCTTGCCGTTGCCCTGTTGAACGGCAGTGACGACGACGTCGAGAGTCGCAGTGGCCTTCTTCCACTTGCGCCAGGCCCGGCCGCGCTTGCCCGCCTGGTAGAGAGAGTCCCGCTGCTTCAAGACGAGCCCCTCGTTTCCTCGCTCGCGCGCCGCGGCGAAACGCTCTTCCAGCTGTTCGGATGTGGCGACCGAGAAGACCTTCGAGACGCGCAGGCCCACGCGACCGAGCTCCTCGAGGCTCCGGCGCCGGTCTTCCCATGGCATCTCGAAGAGCGCCTCGCCGTTGCGGTACAGGCAGTCGTAGCCGATGAACGCCGAGGGGATCTCGGCTAGCAGAGCCGGCTCGGGAGCCTTGCGTCCCAGGCGCCGCTGGAGCTTGAAAAACGAATCGGGCCCCTCCTTCCCGGTTTCGGCTTCGGAAGGCTTTGCACGCCAGGCGACGATCTCCCCGTCCACGAGAAACGAGCCGGGCAAGAGCGCGAGCGAGGCGGCAATCTCCGGAAACTGCTCGGTAACGCTGTCGAGGGTGCGGGAGAAAAGTTCGACGCGGCCCCCCTCCTTGTGGGCGTGCGCTCGGATGCCGTCGAACTTGTCCTCGACGGCGAAGAAAGGAAGCTCTTGGGCGACTTCTTCCGCGTCTTCGATGGGGGAAGCGAGCATGAACCCGATCGGATGGAAGAGGCGGAATCCGATTTGCGAAAGCGTTCCCTCGCGCGCCGCGCGCGCTGTCTGGCCGATGTCGCCGGAATCCCGGTGGGCGCGCGCGACTGCTTCCCGATCTGCCCCGAAGGCCTGCGCCACCCCCTCCTCGACAGTCGTGACGTCGGCGCCGATGCGCAATCCCCCCGAGAGGGTTTTCAGGAAGTACTTCGCCTCGACCGGAGTGGAGCGGCGCAGGACTTCCTCGAGCAACGCTTGCTTCTCGATCGCCTTTCGAAGAGTCGCCAGGCGTCGGAAGAGAAGGTCCGTCTCCCCGATCGTCATTTCCGCCAGTGCCGGCGCCTCCGGCAACAAAAGCGAGACGGCTTCTCCCAGATCGCCAATCGCGACGGCACAGGCCCCGAGAGTGTCGAGATCCCAGCCCGTCACCGCCGCCGCGGCGCGTGCCACCGTTGCCCACCCGGCGGAGGTCACCGTCTCCTCCCATTCGGCAAACGGCGAGCCGGAGAGAAGGCGGGCGGCCAGCACGAGCTCTTCTCCTTCCAGAAGGCGAAGGGTTTGCGCAAGGCGAGCGATCTTGGCGAGCTTCCCCCGCGACTGGGCCACCGCCTCGAGGGTCTCCGCGAGGAGTCGATACTCCGTCAATCCAGGTCCTCGGCCGAGCGCTCGGAAACTTCGGCAAGAGCCTGCGCGTCGACGCCGCGTCCCTGGAGGATCCGAGCAAAGTCTCGGGCGTAGCCATGATGCGTCAGGACGCGGTCGGGCCTGACCTCTGCGGAGTGCGAGAGCAACTCGGGGAAGTCGGCGTGGTCCGAGAAAGGCACGAGCACGTCCGCGTCGAAATCGGCTCGGGAAGCCGCGCGGACGGCCCAACCGGAAAGATAGACGATCCGCCGCTTCTTCAACTTCTGCGCCATCGGCGTGCGCGCGCAACGCGGCGGCGCGATCAGCGCCTCGCCGGGACGCGGGGGTCCGGACTCATAGGCGCGCGACAGAGGAAAGGAGTAGCCCGCTGCTTCGTATTCGGCAAGCAGCTTCCAGGCGGCGCCGTGGAGGACCGTCGGAATTCTTGCGTCGGAGAGGATCGCGGCGACCTCCTGTGCCTTGCCGAGCGCGTAGGCAAGAAGCACCGGCGTTTCGCCTTGCGCGATCGCCTCGCGGCAGACCTCCACGATTCGCGCCTCGAGGACCTCGCGCGCAGGAAAGTGAAAGACGGGAAGCCCGAATGTCGATTCCGTCAGCAGAACGCGCGCCTGGGGGGTCTGCGCGGGAAGCGCGGTTCGCCCGACCCGGCGCTTGAAGTCCCCAGTGTAGAGGAGAGAGGAATCGGAGTTGGAGAAACGCCACTGGGCGGAGCCCAGAATGTGGCCGGAGGAGAAGGCCTCGAGAAGCACCCCGAGGCGCTCGCGGTGATCCCCCAACGCGATCTCCTCTGCCGCTCCGCTCCACTCCGGGTTGCGCCGGCGATAGAGACGGATGGTCTCGGGAGTGGCCCAGATCTCCTCGTGACCGGCCACGGCGTGGTCGGAGTGCGCGTGGGAGAGGATCGCGCGGCGAGTCGGAACCGCAGGATCCAGATACGCGTCGAAGGCGGGGGAGTAGAGGCCCTCGGGGCGGAGCTCGAGGAAGGGGCGGAGCCAGTCAGTCATCCGTCGGCTTCGCTGGCTCGGCTGTGCCTCGCTGGCGCTGCGCCTCCCGCGGCGCGAGCCTCCTCCCTCGATTACCTCGGGAGACTACTCGCGCCGCGAACTGGGGTGGGAGCGCACGTTCGGCGAGATGGCGCGGGGTCGTCTCTTTCGTGCGGTCGACGATCGGGGCCGGGTCATCGAAGACCTCCTGCCGCGTGACGGCAACCCCCTGCTCTCGCTCGAACCAGTACGTGGTCAGGGCTCGGGGAAGAGACCAAAGAGAGGCAGCGTCACGACTTTGTGAAGCCCGGGAGTCGCCTGGATTAAGAACGGGATGGCGTTGACGACGCAGCCGACCGTCGCCCGGTCTCCATGGAATCCTCCCGAGACTCGCAGATGCACGGGCGGATCCCCCTCGATCTCGATCGAGTCAGACGGGTCCGACACACCTACGGCCATCGTCAGGTCGAGCACGACCCTCGGCTCGTCGCCGGCCTGCACGAGCGCGATCTGGTGGAGGCCGAGCACGTGTCCCTCGGCCACTCCGTCGATCTCCCGTGTTGCGATGAGCGGCTCGATCGTCTCGGTGATCTCGTCGATCGGGAGGCCCAGCCCTTGAGCGATGATCGCCGCGGACTCGGAAAGACCGACGTGACCGAGACGGCGCTCGGCGACTCCTTTGTCGAAGTCGCGTCTGGTCAGGCCGGCGCCGACCTTTGCCCGCAGGGGGCCTCGGCGTTTGGCGGCGTCGACGACACGTGTCACGGTGACCTTCTCGACTCGCACGCACGCCGCCGCTGCAGCCAGCGCAAGGCGGTCCATGACCAAACCGGGGTTGACGCCGGTCCCGAGCACGGCGACGCCTTTCGCGCGCGCCTGCTTATCGATGCGGTGGCCGAGCACGGCATTCTTCAATTCGGGGTAGGCCAGCTCCTCGCAGGTCGAGACGACGTGAAATCCGGCCTCCACAGCCTCTTCGATCTGCGGCATCACGGACTCCAACCGCGAGCCGGTACAGAGCACAACGACGTCACGTTTCTCCCGCGAGGCCGCGGAGCGCGCGTACAGGTCCCGGGCGGCGCGGTCGACCGGTCGTGCACCGGCATCTCCCGCGATGGGCAAGAGATCGGCCAGCCGCTTGCCCGAAATCTCCGAAGCGGGATCGGCGGCACCCAGGAACTCGATGCCCCGAGCAGCAAGCGCCCGGCCGACCTCGAGGCCGATCGGCCCCAACCCCACGAGGGCCACGCGGGCGCGCGCCGGAGGCTTCGTCATCGACAGAAAAGCTTGTGTACCGTTTGGCGTCTGACGTCTTACGTCGTCAAGTCTGACGCCTTACGCCTCGGCTAGCATATATGCACAACGGAGGAAGGTGAAAGATGCGCCAACGCATCCGGCTGCTCGCAGGCTTCTTCTCGTCCGTAGCGTTCACGGCCGCACTGGCCGGCGCACAGCCGGCCTTGGCGCCCACCCTCGCTCTGGTAGGCGGGCGAGTCATCGACGGATATGAGGGGCGGCCCATCGATGATGGCGTCGTGCTGATCGCCGGCGAAAGAATTATCGCCGTCGGCCGGAGGGCAGACATTCCGGTCCCGCCGGGAACACCCACGATCGACACGCGCGGCATGAGCATCCTGCCAGGCCTGGCCGATATGCACGTGCACCTGATGATCCTCGGGCACGGCGACTACGAGCATTGGGACGCCACCTACCGCTCACGCTTCCGCAGAGAGATCATGCCGGCCGCCGCCCGACAGTTGCTCGAGAGCGGTGTGACCTTCGCACGCGAGCTGGGAGCGCCTTTGGAGGACATCCTCGAGGTGCGCGACCGCATCAACCGAGGCGAGATCCCTGGGCCGCGGCTCTTCGTCGCGGGCCCGTTCATTCAGCACCGCCCCTACTTCGAGTGGGAGAAGGAGTACCGCTGGGGCGTTAATGGCCCGGCCGATGCGCGCGCGAAAGTCCAGAAGATCGTCGACGCGGGCGTGGACTTAGTCAAGCTGATCGACCAGGACCAGATGACAGAGGAAGAGGTCCGCACCGTGATCGAGACAGCGCACCGCGCAGGCAAGCCTGTCGTGGCTCACGGCCACCGCGAGGAAGAGATCCGAATCGGCCTGAAGTACGGAGTCGACTGCTTCGAGCACACGGGTCTGGCGACGGAGCCGGGATACCCCGAAGACATCCTGCAGGGGATTCGCAAGCGCAACCAGACGCTCGCCTGGTGCCCGACGATCGAGGGGCTTTTCTTATCCGAGTACACGGCGGACTCGTTCCCCGAGCGCGTCAACGACCCCCGCTGGCAGGAGGGGCTTGCGCCGGACATCGTGAAAGACATCCGCGAATCGCTGGCGAACCTGCCGGGGCTCCCCTACTTCCAGCTCGTCCGGCGGCGGATCCCCACACTCGCCAACAAGTTTCGGCAGCTTCGCGAGACTGGTGTGACGCTGTTGGTGGGGACCGACTCGGGAATCCCCGGCAACTTCCATACGGATTCCACATGGAGGGAACTGGAGACCTGGGTCCGTCTGGGGATGACCCCGATGCAAGCGATCGCGGGTGCAACCCGCTGGCCGGCCTTGTGGTTGAAACGCGACAAGGACTTCGGCACGCTCGCCCCCGGACGCTATGCCGACATCATCGCCGTGCGCGGGGATGTCCTGGCCCACATCGCCCTTCTCCAGCGCGTGGACGTCGTCGTCAAGAACGGGAAGCGAATCCGATAGGGACTCAACACGTTCTCTCTTGCGGAGGTGTGAGATGGAAGAATCCGGAAAGGCCCCGGCTCCGGGCGGCTCGGACCTGGCCGAGGAACTGCGCCAGCTCGGCCAATCGTTTTCCGCCCTGGGCCGGACGATGTTTCGCGAGGGACGGAGCGTCACCGTCGAGCTCCTGCGTTCGGCACGGGCGATCGTGGATCGCGCGCGAGAGGAGATCGAGCGGCTGACGGGGGAGCGGAAATAGCGAGGAGGCCCTATGCGCGCGCGCTGGACTGATCTTCCCGGACTCCTGGCCGGTCTTGCGCTGGCCTTGTCCGGCTGCGCTTCGAACGCAAAGCCCAATCCCGCAAGTGGATCTGGCGCTGGAAAGGGGTTTCGCGTGCTCGATGCGGTCGTCGTCGAGCGGATCTACGCAGCGCCTGGCTCTCCCGGCACAAGCCTCGGCGGCTCCGGCGCCTACTATCTCGCGTTTGAAGCGAAAGACGGGGAGGCGACAGCGCACTACCACTTCGAGGTGACGCGCGTCCAATACACTCGTTACGTCGAAGGCACGCACGTCCAGCTCGTGATGGCCGACGACCAGTTGCGCGAGATCCGGCCGGTGCCCTAGGTGTCAATTCTCAATACGTTGTTCCCAGCAAGGTAGCCGCCCCGGCCCTGCGGCATTCCCCACGGGACCACGCGGCCGCCCTCGTGAGACGAAAGGGAAGCCTTCCCGGGCGGCCGCTCGCGAAATCGGTGCGAGGAGAGTCGCCCAGAAGTCTGCGCGCGGCCGGTGCACACCCACGCGATTTCGAGGGTCCCCGCGTGGAGCGCCTCCGGGCCGTGGCTCACACTGAGGCTTCTGTCACGCTGACAGCCCCGGCGGCGGGTCCGCCTCCCGCTGGCGGCGATGAGCGAGAAGCATGGAAGAGCAGACCTTTGGCCTCGCGAAGGCTGCGACGAGCGCTACAGCGAGGGCCCTGTTCCGGCTTCTGCGGCCGGGCCGGAGCGTGCCGACGAGGGAGGCGGCCCGACGCCGGGGCGGCTTGGAGGGAACAACGTGTTGAGAAATCACTCCGAGACGCTTCCTCGACGCGATTCCTGGCGAGATATCCTGCGCGCCGAGAGATCCGCCTTTGATTCTTCATTCCTGGCGTCGGCTCGCGCTCGCAGGCCCGGTGTGCGCCGGCGTCGCTTCCGCGGCCGCCAACTGGCAACGGTGGATCGATCCCTTCGTTGACTCCGCTCGCGAGATGATCGTGCCGGCTCGGCTGGCCGACGGAGAACGGCTGTATCGAGACGTCGTCTACCACTACGGTCCGGCGGCGCCCTGGATCAACGCCGTCGTGATCCGGATCTTCGGGCGCCGGTTCGCGGCGCTCGAGGCCGTGGGCCTGCTCGCCTCGATCCTACTGTTCTGTTCTTTGGCACGGCTGACTGCCCGCGCGGGCAGCCGACTTTCGGCCTTTCTCGCGGCGACGTGGGGGGCGGCGGTGTGCCTGGGCGCGCCGGCGGGAGGCAGTTTTCTTTTTCCCTATTCGTTCGGAACGCTCATCGCGCTCGCGGCTGCCTTTCTCTGTCTGGATCAGGCTTCGGATGCGCGCGGCGCGCGGTCGGACGGACTGGCGGCTGGCGGACTCGCGCTGGCGCTGGCCGCCAAGCCGGAGATCGGAGCGGCATGCGTGCTCCTTCTGCTTCTTTGGCTTCTTCGCTCCGAGGAGCGGCGGCGTCTCTCCCGACAGACTTTCCGCATCGTCGGCGGGGGACTCGGTGGCGCCGCCGTGGCCTACGGCATCGCATTCGCCGGAATTTCACTGGCGAGCCTCTCCCCGGAGGGTCCGCTGGCCCTCTTTGCCCCGCCGCGCGAGTGGAGAAACGTCTATCGGCTTCTCGCGGGTCTCGGCGATCCTGCCCGCGCGATTCGGGCGACCGGGACCGCTCTCTTTTGCGGAGTCGTTCTGATCGTGCTCGCGGCGCTGGCCGCCAACATTGCCGTTCGCGCTCCGCGCGCCGCTCTTTTCATTTGGACGCTTCTCATCGGGGGATTGACGCTGTTCTTCTCTCTTCCCATCGGTGGAGCGATTGACGACCGTCTCCCTCCCCTTCTCGAGCCGATGCCGCTCTTCGCGCTCGGCGCGGGCCTGTTCTTCCTCTTCGCCCCCAACCAGGAGGGTCGCGGCCGCGCGTGCTTTCTTCTCTTCGGGTTTGCCGGAGCGTTCGGCAGCCGCGTTCTCTTCGGCCTGGCCTATGGCGCCACGACGACTCCTTACTCGGTGCTGGCCTTCCCGGGCCTCGCTGCCGCCGCGGCGGTTCTGCTTCTCGATCTCGCCTCACGGAGATTCGCCGCCAGGCCGGCCCTGGCCGTCGCCTGGCGATCCCGTCTGGCAATCCTCATGGTGGGACTCTCGGTTGCCGGGGTCGCGCGCTGGCATCGCTTGTTGCCGTCGGACCGCCACCTGACTGTACAGACCGCGTCAGGATTTCTCTCGCTCCCCGCCGGTCGCGCCCTCGCAGTCAGGGACACGCTTGAGTTTCTGGCGCGGGAGGCCCGCCCGGGGGACGGACTCTCCGGATTCCCGGAAGGGGGCTTCTTCAACTTCGTGACGAGACTTTCCAACCCCTTGCGCGAAGACCAGATTCTTCCGGGACATTTAACCGCGGATGACGAGCGACGAGTCGCGGAGCGTTTGGAGTCGCACGGACCGCGGTTTATCCTTGTGGCCAATCTATCCACTGCCCCCTTCGGCCCTTCCTGGTTCGGGGTGGATTATGCGCGTGACATCCAGCGGGTCATCGGAGAGCGCTATCGCGCCGCCGCCACGTTCGGCCCGGCTCCGCCCGACGCACCGATCGGCGCTCCCGACTTCTTCGTTCGCGTTTTTTTGCGCCGGCCGTAAGCCCCCCTATCCTTCGCCGCTAGAGTCCGCGGCGTGGCTTCCCGGGATTCCCTCGCCTCGTTTCACCCGGCGGTCCGCGAATGGTTCGCGGCTTCGTTTGCGCAGCCCACGCGCGCTCAGGCAAAGGGCTGGCCGCCGATTCTCGAAGGGCGGTCAACGCTGCTTCTGGCTCCCACCGGCTCGGGCAAGACTCTTGCTGGATTCTTGGCGGCGATCAACCGGCTTCGCGCTGCCGGGCGCGGACGACCGGCTTCAGGCCGAGCACGACGCACCGGAAGAGGCGCGGACGCTGGCGCTCTCAGCGACCAATCCGGCGAGCCCCTATGGAGCCGCTCGCTGCGGGCTCCCGCATCGCAAGGCTCCTCCCTCGGTTCTCTCGGGAGACTCCTCGCGATGCGGAAATTCGGTCGACGGCTCGAGTGTCCTCTTTGCTTTGGTACGCGGCGCGCAGAGTCTCCCAGAGGGGAGGAGCCTCGCGCCGCGGGAGCGAGAGCGCCGCGAGGGACCAGGCGCGCGGTCGAGCCCCTTTGGGCGAGCCGCGAGCCGGTGGCGAAGCCAGGTCCCGAGTAAGCGGAAGCGACGGTCAGGTCCCGAGCAAGTGGAAGCGACGGTTCAGGCCACGCCACGGCCGACGGCGGCCGGCGTCGCGGCCGCGTGGGGTGGGGTTTCCGAGGTGACTTGTGCGCGAGGCCGCGCGGTCCCACGTTCGAGCCACCAGCGCCGCGCCCGGTCCTCCGTCCAAAGGTTCTCAAGCGGGACGGCTTTGAGCCTCTCCGCCAGCTCGTGCATGGTCTGGGGCCGGTTGTTGGGGTCCTTCTGCAGACACGCGAGCAGAGTTTCCTCCAGGCCCGCGGGGATCTTCTGGTCCGTGCGGCGCGACGGCGGCACAGGCGCCTTCTGGATATGAGCCATGACGATCTGCATCGGGGTCGACCCTTCGAAGACCGTTTGTCCCGTCAACAGCCAGTAACCCACGCAGCCCAACGCATAAATGTCGGCGCGCCAGTCGACATCCGGATTGCCCATTCCGATCTCCGGCGACATGTAGGCAGGCGTGCCGGCTATGACGCCGGCCATTGTGAGTTGCCGCCCGAGCGCGTCGGGGCCGGCGTTGGCTTTGACCAATCCGAAATCGAGCAGCTTGACGAAATCCCAGTCCAGACCGTAGCGGCAGACATAGATATTCGCCGGTTTGACGTCGCGGTGGATGAGGCCTCCCTCATGCGCCTCGGCGAGCGAGTGGCACGCCTGAACGAGGATTTGAATCGCGCGCTCGGGCGGAACGGGTCCGAACTCGCGGACGAGCGTCTCGAGATCGAACCCTTCGAGCAGCTCCATCACGTAGTAGAAAGTGCCGTCTTCCGTCGTTCCGTAGTCGTAGATGCCGACGGTGTGAGGGGACCGCAGCCTCGCGGTCGCCTTCGCCTCCCGCTCGAAGCGCTTCAGCCACTCCCGCGCGTCGCTTCCCAGGCTGTCCGGCCGAATCAGCTTGATGGCCGCGGAGCGAGCGAGCAGCCGATGACTCGCCTTCCAGACTTCGCCCATGCCGCCTCTGCCGAGGAGCTCCTCGAGGTTGTAGCTGCCCATCTCCTGGCCCTTCCCCGCCTCGACGGAGAGCCGGTAAACCATGCGCGAGACGATCGACGCAATGCCGGCGCAAACGAACGTCGGCAGAAACAGAAGAAGCGCCACGGAGGCGGGAGGCTTCGGATCGCCTGCGATGACGTTGATGCCGAGGCCGAGCGGGTCCATCGCTGCAGCGGCAAGCGTGGCCAGCAGCGCCTTGCCGCGGCTGGCCGGCACCATGAGCGGGTAGGCGATGATCCAGACGGCCACGGGACTCCAACCGCGCGGCACGAAGTCTGGTCGGAGCGGGACCGCGTGGAAGCCGACGGCGATGCAGAGAGCCAGCGCGACCTCGAAGACAAGACCCAGATCGAGCAGCCTCTCGGGGGCAACCATCTCGCGGAAAGCCACCCAGGTGACTGCCAGCGAAATCAGAGCTCCCGCGATGCCCGCCGCGAGCCAGAGGGTCTGAGCGTTTGGAGGCAGAGGCGTCCGAACGAAGGTCCGCCAGTCGACGGCGGACATAAGCACCGTTACGCTCGCCGAGATCAGCCCGAGGACGGCCAGCCGTCGCCCTCCCGCGGCCACCAGATCCGGGGAAAGCGAAGCCGCGGTTTCCTGTGAAACGCGCGCCGCGCCCGAGGAGGGCTTCTTTCGAAGGATGAAGCTCATGGATTCTGGAAACGATTCTAAGCCGCGCGCAAACCGCAAGCGCGCGCGACTCAAGGGAAAGTACGTCAAGGAGCACGGTTCAGTTTCGAGAGCCCCGGGAGCGAGAGCGCGCGAGGGACCAGGCTCGCGGTCGAGGCCCTTTGGCCGAGCCGCGGGCCGGTGCGCCAGCAAGGCGCAGGTCCCGAGCAAGCGAGAGCGACGTGGGCCGAGCCGCGAGCCGGTGGCGAAGCCGGGTCCCGAGCAAGCGGGAGCGACGTCGCTGTATTATGTCCATGGGGGAGCCCACTCCGTGCAATCGGGCCCGGACGGCTGAGAGTCCTGCTTCGCCCCGGCTACGCAGGAGACCCCAACCCTTCCAATCGCGAAGCGCGAAGAAGGGCGACCTGATGCGGGTAATGCCGCCGTAGGGAGGTTGTCATGAGCGCCCGAGCAGAACCTCTGCCGTCCAACGAAGTCGCCAACCGCGAGCCGCTTCCGGGATCCAAAAAGGTCTACGCTTCCGGTCCGGCAGGAATGCGCGTGCCCTTCCGCGAGATTGCGCTCTCAGCGTCCCACGGGGCACGCGGGGAGCGGGAGATCCACCCTCCTCTGCGCGTTTACGACACCTCGGGACCCTACACCGACCCCAGCGTGTCGATCGATCTCAATGGAGGCCTCCCGGAGCTGCGGCGCCCCTGGATCCTCGCCCGGGGTCCGTACGAGGAGACCGACCCGCGCCGCCCGAACGCCTCGGGTCTGGCGCTGACGAGGCCGCGCCGGGTGCTGCGCTCTCACGGCAACGCGACGCAAATGCACTTCGCGCGCAAAGGGGCCATCACACCCGAGATGGAGTTCGTCGCGATCCGCGAGAGCGTCGATCCGGAGTTCGTTCGCGCTGAGGTAGCCCGAGGTCGGGCGATCATCCCGGCCAACATCAACCATCCAGAATCCGAGCCGATGGTGATCGGCAAGAACTTCTTAGTCAAGATCAACGCGAACATCGGTAACTCCGCCGTGGTCTCCGCAATCTCCGAGGAAGTCGAGAAAATGACCTGGGCGATCCGCTGGGGCGCGGATACGGTCATGGATCTTTCGACCGGAAAGAACATCCACGAGACACGGGAGTGGATCCTCCGCAACTCGCCGGTCCCGATCGGCACGGTCCCGATCTATCAGGCCCTCGAGAAGGTCGGCGGGAAGGCCGAGGAGCTGACGTGGGAGGTCTACCGCGATACGTTGATCGAGCAGGCCGAGCAGGGAGTCGATTACTTCACGGTTCACGCGGGAGTGCTTCTGCGCTACATCCCCCTGACCGCGCGACGGGTGACCGGCATCGTCTCGCGCGGCGGCTCGATCATGGCGAAATGGTGCCTGGCGCACCACCAGGAATCCTTCCTCTACACGCGCTTCGACGAGATCTGCGAGATTTTAAAGGCGTACGACGTTTCGTTTTCCCTGGGAGACGGGCTACGTCCGGGCTCGACGGCAGACGCCAACGACGAGGCGCAGTTCGCGGAGCTGGAAACCCTAGGCGAGCTCACCGGCAAGGCCTGGGCACAGGACTGTCAGGTCATGATCGAAGGCCCGGGCCATATCCCGATGCACCAGATACGGGAGAACGTTGAGAAGGAGATGGCGATCTGCCAGGAGGCTCCCTTCTACACACTCGGCCCCCTCGTGACGGACATCGCGCCCGGATACGACCACATCACCTCCGCGATCGGAGCGGCGATGATCGGATGGTTCGGCACGGCAATGCTCTGCTACGTCACGCCGAAGGAGCATCTGGGCCTTCCCAACAAGAAGGACGTCAAGGACGGTGTCATCGCCTACAAGATCGCGGCCCATGCCGCGGACCTCGCCAAGGGGCACCCGGGAGCGCGCACCTGGGACGACACGCTGTCGAAGGCGCGCTTCGAGTTTCGCTGGGAGGACCAGTTCCATCTGGCGCTCGATCCGGAGACAGCGCGGGAGTTCCACGACGAGACGCTCCCGGCCGAAGGCGCCAAGCTCGCGCACTTCTGCTCCATGTGCGGCCCACACTTCTGCTCGATGAAGATCACCCAGGATGTGCGCGATTACGCGGCCACGCTCGGTCTTGCTGAAGGAGAGGCGCTGGAGCGGGGGCTCCAGGAGAAGTCCGAGGAGTTCCGGCGCGAAGGGGGAGACCTCTACCGGAAAGCGTAGGGGCCTCCGCCCGTCATCGTGAGCAGCGAAGCGACGCACCGTCACCCCGAAGAGCGAGTGAGCGACCACCTGTCATCCCGAGGAGCAAGCGACGAGGGATCTGCTCCGGTGCTCGAAGGTCGAAGAACGAGGGCAGATCCCTCGCTGCGCTCGGGATGACAGAGAGGGTGAGCAGTCCGGTATGACAGAGGCCCCACGGCTATATCAAATCTGATATAGACTGCGGTCCCTTCTCATCCCTCCCTTGCCAGCGCCTTGCGCAGCTTCGCCAGCTCGCGCCGGCGGGCGGCGTCGAGCTTCGGATAGTGGAGGTCGAGCTTCTCCAGCGCGGAGATGATCACCTCCGAGAGAACC
>Ga0070706_100004508_pt1 | contig 13420 bp, 11 predicted proteins | sample KBSK5501metaG_FD_65476 | JGI IMG/M metagenome (GOLD analysis project Ga0070706, IMG submission 65476) | Corn, switchgrass and miscanthus rhizosphere microbial communities from Kellogg Biological Station, Michigan, USA - KBS K5-50-1 metaG | ecosystem: Host-associated > Plants > Roots >...
GGAGTAGGGGACGAACTAAAACGTCAACTTGAAACGCGATTTCCTGGATTGAAAATTGTTGGCACATATACACCACCCTTTCGCCGGCTGAACGACGCTGAATTGAGCGATCTTCAACAGCGCGTCCGCCAAACGCAGCCTGATTTTTTTTGGGTGGGATTGAGCACGCCAAAACAGGAGTGTTTTATGGCTCAATACATGTCGATGTTGCCGGAAGCGAAGATCTTTATTGGGGTGGGCGCGGCGTTTGACCTCTTAACAGGTCGGGTCCGACAGGCGCCGCCCTCAATGCAACGCGTCGGTTTGGAATGGCTTTTTCGGCTTGCGCAGGAGCCTAAGAGATTGTGGAAGCGGTACTTAATAAATAATCCCAGGTTTGTCATTCTCGCGCTACGCCAATTGTTGGGCGAGCGAGCAACGCATGAGCGTAGACTTTAATGACTGGCGTTGAACGATACCACGCATTCTTTCGACGGATATCGCCGCATTTTCGCCGGAAACGTATTGCCACGTTTCTTCATGAAATTCGCCCAAATGACGGCGATAGAATCCTCGATATAGGGGGATATCCAAGAAACTGGCAGGATGTCCCAATCGAGGCAGAAATCGTCACGCTAAATCTGGAAGTAGCCCCTGGCTCAGAACACCTAGATCGTCGCTGCAAACCAGTTGCTGGAGATGCTACTGATTTGCCATATGCCGATGGCAGCTTCGAGGTTGTATTTTCGAATAGCGTGATTGAGCACGTTGGAACGTGGGAACGCCAGCAGCAATTTGCGAGAGAAGCACGGCGCGTTGGGCGAAAGCTATGGGTTCAAACCCCCGCGCGAATCTTCCCTGTGGAACCGCATTATTTGGCGCCATTCATTCACTGGTTGCCACGCGCCATTCGAAAAAGATTGATTCGGAATTTTACAATCTTTGGCTGGCTTCATCGACCCGGCGAACAACAAGTCGAAACTATGTTGAATGAGATCCGCCTTCTCTCGAAGCAAGAGTTACAACTCTTATTTCCTGATTGCACCATTGTCGTCGAGCGGTGGCTCGGATTGACAAAGAGCTACGTAGCAGTGCGGAGTTGAAGTAAATTGATCGGCAAGCGACCGAAACATGCCGATCCGAGGACTGACTGAAATCGTTTGTATGGTTCGGTGGAACGACCATTGCTCAGCAAAAGCCACTTGCACCACTACCGCAGGTCGGTGACCCTTATAGTTTAAATTTCAAATGGCTTCGGAAAAAATTGTAGTTTGTGGCGGTGGCGGCTTCATCGGTGGACATCTCGTGGCCGATCTGTTGCGCCAAGGCAAAGATGTCCGGGCAGTCGACGAGAAACCCTTGGATGAGTGGTATCAGCGTTTTCCCGAAGCGGAAAATCTACAGCTGGACTTGCAGGAAAAAGAGAATTGCGAGCGCGCGATCGCTGGTTGTTCTCTCGTTTACAACCTGTCCGCGGACATGGGCGGCATGGGATTCATCGAAAGCAACAAGGCGCTTTGCATGCTGAGCGTGCTGATCAACACCCATCTTCTTATGGCGGCGAAAGATGCAGGGGTGGAGCGATTTCTCTTTTCTTCGTCCGCGTGCGTTTATGCTGCGGACAAACAAACCGACCCGAATGTCACCGCGCTTAAGGAGGAAGATGCTTATCCGGCGATGGCAGAAGATGGTTACGGGTGGGAGAAATTATTCAGTGAACGAATGTGTCGTCATTTTCTGGAGGACTTCGGGCTGACCACACGCGTCCCGCGCTATCATAATGTTTACGGTCCGCATGGGACCTACGATGGCGGCCGGGAAAAAGCGCCGGCGGCAATTTGTCGCAAGGTAATTCAAGCCAAACTTTCCGGAAACCACGAAATCGAAGTCTGGGGTGACGGTAAACAGACGCGCAGCTTCATGTGGATTGATGACTGCGTGAAGGGGACGCAGATGATCATGCAAGGTGATTACGCCGAGCCTTTGAATCTTGGCAGCAGCGAGTTGGTAACCATCAACGAACTTGTCGACATCGCTGAGGAAATTGCCGGAGTGAAACTGAAACGGCGGTACAATCTTTCCGCGCCCAAAGGCGTGAATGGTCGGAACAGCGATAATACGTTAATCCGCAAACTTTTTAATTGGGAACCATCCACGCGGCTTCGTAACGGGCTGGAGCGAACCTATCACTGGATCTACGACGACATGTTTTCACGATCTCAGCGTCCAGCACCACTGGCACAGCACACGGTTTAATACAATTCTGATGGCGACAGAATCTGCCCCCCTAGTAAGCGAAACGCGCCCAAACGCGACGCCCGTCGCGGATTGGCGTACTCGCAATCCGTTAATAGGTGTTCTTTTGTTCACGATCGGAGCAACGCTGGTCATTTTCTTTTCTCTCCTCAAGTTATATGCGGGGCGGCCCATTATGGTATGGGCATGGGAGCACTGGGTGCCGAGAATGAATCAGGAGTATTGCAGACTGGTCATTCCTATCGCGATCGTTCTCGTTTGGTATCATCGGAAGAAAATTCGCGCGGCTCATAAGGAAGGATCCAATTGGGGATTAGCGTTTATTGCTGCCGGATTTGTGCTCGTTCTGCTGGGGACGCGAGCGCAGCAGCCGCGAATCACGATGTTGGCGATTCCGTTGTTGATCTTTGGGATCATTCTATTTTTGTGGGGCCGGCGCGTCGCTAGAATCCTTGCTTTCCCTATAGGTTTTCTCGTCTTTATGATCCCGGTCGGAGCTCTTCAACAAACCAGCTTTCGACTCCAATTCTTGATTACGGGAGCGATCAACGCACTTTCCCCGCTCATAGGCATCAAGCTCAATACGGTTGGCACAACCCTGAGCCCGCTGGATAATTCCTGGGGATTCGACATCGCGGAAGGCTGCAGTGGAATTCGCTCACTGGTCGCGATTATTATGCTCACCGCCATCTACACACATATCTTTGAAAGAGTCTGGTGGAAAAAAGCCGTTCTTTTGGCGTCCTCTATTTTGTTCGCCATCATCGCTAACGTGGGCCGCATTTTTACGATCATTCTGATTGCGAAATTGGGCTACCCCCAGTTGGCCGGCGGAATTTATCACGAGTACTCTGGTTTTATTTCGTTTCCAATTGCTTTGGGGGCGATGCTTCTCTGCCACAAACTGCTGAACCTGCGATCAAATCGATCGATCCTTCGGCCAGAGCCGCAACCCGCAATGACTCAATGACCATCAAGCGTCTAGTCTTCCTACAAGTCGTATTATTCGCTGGATTGGGCTCTGCGTACCTCATTCCGACCCACGCCAAGACGCAGCCGATGGGAGTCATCATGGATTTGCCAGAATCTATTGGTCAATGGTCGGGGGTCTCCCAAAAGATAGCGGACGCTGAATTGAACGGATTGGCGCCGGATACTTCGTTCGCGCGACGGATTTATTCCAATGCGTTTGGTGACCAAATAGTGGTCTCAATTGTCCTCGCTGGAGAGGATCCTGATAATAGCCTGCACCGGCCCGAGCGCTGTTTGCCTGCGCAAGGTTGGACCATTGTGGATTCAAGAACAGTAACAATGAACGCCGCGACACTTCCTGCCGGGCAATTGACGGCGACGCGTCTACACAACCAGCAAAAGTTTGAAGACGAAAAGGGTAATTCGTACACCTTGTACAATTTGAACTACTACTGGTTTGTTGGATATAAAGACGTTACCCCATCACATATTGAGCGCTTCGTGATGGATGTTCGGGACCGAGTCACGAAAGGGTATAACCAGCGGTGGGCTTATGTAACCGTTGCCTCAACAGTCACACAGGGTTTAACCAAATTCGGACGCTCCGAGAAGGCGACGGATGAAATGATTCAATCTTTCATCGTCCGGCTTTTTCCGCAGATAATCGAACCAACGGTTCTGAAGGCAAACGAGACAAGCGCCCTCGCTACAAACAAATCGTGATCCTCACGGTGTTTGGAAAACGTGCCGGAGAGCTGCTTAGGACGAACGCGCTCAAGCTTAGGCTTAGGAGCCGCCAGTAGACCCGTCAGGACCTCGGTACGACCGGAGCCATTCGACTGTTTCGCTGATCCCCTGTTCGAGCGGGTACGGATTTTCTCCGAGCAGTTCAAAAGTGCGCTGCATCGGCGTGGGGTAATTTGTGGTCATGCTGCGAAATCGCGAGCTGTTAATCAGAAATGGTTTGCCCGTGACAAAAGAAGGGATGTCTCCGAGGAGAGCAAGCCCTCGCATTACCACGCGCGGTACGACATGCACGTCGCGCCCGGTGAGCAGACGCGAGAAGCCGTTTACCCAATTGAAAAGATCGGTCGGCGGATCTCCCAGATAAATTGTCCTGCGGTCCACTTTCTCGCGCGGCGCGTTAAAAATCTTCCAAATCTGATGCACTACGTTTCTCACGTATCCGTAACAACGTATGACCGGTTGGCGACCTGGATGCACGTATAAGCCTCGCTGTAATACACGCCAGAATTCACGTCGGTAACGCAAGTGCCACGGGCCCCAAATATTCGTCGGTCGGATAATTGTCCAACAACATGGGAGATTGGCTTTTCGCGTCAGCTCTTCCGTAATGACCTTGCTCTCGCCGTAGGTCGTCTCCGGAAAATAATCGGTATCACTCGTCGGCAATCGGCCGGGAGCGCAGACAAATTGCGACGAAGTAATAATCGCGCGCTGCACAGAGGAGGTTGCGCGAATCGCATCGAGGACATTGCCGGTTCCTTCGGTATTGGCCCTAAAACCTTCTTCGACCGTCGCCCTTTCGTCGCATTCTGCGCGTGCCGCTAAGTGAAGGATCTCAGCGGGTTGGAATTCCTGGAAGACTTTGGTTGTCACGACCGGATCGAGAATATCGCCAGCTCGCCAATATTGCATTTGTTCAGGTTTAAGGGGGGCGTGGAGGGAGTAATTAAGAATGGTGTGTCCTTCGGCCGAGAACGCGTCGATTAGGTTCGTGCCGATAAAACCGGAGGCGCCAGTGATGAGGATTCTCATCGTGCCAGGCAACGAGAATCCGCGTTAAAAAGGTTCGAATCGTCGATGCTGCTTGCGAATCGGTGCGTATCTTTCATGCCTTGAAGAAGCCGAGAGTAGTCATCGCAGGACAAGTTCCCCCGCCGTACGGGGGGCAGAATATTATGATCCAGAAAGCGATCGCGCAATTCGCACGATTTGAAGCTTGCGAATCAATCCATCTCCCATTTTTCTTCACTCCGGACGTAAAGAGTGCACGACAGGGCGGTTTGAGCAAGGTGCTCGAATTGGTACGAGTTATCGGACGATTGGTGCGTATCCGCAACACGGGTCCAATCGATTTATTTTTGTATCCGGTCGGTGGCCCACAAACAGTCCCGATGGTTCGGGATCTTCTGCTGCTTCCCTGGGTACTTCTCGTTGCGCGGCGTGTTGTTCTGCATTTCCATGCCGCTGGCATTTCAGAGCAGATTCGCGGCGGCCGCGACAGGATGTTGGCCCGCCTGCTCGCACTTGTTTATCGACGAGCATTCGCTGCTATCGTGATGACTAATTTCAACCGGCGCGACCCCGAAGCTATTGGGATTACACGAATCGCGGTCGTGCCGCATCGGATCGAGGATAATTTCGATCCGCAATTGCTGCGTCGCGGCCAAGGCGATATGATTCGATTCTTATACGTCGGACATCTCTGTCCTGATAAGGGGACGCCTGAGCTACTTCAAGCCTTTGCCACCTTGCAGCGAAGCTATGGGCAACTTGAACTGGAATTGGTCGGGGAGTGCTTGCCGCCCTTTAGTCAGGTCAAACTCGACGAGCTTCTGGATTCGCTGCAGATTCGGTCTCGGGTCCGTGTCCGCGGCGTTCTGACGGGCCAGAACAAAGTGGAAGCGTTTGCTCGCGCTGACCTGTTTCTATTCCCGTCCGTCGCGCCTTACGAGTCGTTCGGTCTTGTGCTCATCGAAGCGATGGCTTGGAAACTGCCGATCGTCGCCAGCAAATGGAGGGGAAACTCAGATGTGCTCACTGCGCGTGCTGGCGCCATCTCCTTTCCCGTTTCCACGTCCCTTACGCAAGACATCGTTGCTGCACTGACCCAAGCTATTCAGCAACGCTCGGATTGGAGAGTATGGGGCGAATTGAACCGCCGCATCTTCGAGGAGCGGTACCGGGAAAAGGAATCCGATCAATGGTTGGTGGACGCGGTCCTCCCCTTTCTTTCCGCGCCATGACTTGGTTCAGCCGTTCCGGCCGCAGCTTACTGCTTCCAATTTGCAGACAACGGACAGCAGTGACTTGAACGCGTAGCTCTAAACAGCTTGACGCCTTGCAGAATACCTAGGAAGGGTCACGAGACTTCATGAAATCGATCAAAACCATTTCCGTTTGTGGCTTGGGCAAGCTTGGCGCTTGCATGGCCGCAACTTTCGCTGCCCGTGGTTTCCCGGTCGTTGGAGTGGATATCGATCCGGAAAAAATTCGAAAAGTAAACGCAGGGCTACCCCCTCTGGATGAACCACTATTAGCCGAGACGATAGCCGAAGCGAAAGGCCGCTTGCGTGCAACGGATGATCCCACGGAGGCCCTTCAAACCGACATTTCGTTCTTCATTCCCCCATCGCCTAGTCTTCCAGATGGTAGCTTTTCGAATGAATATCTTTTAAAAGCGATGCAACCGATCGCTCGAGCGATGCGCGACGCAGGAAAAAAAGGGCACATTTTCGTGTGCAGTTCGACGACAACACCCGGGGCAGTAGACGGCGTGCTGATCCCAATGTTGGAAAAAGAAACTGGTTGGAAGTGTGGCTCGGACTTCCACGTTTGCTATAACCCTGAGTTCATCGCGCTCGGTAACGTCATCAATGGCTTGCTCGAACCGGACATGGTGCTGATCGGTGAGGGTGACCCAGAAAGCGGCGCGGCTTTGGAAGAGCTTTATCGCAAATACACACGTAACGACTGCCGGGTCGTTCGAATGTCAATCATCAGTGCGGAACTTACAAAAATTTCGGTGAACAGCTATATCACGATGAAGATCAGCTTCACCAACCAACTGCGAATGATTGCCGATCAATTTCCAAAGGCCGACATCAATAAAATACTTGATGCAATCGGTACAGACACGCGGATTGGACATAAGTATCTTCGCCCCGGCCTGAGTTTCGGTGGACCTTGTTTCCCTCGCGACAATCGGCTGCTCGCCTACGCCGCGCGCGAAGTCGGGATGGAAGCACCTTTGGCTGAGGCTTCCGACAGGACTAACGAGATTACCAAGCTGAATTTGGTGGAGAAGGTGAGGCGACTGGTCTCACCAGGGGCAACAGTGCTGGTTCTCGGAATTTCGTACAAGCCTGATACCTACATAACAGAAGAATCGGCGGGCCTGCATCTTGCACAACATCTCAAGCGCCACGGATACCGCATTTTAGTTCATGATTATGCTGCTACACCGAAGAACAGTCCCGCGCTCCACGAGTTTGAAGTTGTCAATGATTTGAACGGACTGGAGGAGCGGCAAGATATCGATATTGCGGTGATCTGCTGTCCTTGGCCGCAATATCGGTCCGTAAAACTCTCTCTTGCTACAAGGCTGCTGCCGACGTGGCAGCTTTAACCGTTACAGCTTATCGATGCCGATATTGGAAGAAAAAGTCGTCTTATCGCGCAAATGTTTCCGGAGAAACCATTTGCCGGAAATCAGATCAAGTTTCCCACGGTAAAACAGTTTTTGGAACTGCCGCTTTACGCGAGCGAAAAGCTCCAGAAACGTCCCCGCGACTCCACCCGGGAAACCGTGCTCCTTTCGAATCGCGAGATATTCCTTTTTCATGTTTAAGGAGACTCGCCGATCGGCCGACTGGCCGTGCTCATGAAGCCGATAGTTTGCTAATGCATGCGGAATATGGCCGACTCGGCAGCCGTGTTGACCGAGGCGTAAAATAAAATCCACGTCGCAACAATTGAGAAACTTCTCATAACAATAACTGCCGATCCGGTCATAAACACTTTTCTTCACGAAAAGAGTCGGATGGATGACGTAGCACACGCTGCCGAACCGGAGCACGTCGTAGTCGTAGCCCGCCTCCTCTCTTCGAAATATCTCGCTGCCTTCCCCATCGACATAAACGACATCGCCAAAAAGGGCGTCCCATTCCGGGTTCTTCGTGAATGCGGCGACGACTTTTTTCAACGCTCCTTCTCGATAACAGTCATCGGCATTGAGGATCCCGACGATTTCGCCGGAAGCTCGTGCGACACCCTTGTTCATCGCGTGGTAATGCCCTCGGTCCGTTTCTGAAATCCATTGCAAATGAGGATAGCTGCGGAGAAGATCAACAGTGCCATCGGTCGACCCGCCATCGATTACCATGTGTTCCCAGTTCTTGTAATCCTGGGCAAGTACGCTGTCGATTGTTTCACGCAGCGTCGCCATTCCATTGAAGGTAGGCGTCACAATTGAAATCTTCGGAGCGGAGGGCACAATGCAGATGGAGAATCGTTTACAACAGGTGCGGAAAATCCGCTACTAGTTTTCGATTACCGTTACCGGCCATTTCAGTGAACAGAATTTCGAAGATTACGACATTTTTGCGCGCTGCCGTTTCGCTGCGGTCAATTAATCTCCGCGGACTGCCGATTATTCCCAAGCGATGGTGGCCTTCTGTCCCTAACAATCGCACAGCGTATAACGAATTTATTCTCTGGATCAAATCTCTTCGGTTATCATCTGCAAGCTGGGTCGTTGATGTCGGCGCAAACCATGGCGATTTTGCTCAGGCTGCTTCCACTGTCTTTCCGAACGCCAAGGTCCTACTCATAGAACCTGTTCCAGTTCTCCAGGCAGAATTGAAAAGCCGTTGCTTGGACTATCAGCCGCGATGGTTTCTGGAGCCCTGCGCTGCTGGATCGCAGGCAGGCAGCGGTGAACTCGTGATGGACCAAAAGAATGATGATATCGGGAGTCTCGTTGGATTTAGTGACGAATATCTCCGACTCAACCCTTCGGTGGCAACGGCGGGTACGATTACGTGTAGTATAAAACCGCTTGATCAGATTTTGGCGGAAAGAAAAATTGAGCACATCGATCTTGTTAAGATCGATGTAGAGGGGTTTGAGTTCGAAGTGCTGGATGGATTTCAGAGCCTTTTGCCAGTGGTTCGCTCGATCATCGTGGAGGTTTCTCTCGTGCGCCGGGCGAAGGCAGATGTCGATCCAGTTGCAAACATGACCAATCGCCTAACGGAAAGCGGTTTCGAGATTGTAGCGACGATCCCATCAGTTTACGCGCCGGATGAAACGCGGCGTCCCGTGGAATTCAATATTCTGGCGCGGCGTGTTTCATGAAGGTCGTTCACGCCTGCTATCTCCCGTTATCTGTCGATCACCCGGATTACGGAAAACTTCCTCGTCATCCGGGACGCTGGGTGCTGAATTTGGCTCTGGCGCAGAAGAAACACACCTCCATTCAGCCGGAGCTGGTGGTGCAAGTTCCAGGTAGTCGACGAGACTTCAGCACGACTGTCGAACAAATACCGGTTCATTATCTTGCCACACCAAATCGGTTCCGATCTGCGACCATGTTTCATTTCGACGTCAAAAGCATTTGCCGCAAAATCCATTCTTTGAAGCCTGATTTTGTCCACGGCCATGGGTTGGAAGACGCCTACGGACTGGCGGCGCAGCGGTCCAGTCTGCCTTATGTCATCACCGCGCAAGGTCTTCATTTCTTGATCAACCGCCGTATTCCGCCTCCGCTGATTAGTCGAGCACGCGTTGTTGAATTCACGGAGCGGCGGTGCCTCAAGAAGACTCGCGACATCATTGCCAAAAGCGATTATGTAGCGGTGCGACTGGCACAACAATTTCCTCATCTTAAAATTCACCGGATTCCGAACACGATCGATCCGCGCTTACTCGACATTCGCGAGCAGAAAAATTGGCATGTGATCGCATTCGTCGGTACAATCATTCCGCGAAAGGGCCTGGACTTGCTTTGTGATGCACTTGAAGTGGTTCGCCTCGATATTCCTGACGTGGCGCTTTGGGTCTTCGGTGATTATCCTGATTTGCCCTCAGAGTACGAACAGCAGATCAAGAGACGGCTTCAGTCGATTTTAGGCGAACGCGTCGTTTTTCATGGAGCGATGCCAAGTTTGGAAGTCGCAAGGCAGGTGGCAAAGGCTGGTGCATTAGTCGCGGCTTCGCGCGAAGAAATGTTTGGGAATCAATTGATCGAGGCACTCGCGGTTGGAGCGCACGCCATCGTCACTGAGGACACCGCGATGGCCGAGAATGCGCGCCGTTTCGGGGAAGGCACGATTGTCCCGCAAGAGGATCATCAAGCTTTAGCGCAAGCGATTGTGACTACTCTTCGAAACCGCGCATCTGGTAATGCAGTGGAGGTGCGAAAGCGCATTCTTCAGTACATGGGACCCGAGATTGTAGCCTTGCAACACGATTCACTTTACCGACAATTATTAGCAAAATCGTAGAAGCCATATTTTCACGGCAATTAGCGCACGAATTGCTTGTCATAAGAGCGTCCATTAAGTTACGATACCCCGAGAATGCTGCGATAAGATGAAGCGGGTATTACTATTTAGTTCCATTTTTCTGGCTGGGGCTAGTCCGTTCTCTGCGCAAACCTTGCAATCATTCACCGATGGAGCGGTTTCAGGTGAAGTTTCTTTTACACACGGCACAAATACCGGCCACAGCATTATCGCCCTTGCGCCGAACGGGATCATGGCCTTCGCGGGGCCAACTCCGATCGACTCAAGATATGATTTTGGAATGCTTGCCGTTGAGTCACAGTGGATCGACAGCTTCGGAAAAACTTGGGATGAATTCTATTTTACAACTAAGGGCAACCTGCGCGTGCTTTATGCGGGCCGCAATATAACCGATGGGATCTCTGGGTTTGGCGTCATGGGCTCTCTTTGGATCGATGGCACTCAAACTGGTAGGCGGAATACGGCGAACTCTCCGACGGTAGCAATCTACGATAATCAAAGCACCTTCGCGTCCATCAGTGTTAAGAACATGAATTCAAAAAGCAAAGGCGCGCAGCTCATTCTCGGATCCGGCTTTTCCGATTCCACTGGATGGAGTTTGCAACACGATCCGGACGTGAACGGTACACAAGCATTCGCGATTTTGAATCGGAGCTCCTACACCTTTCCCTTTCAAATGGATAATGGTGGTCGAATTAGCCTTGGTTTTACAGGGAGACACACGGCGACCAAGGCGGTGGAATTCGCCCAGCCGAAGCAGGTTCGGGAAGGTCTAAATATTTATTCCAAGTACAAGACTTCTGACCTTGGCCGAACCAACGTCAGCGCATCGGTCGATTCTGATTTCACGGTTACATTGGATCCCGGCATCTGGAGGGTGAGTGCAGATCTATTCTTTACAGTGGGTGGCGGTACACCCGGATTTTGGGCATATTTCGACGTAAATGGAGGATCGGTTAACAGAGGTTGGTCTCGTTGGACGTTCCCCGATTCCACCGGCGGATCGAGTGTTAAAACATACACTTTTAGAGTCATCGGGAATAACACCGGTGCTTACCAGTCGATTGGGCCGGCGACCGGGAGTGGCGGGTATTTTGTGAAGGGGGAAGCGCTCGTGACCGTAACATCTGCAACTTCACTCCAACTGGTTTGGGGGCAATGGTCGCCGCAAGGGCAAACTACAACACTTCTGGCGCCGTCTTGTCTTGTGGCGACCAGAGTCGACTAAGCAAAGCGCTTTTTGCGTTCTCGTCCGACGTGATCATACTTACCCGCACCAATGTGCGGCATTGCCGGAGTTTTTTCATTTCGAAACGATGCTCAGCCCTTGGATCTCGATCTGATCCAACATCGGGGGCCGGACTCAAGGGGCGAGTGGAGGTCGTCGAACCACCGGGTGTGGTTGGGGATGACGCGGCTGGCGATTCTCGATCTCTCGCCGACGGGCGATCAGCCCATGATCGATCCAATAAATGGGAACGCCATTGTCCATAATGGCGAGATTTATAATCACCTGGTTATTCGCAGTGAATTGGAAGCGCTCGGCGCCACCTTTCGCGGGAGCAGTGATACGGAAACGATTCTCGTTGCTTATCGCTTCTGGGGAGATGGAATGCTGCCGCGCCTCAAAGGCATGTTTGCCTTTGCCCTTTACGACAACAGCGATAACTCAATCTTTCTCGCGCGTGATCGGTTCGGGATAAAGCCGCTCTATTATTTTCGCGGGAAGGACCGCGCCGTGTTCGCATCTGAAGTGCGGCCAATTGTTCGAAGCGAACGCTTCCGGCCAACCCGGGAATCAATAACGGCTTATTTGCAATGGGGATGCTGTCCTCACTCCACTTTGCTTTACCCCGAGATATCAGAATTCCCGGTGGCATCGCATATGCGAATCCGCGCCGATCATGTCATGGAACCAATTCGGTATTGGTCGCCCTCAAAAAGGGCCGAGCCAGCACCGCCCGCAAATGGGAGAGATGCTATTGTTGGCAGAATCAGAAAATTACTGGCTGCCTCCGTGCACGATCACATCCTGTCTGACGTCCCGGTTGCATGTTTTTTGAGCGGTGGCGTGGACTCTTCGGCGATCACGGCGCTGGCTGCCCGGGAGCTGCATCGAGATCTCCATACTTTTTCGGTGGGTTTCGAAGACGACCGGCTTGACGAGAGTCGATACGCCCGGCGTATCGCCGCCAAGTACGAAACTGATCACTGTGAGATTCGTCTATCCGCCGATGAAGTGATCGAAACTACAAAAGAGGCCGTTCTGAGTATGGATCTGCCATCGCTCGATGCGATTAACTCTTATATCGTGGCAAAAGAAGTTGCGCGGAATGGTTTTAAGGTGGCTCTCGCCGGTGTCGGTGGCGACGAATTGTTTGGCGGCTATCACCATTTCCGACTGGTCCCGCGCCTCAAGTACCTCGCAATGTTTCCCGGGCCCTTACGGCAGATGCTGCTCCGCTTGAAAAAGGGGCGTCATATTTTAACTGACATCCCACCCCACGCCGATGCCGGATTTTTTGCGCAATGGTGGCGCCGTTCGTGGAATGCCTCGATGCTGCACGACGCCGGATTCCCCGCACGATCAATTCCGTTGGAGTCGCGTCCGGAATTGCTTGATGACTTTGCAAAGATCAGTTGGTCCGAACTGAGCCATTACATGCGTGACATGCTATTACGCGACTCGGACCAAATGGCGATGGCGGTTTCGCTCGAGGTGCGCGTTCCCTTTCTCGATCACGACTTAGTCGAATTTGTTCTCGGACTGCCCGCTAGCGAAAAGGAGCGGCCGAAAATGGTGAAATCGCTCCTGGTCGACAGTGTTCGAGATTTGATTCCCTCCGAGATTTATGACCGCAAGAAAATGGGGTTTGAGCTTCCGATGTCAGAATGGATGCACGGACCGCTACATGAGTTCACACTCGAAGGCCTAAAACACT
>Ga0070706_100004510_pt1 | contig 13413 bp, 12 predicted proteins | sample KBSK5501metaG_FD_65476 | JGI IMG/M metagenome (GOLD analysis project Ga0070706, IMG submission 65476) | Corn, switchgrass and miscanthus rhizosphere microbial communities from Kellogg Biological Station, Michigan, USA - KBS K5-50-1 metaG | ecosystem: Host-associated > Plants > Roots >...
GACGCCATGCGTCAGGCGGGGATCCAGCCGTTGGATATCGGCTACATCAATGCCCACGGTTCGGGAACCAAACAAAACGACCGGCACGAAACCGCCGCGTTTAAGCGTTCTCTTGGCGACCATGCCTATCGTATCCCGATAAGCTCGATTAAGTCGATGATTGGCCACTCGTTGGGCAGCATCGGCGCGTTGGAGATGGCTACCTGTGCTCTGGTGATCGAGTGCGGCGTTATTCCGCCGACCGCTAACTACGAATTCCCTGACCCGGAATGCGACTTGGACTACACCCCGAAAGTTGCGCGTCGAAAGAAGGTTGATGCTGTGCTCTCAACAGGAAGCGGATTTGGAGGATTTCAGTCCGCGATGATTTTCACCCGTCCTCCGGAGCTGCGAGCATGAGCCGACGAGCCGTCATCACCGGAATTGGGGTCGTGGCGCCCACCGGCATCGGAACGGAGACATACTGGTCCGCTACACGACAAGGAAAAAACGGCATTCGTCGTATCACTAGCTTCGATCCGTCCCGGTACGCGACTCAGCTTGCTGGCGAAGTGGGTGGATTCAACCCTGAGGACTACATCGATGGCCGTCTAATAGTGCAAACCGACCGCTGGACGTGGATGGCACTCGCGGCCGCCGACATGGCGCTTAAAGATGCCCGGTTTGATCCAAAGAGCGCTGATCCATACCACATGAGCGTCATCACGGCAAGTTCGTCGGGCGGCAACGAATTTGGCCAACGCGAAATCGGGAACCTCTGGGGCAAGGGGGTATTGTATGTCGGCGCCTATCAGTCCATTGCATGGTTTTACGCGGCCACGACCGGACAGATTGCCATCAAGTGGGGAATGAAAGGCCCCTGTGGCGTCGTCATCTCGGAAGGCGCCGGTGGACTTGAGGCGCTGGCGCACTCGGTGAGGAATATTCGTCGCGGAGTAGATGTCGTGGTGAGTGGCGGAACGGAAGCACCGCTTTGTCCGTACGCGCTCCTTTGCCAACTTCAGAACGGCTTGCTGAGCCGGCAACAAGATCCAGCCTTGGCGTACCGCCCGTTCGACGCCCAGGCTAACGGCTACGTGCCTGGAGAAGGAGGCGCAATTTTAGTTGTCGAAGATCTTGAGCACGCCGTAAAAAGACGTGTCCCGCACATTTATGCGGAGATCTTGGGCTATTGCGCGACCCAGGACGGCTACCATTATGCGAAACCTGCCAGCGACCCGCGGCAATTTGCTAGGGCGATGCGGGAAGCTATCCAGAATGCCGGAATCACTCCCGAAGAGGTGGACGTTGTGTTTGCGGACGCAGCTGGCAATTTGGAATCCGACGCCGTGGAGGCGAAGGCCATTCGGGAGGTATTTGGCTCGCGTGCCACCGAGGTTCCTGTTGCCGCACCGAAGTGTATGGTGGGACGCCTGCACGCTGGTGGCGCACCGCTCGACGTGGCTGCCGCGCTGCTCAGCGTGCGGGATCAAGTAGTCCCACCGATCGTGAACCTGAGCCAGCCGGCGAAGGGTTGTGAACTTAACTTTGTGACGCGACAGGAGCAGCACATGCCGGTGCGTACTGTGTTGGTCAACGGTCGCGGCTACGGCGGCTTCAACAGCTCGCTGGTGCTGCGCAAATATGCTGCATGAAGTTAGGCGGGGAGGGGCTGTGCTTCCGGAACGCATGCAAATCTCGCTGTTCGAGGGCCTGGAGCCTGAGGCCCTGAACGAGATTTATCGACGTCTGCAACCCAAAAGATTTGCTCCCGGTGAAGTGATCTGTCGTGAAGGTGACTCTGGTTCGAGCCTCTTCATCGTCGAAAGCGGTCTGGCCCATGTCTTAGTCAGTCGGCCAGAGGGTCCGCGAACCATCGCACGGCTCCGGCGCGGAGACTTTGGCGGAGAGATGTCGCTGATTACCGGCGAACCTCGGTCCGCAACAGTAAAAGCGATTGTCACGACGACGCTGTTAGAGCTAGGCCAGGAGGCATTCGGGGCGATTCTGGCCAGCTATCCGATCCTTTTTGCAAACCTTGCCCGGATCCTCAGCCGGCGGCTGGCGCGCGCGGATGATCGGCTACGATGGAGTCAGCAGCGGGGCGAAACGCTGGCACTCGTCACACGTGGAGATGACATCTGGCAAGTTACCCAACTGATCGAAAGCACTAAGGCTGCGAGCCCGCGCGAAATCACATGTGTCGATCTTACGGCATCGCTGCCGCCAAACACCGAGTGTCGTCAGGTACGAACTGTGGAAGGCGCGCTCAGCATTGTTGACGAACTGGTCGATTCACATAACATTGTTCTGATCGTTGTTGACTTTGACCAGCCCGAGCTTGCATCGCTGCTTCAGCAGGTAGATCGGGTTTTTCTGTTGGGCACCGAAGCTGACTGCCTAAGAGCAACTCGCGAATGCGGCCCGAATGGCGAAGTTGTGCTCATCAAGCGCGGACGTTCCGACTCACCTCGTTCTATCGACGGTTTGAACGTGATCCGCACGATTAATCCGGCTGTTCCCCTTGCTGACATTGCGTGGTTAGGGCGACACCTGTCCCGAACCAAGATCGGATTGGCTTTGGGGGCGGGAGGTGCCAAGGGATTTGCCCACGTGGCGGCGCTCGAGGCATTGGAGGTTGCGGGATATCCCATCGATTATGTTGCCGGCAGCAGCATCGGTGCTTTCGTGGGTTCCTGGTTAGCGCTCGGGAGAGATGCAGCAGCGATCCAGGCCACGATGAGGAGCACATTTTCGCAAGACAACGTAGCTTTGCTATTCAAACTTTCTTTCGGGGGTATGGCGATTGGCAGCGACGAGCTGAAACGCCTCTGTTACGAGAGCACGGAGGGGCTTTCATTTTCCGACGTGGTAATGCCATTGGTGATAATGGCAGTGGACTTGGAGAGAAAGAGGGCCATTGCATTGACGGAAGGCCCTCTGTGGGAAGCTTTGTTGGCCGCAGGGACGGTTCCCGGTCTGTATCCACCATACCAGCTTGACTCGCAGAGGTTGGTGGATGCGATTGCGCTGGTACCGGTTCCGGTGGATGCCGTGCGCGCCGCTGGAGCCGATATTGTGGTGTCCGTCAACCTAATGAGTTGGGATACCTTGCCGGTCTGGCCCGCACTCGCTCCGCCGCAGGCACCCAGGATGAAGGGGTCCCGCTTGCTGGACACTCTGCTGGAAGTCATGGATCTGATGCAGCTCGACTGCAGTACGCGCCACGCCGCCCGGGCGGACGTTACCATCACGCCCCGCTTTGGTCCAGCAACCTGGCGGGATTTCCAACTTGCGGACCTGTTCCTTGCGGCGGGCCGAACCGCCGCGCAGGAGCAGTTACCAGCTTTGCGCGCTCTCGCAAGACCCCAATCTTGCGGAGCAGTTTTGGGTTCTGGAGGAATGCATGGCAGTGCAACTGTTCACGTTTAATGACCTCAAGGATATCCTCGTCAAACGCGTCCGGATGCCAGAGGCTCAGATCAACAATGATCCTTCCCTTTCATTCGAGGCCATGGGATTGGATTCCCTCGCGCTGGTTGAGGTTCAACTGGAAGTCCAGCAGCGGTACGGATTTACGATTCCGGATGAAGATGTCCGTCAACTCCACACTATCGGCGAGGCGATCGACTATACCAATCGTCGCCTGCAGAAAGCGGGGTGAAAATATGGCGGTCCGCACCGACAATTCGATCGTGATCAACGCGCCGCTGGAGATGGTATGGACCATCACCAACGATGTGGAGAGCTGGCCCAGCCTGTTTACGGAATATGCGCAGGCAGAGATTTTGGAGTGCCAGGGGAACACAGTGATGTTTCGGCTTTCTATGCATCCTGACGAGAACGGCAAGATATGGAGCTGGGTGTCCGAACGAACCACGGATCCGGTTAGACATTTGGTAAGGGCACGGCGGGTAGAAACCGGTCCCTTCGAGTACATGAACATCGAGTGGTATTACGAGCCGGTGGAAGGCGGGACGCGAATGCGCTGGGTGCAAGAATTCACCATGAAGCCGAATGCGCCGGCGAACGATGCGCAGATGGAAGTTCATATCAATAGCAATACCCAGAAGCAGATGGCCGTTATTAAAGAGCGGATCGAAAAAGATGCGCGCATAACCGCCGCGTAGGCCGGCCGCGGCGGCGATCCGCAACAGGGAGCTGAGTTAATGCCACGGGACTTGCCCATCGGGAACGGCAGTCTGTTAGTCACCTTTGACGCGCAATACTGTCTGCGCGATCTCTACTTTCCCAACGTCGGTCATGAAAACAATACTCTCGGCCACCCATGCCGCGTGGGGGTTTGGGTCGACGGCTCCTTCCGCTGGTTGCATGATCGTGAGGGATGGGAGCGCAGCCTGCAATACGAACCCGACACCCTGGTTACCGATGTGACCATGGAGCACCGGGAAATCGGGTTGGCGCTGCATTTCCAGGATGTCGTTCACCCCGCGCTGCCGGTCTTAGTGCGCGCGGTACAGGTGACCAACTGCCAGGCGCGGGAACGGGAGGTGAGGCTGTTTTTCTGCCATGACCTATATATCGCGGAAAGGGCGGATGGCGACACGGCGTATTACGAGCCGGTCAATGACGTGTTGATCCACTACAAAGGCCCACGCTACTTTCTGGTCAACGGACGCAACCCGGAAGGCCAGGGAATTTTTGAATATGCGACCGGCATCAAAGCCTGTTTTGGTTGCGAAGGCACCTGGCGGGACGCAGAAGATGGGCAGCTAGGCGGGAATGCGATCGCCCAAGGCTCGGTGGATTCGGTGATCAGCCTGCGCCACATGGTGCCCGCACTGGGTCGCGTACAGTTCTATTACTGGCTGACTGCGGCGCGCGACTTTTTCGAGGTCAAAGAACTGAACCGGACCGTACTGGACAAGGGCCCGGCCACCGTCATCCAGGAAACCCGGGAGCACTGGCGCAAGTGGGTGGCGGGGGTACAACTTGACGACTGTGGTCTAACGAAGCCACTACAAGACCTCTGCCGGCGCAGCCTGCTGATTATCCGCACGCAAGTCGACAACGGCGGGGCCATTTTGGCAGCCAATGACAGCGATTCCAGTGAGTTCAATCGCGACACCTATAGCTACATGTGGCCGCGGGATGGCGCCTTGGTCGCCTCCGCCCTGGACCGCACAGGTTTTTACGATCTTACGGGGAAGTTCTTCCACTTCTGTGCCAGCTTGATGCCCAAGCCCTCCTACTACCCGGAAGGCTACTTACTGCACAAGTACAATCCCGACGGCTCCCTGGGGAGTTCTTGGCATCCCTGGGTGCGCAACAGCCGTCCTACCTTACCTATTCAAGAAGACGGCACCGCTCTGGTGCTGTGGGCCCTATGGCAACACTATCTGGGAAATCACGACCGCGAGCTGGTAAGCCAACTCTACCCCCGCATGATCAAGCCCGCTGCCCAGTTCATGCTGCTCTACCGCGACCTCCCCACTGGTCTGCCCCTGGAATCCTACGACCTTTGGGAGGAACGCTACGGCATCCTAACTTTCACTGCTGCGGCCGTGTGCGCAGCCTTGGATGCGTGCGCGAATTTTGCCGAATTGATGGCCGATAAGGACCTCAAAGAGCAGTGCCGTGCTGCGCATCAGAGTATGAAGACAGGGCTGCTGCTGCACTTATATCGTCCCGATCTCGGCCGCTTTGCCCGCATGCTGACTCTGCGGGCCAACCAGGATGGCTACGACGTCGATGCCACCATCGACAGCAGCCTTTACGCCCTATTTGCCCTGGGAGTGTTTCCGGCGGATCAGGTAGAGGTCAGCAATACCATGCGCGCCATCGAACAGCGCCTGTGGGTGCGGACCACTGTTGGGGGGCTGGCCCGCTACGAGAACGACTACTACCGCCACGTCAGCGAGGACTTTCACAACGTGGCCGGCAATCCCTGGTTTATTTGCACGCTTTGGTTGGCGCAGTGGTATGTGGCCATCGCCAAGACCCCACAAGATTTGGCGCGTCCGCGTGAGATTCTGCAGTGGGTGGCTGCGCATGCCCTGCCTAGCGGCGTGCTTGCCGAGCAGCTCGATCCCTACAGCGGCGCGCCGCGTATGGTCGCTCCCTTGACCTGGAGTCAGGCCACTTATGTCGACGTGGTCCTGACATATCAGAGCAAGTACCGCGAGTTGATTCCTGCGCAGGAGGCACCAGTCGGGGGCGATGCCACTCCGGCGCCAAAGACCCTCCGCCGGATGGCGATCAAGAGAGCATGAGAGTCAAGAGAGCATGAGAGAAAAATAGCCGCGTTTAGTTCGACCAGGTGCACTGTGAAGCAAGGATCGCTGGAAAAGAGCTCGACCACGCCTACCGATACCTCAACGGTGGCCTCGTGCTACGCCGCCGGCTTGCAGGCGCTGGAACAAGGCAATGTCACGGCAGCCCGTGATTGGGCGGAGCGCTGCGGTGCGCTTCCGGATGCGTCCCGGGATTCACGGTGCGCTACGTTGCAGGGCAAAATAGCGGTCGCATTGGGGAATTTCCAAGAAGCGGCAAATCATTTTCGAACGGCTATGCAGCTGGATCCACGCGAGTTGGGGCTTGCTAGACAACTGGTGGAAGTGCTCCAGATCAATGCACAACTCGGCGAAGCGGTGAAAGTGCTCGAGAACCTAGCCGGGAAGGACCCCAAGCCCGATGTGTTCATCGACCTTGGATACGCTCGCTTGGCGAACGGGGACCGCGCCGGTGCCCGCGAGGCACTCGAACGTGCAGCGGCCTTGCAACCCCAGGACAAGGTAGTCCTGTTTTCTCTCGCGCAGATGTACCAGGCGATCGACGAACCGGGCCTCGCGGTGGAGATTCTATCCAAGAATTTAAGGAGCGAGGGTACTTCGCGCCTGTTAAACGAGCTTGCGGGGCTATTTCTTCGTCTGCATCGCCACCGCGATGCGGAGGAGACCTTTCGCGCTTTGGGCGAGCGTGATCGGGCGGCCGAGCTTATAGCCCAGCACGGCATCATCTGGTGCCGCATCAAGCAGACGGACTGGCGACGTGCGCTTGAGGTCGCGCTGGATGCGACCAAACTCGATCGGTATGGGGAGACCACGAAGTTTCTGACTTACGCGAAAGATCGTTTTTTCGCCAATCCGCTCGATGCCTCTGAAAGGGAGGCGGAGCTGCTGCGGTGCCTCCACGACGAGATGGATGAATACGCGGAAGTGCACAGCTCAGACCCGATCGTCGCATGAAGTCGGAGGGGGACATGGCAGTGCAGCCTCGAGTGATACCGCCCCCAGCGCCCGAATTCGCTCTTCGGATTGCGGCGCTGCCAGTTGACCGGTGGACGAAGTGCCTGCAGTGTGGCGCCTTCATTTATTACAAGCGGTTGGAAAAAAACTTAAAGGTTTGTCCCGAGTGCAACTTTCACTTCCGGATGAGTGCTCGTGAACGGATTAGCTTTTTGTTAGATCCCGGCTCATTCCAGGAACGCGATGCTGAGTTGACGCCCGGGGACCCGCTGCGATTCCGGGATTCGATGGCCTACCCGGCACGCATTGCTGAGAGTCGCCGTCGGTCCGGCGAGCGGGAGGCGGCAATATGCGGCACTGGCTCGATTGGTGGCTATCCGATTGTGATATGCGCACTAGATTTTACGTTCATGGGCGGAAGCATGGGCTCGGTAGTGGGTGAGAAAGTGACTCGGTCAGTTGAATTGGGTGTAGAAATGCAGACGCCTGTACTGGTTTGCTGTGCCTCCGGTGGCGCGCGAATGCAGGAAGGGATTGTCTCTCTGATGCAGATGGCGAAAACCGCAGCTGCGCTCGCAAAGCTGGCAGAAGTCGGCGTGCCATTTTTTTCCCTGCTCGCCAATCCCACCTTCGGCGGCGTGAGTGCCTCCTTCGCAACCCTCGGCGATGTGATCATGGCTGAACCGAAAGCGCATATCGGCTTTGCCGGACCTAAAGTCATCGAGCAGACTATTCGGCAGAAATTGCCGGAGGGCTTTCAAACGGCGGAATTCCTGTTCGAAAAGGGGCAGATCGATCTGGTCGTGCCGCGTGCTGAGTTGCCCTCGGTTCTCAAAAAGTTCCTGGCATACCACGTGAAGCCGGCAGTCCTGCGCGCACCAGTTCCGTCGCCCAGTCCGAGCCCCCGTGCGTCCACGCCGACTCGCGCGGCCTGGGATTGCGTCCAGCTTGCTCGCCACCCCGATCGGCCTAATCTGTCGGAGTACATTAATGCGCTCTTTGACAGCTTTACCGAACTGCATGGAGACCGTCACCAGCGGGATGACCCTTCCATTGTGGGCGGCTTAGCCTTGCTCGACGGACGCCCGGTGATGGTGTTGGGACATCAAAAAGGACGGGGTACGAAACAGAATATCGAGCGCAATTTCGGCATGCCCCACCCTGAGGGCTACCGGAAAGCACTGCGCCTGATGCAATATGCCGGGCGCACCGGGCTGCCGTTGCTGACCTTCATTGATACTCCGGGCGCGTATCCAGGACTACAGGCCGAAGAACGGAACCAGAGTGAAGCTATTGCGCGCAACCTGCTGGTTATGGCGCGTCTGCCCATCCCCGTCATCTGTACTGTTATTGGCGAAGGCGGCAGCGGCGGAGCGCTCGCCATCGGTGTGGGTGATCGCGTGCTGATGCTGGAAAACGCGATCTATTCGGTAATCAGTCCAGAGGGGTGTGCGACGATTCTTTTCAAGGACTCCGCCAGCGCTCCCCGGGCCGCAGAGGTGTCTCGCCTGACTGCCCAAGAGCTGTTGAAGCTTGGAGTAGCCGACGAACTAGTGCCAGAGCCACCCGACGGCGCGCACACCGATTTCGCGGAGACAGCAGCGTCCCTCAAAGCGGCGCTCAGAAGGAATCTGGAGGCGCTGGCCAGTTTGAGCGGAAGTGAACTTATCGATCGGCGCTATGCCCGATTCCGTGCCTTCGGGTCCTTTAGCAATGGCGTACAGGAACAATGAAAATTAAAATAAGAGAGTGAACGATGGATGCGATCACAGACCGCAAGCAGGGCTCCGATGCCGATATAATCCGCCTCGCGCTGAAAGAGGCCAAAGACTTGGCTCATGCGCTGGAAGGTACAGCCACCAGGCACCTGCTGGTAAAAGCCGGTGAGCTTCAGATTGAGATCGAACGTGACGCCGGGGCGGTCGTGACCTCCCCAGGGGTAACCGACGTTCCCGCTCGGAGTAGCCAGGCACCGGGGTTGGCGGCAGGAGTGGTGCCGATAGTGTCGCCGCTGGTGGGGGTGTTTTATCGATCTACCTCACCGGAAGCGAAGCCTTTGGTGCAAGTCGGCGACACACTTGAACGCGGACAGAAAGTTGGCATCGTGGAAGCCATGAAAGTGATGAACGACGTGATGAGCGATTGCCGAGGTGTAGTAATCGAGATCCTTGTAGAGAATGCGACGCCAGTGATTTACGAACAGCAGCTAATGCTTGTCGATAGCGCCGGCAGCGGCTCAAAAGGTTAGGCGCCGGACTTCGTCCCACTAGCGGCGCGTCAAGTCTTGCTTTTGAGGGTGCTTTGTGTTTAAGAAAATTCTTATCTGCAACCGTGGCGAGATCGCGCTACGGATCAACCGTACATGTCACGACATGGGCATCAAGACCGTTCAGATCTATTCCAAGGCCGACACGGATTCGCGACCGGTGGAACTGGCCGATGAGGCTGTTTTGATCGGGCCGGCCCCGTCCAGCCGCAGCTACTTACACATCCCCTCCATCATCCACACCTGTCTCATGACTGGAGCGGAGGCTGTTCACCCGGGCTACGGCTTCCTCTCCCAGGACACCTACTTCGCCGAGATCTGCCGGGACTCTGGCATTATTTTCATCGGCCCTTCCCCCAAAGTCATGGAAATGATGGGCGACAAGTCGTCGGCGCGGAAACTGATGTCCGATGCGGGCCTGCCTGTGCCGGGCGGGACTGAGACGCCTCTAGTGAACTACGACGAGGCGCGTCAAAGGTCAGAGGAGGTCGGCTATCCGATCATTTTGAAGGCTTCTGCCGGCGGCGGCGGACGGGGGATGCAGGTGGTATGGGGTCGCTCCGAACTGGCCATGGCGCTGGAGAATGTGCGCAGCACAGCCCAAGCGGTATTCAAGGATAACCGGGTTTACTTAGAAAAGTTTATTCGCGATGCGCGCCATGTTGAGCTTCAAGTCATGGGAGATCGCCAGGGCAACGTTGTGTATCTCGGTGAACGGGACTGCTCAATTCAACGCCGCCAGCAAAAGCTGATCGAGGAATCACCCTCCACATACATAAATGGTGATCTGCGTGAGCGAATGGGTCAAGCTGCGGTTGCGGGGGCCAAGGCTATCGGATATGAGAGCGCAGGGACAATGGAGTTCCTGGTGGACTGCGATCGCAACTTCTACTTCATGGAGATGAATACGCGCATCCAGGTCGAACACCCGGTGACAGAAACAACCACGGGATTGGACATCGTGGAGCTAATGATCCGGGTAGCTGCGGGCGAACCGTTGCCGGTCAAGCAGCGGGACATCAATCTGCGCGGGCACGCGATCGAATGTCGGGTCAATGCGGAAGATCCTGCAAGTGGCTGGAAAGGAGCCAGTGGCACGCTTACGCGTTTTATTCCCCCCGGCGGGCCCCGAGTCAGGGTCGACACCCATGCTCACAGCGGCTACACCATTCCACCTTATTACGATTCACTATTAGCGAAAGTCATCGTTTGCGGTAGAGATCGAACGGAGGCCCTTGATGTCATGCAGCGAGCCTTGCGGGAGTTTGCGTGCGAAGGCGTCAAGACAACCATACCCTTCCATCTTGAGTTATTAGCCCATCCTGTCTTCCGTAGCGGTGATTATCACCTTGATTTCATTGAGAAGTACATGACACCCGAAGGCACCTTGACCGTGCCCGAAGCCTCAGTGGTAGGGAGGTCAGCATGAAACAAAGCACAGGCCAGCTTGCAGCACTCAAGCACGACTTGATGGAAGAGCGGCGAATCCGCCGTGCGCTGATTGATTCCAGCGTACGCCTAAGTTCCATGTTCAATCTTCCGCAGCTGCTACAGACGATCATGACCACGGCCGCGGCCCTACTGGGGGCTGAGGCAGCCTCTCTGCTGATGTACGATCCAGGTACGCATGAGCTGACTTTCGAGGTTGCGGTCGGAGAAACCGAAAAACAAATCAAGACTCTGCGCATGCCGGCAGACGCTGGTATCGCGGGGTGGGTCCTTAAACATCAAAAACCGACCATTGTCGACAAAGCGCAAGCTGACCCGCATTTCTCCGATGCCATCGATCGTACGTTGGGATTTGTGACGCGTTCCGTGCTGGCAGTTCCCTTGAGCGTTCGCGATCGCGTGATCGGGGTCATCGAGATCATTAATAAGAAAGGGAAGGCGGGATTCAACGAGCGGGATCTCGAGGTGGCCAGTGCGTTTGCGGCACAGGCCGCCGTCGCTATTGACAACGCGCATTTGTATGAGAAGCTTGCGGACACCGTGGTTCAGTCCCGCTTGAGTTATCGCTTGTGATCGGGGAAGGTTGGGGCTTGGAAGGGAGAAATTACGATGACTAAACGTGCTGTGATTGTTGCACGTATCAAACCGGGAGCCGAACAAAACGTGGCTGCTATTTTTGCCGAATCCGATGCGACCGAACTGCCAAAGCTGGCGGGGATTCGCCACCGCAGTTTGTACGTGTTAGACGACCTCTACATCCATTTGTTCGAGACTGCCGGCGATGCTGGTGCGGCGGTGGACAATATTCGCGACCACCCACTGTTCCGGGAAATTAGCAAGAAGCTGGAGCCCTATGTCTCGCCCTACGACCCGGAAACGTGGCGTTCGCCGAAGGACGCCACCGCCCGCGCATTTTACCAGTGGGACGCAGAAGCTTCGAAGGACAGGGGTAAGGCCTCATGAGTGGTTTGAGCTTCTACGGCCGTCTTCGGGAAATCTCACGCCGATGTGTTGGCACGAAATGCGATCTTCTTTGATGGTCGCGATCTTGCTTGATGTCTTGAAGTAAAGACCTTGATGCAAATGAGTCAAGTTTTAGGCGGCTAATTTTGCGTGTTGGATCCAAGCCGTGACCTCCTGATCAAGTTTATCGAAGCTGCGCCGGAGCGAGGAATTGGGTGGAGAAAGTTCTGGCAGTACGGATGTGAGTCCGGGGCGGAGAAATGCATGGCACATGAACTTACACAAGAGTTGCCATTTGGGCGGCTCCTGGAAGGCAGTCGCGAAGCCATGGGCTCGTGACCGTTTCTAGAAGGGATTCCCGGGGTCCCCCAAGCGGGTCCTTCTTTCAGTACCTCACCATCCGCTCACAGGCTGTGCAAAGGTCAGGTGTCATCGTACCGGGGCCGAACTCGATATCGATCGCGACGGTGCCACTCCCCCTAACCGCAGGCGATACCGAGAGGCCGCCCGGGCGCACAAAGCCAGCGTCCTAGAGATCCGGGCACCATCGGGCGCGGACGTGTTCCGAGACAGGGTGTCAGTGGGTAAAGTCCGTCGCCGTGGGAGTTTCTCAGCCGAGTAATTGCCGGCGGCCACCAATAAAATTGCTAGCCAAGAACCAAGAACAGGATATAATTCGCCGGTCTTTTTCACCCGGCGGTCGCGTCGAGCTGAAGGGTGTTTTTGACGCAGTTGTAGATTTCCGACCCCCGGCAACTTCCCCTGCCAAGCGCTGAGGAAACCGATTGGCAGCAGGTCAAAGACTCTCGTAGCATTTACGATGTAGCCCGGTATCTGCAGAGCTGCCCGCGGATTTTCGTGGTCAGGCATCCCCTAAACTCGAGGACCTATATTGGTGCTAAGGCTACCGACAATCATGGTCTTTCGCAAGCACTGAACCGGTATCCAACGGGAGCATTCGCAACTCGCTGAGCAGGAGATTGCCGAGTAGCGCACTGGCCAGGGGCGGGATTTGAAAGCTTACGGAACTACTTGCTTAGGTTCCCAAGCGGCAAGCCGATCAGGCACGCGGGGTATAGCATCCACTTGTATTCGCTCGCTCGCCGGACACACTACAAGTCGAACATGGTCCGGTAGCTCCACGGGTCGAGGAACAAGAAGGCTGTCCTCGAAGCCTGGAATTAGTGGCGATGACGCGACAGTTAGGTTCATGCAGTTGTGTTATAAAGTAGCTTCCTTCTAGGTTGTCTACATCTTTCCGGATGGTTTTCCGGGACAGCCCGAGGTCGAACAGGAGTTCCAGGAAGGGCCATAAGTAGGCCACCATTTTTTGTGCTTGATGCTGTTCGCGCTTGCAATAACAGCAGGTACGTAGCACAATTCTAGCCCGTTAAAGGCCTCGTAGCGGGAAGACGCCTACTAGATGAGCGGTCAAAACAGATTCCATCTCAGCAGATTGAACGTCCGGCGAGGAGATAGCGCCAATGTCAAAAGCCGCTACTGTTGTCCTAGCAATGTTTGTCGTTATAGTGAATTCCGTTGGTTCGC
>Ga0070706_100004511_pt1 | contig 13413 bp, 13 predicted proteins | sample KBSK5501metaG_FD_65476 | JGI IMG/M metagenome (GOLD analysis project Ga0070706, IMG submission 65476) | Corn, switchgrass and miscanthus rhizosphere microbial communities from Kellogg Biological Station, Michigan, USA - KBS K5-50-1 metaG | ecosystem: Host-associated > Plants > Roots >...
GTATTTGGTGCGGCGTGATTTTCGGAATGAATTCCACTCCGGGTAGCCAAATAAAACCTAAAAACAAATTGGGGAATGCATCACCGTAACCCTGCGTCAAACCACCGAAGCCGCCAATCATTGCCATCATAAACGCGCCAAAACCCAAAGCGAACTTAACAGCTCCCCACGCGACATATCGCTTGCTGACGAGGCGTCATTTGCAACAAAGCGAATGGAAGCAGACCGATTTGGAAAAGGACGCTGTTAACAATATTGCCGCTATGCTGACCCATCGGCACACTACGATGATAGAACGACAATGGACCAAATATCAGATGTATCTCGACCTGCCTAATTGTGAACGGAGTTTCCAATTTCTCACCGTGTATTTTCAGGCTTTCCGAAAATTTGCTCATGGATGTTGGGAGATGAACGCGTCTCGCTAGGCCGATTTCAAAATGTGTTTGATGCCGCGGATGGGAATGACGACCCAATCGGGGCGGTTGTCTAGTTCGTAGCCGATTTCGTAAACGGCTTTGTCGAGCAGGTACGCTTCGAGCAGGATTTGCAGATCGTCTTCGTTTTGCGGCACAAAGATGGCGCCGGCGGTGGTCTGCAAATAACTTTGGAGAAAAACGCTGCTCATCTGGCGATACCAAAGATCGGCCCAGCGTTCGAGAAACGGCACGTCTTCGGTGCGCATGGCCGGCTGCCAAAGCGCGCTATACGCCGCGTATTGAAAGGAGCGCATCATGCCGGCGACATCGCGCAATGCGGAGCGTTTGAGCTTGCGTTCGCCGAGCGCGCGCGCCGGTTCGCCCTCAAAATCGAGAATGACGAAATCTTTTCCGGTGTAGAGGATTTGCCCAAGATGATAATCGCCGTGAATCCGGATTTTCGAGGCGTTGGAAGGACGATCGAGAATGCGTTTTTCGCGTTCGAGAATCTGCTTTTCCGCAACGAGCACTTGTTTTGCTTCCTCGTGAGATGCTTCGGGCAACGCCGGCAGTTTTTTCTGGAGAAGGGCGAAGGTGCGTCGCAGCAAGGCCCGCATTGACTGATAGGCGGAGCGCTGCGCCATCGCGTTAAAAGGCTCGGGCGCGAAGGTAGGATCATCCTCGCTCGAAGCGAGCGCGCGATGCAATTCGCCCGTGCGTTGCCCGAGCAGCTTGGCTTTTTCGGGATAAACGCCACCGATCAATTCATCGAGAAGAGCGCCGGGCGGGGCGGTTTGATTTTGCAAATCGGCTTTGCGGCCCAGAACGCGATCGTAATAGCGACCGACCGAATCGAGCGTAAGCGCCCATGCATCACGCTCGCTTGGGACTGCATTTTGCAAAAGACAGATGACGGTTGGCTCGGATTTTCCGCGGCGATATTCGATCGCCCCGTGAAACGCCGGGACGTTCGCGAAACTGGTCCGCTCGGTGAGAAATCGCGTCATTTCGACGTCAGGATTCACGCCGTCTTCAACTTTGCGATAAAGCTTCAGAAAAAATTTGTTCTCGAAAAGCATGGAGGAATTGCTCTGCTGGCCGCTTAAGACATGAGATGAAACCACAGATGATAACGGATCCTCCGCAAGCGCTTTGCCCGCGACGCCGAGCAGATCACCCGCGCGGGCCTTCATGGTATGCCGGTGGACAATCACGTCCAGCAGTTGGGTGCGGAATTTTGCGTCCCAGACTGCGTCATACAAGACTGTTTCCTCCGGACCGGCGAATCGCGCGATGATCGCATGCGGCGCACTCTGCGCAACGGCCCGAGCGGCATCGCCAAACGCAATTTTGACCGGCAGCGCATAAATTTGGTTGGGACCATCAAGATAACTCACCTCGACAAACCAAAATCGTGCAGCATCCGATTTCAACGAGATGGCAGCCTGCTCGATTATTCGCATGTAGCGAAGCGTGCGCGCCTTCGCGCCGAACCAGCGGCAGTTCTGAATGTATTCGGGAAGAATTTCGCGTTCGAAACGCGCACGTTGACCATTGTTAAGCAGCGTGCGCAAATCAGCCGGCGCGTTCAACGTCGGCACGATCCGCTCTTTGTTCAAACGCCGACGATCGCTCTGCGGTTGAAGAACAAACCAATAATGCGCATGTGGATTGAGCGTCAGGATGTAAGGCGATTTCTTGATCGAAGGAAACGAATTACGGCTAAACACTTCGATCGGCACGCAACTGGAAAAACGCGATAAATCGAGCTGGACCGATTGCGCGAAGCGCGAAAGATTCACCACTACAACGATGGTTTCGTTTTCGTAGCGGCGCAGAAATGCGAGCACCTTCGCGTTATCGGGATAAAGAAATTCGAGGGTGCCACGCGAAAACGCCTTAAAGTTTTTTCGCATCGCAAGCACCCGACGCATCCACCAAAGCAACGACGACAGATTCTTCTGCTGATTTTCGACGTTGACTGCTTCGTAGTGGTACTCGGGATCGATCGTGACCGGGAGATAAAGCTGCTGTGGATTCGCTTTGGAAAAACCGGCGTTACGGTCCGGGCTCCATTGCATGGGCGTGCGGCAGCCGTTGCGATCGCCGAGGTAAAAATTATCGCCCATGCCAATTTCGTCACCGTAGTAGATGATTGGCGTTCCGGGCATGGACAAAAGCAGTGTGTTGAGCAGTTCCATCTTGCGCCGGCTGTTGGCGAGTAGCGGCGCGAGCCGGCGACGAATCCCCAAATTGATGCGCGCGTGCGGATCGTTTGCGTAAACGCGCCACATGTAATCGCGCTCCTCGTCAGTGACCATTTCCAGCGTCAGCTCATCATGATTGCGCAGGAACATGGCCCATTGACAATTCTCTGGGATTGACGGCGTCTGATCGAGAATGTCGATGATCGGAAAGCGATCCTCCATTTGCAGAGACATGAACATTCTCGGCATGAGCGGGAAGTGGAAACTCATGTGTGACTCGTCCCCTTTTCCAAAATAGGCGGCCGCGTCTTCCGGCCACTGATTCGCCTCCGCCAGCAACATGCGGTTTGGAAATTTTGCATCGACATGTGCGCGTATCTTCCGCAGGAACTGATGCGTCTCGGGTAAATTTTCGCAGATCGTGCCTTCGCGTTCGTAGAGATAGGGCACGGCGTCGAGCCGCAAGCCGTCCACGCCCATCTTCAGCCAGAAATCGCAAACCTTTTCGACCACTTTGTGGACGGCGGGATTGTCGAAGTTCAGGTCTGGCTGGTGGGAGTAAAAGCGGTGCCAGTAATACGCTTTCGCGACCGGGTCCCACGACCAATTCGAGGTTTCGAAGTCTTTAAAGATAATGCGCGCGTCTTTGTATTTTTCTGGCGTATCGCTCCAGACGTAAAGCTCGCGCTCGGGCGAGCCAGGCAATGCACGACGCGATTTTTGGAACCAGGGATTTTGATCGGATGTATGATTGATCACCAACTCGATGATGACGCGTAATCCGCGCTCATGCGCCGCGTTTAAAAACGCACGAAAATCATCGAGCGTTCCGTAATTTGGATTAACATCGAAATAATCGGCGATGTCGTAGCCGTCATCGCGCATGGGCGATGGATAAAACGGCAACAACCAGATGGCGGTGATCCCAAGCTCCTGAAGATAATCGAGCTTTTCGATCAGGCCGCGAAAATCGCCGATGCCGTCGCCGTCGCTATCGTGGAACGCCTTGACGTGCAGCTCGTAGATAATCGCGTCCTTGTACCAAAGTGGATCGCCCACTGCTTCGCTCGAACTTGCCGGCATGCGGCTAACTTTTGCCGCACAAACCGCGCCGCGCAATCATCGGGTTCAACCTCATCCTCAATCAAAAAGAAAAGCGGCCACGTCACCGTGGCCGCTTTTCTAACAAATGCACGCCCTTTCGCGTGCAAGAATGTTTATCCGCGAACCTTCATCAACTGACCGGCGACGCACTGCCATTGACCACCCCGCTCCACCCACGTGTCAGTAAAACGAAACACGCGATCGAACGCCTTGCCGTCTTTGCCAGTGCCCTTTTCATGCGCGGTGCCGACTACGACTGCTATATTCGGACCATAAGTGCGCACGGCCAGCTTCTCGTTCACAGCAGATTTATAGGTATCTTTGTCTTTCTTGGCTTGTGCAACCACGCCGGACTTACCCATGACCTTCCCGTCCCAATAAACGCCGACGAAATCGTTGGCCATCATTGATTGGATGGTGGAGACGTCGTGAGCTGCGTAAGCGGCCTCCCATCTGTTTTCGTTGTCCTTCAGCGCAGCTTCCACGCTCATTTTCTTCGCCGGCTTGGCAGCCGATGGAGAGGCGGCTTTTTCCGGCGCGGCAGCCGGCGAACCCGCAGCTGTTTTTTCCTGCGGCGCTGCGGTTGCTTTAGTTTCCGGGGTCGCCGTTGCAGCCGGAGTTTCCTCTACGTTAGCGGAGGCTTTTTCTTCCGTCGCGGGGGATGGCGATTCTTCCTGCGCAATTGCCGATGCCATGAAGCTCAGTGCAGCTACTGCGACAAACGAGATAATCGATTTCATTTCAATTTCCTTTCATGAGTTTGGGACTTGAACGCCGGCCGTCGCAAAACCCGTTTCCCGCATTCTGGCAGCCATCGAGCGCACCGTGCGCTGGATTCGCGTTGCTGAAGAAATCGTATTTGGCCAGCCGGTTGCCGGTCAAGGTTTATCGAGAGCAACCGACGACGCCGCGTCGCGGCAGCGTCGAAACCGTTGGACGAAGGTGGTGGCGCAGACTAAAGCTCTCAGATGGTTGGCATCTCTCTATGAATCGAAAATCGCAGACCGCTACGCGCGCCGAGGCTGAGATGGGCGACGGCCTGCACTCTCGGACGACGGCGCTGGAACTTGAGCCTGGAGCACCGAGCGATGTCGATCTAATGCGAGGCATTCAGGCACAGGATCCAGAAGCGCTTTCCCAGCTTTATGATCGCTACAACGGCATTCTTAAGGCCTTCATTTTACGCGTCATCCACAACGACGCCGAGGCCGACGATCTCCTCCAGGAAGTTTTCATGGAAATTTGGCGGCAGGCGAAAAATTTCTCGGCGAAAAAAGGCAAACCGCTCGGTTGGATGGTCACACTAGCGCGGCGGCGCGCGATCGACGCTTTGCGCAAAAAGAAAGCTTACATGCGGGCGGAAGAGCGGTTGCAAATCGAAACTGAGCGGCAGCCAAACGCCTGGGTGCACAATGCCACCGAGGAGCAAATTCGCTCTGACGACACCCGCCTGCTTATGAGCAGAGCGATCAACTCGCTGCCGGAGGCACAGCAGCAGGCCGTCGAGCTCGCATTTTTTCAGGGGATGAGCCAGCGCGAAATCGCCGCAAATACGAATATACCATTAGGCACAGTGAAAACGCGGCTCGAATTGGGCCTTAAGAAAATCTATGATGCACTCAAGGGATTGAAAGATGAACTTTGAAGAATTCCAGAACTGTTCCAGGCTCTACGTGATCGGGGCGCTTGAGCCCGAGGAGTTGGAGCAGTTCGAGGCGGCGCGAAAAAAATTTGGAACGAAGGCCGAGGATTTCATCAGCGAGTGTTACGCATTGCACGAGGCCTTCGCGCTCAGCCTGCGACCCGCGAAATCATCCGCCGCTTTGAAAGAGCGCCTGATGTCGATGGTACGAAAGCGCCAGCAGCCTTAATCAGAATTCCTTTCTGGACCGCCGCTGAGTTCGCGCAAAATAAACTCCTGCAGGAGCCCGTAGAAATTCACCTGGAACAAACTCAGGTCGCGCCGCGAGCCAATCGGTGAGCGATAATGATCGCACAGCTCGCCGTCAGTGAAATTGCATCTCGCGGCAATCACCAGCCGCGCCTGATTCAGCGCGTTCAGCCAAGCATCGGCATGCAGCGTTGGAATTCGCAGGATACAATTTTCGAAGAATTCCTCCTTTCCGTTTAGCTGCGCCAAATCCGCGGCGACGGTTTCAGTCGCGCTTCGAAAAAGACGGCGCAGTTCCGGTTCGACATAAAGTTTCCACTCCGTGCAAATCTCCTTTTCACTGGCATCGGCCGGTGCACTGAACAGTCGCTGCTCCGCCGCGGGCGCGCCTTCCGGATTCGCGCTGGCGGGAATTTGCCGCAAAAGTTCCGCCAAAAATGGATCAAGATCGAAAATCTCCAATTCATCGCCGTGACGACAGATTTTCATCTTAGCCAACTTTTTCGATCGTGGCGAGCAGGAGATAACCGTGGAGTTGCTGCACGTATAGCTCAGCCCGCTCCCGCATCCCGCTCCACAAAATCGAGCGCCCTTTGTGATGCACTTCCAGCATGTGGCGCTCCGCTTTCTCGCGCGGATAGCCAAACACTCGCTGAAAAACTATTGTCACGTAAGTCATCAGGTTGACAGGATCATTATGCACCACCACTTGCCACGGCACATCCAACTCTTCTTCGCCGCGCGTTTCCTCTTCAAGCGCAGGATCTTCTACGGTTAAAGGATTGGCTTTCTCGTCCAGCACGCGCATCGAGCTCAGCGACCGTTCGCTTTGCGACATTGCCACCCCCTCCCAACGTGGCTGCCAGCTCATCTGAAAACGCTAACACACGCCGCCATCTGTTCAAACGCCCAGCGGATGTAGAGGCGGCTGTGTCAGCCGCATGTTGTGTAGCCCGGCGCTCGCCGCGGCGAGCGCCGCTACAACTATTGCTTCAACACCGCTCCGAGAATGCGCCGTTGCATTAGATCCATTTTTCGCGCTTCGATCTCATTGCGATCATCAAATCCATGCAAATGCAGCAAACCGTGCACGACGTACAGGCGCAGCTCCTGCACAAGCGAGTTCCCAAAGCGGCGGGCATAACGCCGAGCAGTTTCCGCGCTGATGAAAATTTCCCCATGTCGAAACGTCATCACATCCGTCGGTCCTAATTGGTTGTGGAATCGTCGATGTAACGACGCCATGCGGCGATCGGAGATAAGCAAGATTGAAACTTCACGCAGTTTCCTTAGGTCAGTCGCTTCGGTTCTGCGTACTCGAAGACAAAAACGTAGTGCTTGGGCGGCGAATTCTTCAAGAGCGGCGACAGCAACTGGAACAATGCGTTGCAAATTGCGGACCTTGGTTACTGGAACCGCGCCGCGTGTCGGACTGCGCCTCATGGCGGTCGATTGTCGATCTTCATCGACGTTTTTCTCTGTATCTCGAATTCGCCGGCACTCTTTAGAAGCGCGTAAACAATTTCCAAGCGCGGCATTTGCGCGCCCGCCACAGTAGCGCGCCGCAGCGGCTCGCCCCAAATCGCTTCGATTTCGAGCGGCCGCCCCACTTCCCAATCAAGCAGGGTGGACGGTTTGTAAGCACCCATTGTTTCCGTTTGCAGTATCTGTTCCTCCGCAACCGCCCTCGGCAGTGCGTACCCACATTCGTTCGCGGCCGCGATCACTTCCTCCATTAGCCCAAGCGTCGCGCGATGAAGATCTTCGTCAGCAATAATCGAGGCTGTGTCCATGCCACCTGCCAGGATCGACAATCCGTTGAAGGGAATGTTCCAGACAAGTTTGCGCCAGCGTTCCAGCGCCAGATTTTCGACGACGGCGCATTTGACACCGCAGCGCTGGAACTCTGCCGCGACATCGTGCGTACGCGGCTGCGGAGCACGATCGAACTCGCCAATGACGATGTGGCCATAGTCATGACGCTCGACGTCTGTTCGCGATTTCCGACTCAAACAAATAAAGCAAAGCCCGCCAAGAACCCGTTCCGCGCCGAAATGTTGGGCGAGAAATTCTTCATTGCCCAAGCCATTCTGCAAAGTAAGCAACATCGTGCGCTCGTGCAGCAACGGCGGGACAAGATCGACAAGATCGGCGTTCGAAGTCGCTTTCACGGCAATGAGCACGAGATCGCACGTGCCGATTTCTCTCGTCAAGTTGTAACAATTGACTTTCGCGACGCGAAAATTTTCACCTTTGCCACGGACGCAGAGACCGTCCCGCCGAATTTCGCTTAGATTACCGCGCATCAAGAAATGCACGTCGCTCCCGCCATACGCGAGTTTCGCACCATAATAACTCCCAATTGCCCCGGAACCGACCACTGCGATACGCGAATTCATTTCATCACGCCGGCGGCCGCGTTTCCGATTGGAAATTGCGCGTGATTAATCGCGCGCCCTTGTTGAACGTGAAATAGGCCCAAGCCCATTGAAAAAGAACAGCCAACCGACTGCGAAAACCGACGAGAAAAATGATGTGTACAAATAACCACGCCAGCCATGCGGGAAACCCGCTGAAGTGCACAAAATTCAGATCGGCGACGGCTTTGTTCCGGCCGATCGTCGCCATGCTGCCTTTGTCCCAATACCAAAAACGTTGCGGCTTGCCCCCCTCGATCATCGCCAGAATGTTTCGCGCGGCGTGACGCCCTTGCTGCATTGCCACGGGCGATACTCCCGGCAGCGGCTTTCCGGTTTGATGCGAAAAATTGGCCAGATCGCCGATGACCTGCACTTCGGGGTGACCGGTAACCGTGAGATCGTCATTGACTGGAACGCGACCAACTCGATCGACTGGCACGCCGAGGGTCTGGCCGATGAAAGAGGCGTTGTTGCCCGCCGCCCAAATTTTCACGCGACAGGGAATGAATTCAGCAGCGACCTGAAGTCCGGCATCAGTGAGGTTCGTCGCGTGCACGCCCGTGCGCACCTCCACGCCAAGATCGACGAGTTGCTTCAGCGCGCTTGCCGATAAGTCTTCTGGAAATGCGGCCAGGACGCGCGGCTCGCCTTCCACCAAAATAATGCGCGCCTGCGACGGATCGATGTGACGAAAATCTTTCGCCAGGGTGTAGCGCGCGATCTCGGCGATCGCGCCGGCCATCTCCACGCCGGTCGGCCCGCCGCCGATGATCACAAACGTCATCGCTGCTTTGCGCGCTGATTCGTCGGAGATTTTTTCCGCATACTCAAACGCCATCAAGATTCGCCGGCGAATTTCGATTGCGTCTTCGAGACTTTTGAGGCCGGGCGCCAGTTTTTCCCATTCTGGATGACCAAAATAGGAATGCCGCGCCCCGGTTGCGAGAACGAGGAAATCGTAACGGAGCTCGCTCTCGACCGTGCTTACTTTTTTTGCATCGACATCGACGGATTGCACCTCGGCCAGCATCACCTCCATGTTTTTGCATTTGCTCAACACCGCGCGCACAGGGGCCGCAATGTCCGCCGGCGAAAGCGCCGCCGTCGCCACCTGATAAAGCAGCGGCTGAAAGAGGTGGTAATTGGTGCGGTCGATCACGGTCACGCGCACATTTTCGCACGCCAGCTTTTTCGCCGCCTCTAGTCCACCAAAACCGGCGCCCACGATCACGACGTGTGGTTTGTTTGTCGGCGTGTCTTCCATCCGCCAAGAATGTTCTGAGAACAAAACGCGATGCGAGAAATTTTATCGCTTCGGTAGGGCAAGACTCTGTTGGGCCAACGAAATATTCTTAAGACAAAAAGCAGAAATACTCGACGGCTCCGCGAAGCGTCGCCCTACCGGCGCAAATAGTTGTCAGCGTCGCAATCGCCGCTATCTTCCGCCTCCTATGCCGAAGTCCATTGCTCGCAGCAAAACACGCAAAGCGGTCGCAAAACGATTCAAGATCACGGCGCGCGGCAAGATTTTGCGCGCGCAGTCAGCCCGGCGCCATTTGCTCTCATCGAAAAATTCGAAACGCAAACGTCAGTTAAGTAAAACGGCACAGGTGGATAAGACAGACGCCGCGCGGATCGAAGCGAACCTACCGTTTGGATAAACGGTAGAGTCGGCGCGTACTGCGCCGACGGGACGTCGCAGCGCGCTATCCCAACCAATAGATGTCGAGCTAATAACGAAACTGCTGCGGCGGCGTTGCTTCCGGCTCCGCGTGTATCGTTGTTGTTGTTGTTACTATTCGTCGCACCTCTTGCGAATCGGGCGCGGGTTCCGGGCTGTAAAGATCGCGGCGCGTCACCAGAGTCGTGCAGGAGGAGAGCGGGATAATGAGCGCAATAACGGCCAGCCATTTCACGTGCCCATGCAATCAAAAGAGCGCGCTGCTGTCAATGGAGGGCCTCATCTGGTGATCGATCGGTTTCAACTGACCCGCTACGGCAAGGCGCCTCTCTGTTTTTCATTCACGCCTCATACATCTTAAGCAGCTTACGATGCAGACGTGGGTAGACCAACCACGGAACTTAAGAACAAAGTGCGCGAGTTATCTTGCCGAGGTCGGGCGCATGACGGCCCGGCAAGCCGACGGGAACTTACGCGGAAGCAAGCAAAACAGATAGTGCCAGTCCGCGAGGCAAACGCGCTACCGAAAGGTCAGTAAACGGCTCGCCCGCGATCGATCGTAAGCCGCTTATGATGCGTTTAGAGAAACGCGACCAGAGCGCCGGCCCATCGGCTATGCGCAAAAAAGGAGCTTCGCCCTCGTTTGCACGTCCACCCAAGCGGATACCATCAGCCGGTTACGGTGGCGGGAACTGACCCACTACCCGTCCATTTCGAATTTTTCAAGACGCGATTGCATGATGTCGATCTTCAGGCGAAATTTTTTCCTCCGTCAGGGGCTATGGATCGAGGGCTAACGAACCCCGCCAGGGCAGGAATGCAGCAACGGTAGTTTGATCCTCCTTGCCGTAGTTCTCTGGCGGACTTTTTCTTCTCGATACAAACAATCAAGCAATCGTGAAACTTCTCAAAGTAAAAACCGCGCGGCTCGCGCAAGTGGTCCAGAAGTGTGGGGAGCCGGAGGTTTACACGCTTTGGCAAAAGCCAGCGCAAGATCGACACTTGCAATCGCAAATCAAAAATAACCGGGTCATGACGATTCAGAAAAGTGAAAGCGGCACTGAGTTCGGCGTTGTTGGTTTCAAAGAGCGCAAAGACGCGAGTTATGTCTTGTTTCCAAAGTCGTTGAAGCGATTCGAGAACAAGCGCATCGTTGGTATCAACTGGGAGCTTGTGAAAGCCCGATGAAACAGAACAACGGCCTCGATTTGAGCGACGAGGAGCTGACTCGCTACTCGCGGCATCTCATCGTGCCGGAGGTAACGGTGGAAGGGCAAAAGCGCTTAAAAGCCGCGCGAGTTTTGTGCATCGGTGCGGGCGGACTTGGATCACCGGCTGCACTTTACCTCGCTGCGGCCGGCGTCGGCAAAATCGGGCTTGTCGATTTCGATGATGTCGATCTTTCGAATCTACAGCGGCAAATTTTGCACGGAACGAAAGACATCGGTCGAAAAAAATTACACTCGGCGCGCGATCGATTGGGCGACGCCAACCCAAACATCGGCATCGAACTGCACGATTGCCGATTCATGAGCGAGAACGCGGCTAATCTCATCGCACGCTATGACATTGTGATCGATGGCTCCGATAATTTTCCGACGCGCTATTTGTCGAACGATGTGTGCGTCTTTGCGCGAAAACCTAACATCTACGGCTCGGTTTTCCGCTTCGATGGCCAAAGCGCCGTCTTCGCGCCGCATCTGGGCGGGCCATGTTATCGCTGTTTGTTTCCCGATCCTCCGGCGGCGGGCAGCATTCCGAGTTGCGCGGAAGCAGGCGTGCTGGGCGTGTTGCCAGGGATCATCGGGATGGTCCAAGCCATCGAGACGATCAAACTCATCCTTGGCATCGGCGAACCACTCATCGGCCGCCTTTTGCATTTCGACGCGCTGAAGATGAAGTTCCGGGAGTTCAATGTGCGACGCGATCCGCACTGTTGCGTTTGCGGTGAAAAGCCGACGATCACAGAGCCAATTGATTACGAAGCATTTTGTCGATCAGGTACGGTCACAAACGAAGAGATTACGACAATTTCTGTTTACGAATTGAAACGAAAGATCGACAACGATGACTCTTTCGTAATTGTCGATGTACGGGAGCCGTTTGAACACGACATCGCGCAGATTGAGGGTTCCAAATTAATTCCGCTCGGCGAATTGCCAGCGCGGCTTGATGAACTTGGCCGGGAAGAAGAGATCGTGCTGGTTTGCAAAAGCGGCGCGCGCAGTGCGCAGGCAGTGGAGTTGCTGCGCGCTGCAGGCTTTGCGCGTCCGTGTAATCTCGCCGGCGGGATCGACGCATGGGCGTACGAGATTGAGCCGGCCATGCAAAGATACTAGGTGCCATTACATAAATGCCACCACGGTGAGGCGTCCGACACAGGATGTCCTGCAGGAACCGCGGCCTCACCCGCCCGTTGTAGGGCGCTTCGGGTGAAACGCCGTTCTTCTATTATTTCACAACCGCAGCCAGTTCCTCAGCGCTCGGGACATCATTCCATTGTTGCAGTAATTCACCGTTTCGCGTGAAGACGAAAACATGAAAATTAGAAGGCTCAGGCAGAGCTCCGAGCTGTGAAGTCGCTTCCCCTTCGAAATCAACAACCGCGAAAATATCGCGGCGCGCATCGCGGGCGATCTTCCTCGCGACGTAGCGAGACTGAAGACGTTTCGCTTCCGCATCAAGGCGGCGTCGCGCCATCGCCGTTAGGACCATGCGCACAGGTGCGGCATGTTTTTTGAACTTTACGACCGTAATCATCCGGTACGTGGGATCTCCGAGGCAATAATCGGGAACACGGTCTCCGACGGTCTGAGCTTTTTCAAGATTTGCCAGCGTTGTTAAGACAACGACGCTGACGTGACCGCCGCTCGTCGAAAGGGTGTTTCCATCGACATCAACAAAATCAAGCGCATAGATTCGGCCAAGGGAGAGGTCCGCCAGTAGTGAAACCGCCCAAAGGAAAAAGAAATTGGCGAAGAAAAAGAGTTGAAGTGCCCGCAATCTCACGAGTAAGCACGTTCGCGATGATGATGCCAACTGACAAGTTCTCCGTTTGTACTTTCAACTCGCGCAGACCGAAGCGGGTTGCAAAAATTTCCTTGTCGCTCTTACTCGCGCTGGTGTTGGGCGGTTGCGATCGGATGGTGACGCCACGCAATACTCAGCTCGTCAAAGACGCTGACGCGAAGTCGGCGCAGGGTGATTTTTTGTGGGCGATTAATCTTTATGAAATGGCGCTCGATGGGACGCCACAATCCGCCGAAATCCACTACAAGCTCGCGTTGGTTTACGAAGACAAGATGAATGATCCGCTCAACGCGCTGCATCATTTTAAACGTTATTTGGCGCTTAACCCAAACGGCGCGCGGGCCAATAAGGTGAAGGAATTCATGAAGCACGATCAGATTGCACTGCTTACGAGCTTGTCCGGCGATTCGGTGGTCACGCGCTCTGAGGCGGCTCGTTTAAGGAACGAGAATCTCAACCTGCGTAAACAAATCGAAGAGTACTCGTCAAAAACGCGTGCCGCGGCGGATAAATCACCATCGCGGTCTTCCGATTCCGAAAAGCCCGGAGCGAAGAAATCGGGCGCTCGCACCTATGTTGTGCAACCGGGCGACACGCTGGCCTCGATCTCGCGGAAGTTCTACAAATCATCCGCGCGCTGGAAAGAGATTCTCGACGCAAA
>Ga0070706_100004513_pt1 | contig 13405 bp, 12 predicted proteins | sample KBSK5501metaG_FD_65476 | JGI IMG/M metagenome (GOLD analysis project Ga0070706, IMG submission 65476) | Corn, switchgrass and miscanthus rhizosphere microbial communities from Kellogg Biological Station, Michigan, USA - KBS K5-50-1 metaG | ecosystem: Host-associated > Plants > Roots >...
CTGATGCGTCAACCACAGGTATCATGACCACTCGAACGCTGCCACCATTTCTGGTGGCGAGTCTGGTGAACTCGGGCCTCCGAAGAAGCCGCTGAGTCTTTAGCTCAGCGGTAGTTCACTAAAGGTGAACGCCTGTTTCTGCTACTGCAAAAGTTGGCTTAACTCTCGCGGACACCTGTCTTTCTCAAGAATAGCAGATGCGTGAGTTAAATGGCAAGATGTTATTGTAACATTTCGGGGCTTTCCCATTCTAACTGAGCCTGCCCAAAAGAAGAGTTTGCGATACTTTCCCGTTCTCTTGCGTATGTAGAGTAAGGATCTTGATGAACAATCCATATATTTATTTCAAGAGAGTGCAACATGGACAGACGTTTTCCCGAACCTGAGCAGCCAGGTTCTTCTGGGCAGCCGCCGTGGTACCCGCCGCCAGCATGGTCCGAGTATCCTGAGCAGTCGGGGGTGTCCGATAGAACACTTCCTCCGCGCCGGCCGGCGCCCGAACGTTGGGTAGAGCGTCGGCAGGCGCGTTTCCCGCGTATGTTTCTTATCTGGCTGGTCCTCGCCATTCTGCTGGCGGGCGGGACTGGTTCGCTTGTAACCGCGCTGGTACTGCGCTCACCTCTCCCGGTCGGGCCAGGCAGGCGCACCGGCACGGCCAGGCCTCCTACCTCTCCGGCGACTGTTGTAGCGGCACCCTCGCCTACGCTCCCAGGTACTCCCTCCGGTACGCTTTACGCAGCGGAGCCTGGATCCATCGGTCGTTATACCCTTCCGAACACCCAGCAGGCCACCTGGAGCCTCCCGATCCCCTATCCTGACGCACTCCTGCACCTGGGCAACCGGCTGTTTTTTCAGAACGATCAGGCACCCGGCGGCTACCTGGAGGCGGTCAACGCTGCTACAGGGCAGCAAATCTGGCAGAACACGCAGTATGGAGGCGGTTTTCTCCTGGGCTCCGGTAATATGCTCTATGATGCTGCTTGCTCTGATACGCTGAATAGCACCGGTACTACCATCTGTAATTTGTATGGGATCAATGCCGATACCGGTGCCAAAGTCTGGGCCTATCCTCTTAACAACGGAAGCGCCTGGATCGCCCTTCAGAACGGCGTGATCTATATCGTCTCGTATACCTCCTACTTCGCCGTCAACGCCGCTACCGGGACGTTGCTCTGGCAGCAAAATCTCTTCCGTTATCTGGATCAGAATGCTAATATGGCACCTGCGGTCAGCGGCAATGTGCTCTCCTTCGCGTCCTGCAATGTCACGAAGCAGTCGCGCGGCTTACCTGGCTGCTACGTGTACGCCTTCAGCACCAGCAACGGAGCCGAACTCTGGCATATGTACACCACCACTCAAATCTGGGCCACGCCTGCAATGATGAATGGGGTAGTCTACGCAGGCTCACTCAGCGGAACCCTCTACGCTTTGGACGAGCAGAGCGGCAAGCAGCTCTGGACCGCGACTGTTGGCGACTCAATCGGTCAGATCCTCGGCGAAGCCCGGAGCGTCTACGTCGAAACTGTCTCACCCGACGGCCAGATATCTCAGATCGAGGCTTTTGATGCCTCGACACACCAGCCGCGCTGGGGCCAGAGCCAGAATAGTACCGGCACTAGCTTCCGCGCACCCGGCCAACCCGTGCTGCTTTTCGCCAGCAATCACAGCATTTCCCGCGCTCGGATCTCCGGCGGAATCGGGTCTGGCGTTCCCTTTCTCCTGATTCACGGGCTGATCTATGTTGAGGAAGCGCCCTCGGCCATCGACGTGCTGAGCACCAGCAATGGCAGCATCGTTATCCAATTGAATATAGCCGCCACCGATGGCTTCTTGATAGCTTGAGAGGAGTCGCACCGTGCTGTATAGTAGGCCGCACCTCGGAAAATAGATCATCGATTCCCCTCATTTGGTGTTGAGATCTGCCACGGCAAACCGTCTTTCCTTAAAGAGTGAAAATAGGCGAATCACAAAGAGTGAACGATTAGGAGACGGGAAGGAAACGAAGGATGAGACGGGATCATATGGCTGCGGCATCTAAGCCGGGGCCCGTGCCCCTGCGCCGCGTTTTGAACCTGCGCGAAGCGGTCGCACTCGGCATTGGTGGCACAATTGGCGGCGGAATCTTCGTTCTGGTCGGCGCAGCAGCAGGACGCGCAGGGCCGGGAGCCCTCCTGGCTTTTGTGCTCGCCTTTGGCGTGTCCTTGCTGATCGCGCTGCCCTATGCTGAACTCGCCTGCCGCTATCCCCTGGCCGGAGGAGGATACGCATTCGCACGCGCCCTGCTTGGTCCGCATTGGAGCTTCTTGATGGGCTGGGGGTATTGGGGAGCTTATATCTTCATTAGTGGCTACGTGACCCTTGGGTTTGGGGGATACCTCCACGCGTTGACGGGCCTGCCTCCTGTCCCTGGCGCGCTCGCTCTGATCGGGATCTGCACCATCATCAATCTTGTTGGTGTCCGGCTCTCCGGCCTGGTACAGAGCCTGGTGATCGGATTGGCAATGGCTGCGCTGCTTGGCTTCAGCATAGCCGGTCTGTGGCACATCCATATTGAGCAGTTCACGCCATTTTTACCGTTTGGACTCGGTGGCGTTGCTATGGCTGCCCTGCTGGCCTTCCTGGCCTTCGGCGGCTTCGACATGGTAGCAGCAGCGGGAGAGGAGATCGCCTCTCCAGAGCGCAACCTGCCCAGGGCGATCCTGCTGACACTGCTCGTGGTCCTGGGCCTTTATTTGTTGGTCACGTTCGTGGCTCTTGGGGTACTCCCCTGGAACGAGCTGGGCATCTCATCCGCTCCCCTCGCCACGGCGGCAACCCGCTTTCTCGGCTCCGCTGGTCTGCAGTTCACGGCAGCAGTAGCGATGCTGACGACAGCAGCAACGAGCAACGCGGTGCTCGTCGTCACGTCGCGGGTTGCTTTTGCCATGGCCCGTGATGGTTTGCTCCCCGGCTTGTTAGCCCGCGTACACACCACGACGGGAGCGCCCTGGACAGCAGTGTTGCTCAATGGGACCTTGCTGGCCCTCTTCGCCCTCACCGGCTCGGTGGGGCTGGCGGCTGCCGTGGGTGGCTTCTTGTACGTGCTGCACTTCCTGTTCCCGCTGCTCGCCCTGGTAATCCTACGCCGGCGAGGTGGGCCATCGCCGGCGTTTCGCACACCCGCTCCACGGCTCATCCTCCCGCTCGCATTTGGGGGATGTCTGTTGTTGCTCGTAACCAGTGGATGGACGGGCGTGTTGGGTGGTTTCGGGTGGCTCTCCGTTGGGCTGCTCGCCTATGGGGTGGTGTATATCGCCAGGGGAGAGAGGCGCCAGTAATGATCGTCCATTATACGCTTACTCCCTGCACTGGCAGGTTCACCAGCTTTACGCTCTCTTCCCACAATTGGCGCTGCAGTGATTCATCATAAGAAATCGGCGCTGACCGCTGGGGAATACCCTTTACAAAGTATTTGCCCGTGACACCCTCCACATCGGGTGACGAGGCCAGGTAGAGCGAAGTTTTTGCCCCCTCTTGCGGGCTGATGCCAAAGGCGAAGATGAGCCTGGTCACTATGCGACTGGCAAGTCCCATGCCACTTTGCCCGATATTTGTCGCCACGAAGCCAGGATGCAGGCAGTTGGCCGTCACCCCCGTTCCCTGCAGCCTGCGTGCCAGTTCATAGGTGAACAGCACAACAGCAAGCTTCGCTTGCCCGTAGGCACGCATGGACCTGTAGTGGTGTTCCGCCTGCAAATCATCCAGCTTAATATAGCCCGCTTCCTGCGTAGCAGAACTGACATTGACAATCCGTGCAGGTGCGCTGGCCTTGAGCACATCGAGCAGCAAATTCGTCAGCAGGAACGGTGCAAGATAGTCCACGGCGAACGTCATCTCAAGGCCGTCCTCAGTTGTCCGTCGTCTCAACATATACAAGCCCGCATTATTGATCAGCACATGTAGCTGTGTATAGCGTTGCTGAAAGTTCTCCACGAGCTGCCGTATGGATTGTTGCGCTGACAGGTCCGCCAGCAGGAGATCGACAGCAGCATTCCCACTTTTCGTCTTAATCTCCGCCTGTGCTGCCTCACCCCTGGCGCGGTCGCGGCTCACCATGACCACGGTAGCGCCCATCTGGGCCAATCCCAGCGCGGTAGCCTTGCCGATTCCCGAAGTGGCGCCAGTCAATAGGCAGACCTTACCTTGCATACTTGTATTTATTGTTGGCATTATGCCATCCTTTCACGCGTTTGCTCGATGCTATATTCTCTCACACTTCAGTTGTAGAAGACAAAGGCACCCACCTGGAACCATGCCAATCGCCAATAGTTGGCTGGTCGGTGGGTGTCTACACCAATAATCCCTCAAATACGCAGACTGCATCTGCCTGGGCGATTTGTATACAGATTCCGGCAACCGTTTATTAGAGACTGGTTGAAAAGCAAATCGCTCAAAAAATGCTCAAGGGAAGTGCTGTAGAGATTTCTGCTACTGCGCAGGCAGTGGATACAAAGTATCCATTAACTGCCTGAAAGCTGCTTTATCGGCGTCGGTCATCAGTTCCCAAACGGGTGGCCGGCTCTCCACCATCTGCTGCCAGGCGAGGTCAGCACGAATTTGCTGCTCTGTCATCCCTTTAAAAGGACCCGGCGCATCCTGTTTCGCAGTATGATTGTACGATTGCCAATCATCCAGATGTCCAAGCAACAGGTGATGATCGGACGTCCCCTGGCAAAGCGTGATCAGGTTCCTCTGGTCAAGCTCAAGATCGGGCCTTCCCAATAAGATGCAGAAGTGGAATGGTAAGATATGGTGCACTTGCAAATTTTCTGTGCCTCCACACGCAACACAAGTAGGCTCGAGCTGGAGGTGATCCTTCTCGGCCTTCGGCCATTTAGGGCTTCGGTGAAGTCCAAACTGTGCCGCTACCTGGGCACCAGGGTCAGCGTTCTGTTGCATGGTTCGCCTCCTACAGAATATATTTCGCTAAATAGGTTAACCAGTCTTAGATCATTATACTCTATACTTCAGCTTAAAAGATAGACCACAGGATGCATATCGCTCTCAATTGCCGAATCCTGCGGCCCTTTCCATATGCGAGGGGAGGTGACCATCAAATCTCAGGCGAGGGAGATCTTTGCCCCTTGAGCAGACTCCTGCGGCGTTTCGCTTCGAGCCTGCGTACGCGGCTTGCCGCAGTTGGACGCGTCTTTTTGCGAGGCTTCTTCACTCGTTGCCGCTCTTGCAGGCGCTGTGCCATGCGCTCGAAAGCGACCTCGCGATTAGCATGTTGTGATCGACGCTCGGTTGCTGTCACACTTATGCCGCTTGGGCGGTGGACTAGCCGCACGCCTGTCTCTACCTTATTGCGGTGTTGTCCACCCGGGCCGCTGGCAATGAAATACTCTACATCACTATCGCGTTCCAGCGAGGCACGATCAGTTGGATAGAACTCAGGCATATCAAATACCCTCTTCGCCTGAATCGTGACTCGGCTTATGTACCTGGTTGAAGGCATACAGGTTGTGGTCATTGGAACCAACATAGACGATCCCGCCTACCACAGTTGGGGAGGAAATAATCATATCCCCTGTGGTATAACTCCACAGCTTCTGGCCCGTCTCTGCGTCCAGGGCATAGAGCGTATGATCCTGTGAACCCACATAGACCACTCCATCCGCCACCACAGGCGAGGAATCGACAATCCCCCCGGTAGTATAGCTCCAGCGTTTCTCACCTGTTTTGGCGGTAAGAGCATAGAGCCTGTGGTCATGCGAACCAACGTACACCATGCCGTCAGCGACCGCCGGCGAGGGGTCAATCATATCACCAGCCTCATAGCTCCACACTTTCTGACCTGTCTGCGCGTCCAGGGCATAAAGTGCGTGATCGCGAGAACCCACATAGACGATCCCATCTGCAACGCGCGGTGAGGAGACGATGCCATCTCCAGCCCGGTAATTCCAGATTTCGGTGCCTGTCATCATGTCCAGGGCATACACCCTGTGGTCGTGCGAGCCGATATAGACCAGTCCCCCCGCTGCCGCTGGCGAGGAGTCGATGCGACCCCCGGTAGTGTATCTCCAGAGCATATCCCCCGTATTCACATCCAGAGCGTACAGCATGTGATCGTGGGAACCGGCGAAGACCATCCCGTGGGCAACTGCCGGGGCGGACGTGATACTGCCGCCGCTAGCGTAGCTCCACAGTTTTGCCCCTGTACTGGCGGCAAGCGCATAGAGCGTGTCGTCAGTCGAGCCGATGTAGACCACCTCGTCAAGAATGACCGGTGAAGAGAAGACACTACCACTTGTGATGTAGGTCCATAATTCGTCGCCGCTAATGGTGTCCAGGGCATACACTCTGTGGTCGTGCGAGCCGGCGTAGACCACGTCACCTGCAACTGCCGGCGACGATTGGACGCTGCCACCTGTGATGTAACTCCACAGCCTGTCACTGGTGAATGCATAGAGGACTCCATCCTGCGAGCCTACATAGACTACGCCGTTGGCAATTGCTGGCGAGGATTGGATACTCCCACCCGTGGTATAGCTCCAGAGCTTTTCACCGGTAATAGCGGCGAAAGCATACACGGTGTGATCCTGCGAGCCGACGTACACCACTTCATCAACAACCACCGGCGAGGAGTCGATGGCGTCCCCGGCAGTGTAGCTCCAGAGCTTATTACCTGTTCCGGCATTAAGTGCGTACAAGGTGCGATCATGCGAACCAATATAGACAACCTCGTTGGCCACCGCGGGTGAAGAGAGGATGATCCTCCCGGTCTGGAAGCTCCACAGTTTTTCCCCCGTGGTGACATCGAGGGCGTAGAGCATATGATCCTGTGAACCGGTATAGACCATGCCGCTGGCAACCGCTGGCGAGGAGCTAATCCTATCGCCTGTGGAGAAGCTCCATAGTAGGGCTCCCGTGGTAGCATCAAGCGCATATAAATTGCGATCCCAGGAACCAACATACACCACTCCATCAGCGACTGCCGGCGAAGACTGGATGCCGCCACCCGTGGTATAGCTCCAGAGTTTATCGCCGGTACCTGCATCAAGGGCGTAGAGTGTGTTATCAGTTGAACCAACATAGACTATCCCCTCGGCGACAGTGGGTGAAGATTCGATTGCGCTGCCCGTGGTATAACGCCACAACAGGGCGCCGGTAGTGGCTTCAAGGGCATAGAGGTTTGCATCAAACGAACCGAAATATACAGTATCGTCGGCGACTGCGGGCGTAGAGTAAATCGCGTTACCGGTGGTATAGGTCCACAGCTTCTGGCCTGTCCTGGCGTCAAAGGCGTACAGGTTGTGGTCATGCGAACCAACATAAACGACGCCCCCGGCTACCACGGGCGAGGACTCGACAGCGCCTCCGGTTGTGTAGGTCCAATCCTTTCTCAAGCCGGGTACATTTTCCGGGTAAATCACCTTTTCGTTCTGTGCCATGCTGCTCTCCCTCTCATGAAAAATTTGGTCATAGATTAATCTATGACGATTCGAGGGTGTATGTCAAAGTCTCTGAACAACTCGGCTTGACGCACTACCCTGCCAGTGCAGCAGGCGAAAGGCAAGTCGAAAACAGAAGCAAAATGCCCTTAGACCTTCGTCCACGTTTGCCCGCCGTCCGTGGTCTGATACAGTACCTGCGCCGAGTCAATTGCCCAGCCCCGCGTCTGCGAGACGAAGTCGATCATCGTGATATCCGCGTTCAGCCTGACGGTGTATCGCGTCCAGTGGTGGCCGCCGTCGCCGGTGCGATACACCGTGCTATTGATGTACTGATTGCTCTTGACATCAAAGGTATTGCTGACGATCCAGCCGTGCAGCGCGTCGACAAAATCGATTGTCCCGGCAGTGGCTGACGTGGGCACAGGTGTTGTGGCGCTCCAGCTTGCTCCTCCGTCATGGGTGACGTATATATTGATAGTCTCACCCTCTAGACTGGGAATGATGACAGGCAGCAAGCCACTGGTCGCATTGAAGAAGACGGGCGGTATAGTCGAAACCTGGGAGGCGCTCGCTGGTAAGGGGATGGCTTGATGCTGCCAGGTCACCCCTCCATCGTGCGTGATGTAGAGCCAGGCAAAATTGTCGGCGGCGGTGAAACCGGTGGCCCAGCCGGTTGTCTCGTTCACGAAACTTAGCCCTGATTTGTCGCCTCCAAACGGGAGTCCCTTTGGATTGTTGGCCGTGTTGTAGTTGGAGACAGAAATCACCTTCCAGGTCACGCCTCCGTCGCTGGTATGCAGCACATCCACAGCCTCGCTGCCCGTGGCGGCACCTTTGCCAAACATTATCCAGCCGACCTGCACGTTGAGAAAGAAGATCTGGCCGGCCCCGACGCCCTGGTCCGGTAACTGAGCCTTCTTCCAAGTCTGGCCTCCATCGTGTGTGCGGTAGACAAAGAGCCTGGTACCGTCTATCACGGCTACCCACGCGGTCGAACGGTTGAAGAAATCTGTTCCGGCGAGAATGGAACTCTGGCTATCGACTGGGGGCGTGACATCCTGCCAGTGGGTGACGCCTGCCGTAGTGTGCAATATGCGGTTGGTGTTATAGGTGACGGCCCAGCCGGTGTTGGCATCGAGCATATGGATGGATGTAATTGGGCCTGCATGTTTCCCTGTAGTCGGAGTGTTCTCGGGCTTCATCCTCCCGGTGCCGGTTTGATGGGCATGGGTCAACAAAAGGATGAAGGAACCCACCAGCAGCACAGCGCACAGGACTGCTGCAATTGTGCTCAAGCGAGGCCCTCGGCTCGCGCCGTGAAAGTCCCGGGACGACCGCGAGGGACCGCCCCTGCTTGATACGGGCTTCGCAGACGGTCCCATTTCATCTATTTGTGAGTAGACCGGATCTATAGAGCTGCTCGTACGCCTTTGAAGGAGCCGCTCTCGCATGCGTGCCAGGGCCTGGGCATCCTCGGCATCGCGCGAGTATGTACCACGCAGTTGCTGTATGAGAACCCGGTTCTCCTCATTGCGTTCTTCGGGAATGAGATCATCCATCATGCTGTTGTCTGCCATAGTGCATCTCCAAAGATACATCGAGCCTCGATAGGCGCGATAATCCACTTTGACAAATTACTCCGGCCCCTACTGTTGATCGTAGGTAGCGCGCAAGAACGTAAGGGTACGCGAGAGCAACTTACGCAGGGCTGCCTCGCGTTTGTTCAGTAGTACTGCAATCTCAGCGAAACGCAAGCCGTGGCCGTAGCGAAGTTGTAGCAATTGTTGTTGAGGGCCGCTCAAACGCTTTATGGCTACTTGCAGGTGTGCGTGCTCTTCGTGACGCAGAGCCACCTGTTCGGGAGCCAATTCCTCGTCCTCGAAGAGCGTTTCTGCAACCTGATCCAATGCTGCCAGGAAGACCTCCAGGGTCAGGTCTTCGGGGTCTTCTCGCAAGTCCGTGTGCAGTCGCACGTAGGCTAAGATGATGCGAGCATAGCGATCATAAAGTGCAGCATCGGAACTATCGTGCATTTCAGGTTCGGCTTGTTGTTGCATACTTTCCCTCTGCTCTACATGTGACTTCATACTCTCTATCGCTAAGGAGAGGAAATTGTGACAGGGCATGCCTTTAAAATGGTATTATTAAGTAATATAGCTCAGTTTCAATTTACTTTTCCCGTTGCCGGGCTACATCCTATTTTAAAAGGCAGAGTACATGGATTCACAGGCTCCCCTCCCCAGGCTGACCGTTCGTGATCAGCTTGTCCTCAGCGTCTTCTGGCTCTCGCTCAACGCCCAGTCCGCCGCGCTTTTTCCTATAGTCATCCCACTACAGATTTTACTCTTCCTGCCTCCCGGCCAGGTAGGCAACGTCCAGCAGGCAGTGTTGCTAGGCTGGATCTCCACGGTAGGGGCTATCGTCTCATTAGTCATGCCACCCTTATTTGGCATGGCATCTGATCGCAGCACCAGCAGGTTTGGCCGTCGCCGCCCATACATCGTTGCGGGTACTCTTTTGCTCATCTTGGGCGCGTTCCTCCTGGCTGCGGCTGGTAACGTCCTGGTCTTTTTGCTAGGCATGATCGTCTGGCAGTTTGGCAGCAATGCCGCCAATGCCTCCTATCAAGCTCTCTTACCCGACCGCGTGCCCAAAGACCAGCGCGGCGAGGCCTCAGGCTATATGGGGCTGATGACCATTATTGGCAACGTAGGCAGCCTGGGGCTGGCGGCATTCCTTCTAGCAGATGTCAACCTGACTTCCACAAGCGGCGCCATTATCCGGCGTGGGGCCGACCTCTTCTATATCCTGACAGGCATCGCCCTGTTCGTAGGCATGCTCATTACCGCTGTTGGCGTGCATGATATGCAGTACCGGCACACATTAACCCGCGCTGCCCGCGCGGAAGGAAGCGCCCTATCCCGCTTTCGCCACTGGTTTGCCATGAACTGGATCGCACCCTGGCGCGAATTTAACTTCACGCTTGTCTTTGTCACGCGCTTTGCCGTCATGATGGGCCTTACCTTATTCATGACCTTCATCGAATACTACTTTGCCAACGTCGCGCACGTGACCAACTTTGTACAGGCAACCGCAGGTGTAGCAGTCTTGGCACTGGTAGGAGCAATCCTCAGCTCTTTCGCACTCGGTATCTACTCTGATCGCGTCAGGCGCGCCCCCGTCGTCAGCGTATCTACCATCTGTATGGCCCTGGCCTCGCTCACTTTCGTCATCGCCCCCGGTAGTTTTCCGCTCTGGTCGCTGGGCATTCTCTTCGGCGTGGGCTACGGCGCCTACACCAGTGTAGACTGGGCCCTGGCTATCGACTCCATGCCCTCGCTGGAAAATGTCGGCAAAGATTTCGCCCTGTGGGGCGCATCCGCTAACTTGCCTTCAATCCTTGCGCCTGCCCTTGGTAGCCTCATCATCGTCCTGGTCAGCAACTTTGCTCCGACCGCCCTGGGCTATCGCCTCATCTTCGCCGTGGCCACGTTCTTCCTGCTCATAGGAGCAGTCTTCGTCCTGAAGATCCGCGAGCCGCGCGAAGTAAAGCCCGTCCCGGAGGCTAAATAGTGCCCATTTTTCGCATAAGCTAGAGGCATCATCACAGTCTCAGTTTGTCCCCGTTGCGGAAGAGATCAGCAGAAACCAAACTGTGAGCTAGCACACACCCAACCTGTGACCGATACCCTTACATAGGGCATGCTAGCATGTTAAGGTACAACTATTAGGGATAGAGCTACGTAAGTAGTGATGATAACAAATGCCTATATTCTTAGTAAAGACTCAGTAAAGAACGATCTTGACCGGCTGTCTCACATGCAGAAACACCCTTGTTGAGGGGAGAGAAAAGGAAATATATTGCTATGATCTCTGTGGCTACACAAAATCTCCTACATTTGCTCGCCACCTATGGCTATTGGGCCGTCCTCGTCTTTATCGCCATCGAGAGTATGGGCATTCCCTTCCCAGGCGAGACGATGCTGCTCGTTGCCGCCATCTATGCCGGGACGACGCACCACCTATCCATTCTCCTGGTGATCGTGGCTGCTGCCAGTGGCGCCATCCTGGGCGATAATCTCGGCTTCATGATTGGACGCGTGGGCGGCTACCGTCTGCTGCGCCGCTACGGTCGCTTTATTCGCCTGGATGAACGCAAGCTGAAGCTGGGACAATACCTCTTCATGAAGCACGGCGGCAAGGTCGTCTTCTTTGGGCGCTTTGTCACCGTGCTGCGGGCCTGGGCCGCGTTCCTGGCCGGGACGAATCGGATGCGCTGGCCTGGCTTTCTGCTCTTCAACGCCCTGGGGGGAATCGTGTGGGCCACACTCTTCGGCTTGGGAGGCTACTACCTCGGTGATAACATTCATCGGTTGACAGGGCCGGTCGCCATCGCCAGCATCGTACTGGCTACGTTCGTCATCATCGCCTTTCTGATCTTCGTGCGCCGCAACGAGCAGCGGTTAGAGGCAGAGGCGGAGCGAGCACTCCCAGGGCCACTTGACGCATACCAACCGCAGACAAGCAGGGAGCAGGCACCACGGCAGAACGTTCGTCTGAGTAACTCTACTCAAGAAGAGACTGATTCAACACGCTCTGCAGAGCGCATGCCCCAAACCATCCCTGGGGAGTCAGAATGCGGCGCGCAGCCAGAGAAGGAGAACGCGCATGGACCAGCATATGTCCACAAGCTATAACCGAGCATCGGCTTTCGATGATTCTTATGTCATAATCTCAGCCGCAGTTTTATGATAGACAGTGCTTTTTCATCAGAATCGCACCGCCAGACCTTCCGCCCCCAGGTGGTGAGTTGACTTCACAAGACGATGGAAACGATTGCCATACAATGGCTCCACGAGCCATGACACACAACCTCTCAGTGCGCCCTCCTTCCCCATTTTTGCCAGTCTCAATGGGCCTCGGGTGCTATAATTTGCTACTCAAAAGGGACCGACTTTGCGTGTATGCTGCACTCATCAGGTGCTCCTTTACACGTTGTCGTCTTCAGATGAACGTTGCTCATGCTAGCAAGAACCGCTCGCTCTGCAACGCAAGAGAGAAAGCATGGATGATCTCATGGCTGCACAGGAGAATGTGGCCCTGGCCCGGTCACTGCTCGATCTCTACAACAATCGCCAGTCAGACCCGGCCTGGCTCGATAAGAGTCTGACTGCTTTTGCAGCCGACGCCGAGTACATCGATGTTCCTTCGGGAGTAACTCTTCACGGTCCAGATGGCTACAAGCGTTTTATGCTGTTTTTCGTCGAGAGCTTCCCTGATCTGAGGGCAGAGCTGACCCCTGTCAAATTTCAGTCCCTATCCATGACGATGCTGACGATGCTCATTGCGCTTTTATGACACCTTCTCCTTATATTAGGACCAGAGAGGGCGCGGTGCGTTAGCTGGGTAGTGGCCCCAAACCCTGCCCGAGGTGGGCCTTTGAGTGAGGAAATACCCTCTTCTCTCTGTCTATTCCTGACGAGCTGCTCTGATGAGCTACGGAACAGAACAAAAGTATCGTGAACTCGGGTAAGAGAGGATGATTCCCATGAGAATTATTGTGGATCTTAACCGTTGTCAGAGTTTTGGTCAGTGCTGTTTTGCGGCTCCTGACGTTTTTCATTTCCATAATGCAGAGGCGTTAGAGTATGATCCAGCGCCCGGCGAAGCGCGGCGCTGGGATGTGATACGCGCGGCAAAAGCCTGTCCGGTCCAGGCAATCCAGATCGGTCTGGATGATGAAGAATATGAAGGCGTGCAGAGGGAGAAGACGCATGGCCCGTCATATCAATGAGATGATCGCACCGGAGCGCATTGTCATTGTGGGAGCGTCTCTCGCCGGCTTGCGTGCCGCCGAAGCCTTACGCAGAGAGGGCTTTATGGGGCAACTGACCCTCATTGGAGATGAACCGTATCCTCCCTATGATCGGCCTCCCCTTTCTAAACAGGTCTTAGGCGGGCGGCTTGCC
>Ga0070706_100004514_pt1 | contig 13404 bp, 16 predicted proteins | sample KBSK5501metaG_FD_65476 | JGI IMG/M metagenome (GOLD analysis project Ga0070706, IMG submission 65476) | Corn, switchgrass and miscanthus rhizosphere microbial communities from Kellogg Biological Station, Michigan, USA - KBS K5-50-1 metaG | ecosystem: Host-associated > Plants > Roots >...
GCCGAGCGAGATGCAGGGGTTCGGCTTCCACGAGGCTCCCCGCGGTTCGCTCGCACACTGGGTACAGATCGAGAACAAGAAGATCAAGAATTACCAGGCCGTGGTGCCAACTACTTGGAACGCGGGGCCACGCGACAGCAAAGGCCAGCGCGGCGCGTATGAATCCGCATTGCTGAAGACGCCGGTTGCAGATCCCGAACGCCCCCTTGAGATCCTGCGCACCGTGCACTCGTTCGATCCGTGTCTGGCTTGCGCCGTACACGTCGTCGATGCCAACGGAAGGCGCCACACGGCGCTGCAAGCGAGCTGAAAGGAGGCCCACGATGCACGACGTAGCAAGACACGCTTGGAGCGAGGCCCACAGCCCGCAACCGAAGTCGCCTCCGGTCCGCGTGTACGTCTGGGAGTTGCCGGTGCGTATCTCCCATTGGTTGATTTTCCTGCCCATCGTAGTCCTCTCTTTCACCGGCTACTACATGCACAATCCGTTCATCGTCGCCAAGAGCGGAACTAACTTCCTGATGGCGACCATGCGCTTTCTCCACCTGGTTGCGGGCTTCGTATTTATCGGCGCTTTTCTTGTCCGCATGTACTGGTTGTTTGCCGGGAATAGCTGGTCGAACTGGCGTGCATTTCTTCCCATTCACCGCGGGCAATGGCGGGGCATGGGAAACATGGTCGCTTACTACAGCTTTCTGCGCAAAAACCTGGCGCACTACGTCGGGCACAATGCCCTGGCGGCGGTCACTTACCTCTCCATATTCACGCTGATGCTGGTCGAAATTCTCACCGGGCTGGCACTGTATCTTCAGGTGCGGGGCGGATGGTTCTTGGCTGCGCTGATCGGATGGCTGCCCCGTCTCATCGACATCCAGAATATCCGTCTCATTCACTTTTGCATCATGTTCGGCTTCTTTGCCTTTGTGATCCATCACGTTTACAGCGCAGTGCTTGTCTCGTGGGAAGAGCGCAACGGCTTAATAGAAAGCATCTTCACCGGCTACAAGTTTGTCCCCGCCGATGAACTCGAACAAGACGCCAAGCCGGACAAGGACCTAGGATGACCATTCCTTCAAGTAAAACCGTTGTGCTCGGGTTGGGGAACATTCTTCATTCCGACGATGGCGCGGGCGCACGTGCAGCAGAACGGCTGAAAGACGACGCCCGATTACCAGATAACGTAACTGTCATCGAAGGTGGCACGCTGGGTCTGGAGTTGCTACCCGATCTGTGGGACTGCTCTGATCTCCTGGTGCTGGACGCCGTGGATGTGGGCGGGCCGCCAGGCACACTGCTTCGACTATCAGGCGAGGAAGTACAAACGCTGCCCGGCAGTGGAAACGTGCACCAGTTAGGCGTTGCCGATCTTCTTGTCGCATTGCGATTGCTTGCCCGTCGACTGCCCCAGGTTTTGTTACTCGGTATACAGCCTGAAAGCACAGACTGGGGATGCACCCTATCTCCGATCGTTGAGGCGGCAATCCCTTCGCTCATAGAAACTGCCCTCGCCGAGTTGTATGCTAGAAGGCACGACGAGGTGGCCCCACTGTAGTTTGTCGGTCTGTTCCTTGTCGGTTGAGGAGAGAAACATGTGTTTGGCCATACCCGGAAAGATTTTGACCAGTGAAGACCAGAACGGTCTACGTGTCGGCCGCGTGCAGTTCGGAGGCATCACGCGGCACGTTAGCCTGGATTTTGTTCCCGAAGCTCAAGTTGGAGATTACGTGATGGTCCACGTGGGATTCGCGATCAGCCGAGTCGATTCCCAAGAAGCCGAGCGAACCTATCGCTTGCTGGAAGAAATGGGAGCACTGGAGGGAGAGCTTCCGCCGCCGGAAGACGCGTCGGGTTCGGCATAAATTATCGAAACACCTAGCGGCGGACGTCCACCCGCCGTCCCGGACGCTACATCGGGCAGTGAGGTGCCATGAAATACATCGATGAATATCGCGACGGGCGCATCGCTCGAGCCCTCGCCAAAGAGCTCAGCGATCGCACCACGCGGAATTGGGTACTGATGGAAATCTGCGGCGGGCAGACCCACACCATCATGCGCTATGGCCTGGACGAATTGCTCCCTTCACAGGTCGAACTGGTACATGGCCCCGGCTGTCCGGTCTGCGTCACCCCGCTCGAGACGATTGACAAGGCCATCGCGCTCGCATTGCGCACTGATGTAACTCTCGTCTCTTACGGCGACATGTTGCGCGTCCCCGGCTCAAATTCAGACCTGTTTCGCGCGAAGGCGCAAGGAGCCGATGTCCGCGTCGCGTATTCGCCGATCGAGGCGGTGAAGATTGCGCGCGCGAATCCCGACCGAAAAGTTGTTTTTCTCGCGATTGGTTTTGAAACCACAGCTCCGGCGAATGCGATGGCGGCCTGGCAAGCGAAACGCGAAGGACTGCCGAATTTCTCCATGCTGGTCTCCCACGTGCTGGTGCCGCCAGCAATTCGTGCCCTGATGGCTTCGCGGGAAAACCGCGTCCAGGGATTCATCGCACCGGGACACGTTTGCACCATAATGGGCTTTCAGGAGTACGAGAGCCTGGTCTGCGATTTTGCCATTCCCATGGTCGTTGGCGGTTTCGAGCCGGTGGATTTATTGGAGTCCATCCTGATGCTGGTGAAGCAACTGGAGCAGGGCGAAGCGCGCGTTGAAAACCAATACGTTCGTTCGGTGACGTATCAGGGCAACCAGCCTGCGCAGCAGATTCTGAAAGACGTCTTCGAAATCGCCGATCAAAAATGGCGCGGCATTGGGGTGATTCCTCGCAGCGGATTGCAACTTCGTCCGGAATACGCCGTCCATGATGCGAACAAGATCTTCGACCTGGAATTGATCACCGCGGACGAGCCCGCCGAATGTATCAGCGCGCAAGTTCTTCAGGGACTGAAGAAGCCGACCGACTGCCCCGCATTTGCGATTCGCTGCACGCCGGAGAATCCGCTGGGGGCGCCCATGGTTTCCGCAGAAGGCGCTTGCGCAGCCTACTACCATTACCGCCGGCACGCAGTTACCGCAGGGGAGACTGTTCATGGCTGACCCGGCAAGAACCATTGTCGAGCTCAGTTGCCCGGCGCCTCTGCCCGCCCGAGACAGCATTCTGCTCGGACATGGGAGCGGAGGAAAACTCAGCGCTGAACTGATGCGCGATGTTTTTCTGCCTGCTTTCCAAAATCCCGCGTTGTCCAGACTCGACGATCAAGCGATCGTCAGTGTCAACGGCTCACGCATTGCGGTAACCACTGATTCCTTCGTGGTCAAACCTCTTTTCTTCCCCGGTGGCGATATTGGCTCGCTGGCGGTGCACGGCACGGTGAATGATCTCGCGATGGGCGGAGCGCAACCGCTTTTCCTGAGTGCGGCGTTCATCCTTGAGGAAGGCCTGGCGATGGATGTGCTGCGCCGCGTGGTCCGCTCGCTTCAGAGCGCGGCCGAGGCGGCAGGTGTACCGGTGGTCACTGGAGACACAAAGGTCGTGGAAAAGGGCAAAGGCGACGGCCTCTTTATTAATACGACCGGGATCGGCCTGGTGCCGGATGGTATTGCCATGTCGGCTGATCAAGCCCGCCCCAGAGACAAGGTTCTTCTCAGCGGTCCGATCGGCGAGCACGGAATCGCTATCCTGGCGCAGCGCGAAGGTTTGGAATTTGAAACGACAATCGAGAGCGACAGTGCGGCGCTCCACACCCTGGTTGCGGAAATGCTTGTTGTGACTGGGGCGATTCGCTGCATGCGCGATCCCACGCGCGGAGGGCTGTCCAGTTCGCTCAATGAAATCGCCGCTCGGTCGCGAGTGGGAATCGAACTGGACGAGCGTGCGATTCCCCTGCGAGAGGAAGTCAGAGGCGCATGCGAGATGCTGGGACTCGATCCGCTGTACGTAGCCAACGAAGGCAAACTGATTGCAATCGTCGACTCCAGCGTTGCCGGAGACGTCCTTGCGGCGATGCGAAATCATCCGCTTGGGCAGCAAGCGCAGATCATTGGCAGCGTCACCGGCACGAATCCCGGTCTGGTCACCATGCGCACGCCCCTGGGAACAACACGCATTGTCGACATGCTGGCGGGCGACCAACTGCCCCGCATCTGTTGAGCGATCATGCACGAGATGGGTATTGCCAATTCGATCCTTGAGGCAGTTCAAGCAGAAGCCGCACGCTACCCTGGCGCCGGCGCGAGCAAAGTCGCGGTTCGTATCGGCGAGCTGGCCGCGGTTGATCCGGACGCGCTGCGATTCTGCTTCGAAGCGTTGACCAGGCAGACGGAGTTTGAGTCATTGACGTTGGAGATCGAATTTTGTCCACGGCGGCAGCGTTGCCCCACCTGCAACGCTGAGTTTGATGCGAAGGACTACGAGTTCCGCTGTCTGCAATGCGGTGACGAGCACACAGAATGTATCGGCGGAGACGAGCTGGAACTCGCGTATTTGGAATTGGAGGAATATGAATCGAGTACCGCTTGAAAAGAAAATCTTGAGCGAAAACGACCGTATTGCGGCCGAATTGCGCGAGCGCTTCCGAGAGCACGGAACCCTGTGCCTGAATCTGATCAGCTCGCCGGGATCCGGAAAAACAAGCTTGCTTGAGAGAACGCTGGAAACCATTTCCCACAATGAGCGCGTCGCGGTCCTGACCGGCGACATTCAAACTGAGAACGACGCCACGCGCTTGAGGCGCTTCGGATTTCCGGTAAAGCAAATCACCACCGGCGGCACCTGCCATCTGGACGCGCGCATGGTCGAACGTCACCTGGCCGATTGGCAGCTTCAGAACATCGGCCTGCTGTTCATCGAAAATGTTGGCAACCTCGTTTGTCCTTCCAGCTATGACCTTGGTGAAGCCGCAAAGATTGTTTTGCTCAGCGTCACCGAAGGCGAGGACAAGCCGCTCAAATATCCGTCCATCTTCTTCAAATCTGAGTTGCTGGTCGTGACCAAGACTGACCTGCTGCCCTACGTTCCTTTCGACATCGACGCCGCCGAGGAAAACGCCCGCCGCGTTCACCCGGGAATGGAAATCGTGAGAGTCTCCTGCACAACCGGTAACCTCACCGGCTGGCTCACCTGGCTGGAACAACGAAAACGAGCGCAGGCGGCCAGGTCCGAAGCGGTGGTGTAGCGCGTGCATGTTCGACGCCATATCGACGTTTCTGGAATCGTGCAGGGCGTCGGCTTCCGCCCCTATGTGTACCGGCTGGCGACTGAGCGCAACTTGGCCGGTACCATCACCAACACTCCGTCGGGCGTCACCATCGAGGTACAGGGTCCTCACGAGTCGGTAGCGGATTTTGTGGCTCGCCTTCCGCAAGACGCGCCCCCGCTGGCTCGCATTACCGGCGTTGTTGTCGTCGATCTACCCTGCAATGGCGATCGCACGTTCCTCATCATTCCCAGCCGCCGCGGGGAAGCAGTTCGCACGCTGATTTCGCCGGACGTCGCCACCTGCAACGATTGTCTGCGGGAGTTACTCGATCCGCGAGACCGTCGTTACCGCTATCCGTTCATCAACTGCACGAATTGTGGGCCGCGATTCACGATTGTGCGTGACATCCCCTACGACCGGCCCGGCACTTCAATGGCCGTGTTCCCAATGTGTCCAGCCTGTCAGGCAGAATATGACGATCCGTTGAATCGCCGTTTTCATGCCCAGCCGAATGCTTGCTGGGATTGCGGACCGAGACTGGGACTCTGGGATAACAAGGGAACGGCGGTGCCGGATGTTGATCCCATTTTCGCGAGCATTGGCGCGCTCAGGGCGGGCAAGGTCGTCGCCGCAAAAGGGCTAGGCGGCTTCCATCTCGCCGCTGATGCGACGAACCGGACGGTAGTCGCCCTCCTCCGCGAGCGCAAACGGCGTGTAGAGAAGCCGTTCGCGATCATGGTGCCGAACCTTGAGGCGGCCCAAGAACTCTGTTCCCTGAGCGAAGCGGAAGGCAGAGCACTGCAATCGATCCAGCGGCCGATTGTGCTGCTCCGGCGAAAAAACCAGACCCCAATCGCCGAACAGGTTGCGCCCTTCAATCGTTATCTTGGAGTTTTTCTGCCGTATACGCCGCTGCACCATCTCTTACTTGCTGAGGGCGGCTTCAAAGCCCTGGTGATGACCAGCGGGAATCTCAGCGAAGAGCCTATTGCCATTAATAATGACGAAGCGCGCACGCGCCTGAGCCGCCTAGCAGATTACTTGCTCGTTCACAACCGCGACATCCTGCTGCGCTGCGACGATTCTGTGGTCAGGGTCGTGAGCGGCAAACCACAGCAGTTGCGCCGTTCGCGCGGATTCGTTCCAGTTCCAGTTTTTCTGCACAAGGAAATCCCAGCAATTCTGGCAGTCGGCGGCGAACTAAAAAACACGATATGTCTGACCAAGGGCAAGCATGCCTTCCTCAGCCAGCACCTCGGCGATCTGGAAAATCTCGAGAGCTATAAATTCTTCGAAGAAGCGATCGAGCATCTGCAAAAGATTCTTGAAATCCAGCCACAAATGATCGCTTACGATCTGCACCCGGGTTATTTTTCCTCCCAGTGGGCTTTGCAGCAGAGGGGCGTGCCCTTGATTGGCGTGCAACATCATCACGCGCATATTGCCAGTTGCATGGCGGAAAATCACCTGCAAGGAAGGGTGATCGGCTTCGCGCTGGACGGCACTGGATACGGAACCGATGGCTGCATCTGGGGCGGAGAAGTGCTGGTAGCCAGCTATGAAGGGTTTGAGCGCGCCGCTCACTTTGAGTATGTCCCCATGCCAGGTGGATCGACCGTCATTCACCAGCCGTGGCGCATGGCGGTCAGCTATCTCGCCCATCACTTCGGGCGGAATCTTCTGGACATGAAGCTGCCCTTCCTGCGTAGCCTTGAGCCCGCAAAGCTCGATCAGCTGTTGCGCATTATTGAACGGCACGTGAACTCGCCCCTCACCTCCAGTTGCGGCCGGCTGTTTGATGCGGTGGCTGCCCTGGCCGGAATCCGTCACACGGTGAACTATGAGGCTCAGGCCGCGATAGAGCTGGAGATGGCCATTGGTAATTCACCGGATGAAACCGCCTATTCGTTTGAACTGCTGCTGAAAGATGAAGGCTGGGTCATCAGCACTCGGCCGCTTTTTGAAGCATTGCTGCGCGATCTCATCGGCAATGTACCCGTGGGAGCGATCAGTGCTCGCTTTCACAATGGACTGAGCGGCACTTTTGTCCAAGTTGCCACTCTTCTCCGCCAGTGCACTGCGCTGAACCGGGTTTGCCTGAGTGGAGGAACATTCAACAACATGTATCTCGTGGAGCAGCTGTGCAGGCGGCTCCAGGAGAATGACTTCGAAGTGTTCACGCAAAGCGAAGTCCCGAGCGGAGATGGCGGTCTCAGCCTTGGGCAGGCGATGGTCGCTGCCCATCGCCTTTCACGGGATGCCTGAACGATGACCCAGCTAGTGAATCCGCAAGCATATACACGTGGGGGGCTCTGGCGACAAGAAACGATTACCGACTTCGGTTTTCCATACCCTCATTACCTGACCGTCAAAACTGGACACTCCGCGTGGCATATAACCTCATGGGTAAGAGCCCACGTTATATGTGCCGCCGCCTTTGGGAACGCCGTTCGGTTCGCCCCCATGACAATCAAGTCAATTCTGTGTGCGGTCGCCGTGTCCAGGATCCCTTCTGGCAGAAAATCCATCCCAACTACATATTCTGGCTCCGCTGCCAGCTTCGTGTTGGGTGGAATCAATTTCCTCAACTTTCTCGCGCTCTCGTCCCGCGTCGTCCCCCGCCACTTCGTTAGTGACTCAGCACCGTAAACCGCCAGTCCGTAAGCTGCGGGGCCGAGACCAGGAATCGGTATCAGTGGCACCATGTGCAGAAGTACAAGCTTCGCCCGATAGTCTTCTGCCAAGGACAGAGCATACGGGAAGCCTTTGGCGGAAGCGGGCCCGAAATCGGTTGCGAAAAGGATCTGCCTGAACTCGGCCGGCCCCGACTCTGCGGGGAAGGCATTCGGACCAACTGTAAGGACTGGGCACGTGGCCAAGCGCAAGACCTCTTCCGCAACCGACCCAAGTGCCAGTTTCCTTAGTCCACTTCGTCCACGGGTACCCACAACCAGAAGGTCAGTGTGCTGATGTTCAATCACCGAAGAAAGCACGTCCCAAACTGGACCTTGATCTAGCAGCAAGTGATACTCGATATCGTTAATCTGTGCCTTCTGGCCAAGGTGCTTCATCTGTTCTTCTGCGTCAAGCTGGCGCCGGTCCAGTTCTCGGGGAAGCCGGTCCAGCGGGATTGGCTCACGCGACTCCGGCGGAATTGCGTGTACCACAGAAAGCGTGGAACCATACCAGCGTGCGATAGCAAGGCCATAGGCGAGCGCTCGCTCTGAAGCAGGCGAGAAGTCTGTGGCAATCAAGACCTGCTTAAATCCAACACTCTGCTTCTCATCGCGTACCTGTGCAACCGTCGACATAAGCGCCTCCTTCGTGCTCAATAAGCATGCGAAGCTATGAACAACTCATTCCTCAGTCCCACCGCGCATCACTCCGATTTCGTGATTGCCTTTGCTGTTCCGATAGGTCTCGCAGGGGGACAACCAAGACTCCGGCTGGGCGAGAAACGAGGGTCATCTTTCTCGAGCATGCCTCACAAAGCCAAAAGCGTTCGAGTGGTGGTATCCCGTGGATGGTTGTCTTTTCTTGCGCGGCCGATCCGATTGCCACATGGAAAACCATTCCTTCATGCAAATACCGGAAGGTGGCCGAGCAAGCGGGATTCGCACACTTCGACACCATAGTCGCCTCCGCTATTGCATGTCAGGAGTAATCGCCTTGGACGATGCAATTGGCCCACGTGCCTGGTAACGACCTTACTATTCGATCCTGGACGATGAAGTGATCCGGAGCACGGTTAACGGTGATTTCGGTCACGTGATCCGGGTAAAGGAAAAGCGTGGACTGTAGCGGCAATCAGGAACACCAGATCATGTCTGTGAATTAGGGACATTCTGCAAAACTTCCTGCAGCACGCGTTCCGCGACGCTCTGTATCCCGACTTCCACTGCTGGAGAGAGATCGGTTCCTACCTCGAACTTTTGTCCCTCGACTCCGTAGACAATCAATTGACGTGGCAGCTGATCTAAGGCACGGCTCAGCTCGACTGCCTCTACGAGACTGAAAGCGTGAGTCGAATCTCGAAACATTGATGCGGGCAACGGACGGAGGGTACCATCGAAGCGACTTACTGTTCCTGGCACGGCACCGGAGCGCACGGCGTCAATCACAATGACACGGTCAGCACCCTTCCACAATTCCATCAAGCCTGCGCCTTCGCCTGTATGCTCAATGACCGAACAGTGCTCGGACACTTGTTCTCTGACTTGCCGAGCCGCAATCAGCCCTGCAGCATCGTCGCTGCGATAGGCATTACCAATTCCGATCACCAGAATGTTCGGCTGTTGAGGCGGTTCATTCGTCATAAGTTCACTAACAGAATCTGAATTGACCGAAGCTGAACTGTATTCCGATTCCTTCTTCCATTGATTTGAGTGTTTGGGCGCTGTTGTGAGCGATCTCATCTTTTAGCAACGAGCAGCGGCACGATGGCAAATACCCCAAGCATTAGGTAGTAGACCGTTCCCGACACAGGGTCTCGGCTTGCAAGGTACTGACTGATCGATAGGCCCCGAAGCCTGAGCACAAGCGTAAATTCGGCGACCAATAGGAGGCTAAGTGCGATGCAACCCATGCCAAGGCGGCCAGACAGCGCGGGCGGCACCGCGAGACGCTCCACTAGCCACTGCGCTACGACAACGGTGACCAAGAGCATGATGGGCGTTTCCAGCAGTTCAGCCGTTCTTGTGCCGAAACGTGGAACGACCCACCGTACGCGACAGGCTCCAAGTATGAAGCCCGCTCCGAACACGAGCGCGAAATAGAGTAGGCCCGCATTCAGAATCTGCATGGCCGGTCCTCTCCGCCGCTCCGCCCTACGTTGTACTTCGCGAACACTCCCTGCGCAGGTCTCACGCCAGCCGACACCAGAGTACGACTAGTCCATTAACGACGAACAGGGTGCCGAAGATCGTCTTGTTGTGGCGCGCTAGCCACTTGGGCAGATAGATGTCGAAGTTGTCCGCTCGCTCGTTGGCGAAGCGGGCTGCTAGGTCGGACAGTGGGCACCTGCCGCGATTTATAACCAGCACGCCGCACTCCACCAGAACGAGCACGGTCAGAGCCACAGCCCAGTCGAATCGATGCATGAATCCCATGATGGGGAGCGCCAGAATGCATCCGGCCAAGACGGCCCAAATCACAGTGTGAAAGAGTTTGATTGCAGTCAACATTGAGATTTTCGCCGTCTCTGAACCGTTTCGACTTGGAGTTATGTTCTTTTAGCTCCGCGGATTTCAGCCTCCGCTTGGAGCCGGTCATCAAAGCAAAAGCTTTAAGCTCTACCGCGCGGCTCGTATTTATACTCGATCGACCTCTAGCCGTAGAAAGTGGGTAGCACACGAGATGCACGGATCATAGTTCCGTACTGCTTGCTCGCATTGCCAACGAAGATCCTCCTCTGCGAGGTTCAAGAACTTCGGAACAAACTCCCCCAGATCTTGCTCGATGGTTTTCTGATTCTGTGAGGTCGGAGGAACGATCTTCACATCCAGTATGGTGCCCTGCTCGTCAACACGGTAGCGATGGTACAGAATACCCCGGGGCGCTTCGGTGCAGCCATAACCAGTGGCGGCCCGGGGTTGAATGTCGACGGCTGGTTTCTCGGGCGCCTCGTACTGCTCAATGATCCGCAGAGCTTCATCACAGGCGTAAAGGATTTCAACACTGCGGACGATGATGCTCTTGAACGGATTCCTGCATACCGGTCCCAGCCCAGCCTCGCGTGCCGACTGCTGCGCGACCGGAGAGAGCCGATCGAAATTCAGAGCGTAGCGGGCCATCGGCCCAACAAAGTACGCGCCTTTCTGCTTGAGCACCGAGTGCAAGGCATTGGAGTATCGAACATGTTCTTCAGTAAAGTTGTCTTCGTATTCACGGGTAGGTATGTCCAGTCCACCGTTTGAGACTAGCCGACCGTCGTTGAACGGATACTCTTTCGGATGCCGTAACGCCACGAATACGTAATCCCGTTCAAATTCAGGAAAAGGCATGCTTGCCACCCAACGAACGGTTTCCAGGGCGGCGTCCCGCGCCCATTTCAGCCGCTCCGCCAGGGTCGCCAGTTCGCTGCGCGAGGGCACCTTGTAGAAGCCGCCTACTCGAACATTGATCGGATGAATTTCTCTTCCACCCAGCAAAGTCACGATCGCATTTCCTGCTTTTTTCAATTGCAAGCCGCGTTGGACGACGCCGGCGTGGTCCTTGGCCATTTGGATCGCATCCAGATAGCCGAGGAAATCGGGCGCGTGCAGCATGTAAACGTGGAGGGTGTGACTCTCGATCCATTCGCCACAATAAATGAGCCGCCGCAATGCCCGCAGTTGCCCATCGACCTCTACCCCGAACGCGTCTTCCATCGAGTGCACGGCGCTCATCTGGTAAGCGATCGGGCAGATGCCGCAGATTCTGGCAGTGATATCCGCGGCTTCAGCGAAGTTGCGGCCGCGCAAAAAGGCCTCGAAGAAGCGAGGAGGTTCGAAAATTTTCAGTTTGACGTCTACGACTTTGTTGTCCCTGACTTTGACGTACAGCCCCCCTTCGCCTTCGACTCGCGCCAGGTAATCCACCTTGATGGTGTTAGTCTTCATGGGCCTCGCTCTCCCGCCGAAACGGCTCGGCACAGGCGTTAAAGCTGCGAAAGATCTGTACCAAGTCCCGCTGTTTCGCTCCCAGTTGGCCCCACTGGTTGCTTAGAGAACTTGTGTTTGGACTCTCCATGGGACCAAAGCAGCCGTAGCATCCCCGGGTATATGAGGGGCAAATGGCCCCGCAACCGGCATGAGTAACGGGCCCCAGACAAGGCGTGCCATGCGCCACCATCACGCAGACGGTCCCTCGCTGTTTGCATTCGATGCAGACGCTGTGAGGCGGAGTATTAGGCTTACGTCCATTCAAGAAAGCACTGATTACTTCGACAAGCTGCTGCTTATTGATCGGGCAACCGCGCAGTTCGAAGTCAACGCGAACATGATCTGAGATGGGCGTGGACTTGTTCAGTGTCTCGATATACTGCGGGTTCGCGTAGACAATGGAGATGAACTCCTTCACGTCCTTGAAGTTTCGCAGCGCCTGGATGCCTCCGGCAGTGGCGCACGCTCCAATAGTGACAAGAAATTTCGACGAGCGTCGTACCTGGTGAATGCGCTCGGCGTCATGTGGCGTGGTGATGGAACCTTCGACCAGCGACAGGTCATAGGGACCACGCACCACCGCGCGTGAGGCTTCCGCGAAATTGGCGATCTCGACCTCGTTGGTTAGCGCGAGCAGTTCGTCTTCGCAGTCCAGCAGGCTCAACTGGCAGCCGTCACAGGAAGCGAACTTCCAGACGGCGAGCTTGGGTTTGTGGGCCGTTTTCATGTCAGAGCTCTCTTATCGCGAGAAGGTTTTGTATGCGGTCATAGCGAAAAATTGGGCCCTGCTTGCAGATGAAGGTGGGACCAAACTGACAGTGTCCGCAAAAACCAACGGCGCACTTCATGTTGCGTTCCATTGAAATGTAAATGTCTTCGAGTGCTACGCCATGTTTCTGGAGGTCCCGCACGGTGAACCGCATCATCACCTCAGGACCGCAGATCATGGCTACCGTGTTGCGCGCGTTGAACTGCGCTTTCGGTATTAGGGTTGGGACGACGCCGACGTTGCCAGACCATGCCCCGCTGGCACGATCGACGGTGATATGGGCTTGAAGGTCTGCGCGTTTGCCCCACTGCTCCAGCTCTTTGCCGTACAGCATGTCAGCAGGCGTACGCGTCCCGTAGAGAAGGGCAATCTGCCCGTAGTTCTTACGCTTTGCCAATATTTCGTACACTACCGGCCGCAATGGAGCCAGCCCGATACCTCCCGCCACGATCAGCACATCCTTGCCGGCGGCTTCCTGCACGGGCCAGCAGCTTCCAAAGGGGCCACGCACCCCGAGCGCATCTCCACGTCTAACCGCACGCATGGCCTTGGTCACGGGACCCACTGCGCGAATTGTGTGCACCAGCTTTTGGGGCTTGCTGGGGTCTCCACTAATGGAGATTGGCACCTCGCCTACGCCGAACAGGTAGAGCATGTTGAACTGTCCAGCCAGAAAATAAAATCCATCCCGGGCTTGCCCCGATTCGAGTTCGAGCGTGAACGTATCGTCGGTTTCCCGCCGGGTGCGCCGAACCTGCCAAGGCTCCGGCACCATGGGGTGGGCCGGGACCACAACGGCCTGATCCTCAAGAATGGACTTCATAGACATTCAACAGCTGCAGCCTGGTA
>Ga0070706_100004519_pt1 | contig 13396 bp, 10 predicted proteins | sample KBSK5501metaG_FD_65476 | JGI IMG/M metagenome (GOLD analysis project Ga0070706, IMG submission 65476) | Corn, switchgrass and miscanthus rhizosphere microbial communities from Kellogg Biological Station, Michigan, USA - KBS K5-50-1 metaG | ecosystem: Host-associated > Plants > Roots >...
CGAAGATGTCGAAGATGCGGTGCTGGCGGGCGCGTGCGGTGCTGTAGTCCGGGTCCTCGATCCACTCCGGCTTGCCGATGGCCTGGCAGGTCTGCTCCCAGTTCTGCTCCTGGACCGTGAAGTAGATGTACGCGTTGGGGTCGGTTTCCCATCCTTTGCACTTCAGGACCCATCCGGGCTGGCCGCCGCCGCCGGCGTTGCCGCCACGGGGGACAACGTCGGTGAACTCGCCGTTCGGATACTGGGGGTACTCCTCCAGGTAGCCCACGCTGTCAAGACGCTGCTGGTCGCGGAGCTTGACGCGGCACAGGTTGAGGACAGCGTCCTGCATCGACACCGACACCTTCTGACCCCTTCCGGTCTTTCCGCGGGCAATGAGCGCGGTGAGGATGCCGATCAGCAGGTGCATGCCGGTGTTGCTGTCACCCAGGGCCGCGCCGCTGATGGTCGGCGGCCCGTCCCAGAAGCCGGTGGTCGAGGCAGCGCCGCCGGCGCACTGAGCCACGTTCTCATAGACCTTGAGGTCCGACCACGGCGAGTCCTCGTTGAACCCCTTGACCGAGCCGAAGATCAGACGCGGGTTCCACTCCCGGAGGGTCTCCCAGGACAGCCCCATGCGGTCCATGGCCCCCGGCGCGAAGTTCTCGACGAGCACGTCGGCCTCGCGGATCAGCTTCTCCATGACCTCCCGGCCCTGGGGGGACTTGGTGTTGATGGCGAGGGAGCGCTTGTTGCTGTTCAGCATGGTGAAGTAAAGGGCGTCGGCCTCGGGGATGTCGCGCAGCTGATTACGCGTCACGTCACCACCGGAAGTCCGCTCCACCTTCAGGACATCGGCTCCGAACCAGGCGAGCATCTGGGTGCAGGCCGGGCCGGCCTGCACCCCGGTGAAGTCGATGACCTTGATCCCGGAGAGCGGCAGTTCAGTCATGATCGGTATCCTTTTCTCGGTCGTATCGGGATGGGCTGGTGGGCTTCGCGAGCGTGCTCATCGCTGGACGCTGATGCCCTTGGGGTTGAGGTGGGCGATGTTGCCGCTCTCAGTTCCGTCCGCGGGGTCGATCAGGCAGTCGATGAGTGCTGGCCCGCGCTTGGCGAGGGCCTTACGGAGGGCAGTGGCGACCTCCGCAGGCGTCGTAACCTGGTAGCCCCTGCCGCCGAAGGCCTTGATCATCAGCTCGTAGCGGGCCTTCAGGGCGGTCGGTGCCGGGTCCCCGGAGGCCGAGGGGTCGTCGCCGCGGTAGACGCCGTTATTATTGAGGATGACGGTGACGATGGGCAGGTTGTAGCGGCAGACCGTCTCCAGCTCCATGCCGCTGAACCCGAAGGCGCTGTCGCCTTCGATGGCAACGACCGGGTCGCCGGTCTCGACGGCGGCAGCGATCGCGTAGCCCATGCCGATGCCCATGACACCCCAGGTGCCGCTGTCCAGCCGGTGCCGCGGTACCTGCATGCCAATCGTGTTGCGAGCCAGGTCGAGCGCGTTGGCGCCTTCGTTGACGACGTAGGCCTGGGGGTTCTCCTGCATGACATCGCGGATTGCCTGCAGCGCGCCCAGGAACTTCATCGGGTGCGCGGTCTCGGCGGCCGACAGGCGCCCGGCCATCTTGGCGACGTTCGCCGACGAGCGGGCCGCGAGCTCCTCCCGCCACTGCGCCGCGACCGTGATCCGGCCGGGCTTGCTCCGCTCGACGAGGGCCTCCATCACCGCGCCGACGTCGCCGACGAGCGGGGCCGCGATGGGCTGGTTGCTGTCCATCTCGGCAGCCGCGATGTCGACTTGGATGAACTTGGCGTACGGGTTCCACTGCGGTGCCTCGCCGTGGCCGAGCAGCCAGTTCAGGCGCGCGCCGACGAGCATCACGACGTCTGCCCGGCGCAGGGCCAGCGACCGGGCGGTGGCTGCCGACTGCGGGTGGTCGTCAGGCAGCAGGCCTTTCGCCATCGACATGGGCAGGTAGGGCACGCCAGTGGTCTCGATGAACTCCCGGATCTGCTCGTCCGCCTGTGCATACGCGGCGCCCTTGCCGAGCACGACTAGCGGCCGCTCAGCGTTTGCGAGCAGGTCGATCGCGCGGTCCACGGCCTCGGGTTCGGGTAGCTGGCGCGGCGCCGGGTCGACGACCCGCCACAGCGACGCGGCGCCTTGGCCCGCATCGATGACCTCCCCGAGCACCGCGGCCGGGATGTCGAGGTAGACCCCTCCGGGACGTCCGGACGCCGCAGTGCGGATCGCGCGGGCCACACCGCGGCCGATGTCCTCGGCCCGGTGTACCCGGTATGCCGCCTTGGCGAAGGGCCTGGCCGCCGCCAGCTGGTCCATCTCCTCGTAGTCGCCTCGCTGAAGGTCGACGAGGTGCCGCTCGCTGGATCCGGAGATCTGGACCATCGGGAAGCAGTTCGTGGTGGCGTTGGCGAGAGCCACAAGCCCGTTGAGAAAGCCCGGGGCGGATACCGTCAGGCAGATGCCCGGCTTCTTCGTCAGGAACCCGGCCGCCGCCGCCGCGTGCCCGGCGTCGCTCTCGTGGCGGAAGCCGATGTAGCGGATGCCCGACGCCTGCGCGACGCGGGCCAGGTCGGTGATCGGGATGCCCACGACCCCGTAGATGGTCGCAACATCGTTGAGCTTGAGCGCGTCGACGACCAGATGGATCCCGTCGGTGAAAGCGGCCGGCTCGCCGGCCCCCCACGCTCCTACGTCTTCCATGGAAGCATCCGTCATGGTCAGGACCCTCCCGGCTGGCGGAACAACATGAGCGGCTCCTCTCCGCTGTGGGCGCCGGGACCAGGTCACAGGGGGCCAGCCGGACAGTGGCGCCGTTTGCAGCATGCAATCGGGATATGAACAGATCTGATTATACTGTATCCAGTATCCTGTGTCCAGAAGGATGGATCCAGGCGCGGTCGACGACGTCCACTGGGCCTGGCAGGCCCGGGAACGGGCGGAGCCGCGGTGTGCCCGCGGAGATAGGGAGAACTGTCATGGGCGACAGCAGCAGTACGGTAGCCAGGGAAGAGGTGCTGCCACAGCAGGCCGCTTCCGGCTCCGGCCAAACCGTTGCGACGGATGCGTGGCTCGCCCAGGCGACCGTGCGCGAAGCTCCGGAGGCCATCGTGGTGACCGACCCGGAAGGGATCATTCGTATGTGGAACCACGGGGCTGAACGCGTCTTCGGCCACTCAGCGGCTAAGGCGGTGGGCGAAAGCCTGGACTTGATCATTCCGGAGAAGCTGCGGGAGCGGCACTGGGCGGGCTACCGGCAGACGATGGCCACCGGACGCAGCCGCTACGGGGACACGCTGCTGAGCGTGCCCGCCACCCACCGGGATGGCCGCCGCCTGTCGATCGAGTTCAGCGTGGCCCTGCTGCGGGACGAGGCCGGCCGGATCGCGGGGATCTCGGCGATCATGCGCGAGGTGACGGACCGCCGTATCGCCGAGCAGGCCCTGCGCGCCCGGCTGACTGCACACGATTGACTTCCTCCCCGGCCTGAAGGCGCGGGGATTCCAGCCGTGCCGCTCACGCGGCGCCCCGGAGGGTTCCAGTTTCACCGGCAGCCGCCGGGGAACCGGGCAGCGTCAGCCGCCGGATCGGCCTGGACTGCGAACGACGCGAAGTACCGGCCCGCCGCGCCCCTGATCACCGTAACGCTCGACGGGGCGGACGGCATGTCACGCGACCAGCGGACCTCGATGTCGCCGATCTTCGGCAGGTGCAGCTTCCCGCCCGGCGTGACCGTGAACCTCGCGTTGGCCGTGAACCGGACCGCCTGCCGCCGGTCTTTCCGGGACTTGAACCGGGGCGGCCCGACCGCCGGGCCCTTCCGCTTCCCGGTGACCGACGCGAAGAAATTCCGGTACGCGGTGTTCAGGTCCGCCAGAGACTGCTGGAGGACCACGGCAGACACCCCGCCCAGCCACGCCCGCTCCGGGGTCGCTTTCGCCGCGGTGAACCGGGCCGACAGTTCCGCGTCGCTGATGTACGGCAGCCCAGCTGCGTAAGCCTCCTCCCGGGCGCGCAGCCTATCGTTGAACAGCACCCGCGCGCACTCGAACGCCCCGCTCCAGCGCGCCGCGCTGCCCGGGTGACGGGCAAGCCAGAGGGGTACCGCACTGCGTGCGGTACCCCTCCGCAGGCCGTCTCCAGGTGACGAGTGGAGTCCGGCGGCTAGGCGGGCGCCGTCTCAGTCTCAGCCCGTCGTCGCGTCGTGATGGTGTCCGCCTTGACGAGAGCCTGCTGCCACTGTTCACGCGTCGGGGTCTTGCACTTGAAGTAGACGACGATCGCGGCCAGGGCGCCGAGGGTAGCTCCGAAGAAGAAGCCCCGCATCCAGTGGAACTGACCGTTGCCGTACAGGGTGCCGGTCATGATGAGCGCCGCCACACCACCGGCGAAGCTTCCGCCGAGCGCCTTGAACGCGTAGACGGAACCGTAGTTCACGGCGTTGTTGTTCTCGCCGTAGTAGTCCGCCACGGCCGCCGCGGTCATCGGGAAGTTCGCTCCCGCCAGGCCGCCCGAGGTCACCGCGCAGATGGCGAAGAGCACGGGCTGGTGCGCCAGGCCGGCCCACAGCGTCAGCAGCTGGAAGACGACGGCGAGCGCGTAGGCGTAGGCCATGGTGCGCCGGCGGCCGATGCGCTCGGAGATCAGACCGTAGACGGGCCGGAAGCCGCCGTCAGCCAGTGAGAAGCCGGCTGCTCCGCCCACTGCCGCCACGACACCGAGGTGCATCGCCTGCCCGAAGTTGTAGTAGTAGGCCACGCCGAACAGCGAGCAGCCGATGTAGAGGGCATACTGGATTCCGAGCCACTTGGCCTGCGGCGTGTACCACATCTGCCGCAGGGTGTAGTGGCTCAGTGCGGGCGGGTTGCTTTGCAGGTCACGCGCTGTCCGCTTGTTCTTGGCCCAGCGCAGCGGGTCCACATCGGCGGGCCACCAGTTCTTCGGCGGGTCCTTCATGAACAGGCCGGCGAGGAAGATACCGACGGTCATGATGAGGCCCTGGAGGAGGATGAAGTTCCTCACGGCGCTCGGGGGCATGACCCCGACTCCGCTGCCGGTGGCGAACCCTCCGATGGCGAGGATGAAGGGCACCGACCCGTAAGCCCAGCCGCCGTTGACGAATCCGGTCCGCCACCCCTTCTTCTCCGGGTACCACTTGGCGACGATGTTGATCGCGCTCGAGTAGCACATGCCGGAGCCGATGCCGCCGAGCACGGCGTAACCGAGGTACGCCCCCCAGATGCTCGTCGAGTACGCCGTGAGGGCGTAGCCCAGGATGCCGCAGATGACGCCGCCGGCGATCACCGCCCAGCGCACCGGCAGGTATCCCTTGTTGCGAAGGAAACCCGTTCCGATCTGGACGAACGACTCGAAGATCACGAAGAACGAGAACAGCCAGAAGACCGGCGCGTTTCCCCAGTGGTGCGCCGCCTGCAGCGAACCGCTCAGCGCGCCCCACGTGTACTCGACCAGCCCGGACAGGCACATGACCACCCAGGCGGCCATGATCACCACCCACCGGGGGTAGCCGAGAAGCTTCTTGGGGGTTTCACCGACGCGGAAGACCCGCCCGGTGTCGTTTCGGATCAGCCGGTAGCCTGCGACCGGCCCTTGCGAGGACACCGCGTCTGCCACGCCCCCTCCTTCGCTTGTGGATCCTGTATACAATCTCTTCTCCCTTTGTGGATCCTGTATACAACCGCTTCTTGCGCACCGCTGGGAACGGAAGCTTTACCTTCACGTAATTGCGGATTAATGCGGTAAACAGACCATAAGAGATACGCCCGTGTGACGCAAGACACGTGCGCCAAGTTTTTTCAGCGACGAGAAGTTCTTGCAGCGACGACAAGTGCTGGTGCCACAGATGCAGGCATGGCCCGGTAAGCAGATGTAGGCATGCCGGTAATGAGCATGCGCTGGACCTCCAGAAGATGGCGCAGCACGAATCGGCTCCGCGTGCGCCAGCACCGCCGCCGGCTTCTTCGTGACGTACGGGCGGGGCACGACGCCGTGTTGGCGCAGGTAGGCGCCGACCCCGACCTCAACGTCGACTGAGAGTCAGGCCAAGAGGGCTTCACGACACCCTTAGGCCGGCTTTCCTCGACAATCTCCGCCGCAGGCGGACGAAAACCATGTGCGCCGTCAAAAATTGAGACGCCATCAGCCGACGATCAGCGCTTAGATTCGCTCGGCGGACAGGCCGAATGCGAGTGTTGCGATACATTCAGGGCGGTTCGCCGCCGGTGATGCCGATGGGGTTTCCGGTCAGCCCGGACGGCGGATATGGGCGCGGAATGCCACGCCAGGTACGGCGTCCGGCCATTCCTTCGCGCCGTCCCGGCGTAGCTGGACGGGATGCGGATCGCGCCGGTCACGCTCTTCTTCCCGGCCTCCGCCGGCGGGGCAAGCACGAACGTCGCCGGTACCGCGAAGACTACGGCAACCTGCGGAACACCTGGTCGGTAGCCGCACCGAAGGAGACCCCCTTGGGGGAGCCCTGCTCGAAGCCGAGCTGGTGCCGCGGGCATCGGCCACTTTCTTGTCCTCAGGTGCGGTCAGCGCGTTCCGTCGCTCCGCGACCACCCGGTCGATGAGCTCTCGGACCGCCCGGCGGTCGTATCCCGCCAGAAACCGCGTCACTGGCTGCACCTGAGTCGTTGCATCGCCTGGCTGCCTCCTCAGATCGCGCCGGCGCCCCGGAGCTCCTCGATCTCCTCGGGGGCGTAGCCGAGGGCGCCGAGCACCTCGGCGGTGTGTTCACCGAGCAGCGGCGGAGGCTCCACCTTCACCGGGGAGTCGGACAGCCGCAGCGGGCATCCGACGGTCTTGAAGCGGCCGCGCTCGGGGTGGTCCACCTCGACCACGGTGCCCAGCTCGGCCAGAGTGGCATCCTCGATGAGTTCCTTCGTCGAAAAGATCGGGCCGCACGGGATGCCATGGGCGTTGAGCCGCTCCATGACCTCCCACTTGGTGTGCCCGGACGTCCACTCCTCGATGAGCCCGAACACCTTGTCCAGTCTGTGCACGCGTGCCTCGGGAGTCGCCCAGTCCGGGTCCTCGGCGAGTTCCGGACGGCCGATCAGTTCCGTGATCGGCTTCCAGCCGATCGGCTGGATTATGACGTAGATGTAGTCGTTGGGCCCGCCTGGTGCGCACTTCACGGCCCAGCCGGGCTGGCCGCCGCCGGAGGCGTTGCCCGAGCGCGGCACCTCGGCGCCGAACACCTGGTTCGGGTACTCGGCCAGCGGGCCCTGCGACAGCCGCTGCTGGTCACGGAGTTTGACGCGGCAGAGGTTAAGGACCGCGTCCTGCATCGCCACCATGACCCGCTGGCCGCAGCCGGTGTGCGTGCGCTGGTAGAGGGCGGCGAGGATGCCGGCCACCAGGTGGATCCCGCTGCCGGAGTCGCCGATCTGGGCGCTCGTCGCGGTGGGCGGCCCTTCCTCGAAGCCGGTGGTGCTCATCGCACCGCCCATGGCCTGCGCCACAACCTCGTAGGCCTTGAAGCCCGCGTACCGGCCAGGGCCGAATCCCTTGATGGAGGCGTAGATCAGCCGCTCGTTGAGCTCGCGGAGCCGCTCCCAGGTGAATCCGAAACGGTCCATCACGCCAGGGCCGAAGTTCTCCACCAGGATGTCGGCCTCCCGGACCAGCCTGGCGAACAGCTCCTTCCCTTGATCCGTCTTCATGTTCACGGTGATGCTGCGCTTGTTGCAATTCAGCATCGTGAAGTACAGGCTGTCCACCTCGGGCAGATCACGCAGCTGTCCCCGGGTGACATCCCCGCCGCCGGGCGCCTCCAGCTTGATGACGTCCGCGCCGAGCCAGGCCAGAATCTGGGTGCAGGAGGGACCTGATTGAACGTGTGTCATGTCGACGACACGAACTCCTTCGAGTGCCTTGCTCATCGATTCCTCCTGATCGCCGTGGCGCTCCAGCGCCTATTGCATATTGTATGCGTTATACGAATATCGGACGCGTGTCAAGCTCGGAAGCCACAACTTTTGCGGTTACGGGAGGAGGGACGGTTCGGCCGTCCGGGAGCACCTCTCCCATGTCGTCGAATGAGACGACACCGTTGCACAGCAGGCTCCAGCCCTGCTCCGGATGGCCCGCCACCACCCGCGCGGCCATGTGATCCGGTGCCGTTGCGTCTGGGCACCTAGGCTGGTGGTGACACATGTTCCCTCCAAAACTTTGCGGCTATGGTGACACGGGCTCGCTGAGGCCCAGCCGGTCGCCGCACGCGTAGACGTTCATCGAAGAACCGCGCACGAATCCGATGAGCGTCAGGCCCATCTCCCGGGCGAGGTCGACGGCCAGTGACGACGGCGCGGACACCGCGGCAAGCACCGGGATGCCCGCCATCACGGCCTTCTGTACCAGTTCGAACGAGGCCCGCCCGCTGACCACGAGGGTGGCACCCGTCAGGGGCAGGCGTCCGGCGTTGAGTGCCCATCCGATGACCTTGTCCACCGCGTTGTGACGCCCGACGTCCTCCCGTACGCACATCAGCTCGCCGTCGGCGTGGGACAGACCCGCCGCGTGGAGCCCGCCGGTGCGGTCGAAGACCTTCTGCGCCGCCCGCAGCGTTAGCGGCAGCGTGGCGATGACCTTCGGGGCCACCCGCAGCGGATCGGCGTCGACGCGCCATCGGCTGGCGGAGCGGACCGCGTCCGCGCTGGCCTTTCCGCACAGACCGCACGACGAGGTGGTGTAGAAGTTGCGCTGCACCGAGGGGCTGGGCGGGGCGACCCCCGGAGCGAGGGTCACGTCGAGCACGTTGAAGGTGTTGCCGCCGTTCGCGGTGGCGCCCGCGCAGTAGCGGATCGCGGCGATCTCGGAGGCCCTGCCCACCACGGCCTCGCTGACCAGGAAGCCGCGCGCGAGGTCGAAGTCGTCCCCGGGTGTGCGCATGGTCACCGCGAGCGGTCGGCCGGCCACCCGGATCTCCAGCGGCTCCTCGGCGGCCAGCGTGTCCGGCCGCGCGGTGAGCCTGCCTTCGGTCAGGCGCAGCACCCGGTATCTGCTGGTTATCCGGCCCATCAGGCGTCCTTCCGGCCTTGGATCCTCATCGCACGACCGCCGCAGGAAGCGTGCGCAGCAGGCCGGGCCTGCGCAGCAGAGGCACCAGCCCCGCCGCGGTCAGGCCGAGCACCGCCGAAGCCATCAGCACCGGCGGGTAGCCGACCGCCTCGACCAGCCACACCGCGCCACCCACGCCGAGAACGCCGCTCACCGTTTTGGCGGAGTACACGAGCCACAGGTTGGGCAGGCCCGGCTGGTCGCCGAAGAAGCTTCGGACGAGCCCGGGGAGGAGCGCGTACCATGACCCCGCGGCGGCCCCGGCGCAGCAGGAAGCCAGCCAGAGCAGCGCCAGCGCGCGGTGGGTGACCGCCGCGGCCAGGACCAGCTGCGCGGCGGCGCCGGCCGAGGCGGCCACCACGACGACACGGGGCCGGCCGATCCGGCCCGCCCAGCGAACGGCGAGCGTCCGGATGCCGCCGCTGCCGGCCGCGAACGCCGCCAGCGCGAGGGCACCGTCCCGCAGGCGCCATCCGCCCGCCAGGCCGAGCGAGGGAAGGTAGAAGGTGTCGAAGAGGGCGACCGCGCCTACGCAAACCGTCAGCGCGGTCATCACCCGCGTCACCGGGCAGCGCAGGACCTCGCGGGTGGAGTGCTCCCGGATCGCCGGAAGGTCGTGGCGGAGGGCCGGATTGAGCGACTTGTCCACCGCCCATTGCCGCGGATCGAGATGGTCCGGCCACCAGCGAGGCGGTGGTTCCCGCAGGAACGGGGCGCACACGGCCGTGGCGGCCAGGATCGCGAAGGCAAGCACCTGAAGGGGAAGGGCCACGTCGCCGGCCGAGGCCGCGATCAAGATGACCGGTATCGCGCCGTACCCGAAAGCACCGCTGACCAGGGCGGCGCGGGCCGGGCGATCGGGATACCAGGCCGCCGCGATCGCCACACAGACTCCGTACACCAGTCCGGTACCCAGGCCGCAGCCGACCCCGTAACCGGCCAGAGCCAGATCGGGATTTCCGGCCTGGCTGAGCGCCATTAGGCCGAGGCCGCAGCCTACCGCGCCGGCGGTCACCACCGCGCGCGAGGTGAGGCGCCAGCGCCGGCGCAGCCGTGGCAACGCACCGCTAGCCACCGAGTGGCATGCTAGCCACAGGGTGAAGCCCCACGCCACGGCTTCCAGGCCGAAGCCCCCTGATTGCATCAGCCGCGCCGCGAATACGCCGTATCCGTATTGCGTGCCGCTGACGGCGAGCATCACCAGCCACGCTGCCGCGGCGACCGAGACGCGGGAGCGCCCGAGGAGCACCCGGTCGTTCGGGCCAAGTCTGTAGCTGCGGCCGTAGACGTCACGAACCTCGGCCCCGGTCCTTGGCTCAAGCCATCCGTTCGGTTCGGTCATCGCTCTCACCTGTTCACGTCGGCGAAGTTGATACGTATACTGTATGCAATCGGGCAGTATTCTGTCTAGACCCTCACGGCTTCCCATTGCGCCTTGACGATGGGCCGTAGCGGAAGGGGAGAAATCCATGCGCACCCCGTGGCCGCAGGCGCGGCGCATCGCACGTGACGTCGCGAAGCCGCTCGACGCCGTCACCGTCCCGCTCGCCGCCGTCGGCGGCGCGGCCCTGGCCGCACCTCTGGAGGCCCGGGTACCGCAACCGCTATGCGACATCGCGGCCATGGACGGCTACGCGGTCGCCGGGCCGGGACCGTATCTGCTGGTCGACCGGATCCTCGCCGGGGATGCGCGGTACACCGTGCTGCGGCCCGGCCAGGCGGCAGAGATCGCGACCGGCGCCCCGGTGCCCGCAGGTACCGATGCCGTCATCCCGTACGAGCAGGCCCGGCGGGACGGGGCGGAGATATCTGGCCCCGTCCCGGAGCGGTGTCACATACGCCGCCGGGGCGAGGACTTCGGCGCCGGGCAGGTACTGGTGGCGGAGGGCACGGTGGTCAGCGCACCGGTCGCGGGACTGGCGGCCGGGCTGGGACACGATGCGCTCTGCGTGTACCAGCGGCCGCGCGTACGGGCGGTGCTCACGGGAAACGAGCTGCTCCTCGCGGGAACTCCGCGGCCGGGGCGGATCCGGGACGCCATCGGACCGATGCTTCCCGGTCTCGTCCGGGCGGCCGGCGGCGAGGTCATTGACATGACGCCCTGTGCTGACGATGCGGCCGCCCTCGCGCACCTCCTCGAGTCCGCTGATGTAGAGGTCCTAGCGGTATGCGGAGCGACGTCCGCCGGAGCCGCCGATCACCTGCGGACGGCCCTGGCCCGGATGAACGCCACGATCCTCGTCGAGCAGGTAGCGTGCCGGCCGGGCCACCCGCAGCTGCTCGCGGCCCTGCCGGGCGGACCCTTCCTGGTCGGGCTGCCCGGGAATCCCTACGCTGCGCTGGTCGCGGCCCTGACGCTGCTATCCCCGCTGCTGGGCAGGCTCGCGGGACGGGCCGTCCCGCCCACCGTCACCGCGCCGCTCGAGGAAGCACCCGCGCCTCACCCCCGGGACACCTTGCTGGTCGCCGCCCGCTGGCGTGACTCCGCCGTCGTCCCCGTCGGCAACGACCGGCCCGGGAGCCTGTGGGCACCGGCGGTCGCCGACGTCCTGGCCGTCCTCCCGCCGGATTGGATGGGCGGCCACGCGGAGCTGCTTCCCCTGCCGGGAGCCTGACCGGGAGCCTGGTCTGCTCCCTGCCTCATCGCCCGATGCGCAGCACGCGCAGCGAGTCCGTCGACCCCGGCACGCCGCTCCGGCTCCCGGACACGACGACGACCACATCGCCGGGACGGCATGTGCCCATGGCCAGCAGCACCCGGCTCAGCTCCGCCGGCATTGTCTCCGCGGTGGTGGCGGGGGCCAGCACGGCGGACTCGATACCCCAGGAGAACGCCAGCTGCGCGCGCACCGACTCGTCGTGCGCGAAGGCGAGCAGCGGCAGCGGCGATCGCTGGCGGGCCAGGTGCCGCGCGGTGTCGCCGGTCCGGGTGAAGCAGCACAGGGCCACGGCCCCGAGCCGCCTGCCCACCTCGCACGCCGCGGCCGTGACCGCGTCGGCCGTATTGGCGTTCATGCTGCCTTCCGCCGCAGTGGCCCACTCCAGCGCTGCGCGCTGGCCCGCCGCGCCCTCGGCCGCCTCGACGATGCGCGCCATCGTGGCCACCGTGTGCGCGGGATGGGCCCCGACGCTGGTCTCGGCGGACAGCATTACCGCATCCGTCCCGTCCAGGATCGCGTTGGCCACATCCGAGACCTCGGCACGGGTGGGCCGCTGGTCGGAGACCATCGAGTCAAGCATCTGGGTCGCCACGATGACCGGCTTCGCCGCCTCGCGGCATAGGCGAATGGCCTGCTTCTGCACCAGTGGTACCTGCTCCAGTGGCATCTCCACGCCGAGGTCACCGCGCGCCACCATCAGTCCGTCGAAGGCCTCGACGATCGCGGGGAGCTCCTCGACTGCCTCCGGTTTCTCCAGCTTCGCCATCACGGGAACCGGCCTGCCGACTTCTTCCATGATGGCGCGCGCGAGCTTTACCTCATCAGGAGCACGGACGAACGACATGGCGACCATGTCGACAGCGGCGTCCAGCGCGAACCTCAGGTCCTCGATGTCCTTGCCGGACAGGGGCGGAACGCTGACGGCGACTCCCGGCAGGGAGATGCCCTTGTGGTCGCTGACCGGGCCGCCGTGCACGACCTGGCACCGGATGTCACCGCCGACGACGTCGAGCACCCGCAGGTCGATCTTGCCGTCGTCGACGAGCAGACGGTCGCCCGGGCGCAGGTCGGCCGCCAGGCCGCGGTAGGTGGTGGAGACCCGGTCGTGGTCGCCCGGACATGAGGCCGTCGTGATCACGATCTGCTCGCCGCTCGCCCAGACCACCGGCCCGGCGGCGAACCGGCCCAGCCGGATCTTGGGGCCCTGGAGGTCAGCCAGCACCCCGACGACACGGCCCCGTTCGGCGGCGACCCGGCGGACCGTGCGGTACAGGGCCGAGTGATCGGATCGGGCGCCGTGGCTGAAGTTCAGCCGCGCCACGTCCATTCCGGCGTCAACGAGTTCCGCCAGCTGAGGTGCGGTAGCGGTAGCAGGTCCGAGCGTGCAAACGATCTTGGCGCGACGGTTCATGACTCTCCCTCGGGCGGTGTCCGCTCGGGCGGTGTCGCCTCGGGCAGTGTCGCCTCGGGTCTATATCAGGTAAGTGGCGCTGCTGCGGTATGGATGCCTGCCGGGCCCCGGCACGCGGGACCCTGTCCCGCCCACGGGGCCCGCGGGCCGCAGGGGCGCGTGGACGGCCCCGCCCGCTCAGGGGGCGCGGTTCTGGACGTGCTGGTAGCCGAACCGGCCCTTGATGCAGAGGTTCCC
>Ga0070706_100004520_pt1 | contig 13391 bp, 10 predicted proteins | sample KBSK5501metaG_FD_65476 | JGI IMG/M metagenome (GOLD analysis project Ga0070706, IMG submission 65476) | Corn, switchgrass and miscanthus rhizosphere microbial communities from Kellogg Biological Station, Michigan, USA - KBS K5-50-1 metaG | ecosystem: Host-associated > Plants > Roots >...
TCATCGGGACTCAAGCAAGCTTCGTAGTAGACGAGCTGGAGGGGCCGTCGGTACGCAGTGGATCCGACCCGACCAGCTGCGTGCTGCTCGATCCTGCGTCTCAAGTCTTGGGTCGCGCCGTTATAGAGCCGTCGATCGGCTTCGCTGAGTCGCACATAGGTGTAGTACATCGCTCAAAGCATCCTTGGTGAGAAAAGTTGGAACGGCACTAGGCGGGCGCGGCGCCCGTGAGCCGGACCCGAGCCGCCAGCGCGCAAGCGCTGGCGGCGCATTGTTTAGCGCGTACGGCCGCTTGGCGCGTCAAGCGCGCCAAGAAGGACTGCTTCGCCGGCCGAATCGCCGCGCAGTCGATCTGGTCGTGACTGCAATCACAGGGAAGGCGAGCGGGGTCCGGCTAGGCTGATCGACGCCGGCCAGGACGGAGGTGCCCCGATGCCCGACTTCTCACGGATCATCCGGATGGCCTACCTCCGCATCCTGGACCGCGAGCCGGATCCCGGCGGTCTCGCGAACTACAACGGACAGATGAACGGAGGCATGAGCGAGGCCGCCATGCGGGAGTCCCTGCTGCGCAGCGCCGAATACGCGACGAAGAACCCCGCCCGCCTCGCGGGCGCGGCCGCGCGGGGGCGCGGGGCGGCGACGAAGCGGCGCCCTCCGGCGCCGGGCAGCAAAAGGGTCAAGTCCCGCAAGACGCGGTAGAGCCATGCCCGACTTCGCGCGCGTCATCCGCGACGCGTACCTGGAGATCCTGGAGCGGGAGGCGGACCCCGGCGGTCTCGCGAGCTACAACGGACAGATGAACGGAGGCATGAGCGAAGCGGGCATGCGAGAGGCGCTGCTGCGCAGCCCGGAGTTCGCCTCGCTGAACCCCGACCCGGGGCTGCCCGCGCGCCTCGGCTTGAACGTCCACATCCCTTCCGATCCGATGATCGATGACGTGACCCGAGGCCTGGGCATGCAGTGGGTCCGGCTCGACTTCGACTGGTTCCGCATCGAGCCGCAGCAAGGGGAATTCCATTGGGAGGAGCTGGACCGGGTGGTGTCCCGTACCGCCGCGCGCGGGGCAGGGATGTTGGCCACGCTCGCCTACACGCCGTCGTGGGCCTCGCCCAGCCCCGGCAGCCCCAGCACCAGCGATCCCCCGGCGGACACGCGCTTCTGGACGGACTTCGTCCGTGCCGCCATCGAGCGGTACCGCCACGAGGTGAAACACTGGCAATTCTGGAACGAACCCAACGTGCGCGAGTTCTGGACGGGCTCGCGGACGCAGTACCGGACGCAGATCCTGGAGCCGGCGGCAAGCGTGGCCCGGTCGATCGATCCCGGCCTCCAGGTGGTGGCGCCCGGTCTGGCCAACCTGAGGGACTGGCGCGACTGGTTCCGGGAAGCCATGACGGCCCGGGACGGGATCGACGTCATCGACCACCACAACTACCAGCGCTCGGGCGGGGAGGTGCTGCTGGATCTGGAGCGGGACCGGCCGGGGCAGCCCTCGCTGCGCACCCTCATCCAGCAGCTCGGCGTGCAGGACAAGCCGTTCTGGCTCACGGAGACCGGGATAAGATCCGACCAGGCAGACCAGCGACAGTATTACGAGGACGTGGTCTCGGCCCTGCGCGAGAAGACGTGGGTGAACCGGCTGTTCTTCTTCCACTATTGGGACGGGCCCGGGCAGGGGAACGGGGGACTCGGGATCGTCAACGAGGATTTCTCCCCCAAGCCGGCCTATCTCTTCCTCCAGACGATCCTGCGGCCCGCGAGGGCGACGCGCTCCGAACCACGCCCGCCGGCCTCGACGAGCTGAGGCGATGCCGAACTTCACCCGCATCGTCAGCGATGCCTACGAGGAGATCCTCGAGCGCGCGCCCGATCCGGACGGGTTGGCGCACTTCAACGATCGCATGAACCAGGGGCTGAGCGAGGCCGACCTGAGAGAGGCCCTGCTCCGCAGCGAGGAGTACGCCCAGAAGAACCCGCCGCCCGGCAGCATGGCCCTGCATGTCGACGGCAACCGCTTCGTGGACCCGCGGGGCAACGAGGTGAGGCCCCTCGGGGCCATCGTCTGCTGCGACGACGCGAAGACGAACGGCTGGCCACTCGTGACCCTCGCGGCCCTCGACCTGTTCGCGAGCCACCATTTGAGCTACACCCACTGCCGGCTGGGTCCGTTCACCGCTGCCGGCGAGGACGACCCGATCTACGTCGGGTACGTCACGACGCCCGACGGGCGGGTCGACCTCGAGCAGTTCTTTCCCGGCTTCTGGGAGCGGGCGCGCGGGATCGCCGATCATGCCCGCCAGCTCCGGATCTACGTCGAGTTCGACCTGATCGATCGGTGGGTGCGCCAGCACGGGGAGTCCGACCTGCCCCAGGTCGATCCCTGGTCGGCCCGCAACAACATCCAGGGCGTCGACGCGGGCGGCCTCGCGATCTTCCTCTCCGCGCCCCTGCCCATCCACGAGCGCTGGGTCCGCAAGGCGGTGGCGGAGCTGGGCGAGTTCGAGAACGTGCTCTTCCAGGTCGGCAACGAGGGATTCAAGAGCTTCTCGGAGGCGTGGGAGCTCGGCGTCTACAACCTGGTCAAGGACGAGCTGCGCCAGCACGGCTTCTCCGACCGGCTGGTCGCCACCAACACGCAGGATCCGGGCCTCGAGTCCCAGCTCGACTACATCACCCGCCACGTCCCCCAGGCACAGCGCGCGGGAGCCAAGCCGATCCTGGTGAACGAGTACGCGCCGCTGCCGCCGTCGGAGGTGCTCCGGCAGGTGCGTCGGGCCCGGCGCTTCGGCACGTACTTCATGTACTGGCGGGGCGACCACGGCCAGAGCGATTGGGAGAGCACCCTCGCGCAGCTGGAAACCATCGCCGCCAGCGGCCGCGCGGCGGCGATGCCGGCCCCTCGCTAGGTAGCCCGATCTTCTGCACGATCGCCGCGAACCTCCGGGTCCGAGCCGCCAGCGCACGTTGCGCTGGCGGCTCTTTCTCTTGCGGCCGACCGCGGTCAGCCAGGAGGTCTAGTTGATCACGGCAGTGAGATCACGGCAGTGACCTGCATGGCGACGAGCTGGATGCGGCCCAGGGAGGCAGGGCCGTCCGTACTGCCGCACATGAGGTCCACCCCGGTGACGTTGTCGTCTGTGAGCGCAGTGCCGGTGAGCGCAATTGCCAGGGGCCCCAGGTCGGGCCGGACCTCGATGCTGTCGATCTCCGCGGTGGGCGGGATCACGATGGTGTCTGAATGCGGCATCAACGTGCAATCGACGAACACCTGGCCGGACGCCATCGCCTTGGCGAAGACCACCCAGCTTCCCCGCGGCAAGGCCAGCGACAACACTGTGGCGTTGTTGCCGATTTCGGCCTGGTCGCGGTGGGACTGATAGGCGACGCTACCGCCCCCGGGGCCCCCGGTGCCGTCTCGGCCGTCCTTGCCGTTGCAGACCGCGAATGTTCCGCTGACGGGGCTGACCACCTCGATGCCGGCGGCTGGACACACCTGGCCGGGCCCGCCCGGGAGCGCGTTCACCGTGACGCCGGCACCGTCGGCGCCTGCCGGTCCCGGGTCGCCCCTTGGTCCCGGATCCCCTTTTGGCCCGGTGGCGCCCGCAAGCCCAGGCGGCCCTTGCGGGCCCGGCGGTCCTTGTGGCCCCGGGTTGCCCTGCGGCCCCGGCGGACCGACGTTGCCCAGAGTCACCGCGATGAAGGCCCACTCCCCCGATTCATCCTCCCCGAAGGTCTGGACCCACAGGGCGTAGGAGCCGGGTGTAATCGACGGGGGAAGCGGGGCGACGATTTGGGTCGCCGTGAAGCTGGAGGGTGTGAGCGTGAAGCTCCCTAGCCGCACCCTCGGCGCCGAAGCCACTCCGAAGTTCCGTCCAACGATGACGAGATTCGATCCATCGGCGAAAGCGTTCGTGATCGTCGGGTCGTCCCCAAATGTTGCTCCGTCTGCGTGCGCATTGGCGACCATGAGCAGACTCGCCAACAGCGCGAACGCGCATGCGGGATAGAACATGTGCCCGAACCGCTGCGTCACGTTCGTCACCATGACTATTCCTCCGAATTCTTACGGCCAGCAACCGACTCCGAGCTTTCGACTCGGATGGTGGACTGGCCCGGACGGTAGGACGCATGTGTTCGACTGTCAATCGCTTCATGGATACCCTCGAGCGCAAAAGCATCGAGACGAGAAGACAACGCACTCAATGCACGAGGGATAGGGCGAACGTGTTCCTTCTCACACGTCGGCGGGTCGCGGCAAACATGCTACCGTGGCCGCTCTACACCAAGGAGCCCACATGAACGCCACGCAGTTCACCTGCCGCGGCTTCGGGTTCGGCACGAGCGCCGGATGAGACAGCCTCTCCTCGCGGCGGCCGTCGCGGCGGTCGTTCTCCTCGTTCCCGCTTCCGGCTCGACGCCGGCCGCTCGGCCACGGCGCGAGCTCGCGTACAAGCAGGTCCGCGTCCCCCATCCTTATTACTGGCGCGAGATGTACGTGCCGCAGGTGACCAGCGGGCCGAGCGCCGTCACGTGGTCCCCCGATGGGACCGAGGTCGTCTACTCGATGCAGGGCTCGCTGTGGCGCCAGCGGCTGGACCGCGACGAAGCGCGCCAGCTCACCGCCGGCCCCGGATACGACCACCAGCCCGACTGGTCCCCCGACGGCCGGCGCGTCGTGTACGCGTCCTACCACGCCGATGCCGTGGAGCTGCGGCTGCTCGATCTGGCGAGCGGTGCGAGCACGCCGCTGACGCGGAACGGACAGGTGAACCTCGAGCCGCGGTGGTCGCCCGACGGCACGCGCATCGCGTTCGTGTCGACGCAGGACGAGGGCCGGTGGCACGTCTTCGTCGTCGCCCCGGAGGGAGGCCCGCCCGTGCGCCTCACCGAGGACCGCAAGAGCGACCTGCCGCGCTACTACTACAGCGCCTGGGACCACTACATCTCGCCGACGTGGTCGCCCGACGGCAGGGAGCTGATCCTGGTCAGCAACCGCGGGCGCGTCATGGGCTCGGGCGGCTTCTGGCGCACCGCCGCCGAGCCCGGCGCCCCCATGCGCGAGATCCACTACGAGGAGACGACGTGGAAGGCGCGCCCCGACTGGGCCCGCGACGGGCGCCGCGTCGTCTACAGCAGCTATCAGGGCCGGCCGTGGCACCAGCTCTGGCTGATGACGGCCGAGGGCGGCGATCCCTTGCCGCTGACCTTCGGCGAGTACGACCTCACCGAGCCGCGCTGGTCGCGCGACGGGGGCCGCATCGCCGCCATCTCGAACGAGGACGGCCACACGTCACTGGTCGTCATCGACGTGCCGGGCGGGCGGCGCCAGCGCGTGACCGCGCGCGTCCGCCGCTACAAAGAGCCCACGGCGCGGCTGAGCGTGACGGTCGTCGATGGGGCCACCGGCCAGCCGATGCCGGCCCGCCTGTCCGTCAGCGGCGGGGATGGCCGGAGCTACGCGCCCGACGACGCGTGGCGTCACGCGGACGAGGCCTTCGTGCGCGGCGAGCAGGCGTACGAATACGGCTATTTCCACACCCGGGGCCACTCCGTCGTCACGGTTCCGGCGAGCCCCGTGGTCGTCGAAGCGTGGCATGGACCCGAGTACGCGACCCGCCGCCAGGAGCTGGAGCTCGCGCCCGGCGAGATCCGGTCGGTCCGGCTGGCGCTGCGGCGGCTCGACGACCTGCCGGCGCGCGGCTGGTGGGGCGGTGACCTGCACGTGCACATGAACTACGGCGGGCACTATCGCAACACGCCGGCGCACCTGGCCTTCCAGGGAGAGGCGGAAGGGCTCAACGTCATCGAGAACCTAGTCGTCAACAAGGAGCAGCGCATCCCCGACATCGCCGCCTTCCGGACGACGCCCGATCCCGTCTCCACGCCGCGGTTCCTGCTCGTGCACGGACAGGAGTTCCACACCGGCTTCTGGGGACACACCGCCCTTCTCGGGCTGCGCGATCACTACCTGCTCCCAGATTACGCCGGACAGGCAAACACGGGGATGGCGAGCCTCGTGCCCACCAACGCCGACGTGGCCGACCTGGCCCACGCGCAGGGCGCGCTGATGGGCTACGTGCATCCCTTCGACTCGGCGCCCGATCCCGACGACGCCCGCGAGCCGATGAGCTACGCGCTGCCCGTGGACGTCGCGCTGGGAAAGGTCGACTACCTCGAGGTGATGGGATACAGCGACCACCTCATCACTTCCGATGTGTGGTACCGCCTGCTCAACTGCGGGTTCCGCCTTCCCGCCGCGGCGGGCACGGACGCGTTCCCGAACTTCGCGTCGATCCGGGGGCCGGCGGGCCTGGTGCGCACCTACGTGAAGGCGGGTCCGCGCCTCGAGCACCGGGCCTTTCTCGACGGCCTGCGGCGCGGCCGGACCTTCGTGACCAACGGGCCTCTCCTCACCTTGGAGGTGGAGGCGCGCGGACCGGGGGAGGAGATCCGGCTCGCGGCCGGCCGCCCGCTCCACGCCCGGGTCGTCCTGCGCTCGCCCGTGGCGGTCGATCACCTGCAGGTCATCGGCAACGGGAAGGTCGCGGCGGAGGTCCGACTGGACGGAGACCACACGTCGGCGGAGGCCACGCTGACGCTGCCCGCCGACAACAGCGGCTGGTACGTGCTCCGGGCGTGGGCCGACCGCCCACGCCTGCCGGTCCTCGATCTCTACCCGTTCGCCAGCACCAGCCCGGTGTACGTTCAGGTCGGCGATCGGCCGGTCCGCTCGCCCGCAGACGCCTCCTGGTTCGTGCGGTGGGTCGACCGCGTCATCGCCGCGGCCGGCGCGCATGCCGGCTGGAACACGCCGGCCGAGCGCCAGGCGACGCTGGCGCAGCTCTCGCGCGCGCGAGAAGAATTCGTCCGCCGCACCGGCGAGACTCGCTGAGCGCGACAATGGGAGCATGCGCTCCCTCCGCGTGGCGGCCCTCACCGTCCTCTCGCTCGTGTCCGGATCGATCGCGTGGGCCCAGGATCCGGTCGTTGCCCACGTCGGTTCCATCGTTCGCGTGACCGCACCGTCGGTCAGCCCGAAGCGGCTGATCGGGACACTGGACGGCGCCAACGAGAGCTTCCTCCGGCTCGCGACGACCACCGGGCCCGTCGTGATCCCCCGGAACGCAATCGAGAGGCTGGAGTGGAGCCGAGGCCTCCACCGGCCCGTGCTCAAGCGGACGCTCGAGGGCGCGGTCGTCCTGGGAGCATTCGGCTTCGTCTTCGGCACCGCCGGCCACGATCCGAATGAAAGGGAGCCGCTCTGCGGCAAGCGCGTCCGGTGCGCGGCCGTCGGAGCGGGCGTCGGGGCCGTGCTCGGGCTCGCCGCCAGCGCCTTCGCCCAGCCTCAGCACGACTGGGCCGAAGTGACCGGCGTGCGCCGCGCGCGTGTCATCCTCCAGCCCCGACCCGACGGCCTGGCGGTGGCCCTCGCCGTGCGCTGGTAGCTCCCCTTGACTTCCGCCATCTGGCATTGTAAGCTATGCCAAATGGCGGAGGGAAAGCATGGTGGAGGGCACGCTCGCAGAAACCCCGTCGTCGGAACCAGCGCAGATCGAGGCGTACCGTGAGGCAATCAAGGGGGGGCGAACAGACGCGTACTGGTACGTGTCGCTCGTCGGGCTCCGGCCCCAGAATCCGATAAGCATCTTCAAGCGGATCGAGAAGGGTCTTGGGTTTCAAGCGTTCGTACGGCTCCAGCGGAACACCGGCTGGTCGATGGGCGACCTGGCCGACGCGGTGGCGATCAAGCCGCGCACCCTGCATCGGCGCAAGCAACAGGGCCGCCTCGAGCCGGAGGAGTCCGACCGACTTCTCCGGGTCTCGAGGATCTTCGGCAAGGCGCTGGAGCTGTTCGAGGGTGACGCGGAAGCGGCCCGCCAGTGGCTGGCCAACCCGCAAAGCGGGCTCGGCGGTGAGCGGCCGATGGTCCTGGCGAAGACGGACCTCGGGGCGCGTGAGGTAGAGGCTCTGGTCGAACGGCTGGAGCACGGCACATTGACCTGATGCTCTCGGCCTGGCGGTTGACCAAGACGAAGCTCCTGGCGAATGCCTGGGATGGCCAGGGCGCGAGGAAGTCCGGTGGCCGCTGGAACAGCGTCGGGATCGCCGTGGTATACACGTCGGGCACGCTGTCGCTCGCCCTCGTCGAGGTGCTCGTGCACATTCCCAGCGGGATCCTGCCCGCGTACTCGGCGGTTCGCGTCGACTTCGACGAGTCGATGGTGAGCGCCCTCGAGCGCGGGCAGCTTCCCGCGAACTGGAGAGATCATCCGCCCCCGCCGGAGACGAAGGCGATCGGTGATCGGTGGGTGGCGGACGGCGGCAGCGCCGTGCTGCGGGTGCCGAGCGTGGTCGTGCCGAGCGAGTTCAACTACGTGCTGAACCCGTCCCACCCCGCGTTCGCCGACATCCGCATCGGAGAGCCGATGCCGTTCCCGTTCGACGCCCGGCTGCCCATGCCGCTGGGTCTGGCGCCCATGGGGGTCGCGCGCCCTTGAGATGCGCGATTTAAACGGAAAGCGTGCACGGATTGGAGAAGAACAGTGCAGTTTGAGACGATCGCCGTGCACGCCGCGGCGGAGCCCGATCCCCGAACGGGCGCGGTGACCGCCGCGATCCAGATGTCGACCACGTTTCAACGCGCCGCGGATGGCGCGTTTCCCTCGGGCTTCGCGTACATCCGCGACGCGAATCCGAACCGCCGCGCCCTCGAATCGGTCCTGGCCACGCTCGAGGGCGGCGCCTCCGCGGTGGCGTTCGCCTCGGGAATGGCGGCGACGATGGCCGTCTTCCAGACCCTGGCCCCGGGCGACCACGTCGTCGCGCCCCTCGACGCGTACTTCGGCACGCCGAAGCTCTTGCGCGAGCACTTCGTGCCGTGGGGCCTCGACGTGACGTTCGCGGACATGACCGACGTCGCGGCGGTGCGCGCCGCGCTTCGCCCGAAGACTCGGCTGATCTGGACGGAGACGCCTTCCAACCCGACGATCGCGGTCACGGACCTGGGAGCGATCGCGGCGATCGCGAAGGCGGCCGGCGCGCTCCTGGCCTGCGACAACACGTGGGCCACTCCGTTCCTGCAGCAACCGTTCACGCTCGGCGCCGACCTCGTCATGCACTCGACGACGAAATATCTCTCCGGCCACTCGGACGTGATGGGCGGGGTGGTGGTGGCTCGGGAGGCGGGTTCCGTCGCCGACCGGCTGCGCTCGATGCAGGTCAACGGGGGGGCGGTGCCGTCGCCCTTCGATTCGTGGCTGGTCCTCAGGGGCATTCGCACGTTGCCGTGGCGCATGCGCGCGCACTGCGGCAACGCTGCGGCCGTTGCGGCATTCTTGTCCGAGCATCCTCGAGTCGAGCGCGTTCATTACCCCGGGCTTCCCGGGGATCCGGGCTACGGAGTCGCGTCGCGACAGATGTCTGCGGCCGGCGGGATGCTGTCGTTCGTCGTGCCCGGGGGCCGGGCGCGGGCGTTCGACGTCGCGGCGCGCCTGCGGCTCTTCACCCGCGCCACGAGCCTGGGTGGTCCCGAGAGCCTCGTGGAGCACCGCGCCTCGGTGGAGGGAGCCGGCTCACGGGCGCCGGAAGGCCTGCTTCGGCTCTCCATCGGCCTCGAGCACTCGGACGACCTCATCGCGGATCTTCGACAGGCGCTCGGCGGCGGAGATGGTGGTCAGCCCTCGGTGTAGTACCCCTTCCGCGCCTGGACCGTGACCGAGGGGCGGTCGACCTCGACCTTGATCTTCCGCCAGCCGGCCTTGCCGGGCGGGACCTGCGGTTCGTATCCCACCAGGTACCGGTGCCGCAGCGTGACCGCGATCGACTCGACGGCCTCCTTGAGCCGGTCGGTCTTGCCGTGGTCGTGCTCGAGGCCCTTCAGTATCTCGCAGCGCCCGCCGGTCTCTTCGGCCAGCTCGCGCAGCGGCCCCGCGTCGAGGTCCTGATCGGGCCCGCCGACGGGACTCGGTCCGCGGCCGCCGCCGCCGGGCCAACCGCCGCGCCCACCGCCCCCGCCCGGCCAGCGTCCGCCCCCGCCGGGCCATCCGCCGACGGGTCCCCGCGGCCCCCGGCCTCCGCCCATCCCGCCGAGGCCACCCCGCGGCCGGAAGATGTTCAACAGGCCGTAGTCGGCGCCGATGCCGAGCGAGAAGATCGGCACCTCGGTGCGCCGGGCGATCTCGCGCAGCTCGCCGAAGCCCGCGCGGCTCGCCGTGTCCACGCCGTCGGTGACGACCACGACCGCCTTGCTCTCGGCCGGGCCCGGCGCGACCCGGCGAAGCGCCTCGATGACCGCGTCGTAGAGCGCGGTCCCCTGATCCGGCTGCAGCTTCGCGAACACGCGCTCGAGCCGCTCGCGGTCGGAGGTGAAGTCCTGATCGACGTGCACCTCGGCGCTGAACGTGATCACCATGATCTCGTCCGCGGGCTCGAGCACGTTGATGAAGTGGCGCAGCGCCTCCGAGACTTCCTTCATCTTCTCCGTCATGCTCGTGCTGATGTCCAGGCACAGCGCGATCCGCAGGGGCCGTCGCTCGCCGCTGAAGTACGTGACCGCCTGCTTCTGCCCGTTCTCGCTGATCTGGAAGTCCTGGCCGCTGAGGCCGAGCACCGGCTCGCCCCGCTTGTCGAGGACGGAGACCGGCACGCGCACCGACTTGGTGGTCGCGCTGAAGGTGAGCCCGTGCGGGCCTTCGACGGGGGGGGCGGGGGCTCCCTGGGCGCGCGGGCGCGGCGTGGCGGCGGCCACCGGCGCCGGCGGAGGCGCCCCGGGCGCGACGCGGCGCACGGCCACGATCAGCGTCTCGGTAGCCCCGGCCTGGCGCAGCGCGGCTTCGCGGGTGGCGTCGAGCGCCTCGCCGAACCCGCGGTCCTTCAGCTCGGTAAGGATGGTGCGCTCGCTCAGTCCCGCGCGCAGGAAGCGGACCACGTCCGCGGTGGTGAGAGGATCCTCTGCGGCGTTCACCCCGGCGGCCACGGCCACGCACGCCAGAAGCAGCACGGCCACGACCTTTCCAAAGACTCGCTCTCTCGACATGTCATCCCTCGTTGACGCCCTGGTCCCGATGGGGGACAGCGCCCCCGTGGGGGCGGTCCCGGGCGCCAAAGCCCTTCCCAGCCTTGCCGGCGACAACGCCAACGCTTTCAGGGACATCGCGGCAGTCTCAAGTATGTTGCCGGAACCGCGCCTTCGGCAACCGAGCTTGCTCCGGCACTGCCCCGACTGCAGGAGCAGGATCCATGCCCACCGACTCGACTGGCCGGACTCCGGTCACCGCCCTACCGATCTCCCCCCGGTGCTTGACGGCGGCTCCAACCGGAGCTAACGTCCTGCGAACACATCCGAAGTCAGGCTGCGTTTCATCCCTCCGAGCGCCGTGCCGGCGCCGAACGGCACGGAGAGTCTGCCATGAAGTGCGCGTGGGTCACGGGCTGGCGCCTGCATCTGGCGGTGCTCTGCGTCTATGCCGTGCTCGGCCTTGCCCTCTCCTGGCCCCTGCCACTGCATCTTTCGACCCACCTGACCGGCGATCCCACCGGCGACACCGGGGTCTACGTGTGGAACCTCTGGCACTTCCGGCACGAGCTTCTGCTCGGGCGCGATCCTTTCTATACGTCGTTTCTCTTCGCTCCTATCGGCCGGGCCAACCTGGCTTTCCACAACTACACCGTCTTCACCAACCTGCTGTCGCTGCCGCTGCAGCCGAGGCTCGGGCTCATCGCGACCTTCAACGTGCTGTATCTGGCCCTGGGCGTGATGAACGCCTACGCGATGTTCCTTCTCGCGCGCCATCTGAGCGGGAGCGTCGTCGCGGCCTCCCTGGCCGGCGTGCTGTTCGCGTTCTCACCGTTCCTGACCGCGCGCGGCACCGCGCACTTCAGCCTGGTCGCGGCGGCGCCGCTTCCCGTGTTCCTCCTGCTGCTCCTGAAGGCGGAGGAGGAACCTCGCCTGCAGTACGGCCTCGGCCTCGGGCTCACCCTCGCGTGGGCGCTCTACTGCGATCCGTACTACGCGGTCTTCTGCGTGCTGATCGCCGGCGCGTACCTGGGCACGGCCACCATCCGCGCCACGCGGGCGCGGCCGGCGAGCGCCCACGGCGCGCTCCTGCGCGTCTTGGACGGCCTCGGGATCCTCCTGGCCGCCCTGGTGGTCTGGATAGCGCTCACGGGCGGCACGATCGTGAGCATCGGAGCGGCGCGGATCGGGCTGCGCTCGGTGAACACCCCCGTGCTCCTCGTCGTCTTGATCCTGACCGTCCGCTTCGCCCTCGGCCGCTCGCTTCGGCTACGCTTCGGCACGCCGGTGGCGTTCCGCGCCTGGGCGTGGATCGGCGCGGTGGGCGTCGTGGCCGCCGGCCTCGGCCTCATGGTCTACCTCCAGGCGGCCGTCACGCGGGTGGCGGAGCGCGACTTCGCTTCTCCCCCGATCCTCTGGCGCAGCAGCCCCCGAGGCGTGGACGCGCTCGCCTTCTTCATGCCCAACCCCAACAACCGGCTGTTCGGCGGTCCCAGCCACGACTGGCTGCGGCGGGAACGCGCGGACGGCTTCGAAGAGAACGCGGCCGCGCTGACGCTGGTCGCGCCGCTCGTGATCGCGATCGCGTTCTGGCCGCGCCGGCGGCTGCCGCGGCGCTGGGCCCTCCTCGCGCTGTTCTTCGCCCTGCTCGCCCTGGGCCCGTTCATCTGGATCGGGGGCGTGAACACCCGGATCCCGACGCCCTGGGCCCTCCTGCGCTACGTGCCCGTGATCGGCTTCGTGCGCTCGCCCGCGCGCTTCGCGGTCGTGGTCATGATGCTGCTCTCGGCGCTCTTCGCTCTCGCCGTGGCCGAGCTGCGCCGCCGGGGCTCCCGCCCGGGGCTGATCACGGCCGGCATCGGCGCCCTCCTCTTGTTCGAGCTGGCGCCCATCCCGCGGCCGCTGTACTCGGCCGAGATCCCGCGCATCTTCCAGAGGATCGCCGACGATCCCCGCGACGTGCGCGTCCTGGAGCTGCCCACGGGATTGCGTGACGGGACGTGGTCCGTCGGCAACTACAGCGCGGCCGCGCAGTTCCACCAGACGCTGCACGGCAAGCGCGTCGTGGGCGGCTATCTCTCTCGCGTCCCGCCGCGCTTCGTCCGGGACTCCCGGCGCTATCCAGTGCTCGACGCGCTCTTGACCCTGAGCGCGGGCGAGAAGCTGACCCCGCATCAGCGGCGACGCGCCTTCGCGCGGCGGGCCGGCTTCCTGAGGCGCACGAGGCTCGGGTACGTGGTCATCGACATGTCGCGGGCTTCGCCGCACCTGCGCGACTTCACCGTGCGCCTCCTGGGCCTGGTCGAGGTCGATCGCGACGGTCCCTTCGTCCTCTACGTTCCGGATCCGGCGCGCATCGAACCCGACGAAGGGA